>Ga0170475_125967664_pt1 | contig 10439 bp, 1 predicted proteins | sample Soicark_Litter_5_FD_111474 | JGI IMG/M metagenome (GOLD analysis project Ga0170475, IMG submission 111474) | Avena fatua rhizosphere microbial communities from Hopland, California, USA. Combined Assembly of 48 SPs | reverse complement strand
GATTTCTATGAATTTGTCAAGCAATTTGACCTTTGGAGAACCACCAAAAAATAAGGCTCTTTGTTCAACTTACACGCTCGAAACAACCGAAGAAAAATTGCTTCATCAAGAGATCGATAAGAAAATCTTCGGAGATAGTTTGAATTTGGAGGAAGTCGAGCGCTTGGCAAGTTATTTGACTGTCGAATACTTACGTATTCCTTTGGTATTGGAGTTTTTTTCACAAGATCGATGCTCATCGTTGATCAATCCCATGCTGCGTGATTTGCTCGACGCAGTGCTGTTTGAACCATTGGCATTTGCAACAGAGGTGAAAACAGTAATGACAATTCCAATTCCTGAGATGCGCAAGGCGGAATATTTGGGCACTCGGTTTGGAATCTTGATGGAAGAGGTCGTTCGTGCCCCCTTGGCGATTTTAGGCCCTCTTTCTCGCATAATTCAGGGCTCCATCAAGCTGTGTGTTGGAAATTACACCTCTTTGTTCGTCCCTGTGTTGATGTTTGCCATTCGTCTGGCTTTGGCGATTTTGAGCTTCTTTTACGAGGCTATGGATGCCGAGCAACTTCGACTCAAATTACCGGCCAGCGCCCAAGCTGCCCTGGAAGAGGTGGAACAAGGTCTGCTAAAATGCGAAGACATGCTCCACACCTGGATTGCGGAGGCCTTGGAATACTCAGATAAGAAGCCTGCCAATGAGTTCCATGTGCATCTCACATTGATTCATGCCGCACGCCGTGGAGCTCCCACTCGCGATAATGTGGCGAATTTTCTTGGAAGCGGAGCTTTTGCAATTTCAATGTACCATAAAAATATGGATTTGACCAACATTCCTATCCAAGACTTGTTTTACGCTTTACAACGGCGACGATTGGCCGTGTTGAATTACTCTGAGACCTGTTCGCAACAAGATTTGGAGGTTGTGCTTGATCAAATGGTGGAGGTTGCAATTCGTCAACCCCCTGAAAAGGGTGAGAAAAAATGGTCTGCTGTTATGCAAGAACGATCACCTCGCACATGTGAGTACAAAGTTGCTACTGCCCATCCCTATGAAGTTGGCACGGATTTTTACACACCTATTTCGTTCCCTGGTGTAGAACGCATTGCATTGTATTTTCATGAATTAACTGCCTTAAACCCGAATGACTTCATTGTCATTTACAAGGACGAAACGCACTCTTCCTACTGGGGAAACTCAGCACGCATCTTTGGGAGTGGTCCTTGGCCTGGCGCAGGAGGTCGGGACCCGCTGATCATTCCAGCACAAGGCTTCGTATTGTATTTCCATTCACATAAACAAACAACTACTACAAAATGGGGATTTGAACTTGTTGCGAAAGCTCCTCTCTCTCCTAACTTAGTCAACCAGCTTGTCCAAGAGACCAATTTGTCTCGTATTGTATGCCTCTCGGCTCTTGCAGATGCAAACCATGACTTTGCGAAAGCTAAAGAAGTCCTCACTAAAAATGGAGGATTAAGCGCAGTGGCTGCTCAACAACTGGAAGCGGACAGCGCCCCTCGAAAGCTCCCCGGCCTCTATTCAAACCGAGATAATTCCTTACAAATTAATATTCAAACTTGTGAGCTTTATTTGCATAAATTGGGTAGTTTGCGTGAGTTGCCGATCCAATTTTCCAATACTGACGCGTTTGAACGTGTGTTCAAAACACGTGATAACTCGAACTTTCGATGCTCCATTAAGGCCCATGATCGCAATCGTCAAGTGGTGATCTTTAATCATACCGATCCTACTACAGGCTATAACTGCTTTTATGAAGTGGTGAAATGGGATCGACCCAAAATCATTAAAGACACTCGCTCGCTGTTTGATATGCTCGCCTTGCAAGATCGCCACCAGGCCCATGAGGGAGGCGGGGAAGTATTGATCAACCGTCAGCTACTCGAGGCAGACTTGGATGGACTTCCTGAAAAGGGATATTTCAATATGCCGACCCGAGACGACACAGGTATCCAGTTTAATGGCCAACGCTTTCTTGCATATACGTCTGATTCTTGTGGGTGGTTATCCACTTTGTTCGATGCAGTGGCAAAGAAATTCGAGAACTCCAAGCCATCATCCACAATGGTGTGGATTTCTGAGCACACTCTAAACTTATTCAATGCGGCTAAGGCTGTGGAAGAAAAGAAACAAGCTGCGCAAAAGGCTCTTGAAGAGAAAAAAAATGAGGGCAAGACGTCAAAAGAGGTCAAAGAAGGAGACAAGAAAGAGAGCGACGGGAAGAAAGAGGAGCCTCCTAAAGAGAAGTCCATGTATGGACCTCCTGTTCCCAAAGTGAACAGCGTGATTGGGAATATGCTTATGTTTGCTGGTCGCCCTGGTAATTTCTTTCAAATTGATGTGATGGCTGATCGGAACTTTCAAGTCTATTTGCTGTTTGAACATGGTCGCAAATGTCAACGCAAGCTCGTGTATGCCACAGATGCCCGTGTTGCTTTCTTTGATGATATCCCTGCAACGTCCCAGGACCCCAACGATCCAGCCAATCGGCCACCCGCTGAGGCGCCTTTTTCATCAGGAAAATTATATGAATTGCGAGATTATGCAGAGTCCTTGATAATTTCTCGCGATTCAGGCCCCTGGCGTGAGCCTCGATTGGGTGAAGAAGAAAAAGAAACTTTTTACAATGATGAATTTTTTCAAGGATTGATTCCTGCTTGTCTCATTGCTGAGTACGAGTTCTGGAAGACTGGGCCTTTTTCATTTCGGGGATATCCCAAAGCCAAGAATGGTGAAACACAGCTTTTGATTATTTTGCAGCTTCAAGTGTCAATTCGATTAAACAATGGCGAATTTGTGACAGTGAATGCAGAGCCCCTTGACACCGGTGATACTGTTCGTCAACGTGCCGCCAGAAAATTGGGTGTTGCTGATTGGAAAACAATTCCAGCGTACACAAGTCGTGGACAGTCGTTGGCTTCTAATGCACAGATCTTCAAAGCCGGTTTGTATGAGTGGGGTGCTCGTGTCTCTCGCTTACCTTTTTCTTTGGACAAGGAGAAGATTAAACAACTTAAAGAAGATGGTGATCCTCCTATGTTATTGTTGAATATGCTTCGTTGCTCTCCTGAAAGTGCCCTGGGCAAAATTGCGCAGTTATTCCGCCATATCGAACGCTTTTCTCATTTGCTTGTTTGGAGCAAATCTTCTGCCAAGGCTGATAGTGAAGAATGTGAAGTTTCACTTGTGGAGTTACCTCGTCTTCGCATGTCATTTGTTGCGGAACAAGCGGGCGGAGAGATCCGATTGTATTCACAGGACTACGATGGTTTATATATTGATACCTCATTTGATGATGTGTATAGGAAATGGGTCGGAGATATTCCACATGCATTGATCTTGAAAAATGGCAACAAGGAAAGTTTCTTATTGATCCCCAACTATGGCTTGAAGCGTTTGCAGTTGGAAGGAAGCATGTTTCCAACTAAGCTTGTGCTGGATGTGTCTAGTGATTGGGCTAAAAATGTCAGCAGTCGTTATTTTGTGTATCCTGTGCATTCCTCTGGAGCATTTTTGGTGACAACTTCCACAGGAGCGCTGCTATATTTGATCGTGACACATTTGATGACAATGGAATATGCAAAATGTGGGCACTTGCTTGAAAATTGTGCCATTGAAGATAAATTAACAGCTGAAGAAACTTACATTTTAACGCAAGTGAAAGCTACGAAGAGCGATCAACACCCTGATGCATGTGGCCTGCGCTTGCGCTTAGCACTGTTATGTATTTTGTCTGATAACAAGCCACCTTTCGAATATGCAGATGATTACAAATTATACTTAAAAAATTCGAGCCACGTATCTAGTCCGTTCCGAATTTCGGCAGAGCAGGAGCTGAAACTTGATCCCCCTGCAGCACGAAGGAAGTGGTTGAGTGTGGTTGCTTCAAACAAGGACGCGTTTGAAATTTGGCATCGCAGACCTCCACAGAATGCTGAAGAGGTCAAAGATTTCATTCGCCGATTTGTAGTAGAGTTCAAAGAAGACCTCAGTGGATATGAAGACTTACGAGAAGTGCTTGAAAAACATCTTCTGGCCAAAACAGACTTGATGACCGACGAAGAAGTGAAAACGTTTTGGTCCAAGGACTGGGCTGGCTTGAAGGCGATGATCAAGACTGGCTTTGATGCATACTACGCTGAGCGAGAAAAGGAGGCACAAAACCAAGACGAGGGAGAAGATCGTGAGCTGGTGGTGGTTCGAAAGGAGGCCACCGAAGCTATGAACCGCATTCTCATTAAGGTATTGCGAGGATTTTATGGGCAGCTTCAGACGTTCCAAGAGGAGCCTCCTGTGTTCACTGCAGCTAAATATGTCACCTTTCTTCAAAATATTGGGGCCAAAGTCAAGAAAGAGAATTTGGAAAATTATATGTGGTTTATGTCCCCCAAAGCATGGGAGTTGCAAGGAGATAATGCAGTTCGAGGCATTTATAAACTGTTGAGCAGTGATTTGTCAAAGGATAGTTTTGTGATGGTGTATCAGATGTTGATGGGACATGTTCAACCTGATGTGCTTCCAGCAAAAGATGAGTCACAAAAAGAGGATACCGAAGCTGCTGCGGATGATATCAGCAAATTTATTGCATATCGTCGCCCCCCACGCAATTTAACTCTCATTCGTCTAATTTTGCGTGCCGCTGCAATCACTTCTGGAGGTAATTTGCAGACTGCGTATTTGACCATCTTGCTGCACGCTGTTGATCGCCAAGACACAAGTTTATTCCCTTCTTACCCAATTGTCATGAACAACAAAGATCAGTCCTTTGGTACGTCAGTTTACGATAAATTCAAAAAAGATGTGCAAGATGCTTGCCAAGAATATGTGCGACGAGGCAACTGGACCATCCCTGAGATGTCTTACCTAGATTTGCATCCAGCCAAAAACTATGAGCCTGTGAGAATGCCTATGAAGCAGTTAAAAGATGAATTTCAACCCTCAGTGATTCGTGACATGTCTTGCTCTTCGCGCAGGGCCATTCCAGTGAAGCACGAATTGGAGGCTTTGAACTTGACGGCCGAGGAATTGAATGTGTTTGCAACACAGCCATTGAATGTGGGAACGATTTTCCAGAAGAATATTTTGGTTGAAGTGAGCAAGAATTCGGGAGACGTGGATGATTTGCCTTGGGCTGTTGACAAAGCATCTCTTTCTCCGTGCGAGGAAGAGGTGATTGATCAAATGCAACAAGATTTGATCGAATCGTCTAAGGGAGAATCTTCCAACTCTCGGCTGTCTTACTTAAATCCCAAGCACATAGAACTGCTACATCACTCCATTACCAATTCCAGCGAAGTCAAGGCCTCCGGGGATGTGTTGGCCAACACTCTTGCTCAGTTACAAATCTTGCAGAAAGAGTTGGAGGCTTTGCGCGACAAGGAAGCACTACTGGTTCGTCAAGGCAGAGTGAACGTCGAAGAGATTGCCAATAAAGGTACTGCCCAGCTGAGTGACGAATCCGTCCGCCTCAAGTTCGAATTTCTCATCGCTGCACTATTGCAGTCAAACGCTTCACTTACAGAGTATAACTCAAAGCTTACCGCCGCATAGAGCGATCTGGTATTTAGCTGTTTAATTGGAGTATGCCTTCGCTCGATTCGGCTGGCTCAGACTAAGCTTGCTTTGGTGAGTTTGGGGAAACTTCGTTCGGCGATTCGCCAGTTTTTGGCCAGCCGTGTAGAGGCTAAATGGTCTTCGTTGCCTGAAGGGACTGCAACGCGTCCTGACAATTTGCCTATTCCAACGCGCATGATGGTATCGCACTGCTTGGAAACGGCCAAGTTTGTGGAACATGACGCACACGCGCTTCTCACCACTCTTTTGAAAGAGCAACAAAACTTGGCTAAGACATTGGAATCAGAACAAAAACTTAACAAGGATGAAGCGGAGAAAGCTGCAAAGCTCATGATTCATTTGGCAAAGTTCAACTTGAAGAGTTTGGAATCCAAGCTTGACGGCAGGACCTTGATCGATCTAGGCAATCGTGGCTGTTATTTTCGAGGTGCAACCTTAAGCTACCCTACTCTTTCCAAGAAAGAAAATTCTGCTACTGGGATGTCATTTGAGGCCATGGTACATGTGATCCACGCAACCTCGCAAGGCTTAGCAGATGTCCTTGCGGAGCGTCGTGCTTACATGCATTTGGCGCCTGCTGCCAAGAGGGTCTCCGCAGTGAAAGGCGCGCCTCCACCTCCTCCCGGCCCGCCTTCGCATGTGTTCGATCCGAGATTTCTCGTTTTCGAATATGCTGTGAATTTCATGGTGCGCAAGCGGCAGGTGGAGCTGGTGCTCTCGTTCGTGGACGCCGCCACCGCCAAAAAGCCTCGCTCTTGCGTCAACCAAATGATCATGGGTGCTGGAAAGACCACTGTGATCGCCCCTCTGCTGTCTCTAATTTTGGCTAACGGCGACAATTTGATTATGCTGGTGATTCCTAAAGCCCTGCTTGATATGGGACTGGGCGTGATGCGCAATGTATTCTCGAATATCATTAAAAAGAAGGTGTTTGTGTTTGATTTTACTCGATCGATCAGTGATGAAGCGGAAGTCCGCGGCATGTATCTCAAATTGAAGAAAGCTCGTGTTGATCAAAGTATTGTATGCTGCACACCTGAGGCAATTAAGGCTTTGATGTTGAAATATATTGATTTGTTGGAAGAAACCCGAGCGAGTAACCCTGCGCTTTATATTCCCAAGAAGCATTTCGGTACTCACTATCTATGGGAACAAGTCGAAAAAATGGCTGAAGATGTGACAAAGCTTACGAAAACTGCTGACGTGTTGGCTGATATTTTGTGTCTGTGGCGCGAAAAGGGAGTTGCACTTTTAGATGAAGTCGATACCCTGTTGCATCCCTTGCGCTCAGAGCTGAACTTTCCTGTCGGAAAAGCTGAGCGCTTGGACATGGTTGAGAATGGTGATCGATTCATTTATCCCATCTTTTTGTATGATGCATTCTTTTTTGCTCAAATTGGTCGAACTTGTGTCTACAACCCGACCGATTCAGAGCAAAAAATCTTGGTGGAGCTGGCTTCTACAATCAAACAAGGAACAGAAAAGTTTGCTTTCCAAACCTTCCCGCATCCAATTCTCCTGCAAAAGGCGTTTTATAAGGAGTCTATCGCGCCCTTGATGGCTCGGTGGAGCTACATTTGGACCTCCAAGTACCCAGCGATCGTGGCAGACGCCAAGAAATTGAATCCGCAAGAAATGGAAGCTCATATTCTGACCTACACTACCACTCGCCGTATTGGGGATTACACTGATTATGTTGCGAAGAATTTCTCTGCAGACTCTATCAAATGCTTGAATCTTGCTCGGGACTGGTTGACGATGTTTATTCCTCACACCATCTCCAAAATCAACCGTGTGGACTATGGTTTATTGCAAGAATCACACTTAGTGGTGTGGGAGGCTGAAGGAGAATCACGTGACACCCAATCCAAAGCGCGTATGCTTATGGCAGTGCCCTTCGTTGGAAAAGATGTGCCGTCACGTCACTCTGAATTTGCTCACCCTGAAGTCCTCATTGGACTTTCGATCTTGTCTTATCGCTATCAAGGTTTGCGTGATGATGACTTGAAGAAAATAGTGCAACGCCTCAAGGAGTCTATGCAACAGGAGCCTGGAACCTTCGTCCAAAGGCCGTCACGCATTCGCTTTAATGACTGGATTAATTTGTATGAGTTGAATCAACGGCGTGAGAAGAAAAAGATGCTCAAGATCTTGCCTTTGGAGCTGTTTCCTCCTGACATGGGTTCGCAAATGAAGGTGTTGTCGACTGCTTTTGGTAAGTTGCCTGAAATTATTGACTTCTGGCTCACTCAGGTCGCATTCCCAGAGACTTTGAAATACCAATTGCGTAAATTGCAGGCGAGTGGTGTGGATTTGGGTTCAGATATGTTGTTCAAGATTCGTTTGGGATTTTCGGGAACTCCTTCGAATATGTTGCCTATTGATATTGGGAAATGCGGTTTCGAGCCTGGTTGCCAAGCCAAGATTGTGCGCGTGATGGCTTCACCAAAATTCACAAAATTCTCGCATTTGCAATCAGGATGGACTGTGGAATCTTTGTTGACTTTTGTCGCACAACATAATCCTCCTTTCCATGCTTTGATTGATACTGGTGCTCTGGTGACTGGCTTTAGCAACAAAGAAGTCGCAGAATTTATGCTCAAGGTTGGTTTGGAGGGTATGGAATGTTGCGTGTATCTTGATGACGCCGATCGCAAGATGGTGATTAATCGTGCTGGAGTGATTATTCCCTTCAATCGATCTGGTGTGGCCCCCGAGCGTCGGTTCACGTTCTTCGATCAAGTGCATACCACTGGTATGGATATCAAACAAGGAGTCGATGCATGCGCTGCTACCACCCTGGGTAAAGATATGACCCTGCGAGACCACTCTCAGGGTATCTACCGTATGCGCGGTTTGGGCAATGGTCAAACAGTCCACTTACTTATCGTGCCTGAAGTGTTGGATTTGATCTTTCGCGTGGTTCCCGCAGAACGTAGAAACGACAAACACATCTTGGTCAATGTTGTGCACTGGCTCACGAACAATGGGCTGCGCTCCTTCAACCAACAGTATATGGCATTATGTCAACAAAACTTGAACAACTTGTACCGCAAAGAGGCCTTCAAGGCCATTGTCGAGTCTCGACAACCCCTCGCCGATGAGCGATTTGTCACACAAAACCGTTTCTGTTATTGCGCACCATCTATGACAGAAAAAGAAGCGAGTGAGGTGTTGGAGAAGAATCCGTTGATGAATCAGAGCGCTTATACAGCTCTGATGAATCAATATGATATCGCGGTTACTTTTGAGGTTGTGAATCCTTCGGGTGGTTCGGAAGGCCGCGAGGCAGAATACACCGTGCAAATTGAGAGCGAAAACATGCTTGTCTCCAAAATGATGTCGACATTGATGGACATGGTGTCAAAGGACATTGTCAACTCCAACGAGTTGCAAGTGATGCTTATTCAGGGCAAGATCAAATACACCATCGTGGATGATTTTCGTGCGGAAATTCAAGAAGAAACCTCCAGGCCAATGAAACTTAAAGACATCGACACAATTTGTCACCCCAAACGAGCGCGCTTGTCTGAAGTCGAGGAAGACGAGAAAGACAAGAAACCTGCCAAAGAAGGAGAAAAGCCCAAAGAGGGTAAACCCAAGGACGATGAGAAGAAAGATGTGCAAAAAGTCAAGAAATTCCGTGAATTTCCACATATCTCTGTCAAGTTGCAAACCGGAACCAAGGAGTTTGCTCTGTTTGCCAAGCACTTCCAACCCAAGGGAGGCGGGGCAACCAAGGCAGTTGATGGAGCGCTGGATAAGGCCAATGTGGATGATAAGCCACTCGATGCAAGCACCATGAAACCCGAGGAGTTGGAAGCTCTTTTGGCGAAAATGACCCCCGATGAACGCAAGAAGTGGAACCGTGACCAAAAGATGCGTGCCTTGGAGGCTCTAGAGGGCAAAGAAAATAAAGTGGAGGAAGAAAAAGACAGTTTGACCATCTTTAAAGAGCTTGAACCCATGACGGAACACCGCTTCCGCTGGCTTCGACGCTGTTTGCTTCTCTTCTGCGAGGACTTGGTTCTGGATGTTGAGAAGCATGTCACCCGGCCTAAGAAGTTCTCTGCGGTATTGCAAGACTTGGCTCATGAGCGCAGCTTCTTTGTTGCCACAGATGAGACTTATGAGCGAGTGGAAATGGTGATCGATCAAGTTGTGAGGACAGAGGACGCGCTTGTTCGGAAATTAAAAATTTTGATGAAAGCAGCCGAAGATGAGGGGCAAAATTTGGATACTGAGCTCGTGCAAGAGAGTGAACAAGAGCAGGAAGCCATCCAACAAACCGCTTCTGGAGGCGAGTCCAAAGTGAAATTTGCTCCTCTCGCAGATCGGGCTAACTTTTGGAAAGTGACGGACTTGTCTTCTGCTTCCTGCATGCTCGATAACAATTTCTATCCTCTTGGCCAGTTGGAAGAAGTTCAGCCGATGCGCTACCCTCCCTATGTGCTGCTGTCCCAGAATTATCTCAAGGCCATCAACACAAGCGTGAACCGCAGGCGCCTGAAGAACGTGTACGTAGTCGCGCACTGGATCCCCAAACATGATAGCTATGACACAGAGGACAACACCGAGCAGATGTTAGCCTTGCTGGAAGGAGAGTGTTTGAACCCAGCCCAAATGTTACGATTGTTCTTGGAAGACGAAGGTAAGGGTAAAGACAAAAAGAAGAAAGTCCTCGATGCGAAGGATGCTGATGTCGAGCCCGCAGCCAAACAAGCCCTACATTGTTGCATTGTCATTACAAGAGGCTGAGTCTCTCCGCAGAGTGATCCAAATATTTATGGGTCCCGATGCACCGGCACTGGGCGATCGGCCTCTGCTGGACGGCACTCAGATCTCG
>Ga0170475_107988647_pt1 | contig 10440 bp, 2 predicted proteins | sample Soicark_Litter_5_FD_111474 | JGI IMG/M metagenome (GOLD analysis project Ga0170475, IMG submission 111474) | Avena fatua rhizosphere microbial communities from Hopland, California, USA. Combined Assembly of 48 SPs | reverse complement strand
TCGACGGGTCGGCGCTCACGAAGACCGGCAACCAGCTCGACGTGAACGTCGACAACTCGACCGTCGAAATCAACTCCGACAACATCCGGGTCAAGGCGGGCGGTATCACGGGGAACGAGGTCAGCTCATCGATCAAGGACGCCGCGGCGGGGACGGCGTCGTTGCGAACGCTCGGAACGGGGAGCGGGCAGGCGGCACCTGGCAACGACGTCCGGTTCGCCGACGGATTTCAGACGTTGACGGATGGCGCCACGATAAACTGGGACTCGTCGTCGGGGCGCCTCGCGAAGGTGACCCTGGGCGGCAACCGGACCCTCGCCGCACCGACGAACCTCACGAGTGGCGCCAGCTACCAGCTCCTGGTCATACAAGACGGAATGGGCGGGCGTACGCTCACCTGGAACTCCATCTTTCTCGAGCCCCCGGGGATCAACCTCGCCGCCAGCGCCGAGACCTCGACGGTTTGGTTGTACGACGGCACGAACCTCGTGCCGATGGTTCGCAAGCGGCGCCGTATCCGAATGATCAGCGATAGCGACGGGCCAACATACACCGTTGTTGATGGGGACGAGATCATCGTGTTCACGGGCTCTTCGGCCATCACCATTGCGCTTCCGGCCGTTTCGAGCAGTCGCGACCGCCTCCTCGACGTCAAGCAGGCCGGCATCGGAACCGTGACGCTGGATGGAAACAGTTCGGAAACGATCGACGGGGCAACGACCGTGGCTTTTCCGGCCCAGTACGCGTCGAGGACGATTGCGTGCGGATCGTCCGAGTGGAGCATCCTGTGATCAAGCCCGGGCGAGCGAGCCTTTCCTTCACGCATATCGAGGGCGCATAGCATGTCGACCAGGTTCCTTTCGGGCGTCGTCCTCGACTCCTCCGCGAAGGATCGGCGCCGACCTGGCGTGCGGCTCCTACTCGGGCGCCTCGGAGCCCACGGATTCACGCCGGTTCACAGTGCAACAACGGACGACGATGGGGCATTCTCCTTCGCTCTTCCTGACGAGGCCGATCGGTCCACAACGTTCGAAATTCGCGCCTTCTATGACAAGCGCCAACTCGTTATCGAGCGCGGACCGCATCGATGGAAGGCCCATCAGCCGCCTGAACGCGCCGTCCTGGCCGTAGATCTTGCGGAACCCGAGAAGCCGGACGACACGACGCCGAAGACGCCCGGAAATGGAAAGATTCGCGGTGTTGTTCGACACGTCCGCGGACATGCGATCGGTGGCGACGAGATCACCGTCAAGGCGCTGGACCCCGTTTCGGGCACTCGTTCGGCCGCGGTGGGCGTCGCGGCGCACGGCGGCTACATTCTCCCTTTTGGCGGGGATGGGCTTTCAAACGTCGTCGTTGTCGAGGTGTACGACGGCGATGCCCTGATCGGCCAGTCGCGAGCGCATGTTGCCGAGGACGACGAAGACCCGAATCCCAATCATGTCGACATTGCGCTCGACTATGATCCGCGGAAAGGACTTAGTGAGTACGAGGAAACGGATGATGCCGTTGCTCCGGTGCTCGCACTGGTACCCGGTGGCCTCGAAGACGTCGATCCCAGCCTTACCCTGCATCTCGCCGCGGGCGCGAAATTCCGACGAGATCGGGTTCTGCACTATGTGCTCGCCAAGAAACTTGTGGGGCAGCTGACCTTCGGCGACGATGCTCCGGATGAAGCCGCAATATATGCGCTACTCCGAGCGGGGCGCCCTCCGAACGCCGCTGCGCTGGCTCGTCTGTCAGAAACGCGAATTCGGAGCACGCTCACTTCGGCGCTTACAAAGAATGTGATCCCCATTCCGGATGACTTTGACACGGCCGACGACTATATCCAGGCTGTGGTGCTCGGACTCGCCCGCGCCGACCGGTCGCGTTCGCTCGACACGTCGCGCGTCGGCAGCATCGGCAAGCTACTCGATGTCGGAGTTCGTTCAAGCGGCTGGGACGACGCCAAGCGCCGCGCCTTCCTCGACACCAACGCGGCCCATCCCGGCACGGCCGTCTGGGGAGCGCTGGCGGACGTCATGGACGGACCCAGTCACGTCTTCGACAGCGATGACATTGCAGATCTGCAGCGAACGGCGAAGCTCGCTGCCATCACGCTCAATCATCCCCCTGCGATCGCCGCTATCAACGCCCTGCACAGCGGGATCAGCGCCAAGGGATTGGCCGCTCTGACCATGACGCAACTCGGGACCATCGTCGACCACGACAGCGCAAACTGGCCTGATACCATTCAAGGCGCAGACGATACAGAGAAGCGGTCCAATTATATCGAAGTGATAGCCCGAAACATCGAACTCGGGTTCCCAAGCGACGTCGTCAAGGCGCAAATCACGGCGCAGGGCACCTCGACGCCGGAGGTGACGTTCTTCGGCACCTCGACCGGTCAGAACTTCCATCTTGCTTCGACCGTCATCACCGACACGCTCCCGGACACGGACGCACCCCTTCGCGCGAAGCTTCGCGTGCGCCAGCGGCTGTATGCGCTCGGCCCCAAGTATCAGCGATTTGCTACCATGGATGCTCTGCAGTCCATGGGCTTCGATTCGGCTCATTCCATCGTGACGAAAGGTCGCCGGGGCTTCATCAACGTCGCGGCGGGGACGCTCGGCATGGAGGCGGCCGCCGCCGTCGCGGATCGCGCGCAGTCGCAAGCGGGAATGGCCTCGGGCCTCACCACAGCGATGATCAAGGGTGCGCCAGTTCACGTCCTCGACGGGATGCCGACGACGTCCGACGACATTCCCCACTACGAAGAATGGTTCGGAGCGGCGAGCTACTGCGCCTGCATGGATTGTCGATCGGCGCTCAGCCCGGCCGCATACCTTGTCGACCTTCTCGGCTGGCTCAATGACCACGTCCTGCCGGTCGACACCGAGGATCCCCCGACGCTCCTGACGCGGATCACGGCAAGCGATCGACGGCCAGATCTGGATGATATCGAGCTTTCCTGCGATAACACGAACATCGGGGTTCCGTACATCGATCTCGTCAACGAGATCCTCGAGAGCGCCGTGTCGGAGAATCCGGCACCGACCGTCACGAGCGGCACGGCCGAAGATCGCAGCGTGACGCCTGAACATGTCGACGAGAGCGCGTACGACGCATTGAACGCCGACGACGTGGTGTATCCGCGGACGCTGCCTTTCGACAAAGCACGTGCCGAGGTCAGCGCCTTCACCGAGATGTTGGGTGTGTCTCGCTTCGACCTCATGCGCACGCTAAGTCGCGGCGACGTCCCGACGATCGAGGCGCTGGTCGGCGAAGGACTCCACTGTCCGCCTGCGGCCATTGACATCATCATGAACGGCGTCGCAGACGCTTGGACGCTATGGGGCTTCGACGCCGAGGGCTCAGGCGACGCCGCGTGGTACAAGGTCCTGCGAAACGTCGGGGGAATTCCGGAGATTCTCGTCAGCGGGCGCATCACCTACGACCAGTTTCTCGATGTGCATCATTCGCGCTTCTGCAATCCGGACGTGACCACAGACGGTTGGACGCATCGCACCTTCGACCTCCATGAAAACGACAGTTGTGACGTCGCCGAATTTTCGCTGTGGACGTCGGCGGAGAGCCCCCATCCGGCATATGGTCCGGCAGCCGCGGACTTCACGCGGATACACCGGTTTCTGCGGCTGGCCGATGCGCTCGGGCTTACGCTCCTCGAGCTCGACAAGTTGTTGGCTACCGCCCCTGACGGTGGGGCCACCATCGACATGGAGGTGCTTGGCACCCTCGTGATCGTGAAGGCGATCGCGACGGAAGTCGGCGTCGACATCACCGAAGTGATGGCGTGGCTCGGCAACCTTGACCGGATTCAGGACCGCGCGTCGGCCGCGATGCCCGTCGTCTGCCTCTACGACCGAGTCTTCCAGTCGCCGTCTCTGCCTGCCGACGCCATAGCCGCGTTCGGACTCAATGCAGACCGAACGGAGCTTGCAGCGACGCCCAGCGACATCCTCCCGTACGCGCCGTCGGTAATCGCTGCCCTCGAGATTTCGAGTTCGGACTTCAAGGTTCTCGTCGACCTCATGACCGAGCCAGTCGCGCTCAACCTGGCAAACCTGACGACGCTGTACGGTCGGGTCTCGTTCGCTCGGGCGGCAAAGTTGGCCATCCGCGACGCCGCACGTTTGTTCACCATGATCGACGGCTACTACCCCCCCGACGGGGCTTTCAAGATCATGTCGTTCTTTGTCGAAGGCGCCGCTTCGCTCGCGGCGACGAAGATGACCGTCGATCAGATCGAAGCAGTTCTTGGGCGCTCAGGTGACGCCCTCCCGACGATCGGGGTCTCGGACGACGCCATTCTTCGCATTCTCGGCCCGCTCCGCGACATCTGCGCGCTACCCCGACTGGGGATGCGCGCGCCGCCGTGGTGGTGTCGGCCCTTTCCGCCGCTACCGGCCTGGCTTCGTCGGTGTTCAACAGGCTCGCAGCGAACACGTTCTCCGCGCTCGGATCGACCCTTCTGGCGGCGCTGACGGATGACGGCTTTGTCACCGTCGCGCCCGATCTTCCGCCGGCCGATCCGTGGTCGGATCTCGACCGGACCGTGCAGCCCTCGGCGTTCAAGGCCGTCGATCTGGTCTTGCGGGCGGCCGTGCCGTTGCGGCTATGGGCAGTCGACCTCGACGAGCTCGACGCGTGGCTCGACGCCATCGACGCCCAGGGGCTGTATGATATCCGCCAGTTGCCGGTCGACGAAACGGACCCGGATTCGTATGGCGCTTTTGCCAAGACCGCAGTCCTCTTCTCCATGCGGGATGCCTTCCCTGGCACGCCCGCGTCTCTCGCGTCGATCGTCACCCTCATGACGGATTCGGACGATGACGATCTCGCCGACGAGATTGCGCGGCGCACCGGATGGGAACAGAAGGATGTTCGATACTGGGTGAATGCATTCGGGAGTCGCGACCCCGATCCTGGCCCGCTCACGATCGGAGTTGAAAAGCTCCGCAAAGTCAGGCCTGCGATGGACCTGACCCGCCAGATCGGGTCACGCGCCGACATGATCGACAGCTGGATCGACATCGACCCGGACGATCACTCGGCTTGGGCTACGGCCGCGACGAACATCCTCGCTGCGGCACGTGCTCGGTCGGCGACGCTGGCGGACTGGATTGCCAAGGCGAAGCCCATGCGGGATCGCCTGCGCGAACAACAGCGTGACGCCTTGATCAGTTATCTGCTCGCGGAAGGCGGTTATCGGGCGGACGAAACCGAGGCGCTGTTCGGTCGCCTGCTCATCGACACGCAGATGTCGTCGTGCATGGTGACCTCCCGGATCCGCCAAGCGCTGTGCTCAGTCCAACTCTATGTGGATCGGTGCTTCCTGGGCCTCGAGAACGACGGTGTCGTCGTCCATCTGCAGCCCATCGCCTTGTCGTCTGAGGCGCGCTCCCAGTGGGAATGGATGAAGACGTACGCGGTCTGGGGCGCCGCCTGGAAGGTGTTCTTCTATGCGGAGAACTGGGTCGAGCCCGAGCTCCGCGACGACAAGAGCCCTGAATTCGACGGCCTCGTTGGCGCGCTCCAACAGGGACAGATCACGGATTTGTCCGTCGAATCGGCCTACTCGGCGTATCTGAGCGCCGTGCAGGACATCGCGAATCTTCAGATCGTCGCCCTTCTCGATGAAGCCGGGGACTCGCTCTTAGAAACGCCGGACATTCGCCACGTTTTCGCCCGTTCGAGGCCTCAGCCGTCCACGTACTACCACCGGATGTTTGTTCGAGGCGGATGGACGCCATGGGTCGCACTCGACGGTGTCGATGACGATCACGTGATCCCGGTCGTACGCGACAATCGGCTGTTCCTGTTCTGGCCGACCTTCACGAGCCAAGTCCCTACCGGCGACATTCAGAACACCGATCCGATTTATGGCGTTCACCTCAACTGGCTCGAGCGCCGCGAGGGCGAGTGGTCTACCCGACGCACCAACACGAGCCAGGTGGTCGTGGTGCCCCAGGTCGGGTGGTCGATGAAGGATTCCTTCGACTTCACCACGACTACGGCATCCGATGGCACGTTGCAGATCGTGTGCAGCTTCCGCTACATGCTGTCCGGACACGCATATGTCGGCGCTACCGGCCGGTTCACGATCGACGACGCCACGCTCGACATCGTGGCAGGTCAGGACGACGATTCCAATGACTCCCTCACGTTGCTTCCGCCGGAGGGTATGGAGGCCGCGCCGAATGGCCTTCGCCAGGAGGTGGACGGGACGCCGCTGTATCTCGTCTCGGCGGATCTCGATAGTGGCGGAAGCATCGATCTCAACTCCGTGATTGAAATCGAGCTCCTGTTGACGCCGCCGACGGCATTCGATCTGGTTCGGCCGTCGGACCAGGATCCATACATCAGCCGCGGACCCGCGGCCCTCGTCGACCGCGCGAGGACCTTCCTTGTCGACGCGACGGCCGATCAGACCGCGGCGGTATACGCCAAGTCCCTCGCGGGAACCGCGACCCTGAACCAGATCGAGAGTTTCGACATCCACGAATTCGCAGCTGCCACCTATGCGAGCTACGAGCAATCGGATCGTCCAGATCCGGACGTGCATTTCCTTCTGGATCCCGACGCCGCGGCGAAGGCCGAGGCCGAGGATACCGCCGCCATGTTGGACTGGGTAGAACAGGTCAAAAGCCGGTCATCTGAGACCCTCGCCGGTGCCTCGTACGCCTTCACCACCTTCTACCATCCATACGTCCGTGCGTTCCGGGTCGCCGTCAATCGGTATGGCCTGCTCAACGGGCTCCTGGACCCCGACGAGGATGGGCCCGCGGGCGCCCTTTGTCGGCAGGTGACGGACCCGGACGCGTTCGATTTCGTGACGGTGTACGGAGCGACCGAAGTGGTGAGCTCGGTGCCGACCGAAGATATTGACTTCTCGGGCACCGGCGCATATGCCGGCTACAACTGGGAGCTTTTCTTTCACGCGCCGTTCCTCGTGGCGAATCAGCTACTCGCCAATCTGCGTTTCGAAGATGCGATGCGCTGGTTCCACACGATGTTCGATCCACGGAATCGCACCACTCGTTTCACCGAGGAGAACGGCTACCTGCCGACCGCGAGGTATTGGAAGGTAAAGCCGTTCCTCGAGGGGGCTTCCCTCGTCCTGACCCAGTGGGAAGCGTTCGTGGTAGATCCCACCAGTGCGCGCGCGTCCGAGTTCGCGGCGGAGATCGAGCGCTGGCGGTCGGATCCATTCAATCCGCATCTCATCGCCCGTATTCGACCCGGCACATATCAACGCGCCGTGATCATGCGTTATCTGGACAATCTGATCGCCTGGGGCGATTCGCTCTACCGGCAGGACACGATCGAGACCATCAACGAGGCCACACAGCTCTACGTCCTAGCGTCCCAAATACTCGGAACTCGTCCGATTTCCGTTCCGGCCCAGACGCCGCCTCCGGCGAAGAGTTTCGCCGAACTCCACGACGATGGCTTGGACGCCTCCGACGACGTGCAGGTCGGGGTGGAGAACTACCTCGCCAACGTTTCTCGGTACTTGCAGGCGCCCGCGAATGCGCCGCTTCCTATTCGGCGCGCCACGAGCTACTTCTGCATTCCGCCGAATGACAAGCTGCTCGGGTACTGGGACACCGTCGCCGACCGCCTATTCAAGATTCGCCACTGCATGAACATCGATGGGCAACTGCAGACGCTACCATTGTTCGAACCGATCCTCGATCCTGGGCTCCTCGTGCGTGGCGCTGCCGCGGGCGTCGATCTGGCCAATGTCCTGTCGGCTGATAGCTTCAATCCGCATTATCGCTTCACAACGACGATGGCCAAGGCACAAGGGTTGGCAGGCTCGGTGCGGAGCCTCGGCGGCGCGCTTCTGCAGGCTCTCGAGAAGGGTGATGCGGAGGGCCTCGCGAACCTGCGGCAGACCCACGAGGCGGCGATGCTCGACAAGGTGCGCTTGATCAAAGCGCAGCAGGTCGACGATGCTCAGGCGAGCCTCGATGCCGCGAATCGGTCGTCGGATACGACCGCGCAGCGAAAGGCGTATTACCAAGGCCTGATCGCCGTCGATCTCCTTCCGGAGGAGATTGCCTACGAGGAGGGGCTAAAAAGGTCCCAACAGAAGCAGGTAATCGCGCAAGTGGTTCGCGCGATTGGAGGCGCCCTTTCCGCCACCCCGCAAGGCCACATCACGTTCCCCCCTGACATCGAGTTCGGAGGACTCCACCTCTCTAATGTGTTTGGTGCGGCTGGGACCGTGCTCGAGATCCTCGCTGCGATCGAAGGCAACAAGGCTCAGAAATCGTCGCGCCAAGCAGGAAATATTCGACGACGGCAGGAGTGGAAGCAACAGGTCGACGCCGCGGACAAGGAACTCGCGGCAGCCGAAAAGCAGATCCTCGGGGCGGAGATCAAGCTGGCCGTCGCACGACGGGAACTCGCGAACCACGATCTGCAGGTTCAGCAGTCGCACGAGATCGCGGACTTCATGCTCTCGAAATTTACGAATCAGCAGCTGTATTCCTGGATGTCGGGCCAGTTGTCCACGCTGTACTACCGCACCTACCAGCTTGCATTCGACCAGGCGCGCAAGGCTGAAGCGTGCTATCACCGGGAAATCGCGGCCCCGACGTCCGGCGAACAGGTATTCGTTCGCTATGGTCAATGGGACGGGCTCCGGAAGGGACTTCTGACCGGCGAGCAGCTGCAAGCCGATCTCGAGGCGATGGACGCCGCGTATCTCGACAACGACGTACGCGAGTTCGAGCTGACCAAACACGTCTCCTTGGCCGCGCTCGATCCATTCGCCCTCGAGGCCCTGAAGCGTTCTGACGGGGGATCGTGCTTCTTCGAGATCGGCGAAGATTGGTACGACACCGATTGCCCGAATCACTATTTCCGTCGCCTCCAGAGCGTGGCGGTGAGCTTGGCCTCGGTGAGCGGCCCACTCGGAACGGCCAACGTGGAGCTCGAGCTGCTGAAGCACATCCGGCGCGACGCTCATGGCACCGAGGCTCTCTCGTTCGACGACGACGGCGTCACGCCGGAGCCCCGGGAGCGCATCATCACGAGCGCGGCAGTGAACGATAGCGGCTTGTTTAACGCGGATTTGCGGGATCCGCGCTATCTCCCGTTCGAACGTCGCGGCGCTATCAGCCGCTGGAAGCTGTCCTTTACTGCGACCGACTGGAAGCAGTTCGACTGGTCGTCGCTGACCGACGTGACCGTGCACATCCGGTATACCGCACGAGCCTGGGACGGCGTCACCGGGGATCCGCGCCCGGTCGTCGACCGCCTGGCCGACCATCCGTCGGGATATACCGGCGGGTTTCCGGGATCCCCAGATCCGCAGTCTGGGGTTCCGGTCGTTCGCAGCGCCCGTCGGGACGAAGCCGACGCGTGGTTTACAGCCCAGGCCGGCACCGAGTCTGTCATGTCATTCGCGACGGACAGCACGGTATTTCCCGGCGTCAACGCAGATGACTGGGCCGTGGCTGCGGTCATCGCCATTCCGATTGGCGGGTCGAACATTCATGACTGCAAGATTGGTGGCGTCGTGGCGGACGCCGTCACCGTGGCCGGAGTCACCGCGTACGCTCGCGCCTACACGGTCGGATCGGCGACGACTGTAGAATTCTTCCACACCGCTCACACGATCGGACCTACCCCTCCAGCCGATCCGGTCGGTGCGGACGCCCTGGACGACGTGGTGATCATTCTCCTGCTTCGGGCCTAAGCGGTGGACTCGACGGGCGCCCAACCACCAAAGCGGACCGAACCGGCGGGAGCCGTTCGGCTTCCGTCGGCGGCCCCGCAACCCGTCGACTCCCCTTCGAAGACGAAAGACCTGCTCACCGCCGCCCCGAAGCTCGAGCTTCCGAAGGGCGGTGGCGCCATTAGGGGGATCGGCGAGAAGTTCCAGGCCAACCCGGTGACAGGCTCGGCGTCGGTCTCGGTCCCGATCGCGGTCAGCCCAGGGCGGAACGGCTTTGGCCCCTCGTTGTCGCTCTCCTACGATTCTGGTGCGGGAAACGGGGTCTTTGGCGTCGGCTGGAACCTTTCGGCGCCCATGATCCAGCGGAAGACCGACAAGCGCCTGCCGAAGTACGACGATTCCGACGTGTTCGTTCTGACGGAAGCGGAAGATCTCGTGCCTGTCGGTGAGGCGACGTCCATTACCGAGGGCGAAACGATCTTCTCGGTTCAGCGGTATCGCCCTCGCGTCGACAACGCGAATCTCCGCATCGAGCGCGGGACCGCCAGCGCGAACAGCGTTCACTGGCGAACCTGGTCGACGAGCAACGTTCGCCGGCTGTGGGGCACGACGAGCCAGGCTCGGCTCGTCCATCCGACGGTCGATGCGAAAATCTTTGCCTGGTACCTCGACGAAGAGCGCGACGAGCTCGGAAACCTCGTCCGATACGTCTACGACGACGCCTCGACCGACGCGGCACCCACGGG
>Ga0170475_134669205_pt1 | contig 10445 bp, 9 predicted proteins | sample Soicark_Litter_5_FD_111474 | JGI IMG/M metagenome (GOLD analysis project Ga0170475, IMG submission 111474) | Avena fatua rhizosphere microbial communities from Hopland, California, USA. Combined Assembly of 48 SPs | reverse complement strand
GGGCGTCGTGTCGCAAAACAGAAAACGCGCCGCGCGCGCGCTGGCGACGTCCTCGCGCGCGCGCTGGGCGCACGCGATCGGATACTGGTCGCTCTCGTACGGCACCCGTCCCTGCGTATCGACGAATTCACGCAGGTATTCCGGCACCCAGACGGTGCCGTAATGCGCAGCCAGCGCCTCGGCCAGCGTCGACTTGCCGGACGATTCGGCGCCGAGGATGGCCACCCGTGCCACTTGCGTCATCGCACGCCCTTCCTGGCGATATTGCCCCACGCGCGCAGGCCGATCACGGCCAGCACCACGAACACCGCATACAGCACCGCGGTCAGCATCAAACCCTTGTAAACATACAGGCCGACATAGAGCACGTCGACAGCGATCCACACGTGCCAGTTTTCGAGCCGCTTGCGTGCCAGTAGCAGTTGTCCGACCAGGCTGCCGGCGGTCAGGAAGCCGTCCGCGCGCGGCACGTCGGTGTCGGTCCAGGTCTTGAGAAAGCTCGCCAGCAGCACGAAGCCAAGCAGCCAGGCGACGAGCGCCCAGGCTCGGCCCGCGCCGGAAAGACGCGTGACGGCCAGGGGCCTGGCGCCGGCGCCGCGCAGCCACTGGTACCAGCCCCAGGCCGAGGCCGCGACGAACACCAGTTGCAGGCCGGCGTCGCCGTACAGGCGAGTATCGAAGAACACCGCCGCGTAGGCGGCCGAGGCCGTGATCGAGAACAGCCAGGCCCAATGGATCTGGCGGATATTGAGCAGCACCGTCGTCACGGACAGGAGAAAGGAAATCAGCTCCAGTGGCGTGGTGCTAACACCGGCAAGGACAAGTGGTTCGTTCATGCGCGCGGCAAGGCGACGATGCGAGACTGCCGTGCAGCCCGCATTCAACTGGTTCGGTGGGTCGGTCAGGCGCCGATCCGGAAGTTACTTCGCCGGATACTTGATCGTCATTTCCTTGAGCAGGTTGTCGGCATGGTCGACTTCCTTCATCACCCACAGCATGTAGCGCACGTCGACATGGATCGCGCGCGTGATGGCGCTGTCGAAGTACCAGTCCTTGGTGATCGATTCGTAAGTCGAGTCGAAATTCAGGCCCACCAGTTCGCCGCGCTTGTTCATCACCGCGGAACCCGAATTACCGCCGGTGGTGTCGGCGCTCGACAGGAAGTTTACCGGCACCGTGCCCAGCGCCGCGTCGCGGAACACGCCGTAGCGTTTACCCTCGATCGCCTGCGTCAGCGCGGCCGGCGCGATGAACGGCTCCTTGCCGGTGGCCTTTTCGACGATTCCTTCCACCGTGGTGAACGGTCCCTTGACCAAGCCATCGCGCGGCGAGTAAGGCGCCACGGTGCCGTAGGTGACGCGCAGCGTCGAATTCGCGTCCGGGTACACCGGTTTGCCCTGCGACTTCTTCCATGCGATTACCGCGCTCATGTACTGCGGGATCACACGCTCCAGGTTACCGTCGACTTCCTTGCGGCGCTCCTCGAGCGACATTGCCTGGTCGTGCAGGCGCACCGCAAGCTGGATGAACGGGTCGTTCGACTTGCGAAACGCCGCGGCGTCCTGGCCGATCCAGGCCAGCCGCTTGGCGGTATCGGACAGTTCGGTGAGCTTATACATCTCAGGCAACGCTGCCGGGATCGGCAACAGCCGATCGATGCCGCGCGGACGCAGCGCCGGGTCGATCCGCGCATAACGCTGCAGCGCGGCACTGAAGCGCGCTTCATCGACGGCCGCCACGAACGATTGTTCGAGACGGGCCAGCCGCGCCTTGATGAACGACAGATCGCGCTCCTGGTAGCCGGCTTCACGCTGCGCGTCCGGCTTCTCGCGTTCGAGCGCCAGGCGGTACAGCGTGCGCGCGCTCTTTAACAGGTCGCTGTGCGACGCTTCGGACCAGGCTACTTCCTCGCGCGTGAGCGCCATGTCGGAAGCAATCGCCGCGTCGAGATCGGCCAGCAGTTGCTTCGAGCCGTTGCCGTCCTGCTTCAGCCAGGCGCGGAATTGGGCGTCCTGCACGTCCTTGATCGCGGCGATGTCCTTGCGCGCGAAGCCGTCGAGCAAACCCTGGATTTTCTTCAGCACGTTGTTCTGGCTCTTGACCACGTTCGCGTAGCGCACGTCCCAGGCCGTGTTACCCGTGGTGGCGGCGGCGATCACCAAGAGATCGGATTCGATGGCGGCGGCCCTGGCCGGATATTCGACATCGCGCGCGAAGCGGATTTCAGCCGGCAACTTGTAGCGGCTGGTGCGCCCAGGGTAGCCGGCGAGCAGGATCGGATCGCCGTTTTTCAAGCCTTCGGCCGACACCACCAGGAAATCCTTCGACTTGTAGGGCACGTTCTCGGGCGACGGATCGGCCGGGCGCCCGTCCTTGCCGACGTAGGCGCGCAGGAACGCGAAATCGCCAGCCTGGCGCGGCCACTCGTAGTTGTCGATGTCGCCGCCGAAATTACCGATGTGATCGGACGGCGCGTACACGAGGCGCACGTCCCGAATCATCAATTGCTTGATGCGGTAGTACTCGAGGCCACGGTGGAAGGCTTGAACCGAGCAGCGGTAGGCATTGTCGGTTTCGCACTCGGCGGTCAATGCCTTGACGCGCGCCTGGACCAGTTCGTGGCGTTCGCGCCCGGACAAGGCAGGCGGCAGATCCTTCAGCACGCGCTCGGTCACGTTCTCGACCTTCTCGGTCACGTACACCAGGACGTTCGGGCCGCCCGGCAATTCGCGCCACGGGTGGCGGCCAGGAAGCCGTTGGCGATGTAGTTGTGTTCCGGGGTCGAATTGCGCTGCACCGCGCCGTACGCGCAGTGATGGTTGGTGACCACCAAGCCATCGGGGGAGACGAACGAGGCCGAGCAGTTGCCGAGCGAGACGATCGCGCTCATCGGATGCTTCGTCAGGTCGGCCAGCTTCTCGGGCGGCACGGTAATCCCGACGCGCTTCAGTTCGGACTTGAGTTGCGGCAGTTGGTGCGGCTGCCATTGGCCTTCATCGGCGGCGGCGCCGGCCGCAACGGCCAGCAGGGCGGCGGGCAGGACGATATATTTGATCAAGATGGACCCCAGATTGAAGAGAGCACGCGGCGAGTATAGCTCTGTTGCCAAATGCTGGAAATGGTTTGGCGGCGCCGTGACGCCGCACCGACGTTTTCAGGATGCCGGCCAGATGAGCGCCCGCACCCTCAATCATCCGGGTTCAAACCTCTTTCCGAAAGAAACTGCTTTGCCAGTGTAAAGGTGGGAAAACTGCATTTCACAGCTTGCTTCGCCACGTCGATTGCCTCCGCTTTCTTTTCTGGGTCATTAATCGCATCAAGAACGCGGGCTAGATTGATCAGAAATACGGGATTGGGTTGAGGCATTTTATCGGCTGCCTCTCTCGCATACGTTTCTGCCTTGTCCTGCTCGTTATTATCAGAAAGCGCGAGCGCAAACCATGACTTCGCCCACCTGTTATTCCCATCCAGGCTGATGGCGCGCTCGAACAGGGGATACGTCCGTTCGCTCGGCTCGCCTGATTGCATCAGCGCAAAGGCATACGAGGCCAGGAGTTCCGAGGTCTCTTCGCCGGCCTGGATCGCCGACTCGAAATACGGTATCGCTTGCTGTATCCGGTCAAGCTTCAAATAACCGACGCCAAGTTGATACAGGCACTTACCGTCAAGTTCCCCCCCTTCATCCAACGCGCGGATACGGTGAAATAAGGAGATAGCCCGATGCAGTTCCGTGTAGCTCCGGAAGTAGCTCTTGGCAATCTTGAACAGGAACTTGGAAAGCAGGGCCTGCCGCTCCGAAGCGGTGGCCGCCGTCTCCAGAAGCTTTCGCTCCTTTTGCAACAACGCGCGGCGTTCTGCGAGGTTATTAAAATTGACTACGCCGGCGACAATGCCCTTGTCCATCTTGGATAATTCGTCGATGGCGTCGATCGCACCGTCCAGATCGCCAAGATCCCTCTTGATCACACTCTTATTGTTCAGCACCATCGTCAGCGTAAGGTCATCGCCGATCTCCGCCGCGCGCTCCAAATCCTCAAGCGCTCCCTCAAGATCGTTCAAATCCCGCTTGACCGAGGCGCGCGAATTCAGGATGCCGGCGATGGTCGCCGGCGAACCGAGATCGATTGCGCGGCTGAGATCCCTGATTGCGCCTTCCGGGTCCCGTAAATTCCGCTTTACGCAGCCTCGGCTGTTGAGCACCATCGCCAACCCATGATAATCCCGGAGGTGTTATGATAACGAGACAGCCCGGTCAAATAACTTAAGCGCCTCCAGATAATCGCCTTTCCGCCCTTCGAGCGTGCCCACGATATGCAGCGCGATCGCCACTTCGACACGCTCGCGGCCGCTCGATATCACCTTGCGAAGATACGTTTCCGCCTTTTCGAAATCTTTCTCGTTATAAAGCGTCATTCCTCGAAGGAAGGCTGGTTCGATTGCATCGCCGGGGAGCAGATGTTCCTCTTGCTGTTCCTCCGCGAAGATACTCGCCAGCCATTGCTCACCCGACGGCGGGCCTTTTGCGATTTCCGAATAGAGTTCCAGGGACTCCGGTACCAATCCGACCGCCGCGCTGTGGTAGGCCTGGCCGGCCTTCGTGCACAGGTAGGATGGCAGATCCTCGCGAAGCTGCAGTGACTGGTCAAGCAAAAATTTGTGGGCCTTGGCCGTACTTTCAGAACGCGGGCCGGCCATTTTGCGCAATTCGGCCCGCATACCGGACGAAAAGCACCATTCATTATTTCTCGGAATAACAAAATTACACTGGCGTAGTGCGCGCACGAAATTTTCCGCTTCGATTCCTTCCACCGGAACAAGCTCGCATATTTCCTTTGCAACGGTATCAGTCAGACTCTCCGCAGCTGAAAGCGCGCAAAGCGTGCGAATGGAACTTTCTGACAATAAATTTTCAAACTGTATCATGTTGAATCTTCTCTTGCATTTCTTGCATATAAGCGCGCAATTCCTCCATCCAGAAACCCACTTTATTATGCAGCCGGTTTATTTCATCGGCGTGAGTTTGAACAAAAGAAAATGCAAAAGCATTGGCCATTTCATGGCTGATCGATAGCGTTTCTCTTATCCAGGCAGCGAGATCTTCCCTTGCGGCCTTTTGCTGCTCTTGATCGAGAAACGTCGGCAAGTGAATCGTGCGCTTTAACGGCGCAATTTTGAGCGAATTGGAATTGGAGCCCGGCTCGGAACTGCTATCGATCATCCGGACAAGCAAAAGGCCGTCGTCCACCAGCTTGCGCAGGCGATTATGCCAAAGCTTGTCCCAGAACTCCCTCTGCTCGTGCTCTGTTCCATGCATCAGCACGATCATCACGCGATGTGTTTTCAGCACCGATTTAAGCTGGGTGCAGAGCGAATCGATCCATGAATCCCGCCGGGCAGACTGCATGGATTCCGAACCGGCATCGAAGTGAAGGTGCACTTCGATATCCTGATTCCCGCTCGCCGTATTATTGGAAGCAATCGTCGGGGCAAGCCGTTCGCCGCTGATTGCCGTGCTCGGCAATGTTATCTCAAAACAGCTTTCAAACTCTCCGCGCAGCTCGGAGAGATAACGGGCGGCATAATTGCTGCGATCAATGATGATCGCGCGCCCCGGCCTTGGCTTGCCTGAAGATTGTGTTTGCTTGGAACATTGGGCATGAACAGAAACCAGCGTCGTCACGAACGCATTCGGTGCACAAGGGTCACCCTTGTAATCGACCGCCACGACCCCGCCGGCGTCGTCGATGAAAGGCTGCAATGCTCCGAATTGGGCTCGCCAATCTATACGAATCTTTTCCGTACTCATCGAGCTCAAACGTCCACCTTGCCACTGATAATTATCTTTTGGTCGCCCTTCGCACGGTTATGACTTCCAATGTCCACATCGCTGTCCGCGCGGACTGCCACATCGTCGATTTTGACGTATTGAGTGGCGCCGGTGCTATTCCCGCTGCCAATGCTTTTCCGGGTCGGCTTGCCAGCCGCCTGCTTGTCGAGCATGACAGCCGCCAGGAAAAACACCACGAAAATTCCCCCCAAGACCAACCACTTTTGATGGGAGGAAACGACGAGCCAGCCCGCCCACCGATTCAACGCCTCAAACAGGATGCTGCCACACACCCCTACCAGCGTGCCGACTAACACGGAGCGCATAGAAGTACCTTTCGACTGGATGGAAAATAATGCGCCTGATTATAGCCTCAATTGTCCCTTCAGTAAGCCCCGACGCTTCCTTCCCAAGCCGCCATTACTCCGCGTGCCAGCCGCGGACATTGCGCGGCAATGAATACAAAACGGGCGCGATACCCGGTTTCGCGCCCGTTCAAACCATGTCGCAATCAGTGGCAAACTCGAACCATTCGCTTTTACGGCAACCCGCACAGGCAGTGAGTGACGGCCGCGAATGGCTTGCGGCCTTCGCTCAGGTCGGCCAGCCAGGCCATGTCCTTGGCCACCGCGGCGGCCGGGCCGGCCGGCAAGGCTTCCTGCAGCAGACCGAGCTTGACCTGGATAGTGAGCGACTGCGCCGCCGAGAGCCCCATCAACTGCAGGATGCGTTCGAAGCGGGAACCCGGCCGCTCGATGTAGGCGACACGGTAGTCGCCGCCGAGCCCGGCGCGGCGCGCCGCCGACGCGAGCGCATCGTCATAACTGCCCAAGGTATCGATCAGGCCGCGCTCCTTGGCCTGAACGCCCGTCCAGACCCTGCCCTGCCCAACGGCATCGATCTTCTCCGGTGTGGTCTTGCGCGCCTGCGCGGCCTTGGCCGTGAATTCGCCATACACATGGTTGATGCTGCTCTGGACCAATTGGCCGAGGCGCGGGTCATGCGGGCGCAGTGGGTTGTAGGCGTCGGCCAGCCAGGTGGTCGTCACGCCGGCGGTATGGATGCCCAACTTGTCGGCCACCTTGTCGGCGGTGGGCAACAGGGCAAACACGCCGATCGATCCGGTGATCGTGGACGGGTCGGCGATCACCTCGTCGGACGCCATCGAAATCCAGTAGCCGCCGGACGCTGCCACGTTACCCATCGAGACCACCACCGGCTTGCCGGCCGCGCGCGTGATCTCCGGCTCACGCCGGATCAGTTCGGAGCCGTAGGCGCTCCCGCCGGGCGAATCGATGCGCAACACCAGCGCCTTGATCTCGTCGTCCTCGCGCGCGCGGCGGATCAGGTTGGCGGTCGTGACGCCGCCGACCAGGCCCGGGCCACCCGTGCCCTCGGTGATATCGCCCGACGCGACGACCACGCCGACCGCGTTGCCGAACAGCTTGGGCGGATGGCGCGCCAGATAATCAAGGAAATACACCTGGCGGAACGACTTGATGCTCGCGTCATAGGCGCCGCGCTTGATCAGCAGGTCGCGCACCTCGTCGCGGGTCTTGATGCCGTCGACCAGCTTGCCGTTCAATGCCACCTGGGCCGCATTGCCGCCGGCCGCGGCCATCAACTGGGGCAGTTGTTCAATGCCGGCGCCGACCGCGCCGGCCGCCAGCTTGCGATTTTTCTCGACCTGGCTCGTGTAATCCGACCACAACGCGTTGTAGAGCAAGGTGTCGGCTTCCTGCGCCGCATTGGACGGGCCGTTGCTGACATACGGCTCGGCAAAGCTCTTGTAAGTGCCGACCTTCATCAGGTTGACTGTCACGCCCAGCTTGTCGAGCGCGTCGCGGTAATAGTTGCGGTGGCGGCCGAAACCCTCGATCAGCACCATCCCCATTGGATGCACATAGACCTCATCGGCGTGCGAGGCCACCAGATAGCGCTTCTGGTCATAGGTGCCGCCCCAGGCCACAACCTTCTTGCCGGCGGCCTTGACGCGGTCGAGCGCGGCGCCGAACTCGTGCAGCATCGCCAAGCCGCCGCCGTCCATCTCGTCGAGCAGCAGCAGGACGCTAGTGATGTTCGGGTCCGCCGCCGCGGTGTCGAGCACGGTCAGCACGTCGCGCAAGCGCACGGTTCGCCGGCTGTAGCCGCCCAGATTGTCGAACATGGTTTCGCGCACGCTGGTGCTGTACTGTTCGACCAGATCGCCCTTCAGTTCGAGCACGAGCGCGGTATCGGGCGTCAGCGGCTTGACGCTGCCGCCGAACATCAGCCGCAGCAGCAGTACCGCAACCAGCAGGAACAGCAGATTCAGCACCAGGCGGCGCGTGGCGTCGACCACGCGCCAGAATGCGCCAAAACCGCGGCGCAAGGAAGAGAGGGGCTTGAAGGGCATGTGAGCTCCGGCGGTCAAAAGGTTGGCAGGGTCATGCGGTCATGATTACCGGTCCCGTCTTTCTTCCCTGGGAAATGATGAACAGGCCAGCGTACACCACTATGCCATTTATCATCAGCAGTTCAAGTCCGAGACGATAGCTTCCCAACAGGTATTCTTGATTGTACTCAAGAATAGCGCACAGGATCGGCGCGCCGATGGTCACGGCCGGCACCAGGCGGTCGGTCAGCGTTCGGCGGGTCAGCATGCCGAAGGCGAACAAGCCAAGCAGCGGGCCGTAGGTGTAGCTGGCCAGTTTCAGGATCAAGCCGATCATACTCGGGTTGTCAGCCCACTTGAAGCCCATCACCAGCAGCAGGAACAGGAAGGCGAAGCCCAGGTGCACCTGGCGGCGCAGGCGCTCCTGGGCCGTCACGCTCAGGCCGGGGCGGCGCTGAATGCCCAGGATGTCGATGCAGAAGCTCGATGTCAGCGCCGTGATGGCGCCGTCGGCGCTCGGAAACAGCGCGGAGATGAGCGCGATCAGGAAGATGATCTGGACCGCCGCCGGCAGATGTCCCATGACGACGGCCGGGAAGATCTTGTCGCCGGTCGCGGTCACGCCGGCGGCCGGCGCGTACAGATACAGCAGGCCGCCCAGGAACAGGAAGGCCGACAGCACGATCACCAGCACCAGTGTCAAGCTCAACAGATTCCTCTGCGAATCGCGGAGGGTTTTCACCGAAATCGTCTTTTGCATCATCTCCTGGTCCATTCCCGTCATCGTGAGGACGATGAAGGCGCCGGCCAGGATCTGCTTCGCGAAGAAGTTCGGGCTGTCGACGTCGGTCGTGAAGATGCGCGCCAGTCCCTGCGACTGCATCTGCGCCAGGCTCGCCGGAAGCGAGCTATTCATTTCATTGAGCAGGAACCAGACGCAGGCGAACAGCCCAAACAGCATGCAGGTCGTCTGCAGCGTGTCGGTCCAGACGATGGTCTTGACGCCGCCTTGGTAGGTATACATCAGGATCATGCCCAGGATGATAAACGTGGTCATCCAGAACGGGATGCCCAGGCCGTCGAGGATGATCGCCTGCAGGATGTTGACGACCAGATAAAGGCGCGCCGTCGCGCCCAACAGGCGCGAAATGATAAAGAACCCGGCCCCGCTCTGATAGGCGCGGCGCCCGAAGCGCACGTCGAGGTAATGGTAGATCGAAGTGAGCTTGAGGCGGTAATACAGTGGAAGCAGGATATAGGCCACAGCGACGTAGCCGATGACATAGCCGATCAGGATTTGGCCGTAGCCGAAGGCGTCCTTGCCGACTGCGCCCGGCACGCTGATGAAGGTGGCGCCGGAAAGCGTGGTGCCGACCATGCCAAACGCAACCACCATCCAGTTGCTGCTCTTGTTACCGATGAAGAAGCTATTGTTGTCGGCATTGCGGGACGTGGCCCAAGCCACGCCGAGCAGCAATGCAAAATAGCCGATAAGGATGCAAAAAAGTAAGGCCGGGGACATGAATTCCAGTAAGGTTGCCGTTCCGGTCAGCAATATACACTGAAGCGGAATGCCGAACCATCGCCGGAAGGGTCAGATCTCCTGGCCGGGCACCCTTTCGAACGGGCCGATGCAGGCCGTCATCGATTCATCGGCGCACATCAGGAACAGCACGCCGGAGGGATGAAAGCGAATGAAATTGGTGGCCTGGGTGCCCACTTTGATCACCGCGCCTGCGCAATCTTTCTTGCCATTGTCCTTCACGATCCGGTCTTCCAGCTTGTAGAAACCCTTTTCGCTGGGCTGGTCGGGAATCCGGAACTCGCTCTCCGACACTTCGTCGGCGCTGATGACCAGCGTGGTGCCGTCGCCGCGGAAGCGATAAGTTTCGGAACAGCCCAGTTCGGGCAGGTTCAGCTTCCAGATCCCGAGGATCGGATGGCTGGGTGCGGGCTGCGGCGCGGCGCACGCGCTTTGGGTACCGAGCACCATGAACAGCAACAATCCGGTGAGGGCGCGCATGGCAAGCTCCTTCGCACAACGGTTGAGCGTCCGAAACTGGTTAGACCAGCGCCGGGCGGCGCGGTTTGCCGGCGCCTGTCATTGCAAAACCGACGGGGCCGCCTGCTCCGCCATGAAGATCACGTATTGTCCGGCGTGCTCTTCGGCTTGGCTGGGCGGCGGCTGCGGGCGGCCGGCTTGCGCGCCGACGCCTTGCGCGCCGGCTTGGCCGCGGTATCCGC
>Ga0170475_104305345_pt1 | contig 10446 bp, 13 predicted proteins | sample Soicark_Litter_5_FD_111474 | JGI IMG/M metagenome (GOLD analysis project Ga0170475, IMG submission 111474) | Avena fatua rhizosphere microbial communities from Hopland, California, USA. Combined Assembly of 48 SPs | reverse complement strand
GCCCCCACGAGAGGCCACCTTGCGGTGGCGACCGGGGAGGTCTTGTTGACGTTGTTTAGAGTGTTGTCAGCACTACCCTATTGGAACTCAGGGCGAGTGGGAGAGGAAGGCGATGACCTCGCTTCCATCTGCCAGGGTGTCCCAGAAGATGGACGCGAACACGTTGCTGGCACCGATGGTGCCGGCTCCGTTCACGCCGCTTCCGAAGGTGAGGGCGATCAGCTGCGTGCCCGTCGTCTCCCAGACTCCGGAGAGCGAGAGGCGACGTTGCTTGACACCCGCGACGTCGGGGTCGCGAGTGAAGATGTGGCCGTACATCTTCACGTCGTTGCCCGACCCATCGATGAGGTGGAAGACGAGCGCGGCTGCGTCGTCTTGCGGATTGAGGGAGAACACCTTGATGTCGGTGATCGGCCCGATGCCCGAAGCGACGAGACCCTTGATCGCCGCCAGATTGAACCACGTCAGGGCGGCGGCGAGGGTGCCGTCCCAGGCGAGCGCGGTTGGAGCCGTGGACGTGTCGTAGAGCAGAGCCCCGGTGAGCTCGCTCGTCGCGGGGTCGGTCGAGAACGTCGCGGTGAACGCTCCGGGCAGATTCACGTTCTGGAAGGAGCCCGTCGACTCGGGCAGCACGAAAGCGTTGCCCGCGGGCGGTTTGAGGGCGGCGGCTGCGATCGGCAGCAGGTTCGCACCGCAGTCCCACGTGACGACGAGAGGGCCGTCGGGAGTGGAGACGGTGCTCGTGACGACCCAGGACATCCTGACGAAGTCGAGGCTCGAGTTCGGGTTGTAGCTCGCGACGATCGACGCTTCGTCGATTGCAGGCGAGGTGCCACTGACGCCGAAGGCCGCGAGAGTGGCTGGAAGAAGGAAGAGGGCCGCCAGTGCGGTCCGAGTGCTCCCGTTGATGGTCAGATCCATTTGTGCTCCGTGACGGTTAGGCGGGCTGTGGCTGGAGAGTTCTCTCCCACGCGCCGTGCGCGGAGTAGAACTGTACCAGATCTGGGTTGATCACATGGGACGTGATCTCGTTGTGGACGGCTTCCAGGATCGCGACATGCTCAACGAGCAGTCGCCCCCAGTCCGCCTCGCGGAGCCGGTCGCGCAGGTACTTCTCCTCGGTGAGGAGATGAGCCACCAGTGGACCGTAGTTGTACTGCTGCGGTTGTCCCTGCACCATGACGGTGCCGATCATGACCGTGGCGTTGACTTCACGCACGATGACGACCGCGTCCGCCATTGGTATACCTGCCACGCTCGCGAGCAGACCTCGCAGGTGGCAGCCACACTCAGGCATCCGCTCCGGAACTCGATTCATCGCGCGCCTCCTCTTGCCGTGCGGCGTCGGGGGTGGCGTCGGTCTTGACCGTGCTCACGTCGGGCGGATTGGAGCTCTCCGCCGCTGCGCGCGAGTCCATGATGACGACGAGCACTTTGCGGTCGCCCTGGGTGAGCTCAGTCGAGTACTGAGGCTGACGGAGCGCGTTCTCGGGAGTGGGTCCCGCGAACGTCACGCTCAGACCGTCGGTGCCGCGGCGGACGGTTGCCCCCCCGACGAGGAACGTATCGCCCTGAAGGGTCGGCTTCGGCTCGTCGAGCTTCTCGTGGGCTGCGGAGTGGTCCAGCTGCGCCTCGGGCACCCCGGGAGGGGGAGCTTGTTCCGGGAGAGCGGCCATGACCGGGGTCACGGGTGAGTCGCCGATGATGACCGCGGGAGTAGGCGCGTCGAACTGTCCGACGCGCGTGTTGGTCTGGTTTTCGAAAGACGGCATTTAGATCCCTTCGCTGAGCGAATTGCGAATGATGTGAGAGTCAGCTTGACGCTGCATCTTGTCGCGCACGGCTTTGGCGGCGACGTCGTCGGTGTACTGAAGCGAGGCGTCGCGGATGCGACTCCATGGCGCGTAATTGTGGGTCGCTCCGTATTCGGCCCAATCAGTCAGGCCGAGAGGGAGGAGTCCACGACGCTGGAGATCGATCATCTCGTCGTAGAACGAGTCGAGGCTCCGATTCGCAGATCTCTCCGCACGCACTGCGGCTCGACCTAGTGCTTCGAAGTCTTTGGGGCTGATGCGGGCGGCCAGCTCGGCTGCTTTGCGAAGCCTGCCGTCCGGACCTTCCGCAGCGTAGAGGGCACGCAGGTAGATGCGCTGCGACTCGATGTCGCCGCACAGCAACTGTAGCCTCGTTGCGATACCGAGAGCGGCTCGCGGGATAGTCGCCGCCTCTTCCCGCTCTTCCCGGTTGATCGTGCGCAGGAGCATGCGGCCAAGGTAAGGCTGCAGACTCGGGATGCGACGATAGAGGAAAGATGCTTCATCAGCGCGCTCGTAGACGACGCCGATCTCGTCGGTGTACGCGCTAAACCGAGCGGTCCACTTCGTGGTGCTACGCGTGTAGTCGGCCACCAAGGTGTCGTCTCCGAAGGTGTCGTAGTCGTAGTCGTCCCCCAGCTTCATGCCGAGGTCACGACCTGCGCTCTCCACGACAGCGGCCGTGAAGATGGTGTCGATCACGGAAGTGCCGCGGAGGCCAGAGAGTACGCCATCACTATTGAAGGTGAGGCGCGCGCCCTCGTCCTCGTCGCCGGGTGGCGTGATGACGGGGGTGCGAGTGGCCGTGCGGACGGCGTCTCGTGCGCGTTCGGCTTCGAACGCGGTGAGGGCGCCTACTTCCGTCAACAGGTGGGTGATGGGGTCGTAGCCGTGCTCGATGATCGCGTCGATCGCCGGCAGGCCGACCGTGTCGTCGAAGCTGCTCGCGTCGAACCCGGAGCACTGGGCTCCCGGTCGAGTCGAGATGCGGGCTGCGTGGTGCAGCGTCCCTGTGCCCCGACCTGTCGCCGAGGTGTAACCGAGACGCATGGCTGCGAAGACCGGAGCTTGCCAGAAATTCCAAGCGAAAGGGAGTCCGGTCACCTTCCGCACTTTGGGCCCGATCCTGTCTTGTCCCACCAGCGTGAGTTTGCCGTTGAGCACTTCCCAGCGTGGCCTCGGCTTCTTTGCGTTGGCTGCTTGGATGCGGATGAGAGTGCTACCCGCCATGGGCGTGCCGTAGCCCCCAACCTGCTCACAGTGCCACGAAGCTTCGATGAAGCTGCCTTTCGAATGCAAGGCCACCAGGGCCGCGCACTCAGCAGTATCTCTTCCCGTCAGGAAGAAGGGCGGCCCTTTTCCTTTGCGGATCGGGTAGCCGGCTTCCCGCGCGTATTCGCGGAGCTCTGCGGCTGGCATCGCCCTGAGGTAGGAGACGATGCGCAAACAGATCTCTTTGATCTTGGGTAGCAGATACCGAATCTGAGGATCTCGGAGAGGCTGGCTGATTCCCGCTTCTTGGAAAGCGCTGCCGAACCCTTTCGACCTCCAGCACACGGTCATCTTGGTGAGGATGTCTTTCTCGACCTTCCGCCTTGCGCCGTTGTCGTCCCTTAGACCGTCCACGGCTGGGAACGCTACGTCCAGCGCGCGCTGACTGACAGATTGCCAGTCGCGCGCGCTGACGTAGGCGAAGGCGGGCTTCGCGATCCAGTCCGTGAACGAGAGCTTGGCCGCCATCTTGGCGTAGTTCTCGGGCAAGTTCTGGACGCGGATGGCCCGCTGATTCTTCACTTCTGCAGCGTCCCCGTGTCATGGGTCAGGTCGCTGAGGACCTGACCTTTGTCGTCGACGCCACGGATGGTGGAGGTGAGCACTTCGTCGCCCTTGCGAGCCAGGGCCGGATCCTCGTCGTTGAAGAGGACCGACCCACGCTGTCCGTAGGCACGCGAGATGATCTCGAGCTCGGTGTCCTCCACGAGGACGGTGGTCGCGCGCGCCAACTTGGCGGGAACGCGCATCCTGAACTCGCCGCGGATGAGAACGGTGTCGGCTGCTGCTTCGACCGGCAGACCGATGCTCTTGATGGCCTTACCGAGGTCGGTTCCGGCCAGGTTTTCGACGACGGGGTCCCAGCTCGTGAGCGACACGTAGGGGGCGAGCTCCTTCGGCGGCTCTTTGGGCTCGGACGGGTAGTAGGGACCGACGACGCCAGCCGGCATCTGACGGGAGTACCACTCCACGGCCCATGCGACGTCGGTGTCCGGCGGGGCGTGCGCAGTGTAGACGGGCACACCCTTGATCTGCCGCTCCATGACTGCGGACTGCGGCAGGAACTTGCGCTCCTGGGCGCTGCCTGCGGCCGCGCTCGAGAACGGCGCATCGACGGGCAAGAAGTAGGTCCCGACTTTCTTGGATCCGACGGAGAAGTCGGCTTCGTACTGAAGCTCGTACCCCATCAGCTTGACGTTGTTCATACCGATGACGGGCCGCAGACCGAACAGCGCGTCTGCGATGTTACCGGACCAGCTGTCTCCGTCCGAGAGGATGAAGTCGGCGCCGGACTGGGCGAAGCCGGAGAGGGCGGCGGTACCGCCAGCTCCCCAGCTGAGGAGCGAGGCGAGCGTTCCCGCGCGCTCGAGGGTCGTCTTCAGGGAGCGAACCATTGCTGCGAGAGCGCAGACGTGCATGGCGGTTCCCTTGCCCATCGCGCTCCAGGGGAGCGCCTCGGGCCGGTCGATCGCGGTACGGGCGTCGGCGGCGATGCGGGCGTACCCGATGTCGACGCCGGTGCCAGTAAGGTTGTCAACGGGTTTGAGCTGCTGGGCAGCCCGCTCCACGTCGCCGTTGTGGTACGGAAGGAGGAGACCCGGCAGCTCGCCGTCGTTCGTCATGACGGTGATCTTCGACGTCAGACCCGACGCGAGAAGCCGGGTGAGCGGGTGCAGCGGCACGGCCGACGTCAACTGATCGATGTCGGCGTCGACGCGCGTTTCGGCGTCGCGGGCGAGCCGCTCGAGCCGGAATCGCTTCGTCTCCTTGCTGACCTCCCACCTGTGCTTCACCAGATGGGCGGTGAGGAGAGGGAGCTGGAGCAAGTAGCTGACCCCGATCGTGGAGAACTTGATGGCGAGGGCGCGCAGCCACCGGTCGTCCGAGAGCTGGCGGAACTTGAACGAGTACCCGTCCACCAGATCAGTCTCTTTCGGCATCAGCGCCTTCGTCATGCGGCACCGATCGTAGACGAAGCACATCACCGCGAAGGCGGCGGCGGCTTTCGAGAACGGAGATGCCACGTTGAGGCGATCGTACGAGATGGCGGGGTCGAGCCCCACATCCCACTGCAGATACTGCTTCACAGTGGGGGAGGACGGACCCCACTCCGTAGCGGCGCGGAAGACGCGCAGCTGCGACATCGCTTCGGGTCGCGGACCCGCTGCGCTGCCGTCGGTGGAGGGCGAGGAAGGATCCGACCCGTCGGGCACGCGCATCAGGACGGGCGACAACCCGGCGAGGGGGGTCGTCAGATCCTGGATCATGCCGGCCGAGGCGTCGGCGGTGAGGATCGGGTCGTGGAAGAAGGGCTCGGTGAACTCCAGGAGCTTGCGAGCTTCGGGGGTCTTGCGGAAGTCGGGATCGGCGACGGATCCGGGCAGAGTCCAGATCCATCCGCCGTCACGGGGCATCGAGACGAGGGCCAGCAACTCGGTGAACGAGTTGAGACCCCACTCGATCTGAGTCAGCGGGCGACGCTGGGTGGTGAAGGCCAGCGTCGCGAGATTCGAGATGACTCCCGGAAGAGAGACGAACACATTGGCGCGACCGGGAAGGTCAGTGGGACGAGCGTAGACAGCGCGCATGATACCTCATTTCGTGGCGTTGAGCACGATGCCGAGATTCCCGGCATAGTGGGAGGAGTAGTACTTCGTGGCTGCTTCTTCCGTGCAGCCGGCCTGACAGGACAGCTTGAGGAAGTGGATCGCGGTGGCCGAATCCGCACTGGGCGACGGATAGGGCGGGTGCTTCGTGTAGGCGAGACGTTCCATGATCACGGACGGCCGCCACATGTGGTAGAGGCGCCACAGATCCTCCCAGTCCGAGCCTCGCGCGGGATCGGAGCCTCCCAGGGCCGCGCTGTAGATGAGGTACATCTGCGTCGGGCCCAGGGAGAAGGAGCGGGCGAGACCTTTGTCCCGCCACTTCATGGCGACTTGGAACAGCTGGTGCTGCCCCTTGCTGTTGCCGACTTTGGCGCCGGTCGCTCTGTAGAGCAGAGCGTCCGGCGTCGAGGAGGGCGCGATGAGCCCCAACTTCACGGCCTCGGCGATCGCGCCGGGATTCGTGGGGTTGGAGGCGAGGTACATGTTCGCGTAGTCGCCACCTTTCGGCTCGACTCCGATCACGGTCGTCGGGCTGTCGCAGGGCAACACCGCCTCGATGGGATCGAGGGGCGGCGTGGACCAGACGAAGCCGGACTCGCTACCCGAGATCGCGACCACGCTTTTGGCGTAGTCGCGGTCGAACTTGGTCGCGATGTCGTTGACGACGTTGCGGATGCGTTGGTCCCGCTCGGTGGGCGGGCAGTACAGCTGAAAGTCACTCATGTGACGGCGGTTCCCCCACCCAGCAGCGCTTGGGGCGGCAGCGGGCAGTCCACCGGGACGTTGACCACGGGAGTGGGCACGTTGACCGGTGGCGGTTGGTTGACTGGCGGCTGTTGCACCGGCGGGGCGGGAGGCGGCTGCACCACCGGGGGGGCGGCACAACAGTACTTCTGCATCGCACGGAGCGTGTCGACCCGGTTGTCGCGGATCGCGTCGAAGAGCACGTCATAGGCTGCGTCGCTGCAGCAGAGGTCTGCGAGGACGCCGAAGGCCATGTGCTCGGAGAGGAGGTCGAGCCTCGAGTAGCGTCGGATGTCTACCGGCAGCTGCGTCGATCCATCGGGGCAAGCGACGGCCACGCAATTGCACACCGACTTGAGCAAGCGCCTCGTGTCCGCGATGGAATCGCGGCGAGCGAGGAACTCGATGACGCTGACGACGTCGGGGTTGAGAGTGTCGCCGATGCGAAGATCGGCGACCCACCCGAAGAGGCAGCAGAGAAAGGACAGGTCGGATGGACAGGCGTCGGCACCGTCCTCGTCCTCGTGTCCTTGGCGCAGCTGATCCCAGAGGGCCAGTTGTCGGCTGTTCACTGGCTCACCCACAGCACGCGTTGAGGAACCCGATGATCGTGGCGTTGTCCTTCAGCTTGCCGATCACCGGGATGTTGTCGATCGGGATGGCCTTGATCTTCTCGCAGAATGGGACCACCTTGTCCTTCATCATGCTCGCGACGACGGCGGGATCGGCCCCGCACACCTCGTCGACCGCCGAGAGGAAGTCGATCATCACTTGAACGGCGTTGACGTCCGCCGGACTGGGCGAGGGAGTGATCCACCCGGGAATGCCACCCGCGGTACCGGCCATCGCCGTTGCGTTCCACACTTTGAGTGCGGAGAGCATCGACTTCAGCGCGGCGCGTTGCGTGAGCGAGCACATGTTCAGAGTGACCCAGTTGGAGCACTCGCTGCCCGCGGGCTGTCCCATGCCGGGGACGAGGACGTTCCCGATCTTCGGGAAGGGGTTCGCCGTCCCCTGGGGCGTTCCCGGGGGGGCGTTGTTGTTGTCGGGCGTACCGGAGGGGTTCGGCACGGGCACGGTGCCTCCGCCTTTGAGCACGCAGCACAAGATCTTCTTGAGCTGGGGCAAGTCGGACGGACTGTGCACGAGCGAGAAGACCTTCCAGTACGTGAGAACCACGTCGTCCGGAAGGTCACAGAAACAGACGGGCAGGGCGCCGCACGACGAGAGATTCTCGTCGATCACGTCCTGCACTTCCGCAGCTTTGAGAGTCATCGTTCTACTCCTAACAGATGAGACCACCCACACAGATGATGGCCTTCCCCGTGTCGAGAGCTGTATCCTCCAGCTCGCCGACCAACGAAGAGGCGGAGTCGACGAGATCTGCGACGGGCCCAAGGCCCGCGTCGCGCAGAAGCGCACTCGCAGCACCCGTTCCCACTTCGCGGATCGTGTCGGCGATCTCCTTCGTCTGGTCGATCAAGTACGCTTGCGCGTACGCGTTCGCACCAGCAACCCAGAGCACACCCTTGCCTACGGCGGATGCCAGGCTGAGGATCTCTTTCCCCAGCCATTCTGCGCCCTTGAGGATCTGAGCACCGTAGTGCTTGATCAGCACGGCGCAGACTTGAAGCGTCCGCACGATGTCGAATTTGCCCCGCGAGTACTCATCGAGCAACTCCCAGACGTCAGCGACGTCTTTGAGTGCATCGATGAGCCACTGCGGGATCTCATGCAGGATATCCAGGATCCACTGGATAACGTGGTTCAGGCCGACGAGCTCGCAGATGTCGCGGATCAGCGAGGTACGGAGAGAGACGAGGCGCGACTCGCAGCCTGGAGTGATCTTGCACAGCTGCACCATGGCGTCCAGCGCCGGGATGTAGCTGCACAGTGCCTCCTGACACACGCGGCCGACCTCGTCGTACACCTGGTCGATCGTCAATTCCTTAGCGGCCGCGAGGAGGCGTACCAGCTCCCCGCTCTTGACGTAATCGACCAGAATGTCGACGGCGCTCACTTCAGACCCCGCAGACCTTCGGTGCCTGGGCGATCTGGGTGTACAGACCGGCGCGGCGCGCGAACTGGGCGAGCGTCAGCGAGTGAGCGGTCATCAGCTGCGTGGTCAGGTTGAACGACGCGGCCAAATTGGCCGGCACGTTCGTGATCGAGGCAGTCGCGATCGGCTGCTCCGACACCTGCTTCTTCGCGCGGCCGATGACCGGCATCGCGATGAGCATCGAGGGGGTCACGCGCTGAGCGAAGGGCACGTAGATGCGCCCGCCGTTCACGCCCTGACAGATGTAGAGCGTGGCGGTGCGATCCACGCTGGTGGAGGGGTTGGCGGTCCCGGCGCTGTTCACCGAGAGCCCGGCCCCCGCGTTCTCCCAGTTCGTGAGCTTCAGGGTCAGGTTGAACGGCTGACTCGTCTGCCGTTCGGTGGACCAGCTGAAGCACACGCCGAGCGCGATGATGGTGTCGTCGTCGTAGGTCGAGATGAAATCATCACCGACCTTGACAGCCGTCACGATGTCGTCGCTGTGCTTGCCGAACGAAGTGAGCGACTCGACGCAGCCGGCCCAGGCCTCGCGGTAGCCGACCACCGGATAGTCGAGGCGCGCCTCGATGACTTCCTTGCCCATCGTGTAGATGCCAGCGACGGGCTTGCGGCCGCTGTCCCAGTTGGCGACCTCTTTCGAGGGGTACTCCGCCTGGATCATCTCCGGGGGCTCGGTCGCGTCGAGACCCGATTCGGAGGGGACGAGGAAGTAGTTCGTGCTTTCCATGTCGTTGCTCTCTCTCTATGACAGAGCGAGTGCCCTGGCCATCATGGCCAGTTGAGCTCGCTCACTTGAGTGGGGGTCCTTATCCATGGATCAGCCCATGTAGAGGATGTATCGAGCGACGTTGGCCACCATGGCCGCGCGCTGATCCCACTGTCCCTTGCGTCGACGCGCAGTCTCCCAAGCCGAGGGAGCTGCGTTTGCCACTACCGTGCCCATTCTCTTGCCCGTAAGCAGGAGGAGGCACAGCGCGCACCCTACCACGTCGATTGCTTCTACCACCGCCCGCTCGGCCGCGGAAGGATCGTTGGTTGCCGCTTCGCTGAGCAGTTCGTACTCCAGCTCATCGATTTCGTCTTTGAGCCATCGCAGCATGAGAGGCGCACTCGTCAGAGCGGCCGCTTTGTCGGCGTTCCGCAGACGTTTCGCGCCCGCCGTAGGGTTGGTGTCCCTGTCAGCAGCCATGGAACACACCTCCGCACGGGTCGCACTCGATCGGGGTGCGAAGCACCCCCTTCCCACTGATGAGCGCCAGCCGGATGGCCGTCTGCATCGAGGCTTGCAGCTCTGCGATCGTGTAGATCTTCAGGCTGCCGGCCTCCATCACACCCACGGCGCACCCGCAGCACGGGCACGCGAGGACATGTGACACGACGGTCGGACGATTCGATGATGATGATGACATGCTCGTTCTCCTTCTGAGTGATCAGCCGATGGGGGGGGCGAAAGCGAGGAGCAGCGAGTAGAGACCCGTCTTGATGACGTTCTCTGCATCGTGAAGCTGCTCCCCCGTTACGGTGATGGGCGTCTGCGTGCGCCAGTGGGAGCGCACCGCTTGGTACGAGCCCCTGAACCACTTGAACGTAGTCTGCTCCTTCTGAATCGGATCGAAGAACTTCACCACGACATGATTGTCGTAGCCAAGGTCGTAGACGTACCGCACTTCGCCGGTCTCCGTGTTCTGGAGAGCTTCGATGAACTTCACTGGTGCCTCCTGTTCTTGTAGGGGACCGAGTGGACGCACACGAGACAGTTCTCGTCTGCACAACGAAGGGCGTGAGGATTGCACTTGATGCAGTCTGCTGCGCCGCACCGATCGCATGGCGTGCAGTCGGCGTGGTTGTGTCCCGTATCCTGATCGAGGTCGGTATCTTGTGACATGAGGGACCTGTCTTGACAGCTAAGAGAGAGGGGGGGCCGATCACCACAATCGGCCCCCCCGGG
>Ga0170475_123360179_pt1 | contig 10448 bp, 5 predicted proteins | sample Soicark_Litter_5_FD_111474 | JGI IMG/M metagenome (GOLD analysis project Ga0170475, IMG submission 111474) | Avena fatua rhizosphere microbial communities from Hopland, California, USA. Combined Assembly of 48 SPs | reverse complement strand
CGGCGATCCCTGGTGGTCATCCATAGAGTGTACGGAAAATCCACCGCGCGATATGCCGTTCAAAGGCAGGGTGGTTGCTTCAGGTTACCTGGTAAGACACCGATGACATTGTCCCTCGGAACGAGCTACCGCAGCAGCTCTCATACCACTTGTCCGAGGTCCGCCCGCTGCCACTCAGAGCGTCTGAAGAAACGCGATCGAACATCGCTGCGCGGATCGGGGTGGCGTACCGCCTGTGGGGCAACAAACACCGTTCCGGGCAGGATGTGGGATCTTCTATGACGTAGTCCGCTGCGGAACCCGCATTCAACTACCCGAAGACAATCCGGAGGTCCGACGCCAGTTCTGATGTGAGCAGCTGCTTTACGATCACTTCACCGCAACTATCGAGATCTGCTCCAGCGTGGGCCACCTGCCCCGGCTATCGGCCTTTCGTTCACCCGGCGCAAGCTGCTGAACTGTGGTCCGCGCTGGCGGCAGTGTGCCGAAGTATTCGGCGTACACTTTGTTCATTTGCTCGAAATCGTCGAGATTATCCAGGTAAACATTTGCTGCGACGACATTCGAGAAATTCATGCCCGCCTCTTCGAGGCCATCGAGCAGGTTCCGCATGGTCTGCCTGAGCTGTGTTTCCACTGTGGACGCGTAGATCCCGCTTTGCGGCCCCGGGATAAACCCGGACTTCGCGGAGCAGTAGAACGTATCTCCCGCAAATACACAGGGGCTGGCAGTCGGACTCGGCGGCATGTTCTTAGGGCGAACCGCCTGCCGGTTCTTCAGGTCGAGAACGGCCACGCCCGTAAGTTCCATGTTGGCTCCGCTGGGCAGACCGGCAACGTGAATGGTGGCGCGACCCGGAGTGTTTCCGAATTCGAAGTGACTGGCGTATACCTTGTTCATCACGCCAGCCGGGATTTTGCTTGTCAGGTAAGGATTCACAAATACCAGATTGGCAAAGTCGAGACCAGCCGCCTGCAGAGTCTGGCGCATACGGGTGAACGACAGTTCGACCTGAGCCGCCGGGTCCTCGGGTATTTTGCCGGTGTTGATGTCGCGTCCCAGAAAGCCGGAGAGGTACATGCGATCACCCGCGATGACTCCGGGTGAAATCGGCATGCTGGCAGCGGGATATCCGCTCGGCATCACCGGCTTCTTCTTCGATAAATCACGAATCGCGACGGCGTTCATCTCGACGGGCGTTCCTGGCAATTTGGCGACTCCAATCGTCGAGCGCGCCGGTGGAGATTTCGGGAAGTATTCCTTCCAGACACGATTCAGCGGACCCTCGTCGGCCCAATCGGTCAGGTATACCTGCGTGTAGACGACGTTGTCCATCGTCAGACCCGCTGCGGTAACGATTGCCTTGACATTTTCGAAGCACTGGCGCAGTTGCGCATCGCTATCGGACGCAATCTGGCCCTCGGCATTCTTCGCGCCCTGACCCGAGACGTAAAGAAAGTCTCCGACAATGACGCCCGGGCTGTAGGGACCTGCGGGCTTGATGGAGGGTGATGCGACTGCTCGCTTCTCGGCGCCCGGAACCAGGATTGAAGACATGCACAGGAGGACGCACGGGAAGACGGCCCGACCTAAACATAGATCGGCTCCAGGCGATCTACGATGTACTTTGCACATCGCTCATAGCTGGCGCGTGGACCGTTACGCGTTCTGTCCAGATCGACGCAGATCCAGCCTTTGTAATTCATCTGCTTCAGAATGCGATGGCAGGCCGGAAAATCGATGTCGCCATCGCCAAGATCGTAGATGCTCTCGAAAAACTTCGCCGAGGACGAGTCCTTCTTGTGCACCGTCCCGTTTGGAAGCGTAAGATCCGCCTTCGGAGTCGTCCAGCGGGCGTCCTTGTAATCCATGAACGTGAGGCGACTGCGGTACCGGTCGAGCATTTTCACAGGATCGCTTCCGCCAAGATACAGGTGCGCCAGATCCGGCGCAAAATGAAAGAGCTTCGGATCTGTAAGCTCCATGCACTTGTCGACTTCATCGGGCTTTTCGACCATCTCATCCAGATGGTTGTGGAGTCCGGCCTTGAAGCCCATCTCATTCGCGGCCTCTCCGATGAGATTGAAGCCCTTGCACATAGCCTGAAATGCACTGTCCACGTCGGCGCCTGGCTTCAGGCGTCCCGGAGGGAACACAACCAGGTTATTGGCTCCGAAAATCTGAAGGAACTTCATGGCCTCGCGTGCGTTGGCCACGACCTTTGAATGCTGGGCGGGATCGTTAACCGGACCTCCGAAGGAGATCGTCGCGACAGAGAGCTTTCGCTTCGAGATCTCGCGTTCGAGTTCCGCGGGAGTGATGTTGTAAGTCTTCAGGATTCCCGGATACCCGGTGAGACGGACACCGATAAAACCGGTATCGCGCATTACGTCGAGCATGTCCGTAATCGGGCCGTGAGGGTAGTGGGACCATAGTCCCGCGCTCAGGGCCCATTTGATATTGCGATTAGCCGGGAGACGCTCTGCTGCTCGCGTTAGCGTCGCAGCTAAACCTGCAAGGAAGGCGCGTCGTTGCATGGGTTGTCAGAAGTCCTTTATCGGAGTGCGTCGTACAGCAGACGACTGAGACGGGCGGAAATCCTGACTTCCCGGATTGCCGCCCGTGTTCAGTTCAGTTCTCAGAACTGAAATTTTACTACCAATGTGCTGACGAACTGCCCGCCGAGGCAGCACCAGCCACCCTGAGTGCCAGTCGGCTTGCCAAAAAGCCCCGGAGCAAGCAGGTTCACCGCGGAGCTCGGATTTACAAAATTGGGCTGCTTGAAGACGTTGTTGATGTCGTACCGGACTTCGAAGTTGAACCGCTCTTTGAAAAGGAAGTTCTTTTGGAGCGATGCCTGCGTCCAGTTCAGTCCGGGTCCGTCGATGGTATTGCGTCCGAGCGTACCGGCGGTGAAGGGAGCAGGATTCTGGAATGCGCCGATATTCCAGATCGGATTCTTGATGTTGTTGTTGAAGCGATCTCCAATGGTCCAGTTGTTCACGATCAGCTGATCGTTCGGCAGCACCTGATTCGGCCGAACTACGGTGTTCGGGAGATACCGATTGGGGCTACCCGCAACTGTAAACGTCACAGGTGTGCCGCTCTGCAGCGTCTGGATGGCTGCGATGTTCCAGCCGCCCAGGAGGTAATCCTTCAAACCACCGCCACTCATCCACTTGCGGCCTTTGCCGAACGGCAGCTCGTAGGTCATGTACGTCACAAACCGATGATGGATGTCATATCCCGCTCTCGCCTTTTCCAGGCTGCGGTTGTAGTAGGTGACGCCGGTGCAGATGCCGTCGTTGTCGCAGTCATCAATCGCCTTCGACATCGTGTAGAAGCCCTGCAGCGTGAGTCCCCGGGAGTAGCGCTTCTCCACGCGGACCGTGCCGGAATGATAGGTGGAATGCCCGAAATTGCCCCACTGATACACCGAACCGAAGTTCGGGAATGGCCGGTAATTCTGGTAATTCTGATAAACCTGGTTCATCACATTCAGGTCCGATGAGTAGTTCAGCGGCACTGTGTTGGTATCCCAGGCTTCCAGAAGTCCAACGCCCGCTGATCCCTGATAGCTGAGTTCTGCCATCCAGCTGGGGGCGAACTCGTATTGCAGGGTCGCATTCCAGTTCATGGAGTACGGATTATGGAGATTCGGATCGTAGCGCGTGGCATTACGCGCGCTGTAGTTGGTGCCCACGAAGGGTGACGTCCCGTTTGACAGGATGTTGTAATTGATCTGTCCGGGTCCCTGACTCAGGAAGAACGCCGGACGTGGATCGCCGCTCGGCCGCTGAATGGAAACGTTGGTCGAGTATTCCTCGAAGTTCTGGTTGAAGTCTGTCGTGAACAGATCGATTGTTGTTAGCCCGAAGCCGCCACGGAAGACAAACTTGTCGTTCACTTTGTATGCGAGGCCGACACGCGGCTGGAAGTGTTTATAGCTGTTGTTGCCCAGCGGACCCGTCGGATGTGTGACCCCACCCTTCATCCCGCTGACCGGATCGATGACATTCGGATCAAACTGGCTCTGCTGTCCGTACTTCGTCTGGAACGGACTCTCGTATGACCAGCGGAGACCCAGGTTGAGGGTCAGCTTTCTGCTCGCTCTCCAGTCATCCTGGAAATACAGAGCGTGACTCCACCATCGCGGCAGCCAGTTAGCAAGGTAAGTCGAGTAGTCCGCACGAACGACGGAGCCGAGCAGAAATCCGGCAAAGTCGTTCCCGGTCTGCGGCGTAAAGGGAAGGTCGGTGCCGCCAAACCGGTAAACGCCGGCCGGGAGAGACTGGCTGAAAACGTTGGCACGTGTCCTCAAAAGCTCGTACCCCATCTTCAGGGTGTGGCTTCTGACCACATGCGTCAGGTTTTCCTGCATCGTGTAGTTCTCGTCGACCTGGTAATAGGGTGCGCCAGGCATGGTCGCGCCATAGAACGGTCCACCCGTCGAATTGAAGAACGACGGGAAGGTGGCACCGCTCACACCCGGAATCCCAAGTTGCTGAGCCCAGTTCTCATTTACACCGGGTGGATTTCTGGATTCTTTACGGTGGTTCGCACCCAAACGAAACTCGTTCACCCAGGAGGGATTGAACACGTGCGTATCGGAAATTACCGCATTCACCTGATCGCTGGGCGCGATGATCACATTTCCATCCAGCAGAGACCATTGCAGACCAATGGCTTTTCCTGCACCAACCGAGCGGTTCAGAACTTGCGAGTACCTTCCGAACAGATGGTTCTTATCGCTTATGTTGTGATCGATTTTGGCGTCGTATCGGGTCCGCAAGGACGTGTAAGTAGTATCTCCGTTAATGTTCAGGTGCGGTCCCAACGCGTCGATGATGCCCGAACCACCGGTGTTGTTAGGCGCATTCCACGGATTTTGGCTGAGGAACTTAACTGCAGCGGGGTCGAATCGGTTCTTCGGAATGATATTGCCCGGGAAAGGATCGCGAATCCATTTGCCCGTCGCGTCCTGCCTGGTGGTCGCCGGATCGTAGATCGGGTATCCAAGACCGTTGAACGAGAAATCGCCGTTCAGCATCGCCTGAGTGGGAACATCCGCAAACACGTTCTGGTCGTAGCTTTCGTTGTGCTGCGAGAACCCAAAAAGGAAAAAGGTGCGGTTCCGGCCGTTGTAGAGCTTCGGGATCACAACAGGGCCGCTGACCAGTTCGGAAATCTCGTGGTAAGCAAACGGTGCGTTGCCCAGGTTGAAGTACGCACGGTGGAGCATCGCGTTATTGACATATCGATCTTCCGATTCCACATGGAGCTGGTTTGTGCCCGACTTGTATGTCGCACTGAGCATGCCGCCTGCGGAGTGCCCGTTCTCGGCCGGCATCACCGTGGTCACCATCTTCACTTCCTGAATGGCGTTCTGGGTGGTTGACATTATGCGGTTCGTGGAGACGCCGCCCCGGATCGGCTCGGTGCCCTGAACCCCATCCATCGTGTAACCGATGCCCCGGTCGCGCTGTCCGGCAATGTGAAAGCCATTCATCGCGGTTACACCCTGCATCATGTACATCGTCATCCACGTATAACGCTGCATGATCGGAAGTGCGTTCATCTGACTTCCGGCCAGAACAGTTCCCGTGGTGGATGTTTCGGTCTCCAGCATTGGAGGCGTGCTGCTCACGTCTACCTTTTCAACTACCGATCCGACATTCATCTGGACGTCGATGGCCAGTGTGTCATTCGAGCGCAGCTGAACGTTCTCGCGGTCCAGAGTCGAAAATCCGCTCTTCTGGAAACTGATGTTGTAAGAAGCCGGTTCCAGATAGAAGAAGCGGTATGCGCCCTGCTCATCTGTCACCGTGTGAAACGTGGTTCCTTTTGCGGGGTTAACGGCATTGATTTCCACACCGGTCAGAGCGGCGCCGAACTGGTCGGTAACGCGCCCGTTGATAGTACCGGTAGCCGTCTGACTGCTGGCAGATGAACTCATCAGCAGCGTCAGGCAGAATGCCGCAGACGCCGCATTACGAATGCGAATGATATGCATTTACCCTCCTGTCAGCTCTGCGACTGAGCAGGCTCAAGAAATTGCGGACTTAGAGGCCGTGTGCTCACACCTCGATACAACTCGGCACAAGAACCAGTACTGCAGCCTGCGTCGTACGAGTTGCCCCAAAGGTGTGGCCGTTTCCCCTCAGGGATCGGCTGTATGAGTGTAAATGTACGCCGACGTCCCGTTGACAGTCAACAGGGTGGTTCCTGAAATGTGCCGAATCGGCATCCTTCGGCCAGCACGCTGGACATCAGTGAGACTTCGCGGAAGGATCGAAACCGCGGGTTTTGGTCCGAATGCGATACACGCTGTCCCGCGCGGTGATATAAAGCGTCCGAAAATCGGAATCGCCCCAGGCGACGTTCGCGGCGGATTTGGGCAGCACGATGGTTCCAAGGTGGGTCCCGTCGGGCGACCACACCCATATGCCCTCGGGTCCGGTGACAAAAAGGTTTCCTTTCACGTCTACACGCATTCCGTCCGCGCTGCCACTGCCCTGCGGACCCTCCTCGGTTCCGAACACGCGTCCATTTGTGAGGTCCCCGCCCGGACGTACGTCGTAAACGTGAATATTCCGCGTTTTGCTGTCGTCGATGTACAGATGTTTGCCGTCCGGCGAGAAAGCGAGTCCGTTCGGCTCCTGCAGATCCTTCAGCAAAAGGCGGACCGAGCCGTCGTCACCCAGACGGTAAACTCCCTGGAAGGGAATTTCCTGCGGCTGCCCTTTTGGCAGATCCAGATTTGGGTCAGTAAAGTAAAGCGCACCATCCGGACCGGTCACGATGTCATTAGGGCTGCTGAAGCGTTTTCCTTCGTATTTGTCGGCCAGGACTTTGTACTTGCCGTCGGGCTCAATGGCAAGTACAGCGCGCGGAATGCTGGCGCAGTTGATGAGACGGCCACGCCGGTCGAAGGTGCTCCCATCAGGATCGCCGATTTCGAGCAGTAGTTCTTTCCGCGCCTCCGGTTGCCGGTCGGGAAAGATGCGGTAGATCTTATTTCCCTGCTCATCGCTGACGTAGAGGAAACCGTGGCGGTCCCATATCGGTCCTTCGGTGAATTTAAAGCCGTCAGCAACCGTGGAAAGCTCGGCCTTGCGATCTAACAGCTTCCAGAATTGGGGCGACGCGGCCCGGAGCTCAAATGTGCGGGGCGCGCGCTGCTGGGCTTGCGCAAAAGACGCGCAGCACAGGCAAATGCTCGCGAGGCACGCCAGCAAGAAACCGGGTTGTCCACTCCGGCCCTGTACCGTTGACATTTTCCGATGGTACTGTGGCTGGCGGATTTAGCTGGAACAGTTGCTTTTCAGTTCGCGAGCGGAGGGCCGTTAGGAACGACGATCGGCCCGCGCGCCGCCGGATACGAATGACGTCTGGCCGTAAACTTCGCTGTCAGGTACTCTCCCATGTGGATCGGACCGGAGATCGAGTCTCCCGAGACTTTACCCGAGAAGATGAAATTGACAGAGTCGCCAGTGCCTCGTTCGGTACCGGAGCTGCGCAGCTTCAGCTGATCACCTTCGATGGTTCCGGCCAGATCGCGTACGGAGAAGTCGCTCTTGTGTGTGCCCTGGATCTGGTTCCCTTTCTGCTCAATAAAGAACGAGTGTTCGCTCTTGCTGCTGAAGAACTCGACCGTGAGGTCCCACCGCCCGCTGAGATCTGTGGCAGCAGACTGTGCGGCTGCAGGCTTCGGATCGCGCTTCTTCGCGAGAATTCCGTGGATTCGATCTGCCACGATCCGGTCTTCACCGGGCTGCATCATCCACGGCGTGATGGAAATAGCATTCGTGTCCGGGTCGGGCGGATTCTTGCCGCGGGCTCCGCCTGTGCCGAGCGCAATTCGCGGTTTGTTTCTGGCCAGATCCTCAGCTACTTCCTCATCCGTGATATGCAGCTTCGAGGCATCCCAGCTGATGATCAGCGCGGGACTGCGATTCGAAAGTCCATTCGGCTCCCGCACGGCTGTTTGCACGCCGTCGATGGTCGAGACTTTCTTCGAGATCGTGTCCAGCCAGGAGAGCCATGTCTTCCATTCGGCCTCGTGATCACGCTTTACCCAGGTCTCGACGGCTGCGAGCATGCCCATGGTCTCTTCGCGGCCGACCTTATTATCGCGGCCTGGCCCATGGTGTGGAGAACTCGCTTGCCAGGCAGACATCAGGAGGTCCTTGCGACCGAGCAGGAGACCTGCGCACTGGGGTCCGCGAATCGCCTTGCCGCCGCTGTAGGCCACAACGGTTGCACCCCGCTGCAGGTGTACGTTCGGGATAGTCAGATTCTCGGCTGCCGCATCCACAAGTATCGGGATGTTCTTCGGGCGCGCCATCTTCGCTACCGCTTCGAGCGAGAGAGGGCCCGAGACAGAAGGACCACCGGCAGTGAGGTAAATCATCGCAGTACGGGAACTGAGCGCGTTTTCGAGTTCTTCGGCGGTGTCGATGGTGATTACCTTCACGCCGATGTTTCGAACCGCGTGGTCGTAGACGCTGCGCGAAGTCCTGGGAATGACGACCTCGGTCTTCTCGAGTCCTGTCAGATCGGGGATGCGAATCAGTTTTTCCGGATTGCCTCCAGCTACGCAGGCGGCGGTGACATGTTTCAGGCCAGCGGCGCAACCCGCTGAGACCATTCCCCACTCAGCCCCGGTTAGTTCGGCCAGTCGGCGTCCCACCGCTTCCGCGAGTTCGTCCATTTGTACATAGTGCTGGGAAGCGGCCTCCATAGCGGCCCGCACTTCCGGAAGCTCAATGGAGGCACCGATGATGGTGAAGGTGCCGCGGCAGTTAATCACCGGCTCGACGCCGATTGATTGATAAATTTCCGGGCCGGTCTTCAGGCCAGACGTCGCGGCCCTGGCCTCCGGACCGCCAAGCAGGACGGGTAGAGCGAGTGCAGTCCCCATCTGGAACAGGTCACGACGCGTCGCGCCCTCAGACGGATTCTCCTGATCTGTTGCGGGTACCTTCTGCGGCATAGTTCCTTCAGTTTAGATCGGAACCTGGCATCTGTGAAGCGCGGAGGCCGCACGGGCGGACTACTTCGCAGTCAGCGCTCCGCCGACCGTAGAAGATCCCGTACCGCTGCATCCCGCAGGGCCGTAGCGCAGGAATTTCTGCACTCGTTTTGCAGTATCAACCTCGGCGGTATAGATGTTGCCTTTGCTGTCGACGCTCACCTGATGCAAATAGTGAAAGTCTCCCGCCATTCGGCCACTGCGCCCCAAACGGCCGAGTTCCTGCAGATTACTTCGATTCAGGATGTAAATCGTCATGTTTGCGTTATCCCCGACATAAAGGCAGCTCTGGGCTTTGTCGGACGAAAAGCTCATCGAGACGGCAGTTCCGATGATGTTGGTGTGTTCACTTATCAGACGCTCGGCAACATAGCCGCACTTCCCTGCCTCACCCGAAGGGTTGCTGCACGTTTTACCGAGGGTGGGACTGTTCTTGTCAAACACCTGGATGCGGTCATTTCCGCGGTCGCAGACATAGATCCTGCCATCATCCGCAATTTTGACGCAATGGACGGGATTTCTGAAAAATGCGGGTGTTTTGTTGCCTTTCGTGTAGTCCGCGATCCACGGTCCGGCAGCCCTGGCACCTGCATCATCCACGGGATTGTTTCCATAAGCGCCGAAATGGCCGATGTATTTACCTGTGTCGGCGTCTGCGATCAGGACACGGCGGTTGCCGTAGCCGTCGGCGACGTAGAGCCGGTTCGTAGCCGGATCCACAGCCATATCGGCCGCCTGGTAAAGCACGGGTGTTCCTTTAATTCCGCTGTTCGTGTCGTTGCTGTTTGGGCCCTTTGGAGTTCCGCCGATCCGCAGCTTGAAGTTGCCGTTCATGTCGAACTTCAACAGAAAACCGTCGCCGCCTTCTTTGTTGGTTGTCCATGGCGTCTGGTTCTGCGCCGCTTTGCCCGTTAGCGCCGCGGAGCTTCCGGATATCCAGACATTGTCCTTGTGATCGAGGTAAATCCCATGCTCACTATTAGGCCAGATGCAGCCTGCCTCTGCTTTGCATTCCCCACCGATGAAACCGGGATCGGCAGGACCGCCCCAAGCCCGGAGGAGTTTTCCGTCGGTATCGAACTCCATAACGGACGGGGCTGCCTTGCAGCAGTCCGCAACAGGTCCGTAGGGGCGTGCGTGCCCGATTCCATCAATTGGCTGACCTGCCTGGTCCGTAGCGCCCGGAACAGGACCTTCCAGTCCGGCCTCCTCGGTCGTTAGACTGCGTGGGCGGTTGTATACCCAGACATGATCGTGCTGATCGACATAGAGTCCGCCAACCTGGCCGAGCAGCCAGTTGTTCGGGAGCGCCTGCGGCCAGGCCGGATCAACCACCATTTGTGGCGTCTTACCAGATGCCGACGCGTTGTATACACCTGACTTTTTATTGAGCCTCAGACGGTCTGACGAGTTG
>Ga0170475_110911238_pt1 | contig 10448 bp, 10 predicted proteins | sample Soicark_Litter_5_FD_111474 | JGI IMG/M metagenome (GOLD analysis project Ga0170475, IMG submission 111474) | Avena fatua rhizosphere microbial communities from Hopland, California, USA. Combined Assembly of 48 SPs | reverse complement strand
GTAAGACCAATCGTTGGCCCCGGTAAGTCGTCTTATATAGGGGCTGCGCGAACCTTTGCGCTGTCCATAGCCGTCCCCTGGGTAGATTCTAACGGCAGTGCAGTCACCGATTTCGCCTCGACGGTATGAAACATGCTTCTGATAGTTGATGGGTAAACCAAGTGTCGAAACGGCAAAGTGGAGCCTGACAAAGCAATAAGGAACCTCTGGAGAACGAAAAACGTATGGAGGGAAGCGCGGGGATGGCCAATACCCACGCACTTTGCTGCAAGACGCTGCAAGGAACATTGGAATTGCGTCGATCGGGCGGTGGGAGCCGCAGGGAACACCGATCTCGTAGGCCACAGATGCAAGCCGCAAGGCGAGCGAAGACCGAGAAGAGCACAACATGAACGTCACCTATCATAATCCGCTAATCAAGCAACTTCGCGACCAGCAGGTCCGCGTGGCCTCGCGCGATAAAAAGCTCGAGCACGTAAACCGGGCCGAAAAGTTACTCGCCGAGCTCGATGCCGGCCGCAATTACCCGTACGAGTATCTCTGCTATCGCATTACGGAATACCGGCCGGAAACGGCCGCCGGCGTTGTTGTTCCTGGCAAGGACGTCGCGCACGACTTGCGCCTGTTCGTCGAAGATGTCTCTGATTCCGCAAATGTCAAAGTTGAGGATGCGGGCGAGCCGGTTCACACGGTGGAAGAATTAAGCAAGATGTTCAACGTCTCAACCAAGACGATTTCGCGATGGCGCGAGCAGGGTCTTGTGAGCCGGCGATTTTTGTTCGACGGAAAACGAAAGCGTGTCGGCTTTCTCCATAGCAGTGTTGATCGTTTTGTCTCGCAAAACGCCGAGAAAGTCCGACGCGGCGAGCGATTCAGTCAGCTCAGCGACGAGGAGCGCCGGGACATGATCGAGCGCGCTCGCCGATTGGTTCGCGCTGGCGGATGCCCGTCGGAAGTCGCGCGCCGTGTTGCTCAGCACATGAACCGCTCGATCGAAACGGTTCGCTATACGCTCAAACAGTTTGACAAAGAACATCCGGACCAGGCGGTGTTTCCGGAACAGACCGGTGTCCTAACGGACGACGTTAAGAAGAAGATTTATCAGCAGTCTCGGCGTGGCGAATCGGTCGATTCGCTGGCGCGACGTTTTTGCCGCACGCGCACGACGATCTACCGGGTGTTGAACGAGATGCGCGCCCGCCGCATCCTTGAGCTGCCGCTCGACTACATGTACCACGAAAGTTATGACAAGGCGGGAGTCGAAAAGGAGGTTCTCGGCCCGATGCCGGTGCCGGCAACGCCGACTAAAAAGGTTCGCGGACCCAGCGGCTTGCCGCCTTATCTAGCGGCCCTATACGAAGTGCCATTGTTGACTCGCGAGCAGGAGTACCACTTATTCCGCAAGTTCAATTACCTGAAGCATAAAGCCAACAAGCTTCGCGAGAAGCTCGATCCAGCTGCCGCTCGCACTAGCGTCATGAATGAGATCGAACGGCTTTACGATGAAGCCGTGAAGATCAAAAACGAGATCGTCCAAGCCAATTTGCGGCTCGTGGTATCGATCGCCAAGCGGCATGTGACGGGGTCTGAGGATTTCTTCGGTCTCGTCAGCGACGGGAATATGTCATTGATTCGTGCTGTTGAGAAGTTTGACTTCTCGCGCGGCAATAAATTCAGCACATATGCGAGCTGGGCGATCATGAAGAACTTTGCCCGGACGATTCCGGACGAGTTCAAGCGTCGGGATCGTTTTCGGACCAGCCAGGAGGAGCTGTTTACAACGAAGCAGGACGTGCGCACCGACGAGATCGGCCAAGAATCCGCTCAGCGGGTTCGCGAACAGCAAATTGAGCGAATTTTATCCCGCCTAGATGAGCGCGAACGCCAGATCATCGTCAGTCGTTTCGGCCTTGATCACAGCCGGGAGCCATTGACTCTTAAGGAAGTCGGCCACGAGATGGGCGTAACGAAGGAGCGAATTCGTCAGCTCGAGGCGCGAGCATTGGATAAAGCCCGCTTGGCGGCTGAGGAAGACCACGTCGAGGTGCCTGATTAAGCTTGCGGCATCGCGAAACGGTGGAAATTCCCCAGTTTCCGCAGCTCACCTGAAATCCGCCGGTCAATACCGGCGGATTTTTTGTTTGTCGAACCGATTGGCCCGAGCGACTGTCGTTTTGTCCGGCCTTGCGTGGCTAGCAGGGTTCACTATATTTACTGGTTTTCACCTGAGCGCGGTGCGGATAATTGCGGGTCAATCGCCAGCGTAGCTCAACTGGCAGAGCAGTTGATTTGTAATCAACAGGTTAAGGGTTCGAGTCCCTTCGCTGGCTCTGCCGGGAGCTTTTCGCGCGGACATTACGCGACTGGCGTCGATTCGCTACAATCCAGTTTCGCGCTCGGGGTATGCCCGCTGGTCATACCGCATGGCGGCATGCCAGGGCTGGTTACAGACGGCCGGCGAGTTACCCAAGCGGTCAACGGGGACAGACTGTAAATCTGTTGCCTTCGGGCTTCGTAGGTTCGAATCCTACACTCGCCACTGGTGGGTTTTGGATTTGCCATAATGAATTTTCGGGTTTTGGATTCGTTAAAAACCGGCAATAGATGGAGACAGGCAGGAATCGAATACCCAAATCGAATTTGAGCGCGGGTGTAGCTCAATGGTAGAGCTCCTGCCTTCCAAGCAGGTTACGAGGGTTCGATTCCCTTCACCCGCTTATGAGGCCAGAACATCGCTGCTGTAGCTCAGTTGGTAGAGCACCTCCTTGGTAAGGAGGAGGTCATGGGTTCAAGTCCCATCAGCAGCTTATGAAGGCTGCCTTGAGACAGTGATTGGTGAGTAGTGACTGGTGAGTGATTGGTAGCGACCACTCACCACTCACCACTCACCTCGACAACAGGTGATTTGAAACGTTGATGTTTGTTTAACCCTTAGTAAAGGCATAGAAAGCAATGGCCAAGGAACAATTCGTGCGCGATAAGCCGCACTGCAACGTCGGGACAATCGGCCACATCGATCACGGCAAGACGACGACCACCGGTGCGCTATTGGCGGTGCAGGCCGCAAAGGGTTTGGCAACGTTCAAGTCATATGCCGATATCGCCAAAGGCGGTACCGTGCGCGACGCCACGAAGACGGTAACCATCGCCGTGTCGCACGTCGAATACTCGACCGAGAAGCGCCACTACGCCCACATCGACTGTCCCGGTCACGCCGACTTCATCAAGAACATGATTACCGGCGCGGCTCAGATGGACGGGGCGATTCTCGTTGTGTCCGCTGCGGATGGCCCAATGCCTCAGACCAAGGAGCACGTCCTCCTGGCTCGTCAGGTCGATGTGCCTGCGCTGGTTTGCTTTTTGAATAAAATCGACCTCGTCGATGATCCGTAATTGCTCGACCTCGTGGAAATGGAAATCCGCGAACTGTTGACGAAGTATGGCTTTCCCGGCGACGACGTTCCGATCGTTCGCGGCTCTTCATTGCCAGCCTATCAGAACCCAAAAGATCCGGCCGCCACGAAATGCATTAGCGATCTGCTCGACGCCATCGACGCCTACATTCCGCAGCCCAAGCGCGAGGAAGACAAACCTTTCCTCATGGCCGTGGAAGACGTGTTCTCAATCGAAGGTCGTGGCACGGTGGCCACTGGTCGTATCGAGCGCGGTGTCGTAAAGATTGGCGATGAAGTCGCGGTGATCGGTCTCAACAAGGAGCCGATGAAGACGACCTGCACGGGCGTCGAGATGTTCAAAAAGGAGCTCGGCGAAGGTCGTGCGGGAGACAACGTCGGCTGTTTGCTTCGCGGTCTAAAGCGCGAAGACATCGAGCGCGGCCAGGTGCTGGCCAAGCCCGGCTCGATCACTCCGCACACCAAGTTCGAGTGTGAGGTTTACTGCTTGTCGAAGGAAGAAGGCGGCCGTCACACGCCGTTCTTCAGCGGTTATCGTCCGCAGTTCTACTTCCGCACGACGGACGTCACCGGCACCGCCAACCTCGTCGGCGCCGAAATGTGCATGCCCGGCGACAACGTGAAGATGTCGGTCGAACTGCACAAGCCGATTGCCATGGACGACGGCGTTCGCTTCGCCATCCGCGAAGGCGGCCGCACAGTGGGTTCGGGAGTTGTGACGAAGATCCTCGAATAAAACAAATGACGAATGACGAAGCACGAATGACCAGCGGGGCATCCTGTTGGTCATTCGGTCATCAATCATTCGAATTTCCCCTAGGGGTGTAGCTCAATTGGCAGAGCAGCCGTCTCCAAAGCGGCAGGTTGGGGGTTCGATTCCCTCCGCCCCTGTCTGGCCAACGGGCCAATAACGTTGTTTGATCGCCAAATGAGTACCGTTTCCCAATCACGAAGAGACAAAACCATGGGACCGCACGGATCGCGGACAGCCGTCATGACGAAGGACAATTCGGGTGCTGGTAGCGGCTTGACGCAAGTCGTTCAGGAACTTTTCAAGTTGGAGGTTTATAAGCGAAGTCAGGGCCGATTGGTCCGCCAATTGACCTGCCTTGCAGCGTGGGTGTCGTTCGCTCTGATAGCGTGGCGCCTCAATCGATCGCTGTTGATCGACTGGCATGCCGCTCCTGGCGTCGCCTACGGCGTTTCGGGATTGATTCTGGTGGTTGGACTGTGGCTTGGATATCGCTTGGTGAACATGGCTACATTTGCAGACTTTTTGATCGCCGTCGAAGCGGAGATGAACAAGGTCTCGTGGCCTTCGCGAACAGAGTTGATTCGAGCTTCGATTGTCGTGATCGTGCTCATGTTTGGCTTGACGATGGTGCTATTTACCTATGACGTAGTCCTCGACCAATTGCTCCGCGCGATTGGCGTGGTGACTTAACAAAGATTGAGATCAAAGGGATCGGTCTGTGAGCATCGAGCCGGAAAGCACGCCGACACAGAGTCCGTCATCGGATGGACTGGTCCCGCCGCTGGCTGAAGCCGCGCCGCCGGTGGTGCCGGGCGCCCCGCCGCCGCCGTCCCACCAGGCTGTTGAAGCGGCTCACGAAATGGAGACAGCTCGGGAAGGCGGATCTCTTGCCGCTGAGCAGGACGAGCTGAATACCGAGCCGATGGGCCAAGCGCAAGTGGAGGGCCAAGCGCAAGGGAAGCTGAGAGCGACCAAGTGGAAGCCGACGTTCCCTTCGCGGCTCCGCTCGAGCTCATCGATGAAACAGTCGCCGACGACGATCTCAAATACGATTGGTACATTCTCAAGGTTCAGGTCAACCGCGAGGATTCCATCAAAGATGCGCTCTGGCGGCGCGTCAAGATGAATGGCCTGGAACGCTATTTCAAGGAAATCATCGTTCCCACCGAGGACGTTGTCGAATTCACGAAAACCGGTAAGCGCCGTGTCGTGAAGCGCAAGCTGTATCCGGGCTATATCCTGGTGAACATGGCCGTCAGCGACGAATCATGGTTCATCGTTCGGGAAACGTCGGGCATTGGCGATTTCACCGGCTCGGCCGGCAAGCCAACTCCCATGGAGCCTAAAGACGTCGAACGGATTCTACGTTCGAGCAAGGTCTTGCCAGAGGAAGAGGGCGCTGATCTGAAGACGGCCATTCCGTTCAAGACGGGGGACCGTGTTCGCGTGAAGGAAGGTTATTTTCAAAACTTCGAAGGCGATGTGCACGCCATCGATCAAGCGCATGGCCGCGTGACCGTAATGATCAACATCTTCGGCCGGGCAACACCCGTCGAAATCGAACATTGGCAGATAGAGGCAGTGTAAAAGGCGTGGCCGATTTCCGGTTGCCAGTAGTCAGTCACCAGACTGGACGCTGGCCATTGGCGATGGGCTACTTTTAACAACAATGGCTAAAGCAAAAACAGTAACCGGTCAGGCGAAATTCCAGGTCCCCGGCGGACAGGCTACTCCGGCACCGCCGGTCGGCACTTCGCTCGGCAAATTCGGCATCAATCTGGGCCAGTTCGTTTCACAATTCAACGAGCGAACCCGCCAGTTCAACGGCATTCCGATCCCCGTGATCGTGACGGTCTATAACGACCGGTCGTTCGAATTCAAATGCAAGAGCCCGCCGGCTTCGGCGCTCTTAAAGATCAAAGCTGGCATCGCCAAAGGATCGGGCGTGCCCAACAAGGACAAGGTCGGCAAGGTCACGAAGGCTCAGCTCGCCGAAATCGTCAAGGAAAAATGGGAAGACCTCAATGCTCGCGATCCGGATCATGCCATTAGCATGATCGCCGGCACCGCGCGGAGCATGGGCATCGTCGTTGAAGGGTAATTTCTGTAGGTCGTCCATCGTCGGTTGTCTGTGGCTAATAACCACTGCCAACTGACCGCTGGCTACTGTTTACTGACAAATCATGACAAAGCAATCCAAACGTTTCCGAGTCCTCGCCAGCCAACGCAACGATGATGCGGTGCCCCTGGCGACGGCTGTTGAAAAGCTGAAGAAATTCGGCAACACCAAGTTCGACCAGACCGTCGAAATTCACATGCGTCTGGGCGTCGATCCCAAGCAGGCGGATCAAATTATTCGTGGCTCGGTCGTCCTGCCCCATGGCATCGGGAAGACTCAGCGGGTCGCAGTTTTCGCCAAGGGTGATCTCGCTGACGTTGCTAGGGAAGCCGGGGCCGACGTGGTTGGCCAGGAGGACCTGGCCCAGAAAATCAAGGACGGTTGGACCGAGTTCGATGTCTGCATCGCCACCCCCGACATGATGGGTCTCGTCGGGCCGCTCGGCAAAGTGCTCGGGCCCCGCGGTCTGATGCCCTCGCCCCGCGCGGGCACGGTCACGCCCGATGTCGCGAGGGTCGTTAAGGAATACAAGGCCGGTAAAGTTGAATTCCGCAACGACAATGGTGGGATCGTCCACGCCGTCGTCGGCAAGATGAGCTTCGAGGGCCCCCAGCTCAAAGATAATATTGAAACGTTCATCAATTTCGTCCTGCATCTGAAGCCGCAATCGATCAAGGGTCAGTACGTAAAGAGCGTGGCCGTTTGCGCCACCATGAGTCCCTCCGTGAGAATCGCAATTTAACGTCCAAAGTCGCGGGTCCAAGGTCCAACGTTACTGACCTTGGACACTGGACCTCGGACATTGGACTGATATCCATGAGCAAACAACTCAAAAACTTGATCGCTGACGAAGTCAAAAAGCGGCTGGCGGGCGTCAACGACGCCTTACTCGCCAACATCATCGGACTTGATTCGGCCAATACCTTTGCTCTGCGCAAGGAATTGCGGAGCAAAAATATCAGCCTGCTGGTTGTTAAGAACAGCCTCGCGCGGCGCGCCACCGAGGGCACGCCCATCTCCAAGGCATTTGAAGACACCGAGGGCAGCCTGGCGGTCATCTGGGGCGGCGAAGATTTTGTTTCGCTGGCCAAAGAGCTCGTCGCGCTACACAAAAAGCCCGAGTTTGAAAAATTCACGCCCAAGGGCGGCGTAATGGAAGGCGAGAAGCTATCGCCTGAAAAAGTCACCGAGGTCAGCAAATGGCCCAATCGTGCCGGCCAGATCAGCATCGTCCTCGGCCAGATCCTGTCACCCGGCTCCAAGCTGCTATCGCAGCTCAACGGCCCTGGCGGCAAGCTGCTCAGTCAGGTCAAGAAAAAATCCGAAGGTGAAGAGAAACCCGCGTAAAATTTGAAATCTCAGATTTCAGAATTCAAATCCCAAATCAAAAAATCCCAAATCAGTCTTCAGAAAGGACCGTTCCCATGGCAGAAGTCGATATCAACGCCCTAGGCGATCAAATCGCCAACCTGACGCTCAAGCAGGCCAAGGAATTGAGCGATTACATCAAGGAAAAATACGGCATCGAGCCGGCACAAGGTGGGGGCGGCATGATGATGATGCCGCAGGCCGGCCCCGCTGCTGCAGCCGAGGTTGCTCAGACCGAATTCGACGTCGTCATGACCTCTTTCGGCGACAAGAAGTTGGACGTCGTAAAGATCGTCAAGAACATCACTGGCGCCTCACTCATGGATGCCAAGAAGATGGTCGAAGGCGTTCCGGCCAAGATCAAAGAGAAGGTGTCGAAGGAAGACGCCGAGAAGGTCAAGGCCGAACTTACGGCGGTTGGCGCTACCGTTGAAATCAAATAGTTCGTCGAACCGGTATGAATCTGGGTGGCCGTGTCTTGCCTTGCAAAACACGGTTGCCGGCAATATTGACTGGACAATTGCCTGTTTCAACCCTTGAAACGCGGCAAAAATGCCCAGCCGGTTGGCCGCTGGCAAATTTTGGGCCATAAGTCCCATAGCCAACCCGACCCCGAATGCTGTAAGTTGATAGGACGTTCCCTCTTGGTCATCGCAGCCGCCGCTTTGCCATGCCCGCTCATGGTGACGGCGCGGACAGGTTTTGCGTTGCTTTTATCCCGTTGCTTTCCAGGTTTTTTGGCGTCTGGACTGGCTTGGGGCAAAATTGCGCGCGTGCCATCCCCCGGCCCGATTGTCCGCCTACCGCTTTAACTTGTGCCTAGCCGGGAAGCCAGGTTCCCTGCGGCTTGAAATCCCTCGCGGCGTTATCCAAAAAAACGCCGCCCAGCCAATACCGATCATTTTCGGAGCATAGATACATGGCGACTCCCGCACAACGCCGATTGACCACTAAAGAAATTCGCCGCTTCGGCAGCGGCCGCGAAGCCCACTTCATCGCTGATCTGACAAAGATACAAACCGATAGCTACCAGGCTTTCCTCCAGGAAGAGACGGCAACCGACAAGCGCAAGGATCACGGCCTCGAAGGCGTGCTCCGCGAAATCTTCCCAATCGAAAGCTACGACAAAACGATCAAACTCGAATATCTCCGTTACGAACTGGGTAAGCCGCGCTACACGCCCGAAGAATGCCGCCAGCTCCGCCTCACCTACGGCAAGCCTTTTCGCGTCTGGCTGCGCCTTAACAAAGAGCAGCCAATCGAGGAGGAGGTCTATCTCGGCGATATTCCTATCATGCTCGGAGGCGGTGAGTTCATTATCAATGGCGCCGAGCGCGTGGTCGTCAGCCAGCTCCATCGCAGCCCGGGCGTCGATTTCGTCATGGAGCAGGAAGGCACTAGCGACCGCAAGCTTCCCAGTTGTCGCATCATCCCCGAGCGCGGAAGCTGGATCGAGCTCAACGCGACCAAGCGCGAGACGCTCAGCGTTCGCATCGACCAAAGCGGCAAATTCTCCGCGCTTACGCTGCTGCGGGCCATGAGTCCCAAGTACAGCACCGACACCGATATCCTCCGCGAATTCTACGAAACCACGACCGAAAAAATCGTCGACGGTCGTAGCGTGGCCAAGATCGAAAACAAAATTTCGGTCGATGACGTTTGCTATCCCGCCTCCAGCGACCGCGCCGGCGAAATCATTGTTGAAGCTGGCCAGAAGATCTCCAAGAACCAGGCGGAAACGATTGCCACCAGCGGCGTGAGCAAGGTTGAAGTCATTGAATTACCCAAGGTGTCGCTCCTTCTCAATAGCCTGACCGACGATACCACAGCCAGCCACGAGGAAGCGCTCCTCCGCATTTACCAGCGCCTGCGCCCCGGCAATCCACCGCAGCTGGAAAAGGCCCGCACACTTTTCGCGGAAAAATTCTACGACATCAACCGCTACCGCCTCGGCCGGGTCGGACGTTTCCGTTTGAACCGCAAGCTCAAGCTTGACGTGCCCGAGAAAGAGATGACGCTTCGGGCCGAAGATCTCATCGCGGCCATCCGCTACCTCATGGCCCTCATGGTCACCGGCGCTGAGGCTCAGATTGACGACATCGACGACTTGGCCAACCGCCGACTGCGGACCATCGATGAGCTGGCCAGTGATGAGCTCCGCAAAGGTTTTTTGAAGCTCCGCCGGACCGTCCAGGAGCGGATGAGCCTCAAAGATTTGGAGGACATGACTCCACGAAGTCTGGTCAATCCTAAGAGCATTTCGGCTGCCATCGAATACTTCTTCGGTCGCGGTGAATTGTCCCAGGTCGTTGACCAGACGAACCCGCTCTCGCAGCTTACGCACGAGCGTCGTCTCTCGGCCCTCGGCCCCGGCGGTCTCAATCGCAAGCGTGCTGGCTTCGAGGTCCGCGACGTTCATATTTCGCACTACGGCCGCATTTGCCCCATCGAGACGCCTGAAGGCACGAACATTGGCCTGATTTCGAGCCTGGCCATTTACGCCACCGTGGATGAGTACGGCTTCCTCATCGCCCCCTATCGCAAGGTCAACAAGGGGAAGCTGACCGATGAGATCGTCTGGCTGCGAGCCGATGAAGAGGCCGACGCCTATGTCGCGCCGGCGGACACGGCCGTGCAAGACGGCAAGATTGTCCCCGGTCCCGCGCTCATTGCCCGCCACCGCCGGGACTTCGAGATTGTTGCCCCCGAGCAAGTTCAATTCATCGATGTGGCGCCCAGTCAAATGGTCGGCGTCTCTGCCGGCCTGATTCCCTTCCTTGAGCATGACGACGCC
>Ga0170475_108760873_pt1 | contig 10448 bp, 6 predicted proteins | sample Soicark_Litter_5_FD_111474 | JGI IMG/M metagenome (GOLD analysis project Ga0170475, IMG submission 111474) | Avena fatua rhizosphere microbial communities from Hopland, California, USA. Combined Assembly of 48 SPs | reverse complement strand
GGTGAATTTGTCTATACAAGTCCGAAAAGACGTGCCAACCAGAGGCGGAAACCGGTCAGAGGCGGCTTTTCTTGCTGATCGGCGGCCATTTCGAGCAGGCGTTGGCGGCCTCGCTCCTGGCGCGTTTGCTCTTCTTCCGCGACTTCCTGGGTTGCATAGCGTTCGCGCTGTTCATCAATCGCACGGGCGAAGTGTTCCGCACGGATCTGGAGGCGAGCTGGCGGAGTCTGAGCTGGCTCTTGCTCCGTTGCTTGCTCTCCCGCCTGAGTGCTTTGAGCCTCTTCTGCTGGCTGAGCTGACTCTGCAATCTCTTCTGTTACATGAACATGCCCCAGGCTCAGTTTAGGTGCAATCCATTCGCGCAACGCCAGCAGGGAAGCTCGGCGGCAGATAGCCTCGATATCCGCACCGCTTCTATCGATGGTGAGCCGGGCCAGTTCTTCTGCTGTGACTTCTGGTGCAATTGGCCTGCCGCGCATATGGACCTCGAAAATCGCCAGGCGCTCTTCCTCATTGGGATAACGCAGATCCACAACCAGATCGAAGCGACCAGGACGCAGCAAGGCGGGGTCGATCAATTCCGGTCGGTTGGTGGCTGCCAGCACAATCACGCCCTCGCGCCCTTCGATACCATCCATCTCGGTGAGCAATTGCGCAATCACGCGATCACCCACATTGCCATCGTTTGAAAGGCCGCGACGGGGAGCAAGTGCATCCAACTCGTCAAAGAAGACGAGACAGGGGGCCGCTTGTTTGGCATGGCGGAAGACCTCTCGAACGCCCTTCTCCGACTCGCCAACCCATTTGGAGAGTAGCTCTGGCCCCTTAATTGAGATAAAGCTGGCCTCACATTGATTGGCTAGCGCCCTCGCGATTAATGTTTTGCCCGATCCGGGAGGGCCGGAGAGCAGGATGCCTCTTGGTGGCTCAACGTGGGCATTCGCGTATACTTCCGGGTAACGGAGCGGCCATTCAACGCTCTCTGTGAGCATTCCCTTGATATCGACCAGGCCGCCGATATCGTCCCAGCTTGTCTCGCTCACTTCAACATAGACTTCACGCGTCGTCGATGGTTCGATCTCGCGCAAGGCGGCCTGAAAGTCGGCCATTGTGATATTGAGATTGACCAGGGTTTCATAGGGGATGTAACCACGCTGGTAATCGATATGGGGCAGCACGCGGCGTAGTGCGATCATGGCTGCTTCACGGCAGAGCGCTTCCAGATCGGCACCAACAAAGCCGGGCGTGAGTTGAGCAATGCGCGCAAAGTCAACATCGTTAGCGATGGCGGCATCTTTGCTATGGATGCGCAAGATCTCTGTACGTCCGCGCACATCGGGGACGCGCAGAGCGATCTCGCGATCAAAGCGTCCAGGGCGACGAATGGCAGGATCGAGCGCGTTAGGCTGATTGGTGGCACCAAGGAGAACGATCTGTCCACGCGAGGCCAGACCATCCATGAGCGCGAGCAACTGACCGACGATGCGGCGCTCTACCTCGCCGCCACTTTCGGCGCGTTTCGGTGCAAGAGCATCAAGCTCATCAATAAAGATGATGCTGGGCGCACGTTTCTGGGCCTCCTGGAAGACGCCACGCAGCCGCGATTCGCTTTCGCCATAAAATTTATTGATAATTTCTGGTCCGTTGATGACAAAGAATGCGGCATTGGTCTCAGCTGCCACCACGCGTGCAATCAGCGTCTTACCGGTTCCTGGAGGACCGTAGAGCAGGACGCCTTTCGGTGGTTCGACGCCTAAGCGGTCAAAGACTGCTGGATATTTGAGCGGCAACTCGATCATCTCACGAATGCGCTGCAACTCTTTACCCAGGCCGCCGATATCTTCATAGCCAACTCTACTGGGGTTGCCGTGAGTTGCGCCTCTGGCCTGCGCCCTGACAATCGTGCCGCTATGAACCAGCACTGCTTCGACATCTGCTTCCGGCTCCGGTGGCTGGATAATTGGTAGTTCGCCAGTAGTTCGCTTGCGTATACCATAGCTGGGCGTCGCTGGTGCGGTGCTGATGATGAGAAATTCACGGGGGGCAGCTCCCGGCGTGCCCACGCGTAGCAGATCGCCTATCGTGACCGGGAGGCCAACTAGATAGCGAGCGATATATTGAAGATCGCTCTCTTGAATCGGTGTGCCTCCGCTGAGAGGTAGAAGTGTGATTTTGTCAGCATTGCGTACTTTGGCTTTGCGAATGGTGACGTACTCTCCCAGCCCGGATGCGCTATTCTGTCGGACCTGGCTATCCATTTGGATCGTTTGCTGCCCACGATCCACCAGCGCACCCGGTACGACTTTTGCTGCCGTCGTCCGTGCGCCTATAATCAAAACAATATCACCGGGTTGACAGCCCAGACGGGTGATATTTGCTGGGTCTATCCGCGCGACACCGCGCCCGACCTGGATACCTTCGATAACCGTCAGTTGTAAACTTTCGACGGTCTGTTCGTCCTGCGATTGTCCATTGAGGGGACGTGTATTGGTGCTGGGTTGTTCTGTATTATTCACTGTACCTTCTGGTGAAAGCTTCGTTGTTGTTCCTGTATATGGAGCTTTATTGCCGGGACTACCCGGTGTTCGCGACTCCTCCATGCACTGCCTCTTTTCCCTACAGATATCTCTTGCCTGCCTGTAGCATATCACATGTACGAAAGAGGGCATGGAAAGTTTGAGTCGAGCAGAAACATCTCAGCGATGGCAGCTTTTGGCGGTCAGGTAGCATGGCGTGTCTGGCTCCTGCTCGCATAGCACTATCCTGTTTAGCGCTTTATCAGGATAGTGCTTGCTCTATTTATCTCCGGGCATTCCATAATGTTGTGCGCGCATCTCTACTGGATACATGACCAGCTTTAACGATGGTGCGACGGAGAAAATAGCCGCCCAGCAGCACCAGCAGCGAGATCAATAGTCCGCGACCTCCTCTATTGCCCTGTTTCGCAGTTGTTCGCTGACCAAAGAGTAGCGCTAACCCTTGCAACAGCCAGGGGAGGAGCAGGCCGAGGCCAAACTCAATGCGCCAGAATGTGGGGCCGTGTTCATTCGGTCCCGTACCAACCAGCGGTCGGGCAGCGCGACCTGTGTTGCGCAAAAAAGCCAGTAGCCCGACAATCTCGACGAAAAGTGCCGTCCATTGCATTTTTTCCAGTTTATGCAAGGATTTGCCAGAGGTACCAATCAGGCGGCTAATTACTGAAATGAGAGCTGTGCTGGTGGAAAGGGCCGAAGAGAGGAAGATTGCGCCCAGCAGCTTACTGCGCGACCAGAGCGGCACGCTTGTTGCCGTCAATAATACTCCAGTATAGCCACCAACAAAGAAGGCAAGCCCGCTTCCAGGCAGGGCCAGCAGCTTTTGCGGGAGAGCGGCCAGCAACCTTGCCCCCCACCATTTGCCTAAGAGACCATCTCTCGCCGCTTGAATGATGGCCGTTATCCCGCTAAAGAGCGAGAAGCTGAGCAGCCCCCAGATGCCCATCGACATTGGCGATTTGACCTTGAAGACGCGCAACATATTGAGGAAGCGCTCAGGGCGCCCCAGATCCTTGACCAGAAGTAATGGACACGGGAGCAAGGCAAGCAGAGAAAGATAGTAGCCAGTTCGTACAATCGCCCGGTCTTCTTTGGAGCCAAAGAGAGAGGCGATGCTGGCGATGACGTAACAGCCAGCCGCGAGACCGCCAAGAAAGAAATACCAGATAATCTCCCAGTGCCATAAGGGTTGTTTGAGTACCGGGTAATCGTAGTAGCTGGCCTCCTGACTCTCTTGCTCAGGATCAGGCGTGTATCCGGTCGTTAGCGAAGAGAGCCGCTCCATCAGGTCTGTTGCGCTTTCCTGTCCGACGGGAAGCCGGTAGAGTACATTCCAGACAGTCGGAATACGCTCCACTATGGAAGAAAGCAGACGCTCCTTTGCAAATCGATGTTGTTCCATACCCGTATTCCTTCAAGTTTTATTCTTGAAAATTTACTTTTTAAGCTTGCTAAAACCGATAAACCAGCCCGACTCTTAGCGACGAAAGAACAGTATGCCCATAAAGCCAAGAATGGCCGCCGCGAGAATCGTCCACAGGGAGGCCGGGGCAACACTGTTCGTTGGTCGCTGGGGATTGCTCGGCAGATTATACGCCTCTGGCTCATCCAGTAGCAGGAATGATGAGTGCAAGTCCCCATCAAGAATATTGTCGTCTACCCCATAGAGCCGTGCCTCGCCAACTCCGCGTTCGTGCAGTAAGCCCAGGCGTTCGCGGGCATGTTCTTGCAGTTTTTGCACTTCACCAAACACGATTGAGTCGGTGGGGCAGGCTTTGGCGCAGGCAGGCTCTATACCATCCTTGAGGCGATCATAACAGAGCGTGCATTTGTGGGCCAGATGATCTCCCTGCTCGTCGCGGGCAACGACTCCAAATGGGCAGGCAACGACGCAGTAGCCACAGCCGTTGCAAATATCCTGCTGCACATATACAGTGTCAAACTCGGTCCGAATAATTGCTCCGGTCGGGCATGCCTCCTGACAGGGTGCGTTGGCACAGTGTTTGCAGACATCGCTTTGCATCAGCCAGCGATCTGTATTAAAGAACGGTAGAGCTGTGCCGGGAGGTGTCGCGGGAATGGTTCCGTTGCCTCTGGCCTCTTCTACACGATCTGTAAACAGCGGCAGGATGGGGTGTGGTGGTTCTGTGCTTCTCCGACCGATCTGCTCGATAAACTGCACATGTCGCCAGGTGGTAGCACTCAGTTGACGGGTATTGTCGTAGCTGGTGCCGCTCCACTGCGGCTCAGGTGCCGGGAGCTGGTTCCATTGTCTGCAAGCCACCTCACAGGCTTTGCAGCCGATGCACAGACTGGTATCGGTGAAAAAGCCCATCGCTGGTTGCGTCGGTGCCGGTTCTTCTTTGCGCAGCGGCGCGATCAGTTCGGTCAGGGCCGTGATGCCGAGTTGCGCGGCCCCGTTATGACCATTTACCTGTTGATGTGATCGTGATTGCGCGATTCCCATCATTCACCTCCTTCGTGCAGGCGACCGGGACGCACGTTGCACAGAAATGCTTTGGCCTCTTCGATGCTCACATTGGGTTCCAGCACCATATGCGTCAGATCGTTGGTGATACTGCCTGTGCTTTTGCCCTGGAAGCCCCAGTGGAACGGCAGGCCAATCTGATGCACCACCTTGTCCTTCACCCAGAGCGGCCGCATACGCCTTGTGACCATTGCACGGGCCTCGATTTCCCCACGTGGCGTGCGAATCACCATCCAGCCGCCATGCTTGATATGGTGTTCGGCCGCCAACTCCGGGCTTAGTTCGGCAAACAATTGCGGTTGTAATGTATTGAGCCAGGGCATCCAGCGCGTCATCGGGCCACTGACATGATGCTCGGTAAGCCGATACGTTGTAATCACAACTGGATATTGTTCGTCTCCCACCTTTGCCAGCCGGTTATCCTGTCGATCCTGGAAGTATTTGGCTGCCGGATTGCTTTGTTGCCCATATAGCTCGTTATGTACAGGAGCCTCCGCTGCTTCGTAATGTGCCGGGAGCGGACCATCCTTGAGTCCTTTGGGCGCAAAGAGCCAGCCTCGCCCATCCGGTTTCATAATGAACGGATCGCTGCCTGCAATCGCATCCATCCCGGTTGCGCCGGGCTGTGGAGTATAGTCGGGCGGCTTATTGAGCGGAAAATCAGGGATATCATAGCCGGTCCACTTTTTCTGCTCTTCATCCCACCAGACATACTTCTTGCGCTCGGACCAGGGACGCCCCTGTGGATCTGCCGACGCACGATTATAGAGGATACGCCGGTTGGCGGGCCACGCGTAGCCCCATTGCAAATTTGTATAGTCGTCGGAGATGCGCGACGCCGCCCGATTGTTGCCTGGTTCTGGATAGACGCCGCTATAGATCCACGAGCCGCAAGCTGTGCTACCATCATCCTTCAGCACTGCAAAGCCTGGCACGTGTTTCGCTTCTCGCAGCGAACGCGGTTGCTTTGTCTTATTATTGGCGCTTTCTTGAGCGTCCTCAGCCGAAGCGTACACATAATAGCCGTTGATCTCTTTGAGGACGAGCTGTGCGTCAGGCTCATCGAGCAGGCGTGATCCAGGCTCCGGCTCTTCTCGCTCGTAATCCCAGGTAAGCGCCTGGAGCGGTCGATCTTTCGCCTCTTTGCTGTCGGCGTAGAGTGCCTTCAGGCGTTTTCCGAGGTGATAGACGAACCAGAGATCTGAGCGCGCGTCGCCGGGGGGATCAACCGCCTTGTCGCGCCACTGTAACATGCGCCCGGTATTGGTGAACGATCCTTCTTTCTCCGTCGAAGCTGCTGCGGGCAACAGGAAAACCTCGGTCTTGATCTCGCGCGGATTGACTGGCCCCGGTCCTTTGTGCCAGAAAGCCGCCGATTCCACCTCGTAAAGATCGCGTACCACCATCCAATCAAGCTGCTCCAACGCCTTGCGCTGCATTTTTGCATTGGTGCTACCAGCCGCTGGATTTTGTCCAAAGAGGAAGTAGCCTTTGACCTTCCCATCCAACATGGCATAGCTGGTGACGAGATGTGAATGGTCGCCTATGATTTTCGCCAGCCAGGGATAGCATGAATCGCTACCCTCCTCATGGATCGCCTCTCCATACCAGGCTTTCAACAGGCTGATGATGTACGCAGGGAAGTTCGCCCACCAGCCAGTTTTGGCTCCCGATGTCTCAATATATTCCGCCAGCGTTTGCTGAGAGAGGACATTGGTCTTCCTGTCTACGCGTTCTCCCCATGTGGTCGCGCTCTTGCTCTGCTCCGTTTGCGGCTGTTCCGCGATCATTGCCGCCGGTTGTGGCATATAACCGGCGAGGAGATCATAGAGCGTGGGTACGTCGGTCGAACCCTGGATGGAGGCGTGCCCACGCAGGGCCATAATGCCGCCGCCGGGACGACCAATATTGCCCAGCAGCAATTGCAGCATCGCCGCGGTACGAATAATTTGCACACCTTTTGATTGTTGCGTCCAGCCAACCGCGTAGCAAAGGGCTGAGGTGCGTTCGCGTCCAGAGTTCTCGACGAGCGCACGCACAACCTGCATCCATTGTTCTTGCGGCACGCCACAGACGTTCTCAACCATTTCCGGCGTGTAGCGTGCGAAATGACGACGCATGATTTGTAAGACGCAGCGCGGATGTTGCATCGTTGGATCGCTTAACGGTTTACCATATTCGTCTCGCTCGTAATCCCAACTGCTCTGATCGGCATAGGTGCCTGTTTCGGGATCGTAGCCGGAGAAGATACCATCCAGATCTTCGGTATCCTGATACTCTTCACGAATGAGCATGGACGCGTTCGTATAGTGCGCCACATACTCGTGGAAGTAGGCGTTATTCTCCAGCAAATAGCGAATGATAGCCCCTAAGAACACGATATCGCTGCCTGCCCGCGTCGAGATGGACAGGTTAGCCAGGGCTGAAGTGCGCGAATAATGCGGGTCAACGTGAATAACCGCCGCACCGCGCTCTTTCGCCTTTACGACGCTGGCGAATGCGATGGGATGGGCTTCAGCCATATTGCTGCCAATAATCAAAATACAATCGCTATTGACAAGATCTTGCGGAAACGTTGTCGCCCCGCCACGTCCTAATGAAGTACCCAGACCGGGTACAGTGGAGCTGTGTCATATACGGGCCTGGTTCTCGATGGAGACGATGCCGAGAGCGCCAGTCAACAGCTTTTTCATGACGTAATTCTCTTCGACATCGAGCGTTGCTCCACCGAGCGAGGCGATTCCCAGCGTATGATTCACCTGGCGTCCATCGGGCAAGCGCTCGACAAACGTCTCATCTCTTGTCTTTTTGACGCGTTGCGCGATCTGTTCCATCGCCCAGTCTAACGTCACGGCCTCCCAATGATCGCTATAGGGTGCCCTATAGAGGACGCGGGTCAAACGGCTGGGGTTAATTGTATATTGGAAGGTTGCTGATCCTTTGGGGCAGAGGGTGCCGCGATTGACAAAGCTATCAGGATTTCCTTCAATATCCAGCACTTTCCCGTCCTTGACATACACATTCAGGCTGCACCCTACCGCACAGTAGGGGCAAACGCTGTGTACCACTTTTGCATCGCGTATTCGAGGCGCTTTAGTCAGGCTCTCTTTACTGAAAGGTTGAGTTTTGGAGCCTACTTGCAGAACCTTTGAGACCACTGACTGCGCCGCTTTGGGCAGTAACGAACGTTCTTGCATAAGGTGCATCCCTCTTCCGTTAGAAACATCGGTACATGGCTACTGGTTATAATGGAGTGCGTGTAATCAGTAGAAGCTCAGCTATTTCAATGGCTACCAGTACTATAGGTATTGTATCATAGCGCTTGCTCTTTCGCCTCTGACAAATGGCGCTTTTGCTGCTGTGCTGATGCGTGAAAAGAAGCGGCCTTGCTGGTTTCGCCCGGCCTCCTCAATGAGAGAACCAGCAAGGTAGATAAATTTACAAACGCAAGTCTACGAACTATTTGCCGCCTGCAACAACCTCCACCATCTCTTTCTGAGGAGAGAGGGTGCGTGCATACAGCGGGAGGGCGCAACTGATCAGCATGAGGGCCGCGAGAATAAACAGGGTTGTGCGGTAATCGATGCTGGCGATCAAGAGGGGACCGACGATACCGCCAGCGCTCCACGCGGTGAGCATTGCGCCATAGATGGTGCCAGCATTTTTGGAACCAAAGAAATCAGCTGCGAATGCAGGCATGGTGCCGAAGCCGCCACCATAGCATAGTCCGATGATCGAGGCTGGAATGAACAGGATGGCGAAGCTGCCGATAAAAGGTGTCAGGGCGAAGGCGATAATCTGGATGACAAACATGCTCAAGAAGGCGAAGGGACGCCCAATCGTATCTGAGAGCCAGCCCCAGAAGAGCCGACCTGCCCCATTAAAGATGGAGATCGTAATGACCAGCGCCGACGCAACCCCCGCCGCCACATGGGTAAATGATTGTGCCAGCGGAGAGGCGACCGAGATGAGGGCTGCTCCTGCCGTCACGTTGAGGGCAAGGATGAGCCAGAGCAGATACCAGCGAGGAGAGCGCAGAGCTTCCGCCAGCGTATATTCTCGCGCCATGCCGGTTGTTTGCAGCTTCTCAGTTGGCGTCCATCCTGGGGGAGCATAGCCTTCTGGCGCTGTTCGATAGAACTGAGCTGCCACAACGACAATGATCAGATAGGCGATGCCGAGCCAGATAAAGGTGCCGCTCAACTTTAAGGAAGGGAGGAGCAGGTTGGCCGCAATGGGACCAGTGATTGCTGCCCCGGCTCCAAAGCCCGCCACCGCCAGACCAGTAATAAATCCGCGCCGATCTGGAAACCATTTGATCAACATGGCGAGCGCTACGATATAGCCGAGACCCAGACCAATACCACCGATAATGCCGTAGGTGAGATACAACAGATAGATATTAGGCGCTACAAAACCTGAGAGAATAACGCCAAGCCCGTAGAGGATACCTGCTACGGTAGCAATGACGCGAGGACCGAAGCGACTATTGAAATAGCCACCAAAGCCGGCGGTAACACCGAGAGCCAGCAGGACGATGCTAAATGTCAGGTTCGCTTCTGGCTGTGTGACGTGGTAGGCGCCCCTGACGGGATTGAGGAAGACGCTCCAGGCATAGACCGCGCCCAGAGCAAGCTGCATGCAGAATGCTGCAATTGCCAGAACCCAGCGATTCGTGTTCGGGTTACTGCCAGCGGGGGTGCTGTTCATGGAATACTCCTCTCTGAAATTCCATTACAAGAGAGTTGCCACTACTGGTGTAAAGAGACCCTACATAAGAAGACGCGAGGCGTTACAATGGCCGAACCCTTGCCTCATAAAATCAGTATAGTTCCAAAAAGTATAGCGATCTCTAGCGTTGTATAGCGTGCTAGGATTTCCCTTTCTGGGTTCGTGAGGGGACAACGACTAACCTCACAGGATGGACTACCAGGGGGACAACCCTTTTCCCATCCTCTACCCCCTCCGACCCGAAGGCATCAGGGGCTACTTTTCTTGTAATATTATATGATCCATTGCAATCAGCATTGATTAGTGTACCATCTGTTGCCCGGTACAATCCACGCTTGATGCGCTTGCCGCTAAATGTTGGTTTGGCTATCCGCTTGGGATCATAGACCGGCATCTCATCACGATCAAGGAAACTGGCCTGACTGGTGTAGGACTCTTCGGTGACGATAACGGTGATCCCTGCCAGTTCCGCTTTGTATTGTATCATCTTGATGAAACGAGCATGGGGGATGAACACAAAGTTCTGATTGGTGCGCTTGCCCAAGTTAACTTCCTGTTTCCAGCCATTGTTCTTGCCAATCACCAGCGTGCCAATTCCTTCCGTAACGAGGTGATCGATATTAGCGCGACTACAGCGGTGCAGTTCGGTCTTGAGCCGCCCATTGCGGTTATCGGTAATTACCTTAGGCTGACGG
>Ga0170475_132145209_pt1 | contig 10450 bp, 2 predicted proteins | sample Soicark_Litter_5_FD_111474 | JGI IMG/M metagenome (GOLD analysis project Ga0170475, IMG submission 111474) | Avena fatua rhizosphere microbial communities from Hopland, California, USA. Combined Assembly of 48 SPs | reverse complement strand
GTTGTAACTGCGCATTTTCATCATGATTTCTTACACTGAAATTCAACTATTTCCAAAATCAATTAGATCTGATTTATCAAAATTAATTGATAATATCACAGACTTAGATTTCGAGAACATTGAGCTATCCTTAAATATTGTAGAGTTAAATAAAGAATTTCATATGATGTCAGATGATTGCCACATGATATTATTGAATTTGTTGAAAGAATTAGCCTCAAAAATATCTGTTAACTTTGATAATTGTCAATCAATGATAAAATTGATCATTGGAGGAATATTAAAAATGAGAGTTGCTATTATATCCAATATTTATATGAAACAATTTGGACTAAATGTGAATACAGACATAGAATTTAATCATTATTTCCCTGGTACTTCAAAAAGGACTCCTGATTATATAGTTAAGAATGACAACCTTAAAGAAGTGATAATAATTGAAACATCCTATTCATCTAAAAGGGTGAAAGGTCTTTACTCAAAAGGCATTAGTAAGGAAACATCAAAATATTATGATGAGATAATGCTTATTGAAACACGAACAGAGTACCAAGTACATTATGTTCCACTTATATTCTTTGATAATATGCTTAGCGATACTTCTCAATCAAAAAGTTTTTTTGATCAACAAGAAGAATTTTTGAAAACAAAATTCAAATATGAAAAATCCATGTCATATATAAACTGTTTGAAAAAATCCTTTGAACTTAATAGACTAATTTATGACTATGGAAGCTGTATGAATTTATGTTTCCAATTAATACCTACTGTTGCAGATGTCAATGATGTAACTAGATTTAAGATTGTGGAATTTAACTATAATATGCTAATATACATGAACCCTTCATTACTAGCATTTAAGAGATCTCATATTGAATTAATATTTAAAGATAGTGCACTGACTAAGAGTGATAAACTTGTTTCTGAGTTTATTGATAGTTGTAGGGCAGTCCAATTCAGATTATATAAAGGAATACCAAATCAAATCATTAAAGATTCAATGAAAATTTTTGAGAATTGCTCAACCTCTTATGATATTGAAGTTACTAAGAGATACAAATCACATAAGCTTAAAGATTATTACTGGACTTTAGTAGGAGAACTTGAAGAAGTGATTAGTAGAGTCAATTTATATAAATCTAAAAATAGAAAAACTATAATAGGTCCTATGACATCATCTTATATTGACCCAGCCTGGAGGCCAATAGAACATGCAAAATCGTCAATTGACTCAATTATAAAAGCTCAATTAAAAGAACTGAATCAGAATAGGTTAGAAGTTAAAACAAATCTAATTGAATCAATGAAAGAACTAGACAAACACAAAGTGGTCCCTGTTTATAAGATAGAAGATTTGTCTTTTATAAAAGGTCAGTTGTCATCTGGAATTAAGGTATTCTGTAAAGATATCATAGAATTTCAAATATTCATAAAAAAGAATCTTAATATTCTGACAAGTATTCCATTTATTGAATTAACTTCTACTCCAAATAATATAATCAACCCTAAGGATGAGATTTCAAAGTTAATAACGAAAGGTGAGATGAAATTAATATCTCATCATATTGATAAGCATGAATGTGTTCTTGAAGATTCTGATTCCAATCAATATCTGGTAGATTTTTCTAGTTTAGATATCACTATTACTTCATTCAAATACAATGACAATATGAATTTAATAGATTACAATAAGCTGAATGAAGTACCAAGATGTAATGATAAATTGACTATATTTGACAACACTTTTGAGATAAGTAATAAAGGATATGTTTGCAATGAAACTGTGGCAGAATCCATCAATCGTTACTGTAAAATCATCAACAATTCTGATTTTTTGTATACCAAAAGAATATCTTACATGAATGAGACATTATTTAAAGAAGAGACATTAAGGTCTTCATTGATGTCCAAAATGGAACCATATGACTCAAAATGTCAAAAATCTTACCTAATATCAAAACCGTATCATCCATTAAATATGGAAGAATTTATTGATCAAATTACTGATGATTTCACTAGTTCCAAAATCCAGAATGTTCAAAAAATTATTCAAAAGTCTAAAAGTAGCACTTATTATGTGGGTGATTATACTATAGACAAGGGAAAAATTTTCCTAAATGATATTGAGATTTCTATGGATTCTTGTATTGAAGACATATCCAAATATTATAATGACTTGTATTATGTTCATTTGAATGATAGACTAAAAAAAGTAGTTGATTGGTGTGATAAGATAAAAAATGAAAAAACAAATGATAATAGAAGAAAGTTTTTATACTGGGATGATGATATCTTAAATTATGAAAACAAATATACAAAATTTGATGATTTAAATGATTCTGAAATTTATTATGATTTTAGTTTAGTAGAAACATTGATTTCAAAAACAGTGGGAGGTATGAGGGATCAATTGAGAATTCATTTTGATAAATTTAGACAAGTTATAATGTGTGAACAGGTTAGAGTTCTCTATGCTTTATCTAAAATACATGAATCAATTATCCAAACTTGTCTTAAATTGAGTGTAGGATCAAGTTCAGGATTAATCATAAATAGTGGATTCAAAGGCATATTTGCAGTGGTACTGAAATCAAAAAAACTTGCGCAAGATAATGTTCAAATAAGATATATTTTATTTAGATCTATGGAATTTGATGAAGAGAGTGTTTTTAAAAATAAAATTAATGATCATTTATTTTGTACTAATGTTTATCAGACTAATATTGATAATCTGAAATTTAAATCGAGACTATTCAATAATTTAATACCTTTTGTGATAAATAAGTTGAATTATCCAATTGATAATCTTAGATCTTGGATGTGTAAGAACTATACTCTTATGTTTAGGACTAGCAAAACAGTGAAAATGATTGTTTCCATATTCAAATATCTGAATGTGATCCAATTTTCTGACTACTCTAATCCCAACAACTTAATGAAGAAATACTTATTGTCACATCCTTTCAAGAACAAAGACCAATTGTTATTTTCATATAATATTATAAAAAATTTCAATAATAACTTAAAGGAGATAGGATATGTAACTAATAAAACTGATGGAAATATAACAAAGATTAGAACTAAATTAATCAATTTACGATTAAGATCGCAACTTAGTGAAGAAAATAATATTGCAGAATTTATTAGTTCTAACAGTTATTATCAAACTGTGTTTAAGCCCACTACTTCTGATGTGACAAATTATTTAGAGTTTATTAATACAATTATAAACAATAATGATAAAACAATGAAGCTAGCATCTAATGAATTAAATAAAATGCACATTCCTACTGAGGATGAAAAACCTCATTGTTATGATGAAAATATAATTGTTAACTCTGTTTCGATGTTAATGTCTAAGCTGAATAGCACTTATGGCCATGATATTACAAGGCTAAGATCAGAAGAGTACATAACGTCAGAATTTGAAGATTATCTAGACAGATATTTCTCTGAGGATTTTACAAATGATCACAAATCACTAAATTATGACATAGTAAAAATTTACTCAGAAATTGATAGAAGTAATGATAACCCGAGGATAAAAACCAGCAGATTGAAAAGTCAGTTAAACGAATCGTTGATCTCCTTGATAAAGGATCTATTCTCTTCTAATGAAGAGGTATCACCCATATTAATGTTTAATAAATTCTTCCAAATAATACTAGATGAAAATAATGACTTGGGAAAGCAATTGAATCAAATGTCCAAACTATCCATTGTCACTAAGAAAAGTCAACATGAGAGTGATAGAGAAATTTATATTGTAAGCATTGTCTGTAAGATGATTCTATATGTAATTCAAGTTTTCTTTAAGATTGTAAATCAAATTATTCCAGAGGAGATGGTGGTAAAATCAGTTGGTTCTAAATTGTATGAGATTAAGAGGATGACGGAAGATATTTCAAAGGTGCCAAATAACTTCGAAATAGTGTATTTTAATGGTGATATGCAATCCTGGTCAGGCACAGATATTTATAAAAAGTTTTATCCTGTAGTGAATAAGCTTTCAGAATATTATCCTCCTAAGTTTACTAAGTTGGTAATTAAATGTTTAGAAATGACTGAGAATATGAGAATTATTATCCCTTTTGAAGTTCAAGATCATTTCAAAGAGATTTCTGAAGACTATATGGGTATGAAAACCGTAATGTATCAAAGAAGCTGGGGTCAAGGATTATATCATAATATATCGTCTTTTGTTCATATTTTGGAGCAAAATTTCAGAAAGGTTGCTCTTAATATTCATCTTGTGAAGACTAAAGAGATAAGTAGTGTAATAACTGTAAAAAATGTATACTCTGATGAAGATGAAGAGCAATTAATGAAACTATCTGATCCAGTAACCAATTACAACATGTATGACACGGTTGCAAACTTTTATAGCTATTGGAGATCTAATAAGGATTGGGTGCCCAATCCTGATTTAGTACCTGCTATCAAGGGTCATTCTAATAGATTATTAAGGAGATTTTATATAACAGGATTAGAAAATGATGAGCAGCTTAAATTTAATTTCAGAATGAATGATATGAAACATCATCCAGATAGAACAAGAAAAGAAGCAAGTAAAGATTACAAAGAATTTTTGGATCTAAGAAAGATAATTCAAACGAATAATAAACTTATTTGTAGATCAATATCACGAGAAGATTATGAGATAAGTCTGATGGAGCAAATAGAAAAAAATAACACTTTTATAAATAGAGATGATAATCTAAATGAAAGTGGTTATGATTTGAGATCTAAGGGAAAGGATAAGTTCTTACGGCAGTTAAGATCCTATGACAATCCAATTGATCAGATAAAGAAGTGGTCACAAATAGCACATTCAGATGATAAGAATGAGATCTTAGCAATTGATATTGATTGTTATGAAATATTTGTAAAGTATGCTAATATAGGCCCTCTATTTTTTTCTCTAAAACCTTCTCCCAATAAGGATTCTTTTAGTAGAATAGTGTCAGAAATGGTAGGACTTCAGAATATTAGAGGAACATTATTTGATAATCCCAATAAGATGATGAATGATTGGGCTGATAATATGCAAAGACCAGACTTTATTTGCACATATAAAGACACATTATCTAGATGTCTAAATTACTTATGGAAGAGTGGTGATAATGTGGGTTCATCTATGATGAATTATATAAGTTATTCAATGTTATATCATAAATTGGGAATTTCAAAGTCTGGTATTGAAGTTGTAAATCTTCCCATTGACTATGGGGGATGTTTTCTTGGCCCAGTAAGATCACTAGAATATGGGAGTCAAGCAGATATAATAATCAAAGACATAATGTACCAGAAACTAGGATATGGATATGATATTAAAAGATTAGAGATGAATAGTTATGCTCTAATTGAAAGACGTAATAAGAATCAAAAGAAGAAAATTGAAGATTATCTTAAAAGATGCAATACTCAAATCACTCATGAGGAGCTCCAAGACATGAGCAATAGACAGTTACTTGACAATTACATTGATAACATTATAAGCACTGTTGCAAAAATTAGAAAAAGTTATATTACAAGATCCTCTAATGTGTTCAAATCAAAATTACTAACATATTTTAAAACTGAAAAATTCAAAATGACATCAAATAATTTTGTAGTTACTACTTTTAAAGGGGTTTTGGATAAGTATCTGTCATTAGTTGTTGACAATTATAAGACATCTAGTATTAACTATATTCCATCCGAAGTTGCGGTTGAGGTTGTGAATGATCTTCGAGATTATTACTGTAATGAGATAGTTGAATCATCCCATTTTCTAGATATGAAAAATTTTAATATAAAACTAGAAAGAATAGATATTGGTGTTCAGCTTCTATCTGTGGATACTATTAGAGACTTGCTATATCAACGGTATTTTAAAGTGTTTAATAATAATAGGATGAGATATAAGATAACATCCGTTATTAACTCCTTCAAAGATCTGTGCAGAACTCTTGACATTAGAACCATTGATGACTTTGAAAGACATAAACAAAGAGTTATAGATTTAAACAACTCAAGAAGAAATTCAAAATTATACATCTTTAAAGGGTTTGATAGTAAAGATTGGAAGTTTAGAACAAATAAACTAGATTTGGATATTGGACCTTCATTTAGTCTATATAATGAAGACATCATAATAAGATTTAAAACTCTTTTGTCAAGGAGCGTAACAGAGATTGAGAACTATATGAAATTTAAAGTCAATGAGTATCTTCTAGATTATAATCTTGATAGAATGGATGAAATTAAAGACTTTATCACAAGTAGTAACTTGAACATAAGAATAATATTTAGATTAATCAAAGATGAAATACTTAAGTCTATATTAATTGTTCTTTTTGATCTATCAATTTATAATAATAAGACTGATTTTAATATCAACTCTAATTTAAAGATGATATTATTAACTAAAACGGAGGAGCACACTTTCTATAAAATTGTGTCAGAAGGTTTTTTAGTGGACATAATGGTTCAAACTAAAGATTATGCATATACATTCAAGAGAGATGCAAGTGTTTATAGAAAACTAATCTCAGATTCAAGACTATCTAAATTTAATTTACAAGATAAAATAGATCTACTATCTGATGCAATAAATCCAGTGTATCAGTTTCTAAACCTTAGTGGTGTATTTATAGAGTTAAACTTCAATCCTCTTTCAAAAGAGGTCAAAAGGCAATCAAATAAGCAACTCAGGGATAAGATCACTATAAGATTGGATGAATTTCATAAAGTCTATTCTGATTTAGTTAGAAACACTATTGTAATTAGAGATGGAAGTAATATTAAAATCATAAATATTGAATTCTACAATGATCAAAAGAATTTTGAGCTATTTTCGGACAAATATTCAAGATTAGAATATGGTAATCTCATTAAACTCAAGGTGCATTATGATAAATCAAATGGAGTCATATGTAGTCCTGAACCTCATAAATATCATTTTGATATAGATAACACTGTTAAGAAAACAATTGGATTTAAGTTTAAAAAAGAAGTTATTGCCAGTTGGAAAGATTTAAAATCTGTAAATGCAATAAGAAATGTACCTATAGTTCCATCTAGAATAGATTCTCAAGTTCCTTATATTTATCTTGATAACTTCTATAACTTTGATCAAGCTCAAAATGCATGTGAATTCAATAATAACAAATTTATGTTGTCATTATCAGACTTTGAAAGAAGAGCACTAATAAGATTGAAAGATTATGAAAGAAATCCTTTGTATTCACGTTATGATGAAATTAAAATTGATAGGAAAAACAAATATAAGTTCACAAAAAAGTTAGTTAATGGAATGAATATGACAGTTGACAAATCCATTAGCAAATATCATATCCATCAATTTTTATTTTCACTACAATCAATAATTGAAAATCTAGGAGTAAAAGAAAAAGAAAAGAAAATCACTAAACAAGATTCAAGATTAATAATTGCCTTTTATAATTCTTTAAATTTTTTAGTGTCTTCTACTAGATTCCTCAGTTCAAAAATGGATGTAGAATTTAAAGTTAATCTTGATGCTTCTGATGTCATAAATTTTATAAAAGGATCTACTAAAATAAGAACAGATCTTAAAGTGTACATATTTAATCATATAAGCATTGAGTTTGAAAGTTATAGGATTGAGAATTCACCAATTAAAGAAATCAATGATGAAATTTTTGAGAATCTTAAATCTTATGGAGACATACAAGTTAATGTAGTGGATCATGATAAACTAAAAGAAAAAACCGCTGACATAGATCAATTAAATAAGAAATTGAACTTGATGAATCAAAAATTTGAAAGCATTAATTCTAAATTCAAAATGAAAGATGAGTTGTTTAAAACAATTAAAGAAGACAAAGAAGATCTAGAAATTAAATTGATTATCAAGAAAGATGAATTAGCAAATATTAGTAAAGAGCTTGATAATTTAAAATCAAGCAGTAAATCTAAAATTCAGGACTTAGAAGATCAAATAGAATTGAACAACCTTAGTAAGGAAATTGATGAAGAAAGAATAAAAGAAGAATTATCAGCTGAGAAAAGACAAATTGATATATTGAAGAAGAATGTTAGACTACTTGAATTAGAAAAGAAACAAAAAGACAAAAAATTTGAAGAGTATAAATAAGAAAATAAGAAAAAAGTTGATACTTTAGACTCAAAACTGATGAGTGTTACAGAAGAACTACTTAGAATAAAAAATGACCTAGAAAAGGAAAAAAAGGGTAAAGAAAGCACTAAAAATCAATTGATGAAATTGCAAGAAGAATTATCAAAGATTCAAATAGAAAAAGATCAATTAAGTTTTAACAACAGATCTCTTAATGAGAAAATAGATTTTCTTGAAAGGGAATTCAATATAGTGAAAGAGAAGAATTCAAACCAAAAGATAGAGATTGAAAATAAAGATAAAATTATTGTTGAAAAAGATAATGAGATTTCAGACTTAAAAGAGATTGTTGAAAAAGAAGAGACAAGTGTGGAAGGCAAAGAATTAGTTCTTGTGGATAAAGAAAACAATATTGATACCAAAGTTAAAAAAGAAGAAATGAGAATAGAATCCCTAGTAATGCAGATAAAAAATCTCATGGAACCTAAAATGAATCTAGGATTTAGGTGGCAACAAATCTTTAATATCAATAATTTAGAATTGTCTAGAATAAGGAAAATACTAAGGTTAAGTCAAGATGAGAATGCCTTTATTATCAAAGATTTAACAAAGAATGTGAATTCATGTTTTCTTAAAGATTATAAATATAATCTTCCCAATTACATTGAGAAAGTAAACTTTCCCAACGAGCTGGAAGGCAAGATTGATAAGGAGTTATTGGATTATATAAGGAGTAAAAGCCCTGATTCTTTTATCAAAGATAGTATTTTAAATAAAGATCAATTTGAGGAAATTTACGCAAAAAGGAAGATTACTGGTTACAAATTTATGGGTTATGATTTCAAATTTGACAATGTACATGTTAATTTTGATATCAATAAAGGTGATTTGACAAATTATGGGGGTCTTTACAAGACACCAAATATGGGGAAATTAGAAGAAGGAGACGTGGGATTTAGCTCATATGAAGAAGGTGTTGTCATGGAGGTAAAAAGACCAAAATACATCAGTATTCATAGTGCATATGACAATGTCACCTCTATAAATAGATTGCTAAGTAATAAATTTATCATAGATGATTATATAAATGATCACACATTATCTCCATTTTTGTTTAAAATACCTTCTGCAAAAGTAAACAGCTTAAAGGATATAATCTATAGAAAGAACAATTTCATTGACAAAGAGAAATTATATTCTTTTTATAGAGATTTTAATTTGAATGTGATTATTCTAAATAAAGAAGATCAATCTATTACGATGGATATCACTGACTTTGAAGATGTTGTTGTATTTGAAATAGGTCAAGAACAATCATCCGTTCTAGTGGATAATTGTAAGAACAAGGAGATGGAAGATTTCAAGGTATTAGAGAGTAACAAAGATAAATATAAGCAATCTATGGAGAAATGTTTTATGAAATGCTTGGTTGAAAAAAAGATTGTCTTTTCAGTTGATGATTTATCTTTGGACTGGTTTGAACAAAAAGATGCTTACAATTCTTTAAAGGCTTATGAAGACAAATTTAAGGAAATGAATCCTACTAACCCTAAACTAGTGTTCTTATCTATGTTGGAAAAAATGGGTCCTATGTTAAATTATAGACTAGAATATAATCAAGATAGATCAGGAATAATATTCTTGAATAAAGAAGAGGAAGAGAGAGAAGTTACTCAAATAAATTCTGAGGATTGTGAGAAATATGGCATTAAGCCTTATTTTGCTTTAGATCTGAAGGGAGTTGTTAAAGTCCCTTCTGATATATCTAGGGATTGGTATGATGGACCAGAATTCGAAGAGTGCTTAAGTCCTTATAATAGACCTGGAGACATTCCCAAGGGTCAATTCAAAAAAATATTACAATCTAATGAAGAAAAAACAGGATTTAATATATCTCTTGACTTAAGTTCAGGAATAAATTGTCTATTTTTTTATAAGTTAAAAGAAATTGTAGTTAAAAATGACTATCGTCCTGGTATGCAATTACTAGATAATGAATTATTTGTGGATAGACAAGAAAATGGAGAACTTGTCATTAGAAGAAATAAAATAATAGGAGTAGCCTATAACATAGATTCTTTATCCTCATCAGATTGGTTTGACAATAAAGAGCTGATAGAAGATATCAAAAAATGTAAAAGTGAAAACGCTAGTCGACTGAAAAAGATTAGAATTTTTGGTTACAAATTAGACTTATGGGCAATCAAAGAATTTTCTTCAAAATTTAAACAATCTTCTATACCTGCATCTGATGGTAATAGTCAGATTTTCTTTGAAAGAGTAGTAATATAATTGATACTAATTAGATTAATTGTGATTTAAATTAAGCAAAATCATGAATAAATGCGC
>Ga0170475_102750195_pt1 | contig 10450 bp, 13 predicted proteins | sample Soicark_Litter_5_FD_111474 | JGI IMG/M metagenome (GOLD analysis project Ga0170475, IMG submission 111474) | Avena fatua rhizosphere microbial communities from Hopland, California, USA. Combined Assembly of 48 SPs | reverse complement strand
CAATTTCGCCCGACGCAAAGATTTCTGATGCACTCGATGTAATGCGCAAGTACAAGATCTCGGGCGTGCCGGTCACGAAGAACAACAAGTTAGTGGGCATCCTCACGAATCGCGACCTTCGGTTTGAGACTCGCACGGATATTCCCGTTGCGAAAGTCATGACCAAAGAGAACCTCATCACTGTTCCGGTAGGCACCACGCTTGAGGAAGCTGAACAGATCCTGCACAAGCATCGCGTGGAGAAGCTGCTGGTGGTCGACGAGAAGCAAACATTGAAAGGTCTGATCACTGTAAAGGACATCCAGAAGAAGCTGAAATACCCGAACGCCGCAAAGGATTCCCAAGGTCGTTTGCGGGTTGGGGCCGCGATCGGCGCGACTGGTGACTACCTGGAACGTGCGCAGGAGATGGCCCGTTACAAAGTTGACGTCCTCGCAATCGATAGCGCACACGGACATACCACGCGCGTGCTCGATGCTGTGCGAGAGATCAAAAGCAAGCTGCCTGAAGTTGATCTGCTGGCCGGCAACGTGGGCACCTTCGATGGAGCGTGCGCCCTGATCAAAGCGGGAACAGACGCGATCAAAGTCGGGATCGGACCAGGCTCCATCTGCACAACGCGCGTGGTCACGGGAGCAGGCGTACCGCAGATCTATGCCATCGCGGAAGCGTCCCGGGCTGCTAAAGATTCGGGAGTGCCTGTGATCTCCGATGGCGGCATCAAGTATTCGGGTGACGTGACCAAGGCAATTGCCGCAGGCGCCAGCTCGGTCATGATCGGTTCTCTGTTCGCAGGAGTCGACGAGAGCCCGGGCGAGACAATTCTGTATCAGGGACGTTCCTTCAAGACATATCGAGGCATGGGATCCCTCGCGGCGATGGCGCAGGGATCAAGCGAACGCTATTTTCAGAGCAACGATGACGACACTCCAGCTGCCGAAATGATGGAGAACGGCAACCAGAACCGCCTGGCAAAGTTAGTGCCGGAAGGGATCGAAGGACGTGTTCCTTATCGTGGGCCACTTGCGAACATGGTCCTGCAACTGGTGGGAGGCCTCCGTTCCGGAATGGGATACGTGGGCTGCGCCAGCATCCTCGAATTGCAGCAGAAAGCGCGCTTTGTCCGCATCAGCGGCGCCGGCTTGCGCGAGAGCCACGTGCACGATGTCATCATTACGCGCGAAGCTCCAAATTACAGGCTGGAGTAGCTGCGCACTTGAATGTATCGCGCAACTTTCGATTTTGGGTGCCGGTAATCGTCTGGCTGGCTGTAATCGCTTACGAGTCGCTGCGACTCTCGTCCGCTGTAACTGGGACATATCTTTTGGATGTGTTGCGCTGGCTGCACCTGAAACTGAGTGCAGCAGGATTCGCCGAATTCCACCACGTGCTTCGCAAGCTGGGACACGTTACCGGATATGGAATCCTGTCTCTGCTCGCCTTTCGCGCGTGGTTTCACACGCTGTCGGACGGCGAGGGTAAAGGGCTGAGAATCCGCTGCGCCGCACTTGCGCTAATGACGACGCTGCTTACGGCAGTACTCGACGAGTGGCATCAGAGCTTCGATCTCGCCCGCACGAGTTCGTTTCGCGACGTCGGTTTCGATATGGCCGGAGGTATCGGTTTCCTGCTGGCTGCGCTATTTGTGTTTCGCTTGTGGCGAACCAGGGCAGTTGAAGAATTCGAGGCCGTTCCAGTGTGACGTCCGTCTGCGACCACCGAGTCCCGCTCACGATTGCCTCCGAGCTGGGCTATACTGTCGCCGCTTTGCCTGAGGTGCAGCATGGGCCAGCGGATATTCCTTGTCGCTCGTAGCGCGGTCTACATAACTGCTTTCATGCTGCTTTGGCTCTGGCTGATGCCGCGTTGGCTGAACCTTCACAGTTCAGCTGAGCTAGTTGCCAGCACTCCTATGCGATGGGCGGGATTGCTGCCACTGCTCGCGGGCGCTGCTCTTGCAATCAGCTGCTTCGTGCACTTCGTCTTGAGTGGAAGCGGCACTCCTGCTCCATTCGACGCGCCTCGTCGTCTGGTCGTAAACGGTCCGTACCGCTACGTGCGAAATCCAATGTACGTTGGTGCTGGGCTTTTCCTGGTGGGCTGCGCAGTTTTGTATGCCGAGGTCTCGACAACACTCCTGTGGTACGCGATTGGAATTATCGCCGGAGTCAATCTCTTTGTACTTCTATATGAGGAGCCGACGCTGCGGCGCAAGTTCGACGGCAGTTACGAGGAGTATTGCCGAAATGTAAGTAGATGGCTGCCACGGCTGCACGCGTGGGAGCCGGAAAACACCGCGAAAGAAGAATAGCGACTGCAATCTCTTAGGGGATGTGGGGTATCGGATCATCACTCTCGCGGTGTGCCGCTTGCGCCGCACGGTTGCTCACCGAAAGCTGAGTACCGAAAGCCAAGTGCTTCGGTACGCAAAAAAAGAGGCACGGAATTAATCCGTGCCTCTGAACGTGTGAGAGCAGCGCTACTCGGACTTCTGCTCGCCTTCCCCTGCGGCAGGACCGCCGCTCGCTTCCAGGTTCGCTTGCTGCTCTTGCATGGCTTTTTCCATCTCCTCGCGGCGTTTCGCGCGCGCTTCGGCGCGCTTCTCGCGACGTTCGTCGAGGATCTTCTCAGAGCCAATCAACTCGATGAAGGCCTTCTCCCCGCCATCCCCCTTGCGAAAGCCGGTGCGAATGATGCGGAGATATCCGCCATTGCGGTCTCCATATCGCGGCGCAATGTCAGAGAAGAGGCGATCTACGGCTTCGCGCGAGGTGAGGTACGCAGCAGCCAGCCGACGCGCGGACACGTCTCCGCGCTTGCCAAAGGTAATCATCTTCTCGACATGAGGACGCATCGCTTTGGCTTTTGCTACGGTTGTCTCGATGCGTTCTTCGAGTATCAGCGAGCTCACCAGGTTTCGCAGCAGCGCGCGCCGGTGGCTGGTGTTACGTCCAAGTTTCCAGGTTGCTTTCAGGTGACGCATGTGTGTTCCTAACTTAAGGTAAATTTTCAGGCGACCGCTGTCGCGTCTTTTAAACAAGCATTCGGCATTCAACGCTCAGCATTCAGCCCTGAAACTGCATACTGACAATACGTAAAACCCACTGCCGCCATGCACTCAGCATGAGTGAATGCTGAATGCTGACGGCTGAAGGCTTCTTCAGAATCCGCCCGCCGGCTCTTCGTCGTCGAGCTCGTCATCGGCAGTCGAGTACGCTCCGGCTAACACGGCCGAGGGTGATTGGCTGGTTGGACCGGGTACTGCGTTTCCGTGCTCATCGATCTTCATCCCGAGGCTGAGCCCCATCTGCGCGAGGATCTCTTTGATCTCGTTCAGCGATTTACGGCCGAAGTTCTTGGTCTTCAGCATCTCGGCTTCCGACTTCTGCACCAGTTCGCCGATGCTCTGAATGTTAGCGTTCTTCAGGCAGTTGTAGCTGCGCACTGAGAGCTCCAGCTCCTCGACCGAGCGGTTCAGGTTCTCATTGCGAATCTCGGGCTTGCGATCGTCACCGCCTTCGGTCTCTGGCTCTTCCTCGAAGTTGATGAAGATGTTCATGTGGTCCTTCACCAGCTTTGCGGCCAAGCCAATTGAATCGGCTGGAGCTACTGCTCCGTTGGTCCAGACTTCGAGGGTCAGCTTGTCATAATCGGTGATCTGGCCGAGACGAGCCGCTTCGACGGTATAGTTGCATTTGCGGACCGGAGAGTGCACCGAGTCGATTGGGATGAAGCCCAGCCCAAGATCCTCATCAAAATTCTTATCGGCGGAAACATAGCCGCGTCCCCGCTTCAAACGCATCTCCATGTCGAGCTTTCCGCCTTCACTTACTGTGGCGATGTAGATGTCTTTATCCAGGATGTCAACGTCGCCGTCGGCTTGGATCATGCCGGAGGTGATCACACCAGGCTGGTCGGTCTTCAGATAGATCGCCTTGGGATTGTCGCTGTTTAACTTGAACGGAATCTGCTTGAGATTCAGGATGATGTCAGTGGCGTCTTCGACTACACCGGGAATCGATTGAAACTCGTGCAGAACGCCCTCGATGCGGACCGCGGTGATGGCCGCGCCTTCGATCGACGAGAGCAGAACGCGACGAAGCGCATTTCCAATTGTGGTTCCGAAACCACGCTCGAACGGCTGAGCATAGAACTTGCCATAGGTTCCATTGATGGTATCGGTGTCAGAAGCGAGCCGCTTCGGTTTTTGAAATCCCTTCCAGAGCATGTCGTTGTCCTTTTCCTTTTCAGTGAGCTGAAGTTTCCTGCGCGGCTAATAGCGTCGCGAAGCATTTTGCAACGGCCGCGCCGATTGTCCTCTCGTGTTTTAATTTGCAGCGTTTTGAGCACTCAGCCCTCAGCGGGTCAGCATTCAGCCTCTGACCTACATGGCGGAGTTCCCACTTCCCTTGTTGGCAGACCACTCACTTGACTGGCTGAATGCTGAGTGCTGACTACCAACGGCTTCTCTACTTCGAATACAGTTCCACGATCAACTGTTCGTTGACCGGCAGGTTGATATCTGCGCGTGTAGGCAGAGCCGTGACGCATCCTTTGTAGTTATCGCGATCCACTTCGAGCCAGTTCACCGCCGGTTGATGGCTGGTGAACTCTTTCGAAGTTTCGAGCACGGTCATCTTCTTGCTGTTATCGCGCACCGCGATCTCCTCGCCTATTGCAACCTGATACGAGGGGATGTTCACCTTACGGCCATTCACAGCAACGTGTCCGTGACGCACCAGTTGCCGAGCTTGACGGCGCGAGATCGCAAAACCGAGGCGATAGACAACGTTGTCCAGCCGACGTTCGAGTTGTTGTAAGAGCTTGTCGCCCGTGACGCCCTTGGCGCGTGCGGCTTTCTCGAAGTAATTGCGGAACTGCTTTTCAAGTGTGAAGTAGATGCGCTTCGCCTTCTGCTTCTCGCGGAGCTGCAAACCGTAGCCAACAATCTTGGCTTTGCGGTCCTTGCCGTGCTGTCCGGGAGCGAAGTTGCGCTTCTCGACCGGGCACTTGTCGGTGAAACACTTGGTGCCCTTCAGAAATAGTTTCATGCCTTCGCGTCGGCAAAGGCGGCAAACGGGTCCTTTATATCGTGCCATTGTTTCTCCAAGCTTCGGATTATTGCTTTGCCGATCGGTTTACGGGTGGTCGACCTTTCTTCCCGATCTGGCACTCAGCATTGAGCGGTCAGCATTCAGCCGTGAACCATTCTTGCTGAGACGTACCTTCTTTGCCGTCATCTGTGCACGCAACCGGCTGAATGCCGAGTGCTGACGGCTCGTGGTTACACGCGTCGTCGCTTCGGTGGCCGGCATCCATTGTGCGGAATCGGCGTCACGTCGCGAATCATGCGCACTTCAATTCCTGCCGCTGCGAGGGCTCGAATCGCGGACTCGCGTCCCGACCCGGGACCACTTACCCGGACGTCCACCGAGCGCATCCCGTGATCGCGCGCCTGATTGGCCGCGTTCATTGCCGCCTGCTGGGCGGCAAACGGAGTTCCCTTTCGGGAACCGCGGAAACCAAGCGAGCCCGAGCTCTTCCACGACACCACTTTACCTTCGTTGTCGGTAATCGTGATGATGGTGTTGTTGAATGAGGCCTGAATGTGCGCCAATCCAAATGGCACATTCTTGCGCTCTTTCTTCTTAAACTGCTTCTTCTTGCCTGTCTTTTTCTCGGGCGCCGCAGCGCCGCCGGTTGCCGGTTTTGCCATAAATTATGTCTTCGCCGCCGTTTTCTTCTTGTTTGCTACCGTGCCCTTACGCGGACCCTTGCGCGTGCGCGCGTTGGTGTGAGTGCGCTGCCCGCGGACCGGAAGATTGCGGCGGTGGCGGAAGCCGCGATAGGAGCCGATCTCGATGAGCCGCTTAATGTGCATCGAAGTGTCCTTGCGCAGATCGCCTTCGACGTTGCCTTCGCTCTCGATCACCTGGCGGATTCGGTTGACCTCATCCTCGTTCAGGTCCTGGACCTTTTTGTCCCGGTCGACGCCGGCTGTCGCCAAGATGCGCGCCGAACGCGGATTTCCAATGCCATAGATGTACGTCAGCGCGATGTTCACGTGCTTGTTGCGCGGAAGATCGACGCCTGCAATGCGTGCCATACAAAGCTCCTGGCTGCTAGCTACTGGCGGCTAGCAGGAAAAATCTCGTCTCTTCAACTGCTCCTGATCGGGCCAGCGCCAGGAGCCAGTCAAGCAGCTACCCTTGCCGCTGCTTGTGCTTGGAATTTTCGCAGATCACCCGCACCACTCCACGGCGGTGGATGACCTTGCACTTATCGCAAATCTTCTTTACTGATGCTCGTACTTTCATAATGGCTACTGGCTATTAGCTGCTCGCTATTAACCAAAACCCCTCACAAAATCCAGATTTTCGTTTTCGAACCGCCACAGCTGGCAGCCAGAACCTGGCAGGCAGCTATTTGTACCTGTACACGATCCGGCCGCGATTCAGGTCGTAGGGCGAAAGTTCCACCGCTACGCGGTCGCCCGGCAGGATCTTGATGAAATTCTTGCGCATGCGTCCCGAGACATGAGCGAGAACCTGATGCTTGTTCTCAAGCTCAACCTTGAACATCGCATTCGGAAGCGGTTCAACCACAACCGCCATTACTTCAATCGCGTCTTCTTTGCTCAAATTAGCTGCTGGCTACTAGCTGCTAGCTATTAGCTGCTTTTCCTTTTCGTCTACACCGCGACGCTCCGGCTCACGGTTGAGAATTTAAACTCTAGTCTTGATGACAATCCCATCAGCACACTTGTTTTCGATCTACACTCGGCCACCAGCTACGCCGTCAACACCACTGGGCCATCCTTCGTGACTGCAACCGAGTGCTCGAAATGCGCACTGAGACTGCCGTCTACGGTCACAGCTGTCCATTTATTGTCGAGAAGCCGCGTGTCCGGCTTTCCGACATTCACCATGGGCTCGATTGCGAGCACCATACCCTCACGAAGCCGCGGACCGTGCCCGCGCGTTCCATAGTTCGGAACCTGCGGCTCTTCGTGCAACCTCGTCCCGATACCATGTCCCACAAACTCGCGCACTACGCTGAAGCCGTTCGCTTCCACCATCTCCTGCACAGTCGCCCCAACATCTCCAACCGTGCTGCCGATGCGGGCGGCCTGGATTGCGCGTTCGAGCGAAGCCTTAGTCACGTCCAGCAGCTTCTTAATCTCGGGCTTCAGATGATTGCCAACCGGCACCGTCACTGCTGAATCCGCGTAGTACCCGTCGAGCACCACGCCACAATCAATGGAGACGATGTCCCCCTCTTTGAGCACATGCTTCTCTGAGGGTATGCCATGCACGATCTCGTGATTCACCGAGGTGCAAAGCACGCAGGGATAGTCGTAATAGCCCTTAAACGCCGGCTTGGCTCCAAGCTCCTCAATCTTCGCCGCTGCAACCGTCTCGAGATCCATGGTAGTGACGCCTGGCTTTACTGCTGCCATAGCGGCGTCCAACACATGGCGGACAATTCGTCCGCTGCGTCGCATCTTCTCGATCTCACCCGCCGATTTACACATGATGGCCATCAGGCCACTCTTTCACACAAAACAGAATTCCGCGCAGGCTCGTTCCCTCCTCGGAGAACGGCATCGGAACCTCTAGGCGTGAGATGAACGTTGCTGCCGCGGGCAGGACAAGAACGACGTCCGGAGAGCCGTTGCAATCCCTGATTATAGCTTATGTTTGCTGCTGCTCTCAACCGGCTGAGCTGCCAGCTCGCCGCTACCGTTCCTACCATCGTCGACCGCGGATTCTTCCGCTTTTCGGCGTAAAACCTTCGTAGTGTCGCATGACCAACTGGGCTTCGATCTGGTTTACGGTATCCATTGCCACGCCGACGACGATCAGCAACGACGTTCCGCCGAAATAGAAGGTCACACCCAAACCGTTGGTGAACCACGCTGGAAAACGTTCGAAGAAATTGCCAAAAAGCCGGGCAGGTGGTTCAAATGAATGCCGCCAATCAGCCACTGTGGAATGATCGAGACAACGCAAAGATAGAGACCGCCGACCAGCGTGAGCCGAGTGAGGATATCGTTCACATACTCCTGGGTGCGCTTGCCGGGACGAATGCCAGGAATGAATCCGCCGTAGCGGCGCATATCATCGGCAACACGAGCCGGATCAAAGATGATTGACACGTAGAAGTACGCGAAGAAGATAATGCCGATCACATATAGGAATTCGTAGAGCGGCTCGCCACCATGCAACGCGTCAAATATCCAACTGATGCCGCGGGTATTCTTGAAATATTGCCCGAGAAACAACGGGGCGCTAAGAATCGAGGAGGCAAAAATGACCGGCATGACGCCACCCGCGTTAACGCGAAATGGCATGTAAGTGCTCTGCCCGCCCATCATCTTCCGGCCCACAATACGCTTTGCGTACTGCACTGGAATCCGCCGCTCACTGCGCTCTACAAAAACGATAAAGGCGACGACTGCGATCATGCCCCCAACCAGCAGGGCCATCGCGGGCACTGTGAAGCCGCCCCAAGCCTGAGTTCTTACTTTTTCATACAAGTCAGCGATGCCGCGCGGCAGACCTACAACAATGCCGGCAAAGATCAGCAGCGACATGCCGTTGCCGATGCCGCGCTCCGTAATCTGCTCGCCCAGCCACATGATGAACGCAGTTCCCGCGGTGAGCGTGATCACGGTCATGAGGATGAAGCCCAAGCCGGGGTTCACGACGTATTGTGTTCCGCCTGAGACGGAACCCTTTTGCAGGGTGACCGCGATACCAAACGACTGCAGCGCGCCAAGGATGACGGTGAGATAGCGGGTCCACTGGGTAATCTTCTTGCGCCCGAGTTCGCCTTCTTTCTGCAGTTTTGCCAGTGGCTCATACACGACCGTGAGCAACTGCAGAATGATGGAGGCGGTGATGTAGGGCATAATGCCCAACGCGAAGATCGTCAGGCGTCGCAGGTTGCCGCCACTGAAAAGGTCGACGAATCCAAGCACGGTTCCGCGTTGCTGGTCGAAGAACTGCGAGAGCAGGTCTGCGTTGATTCCGGGAGTAGGAATGTGTCCGCCGAGCCGGTACACGGCCAACATCGCCAGCGTAAACAGAACGCGCGTCCGAAGATCGGGCACGCGGAAGATATTCGCAAGCTTCTCAAACATAATGGACCAACATCCTAGGCGGCGCCGATAACTTCCGCCTTACCACCAGCCTTGGCGATCTTTTCCTGCGCAGACTTAGAGAACTTGTGCGCCTGCACGTTTACTTTCTTCTTCAACTCACCGTCCCCGAGTACCTTGACGAGATCTCCATCCTTCGCCAGACCAGCCTTTACCAGTGTGTCCAGCGTGACGTCGGCTTCGCCGAGACCTGCGATGCGCTCAATACTCAGGATGGTGTACTCAGTTTTGAAAATGTTGGTGAAGCCGCGCTTAGGTAAGCGGCGGTGCAGCGGCATCTGGCCGCCTTCAAAGCCGCGCATCATCCGTGATCCTGAGCGGGAGCGCTGTCCTTTATGTCCGCGGGTCGAGGTCTTACCCATGCCAGAGCCCATACCGCGACCGACACGCTTCTTGTTCGAATTCGCCTTCTTGGGCGCTCGCAAATTGGAGAGATTCATAGTGTGTCCTAAATGTCAGTTCTGAGTAGTCAATTCTCGGTAACCGCAACGCGTTCGATCTTGAATTTACTTACACGTGGAGACTGATTACTGAAAACTTGGTTACTGCACAAACTCAAGCAGGTGTGGGATCTTTTTCACCATGCCGCGAATGGACGGCGTATCTTCGCGCTCAACCACCTGATTTAGGCGGGTAAAACCCAGACCTTTGACAATTTTCTTATGTTTCACAGGAGCGGCGATGTACGACCGCACCCAGCGGATGCGCACTGTTCCCTTTGCGCCAGACTTCTGCGAGCTGGATTTCTTCTCTGCCATCGCTTACAGCTCCTGCATGGACTTGCCGCGCAGTGCTGCAACTTCTGCACGGTCGCGCAGCTTGCCTAACGCGTCAAAGGTCGCCTTGATAACGTTGTGCGGATTCGCCGTTCCCAATGACTTCGTCAACACGTTCTGGACGCCCGCGGAGGTCATGACCGCGCGCACGGCGCCGCCAGCGATGACGCCAGTCCCTTCCGGAGCCGGTTTGAGCAGCACATGTCCAGAGCCGAAACGTCCCAGCACGGCATGAGGCACGGTCGTGTGGGTGAGGTTCACCCTGATCAGGTTTTTCTTCGCCGACTCGATACCCTTACGGATTGCCTGTGGGACCTCTTTTGCTTTTCCCGACCCATAACCGACTACCCCAGCAGACGGATCCCCGACCACCACGAGCGCCGCGAACGAGAGGTTCTTGCCGCCTTTTACCACCTTCGTTACACGGTTGATGGCGACGACCTGATCCTTAAGCTGGAACTGGCCGGCGTCGATTCTCTTCTTTGTAGTTGCTGCCATTTAGTTTAGAACT
>Ga0170475_103357789_pt1 | contig 10451 bp, 2 predicted proteins | sample Soicark_Litter_5_FD_111474 | JGI IMG/M metagenome (GOLD analysis project Ga0170475, IMG submission 111474) | Avena fatua rhizosphere microbial communities from Hopland, California, USA. Combined Assembly of 48 SPs | reverse complement strand
TTGTCACAACGGCCCCTGTAATCGCTTCCGGCGCACCGGGGGTGGTAACGCCTCCCGCAACGACGCTAGTGGGCTCGGCAGGCTCTCCAATCCCCGTGGCAGCTGCTGTTGCCGCGGCAGCCGTGGCCGCGCCGGCGGTAGGAGCAGGCGCTCCAGCACCTGTGATCACGCCAGCGGGAGCAAGATCCCAAAATGGGCAGCCTAGCCAAGCCGTGCAAGCGCCGGTGCAGTCACTCGGCGATATTGTCGATGAAACGATTGTCCTCGACATTTCGGCGCGCGAGGTGACGATTGATGTCGATAATACGGCCACTTGGCAGTTGACAATTGCCAACGGCGGCAATCTGGTAGCGCGTTTTGAAGTCCATATTGAGGGGTGGGTAGATGGCAGCTGGGTGACAATTGAGCCGGGCTCTGTCAACCTTTTTGAAGGGGGGCGCGGTCTTGTCCATATCAGCGTTACCCCCCCGCGTTTGCCCACCAGCCGCGCCGGCACCCATCAAATGGCGGTAGTAGTCACCTCTCCTAACTATCCGGGGGTGCGCGCCCAACGGGCGATTACGCTGATCATCAATCCCTATTATGACTTCGCCGTTGGCGATGTTAGCCCGCGCCAACAAACGGTCAACTATTTCCGGCGTACCGGTCATTTGCGTTTGCCCATACAAAATCGTGGCAACAGCGAGGTCATGTTCCGTCTCGAAGGGTCGGATGATGAGAATGTCATCACCTATGAGATGACTTCGCCGACCGAATCGACGCGTTTGGTGAAACAGGTTGAGTTCCCACTGGCGCCTAACCAAAAATTGACGATGCCGGTCTCTGCCACCCCGCGCAATTTTCAATTCATCGGCGTTGGTATGCGCCAGCACTCGCTCACACTGACCACCACGATAATGTCGCCCCAGCAAACCACGCGGGCGGTCCTGGCCAAACTCCGCAACCGTCCGATTGTGGGGCCGTGGTTGATCATTTTGCTGGCTATCTTGCTGGCAGTCATCTTGGTCATCGCCCTGCAACCACGCATTGACGACTTTGAATTTGCGCCGGGAACGGTGCAATCCTCCGTGCAACAAACGGCGGTTGCCAACTCGATTACGGCGCAAGGCGCTGCCTCCCAAGCCGCTTCACTGCAAGGCAAGAAAATCTTTGGCTTTACGATCCCGAAACTGCCCAAGTTGCCCAAACAATTAGAGTTTATCAACGGCCTATGGCCTGGCGGTAGCTCGGTTGTGACATCAACCACGGCTTTGTCGCAAACAGCTACCATTACCCAATCGCAGACAACGGCAATGGTGGCAGCCGGAAACCAGGTCACACTGGTCTGGAATACTCGGCGTGCAAGCAGCCTCACGCTCGAAAAGATCGTGGCCGGGGGCGCACCGCAGTTTCTCACCACAATTGAAAACCCTGCGGATCAGCATACATACAGCTTTTCCGCCGATACTCGTGAAAATGCGGCCTATGTGTTGACCGCACATAATCCGATTGAGCGCATACCCTTTATTGGTGAAACCTTTGGCAGGGATCAATCACGGTTGGTCTTGATTGTTGGCCCTGTGCAGCCGATGATTGACATTTTTGAAGTCGCCCCACAAACATTGGTGACGGGACAACCTATCAACGTTAGTTGGCAAGTTTCAAAAGCGCAATCCTATGAACTGGTTGTGAACGGTGTGCCGCGCCCCTTGGACAATGCCCGTGGTAGTTTGCAAGAGGTTCCGACCACTAGCTCGTCCTATCAACTAGTGGCGCATAGCCCCTATTGGGATCAGCCTGTCGCCTCAGAGGCCAAGATGGTCGCCGTGAGTTTGCCGACGCCGGTCATCAATAGTTTTGATATTTCACCCAAACCGATCGTGGATGGGAGCAATGTCTCAGTCACCTGGGGCGTGGTGGGCGCAGCCTCGGTTTCGATTGATCCTTTCCCTGGCGCCGTGCAAAATTTGCAAGGGTTGGAGCAGGGGACAGTGGTGCCGGGTAAATCGCAACAGACCTTTACGCTCTTGGCGGTACAGGGAGACGGCGACCAGCAAGTGCGGGCAGTGGCCACGCGCATTGTCGATATTGTCACGCCCACGCCCACGCCCACCTTAACGCCTGTTCCGCCGACAGGCACGCCCACGCCGACGCCGACAGCAACGCCGCTGCCAACGCCAGTCGTGAGCCTCTTTGATATCTCGCCCAAGCCGATTATTGACGGCGAAAAGGTGCATGTCAGTTGGAAAGTTGCGGGCGCAAGTGATGTCGTGATTACTCCGGTGCCGGGCGCGGTTAACTTGGAGGGTGAAGATGATGTCTCAATTGAACTAGGCAAGAGCCAAGAGACCTTTACCTTACATGCAGTGCAGAGCAATGGAACCAGCACGGTAGAGGCAATTGCCACCCGGGTGATCGCCATTGTCACTCCCACACCGACCATTACGCCAACACCGACCCAAACGCCCACGCAGACGCCACAGACGCCGGTGATCCAGGTCTTTACCTTATCGCCGACACAAGTAATAGCCGGTGATACGACGGCGACCACCGGCACCAATGCCGAGGGGCAATCTGCCAGTGGCAATCAGTCGAATCTACCGGAGTTGACATGGACAGTGGTGGGTGACGCTACCATGATTGAGATCACCGCGCCCGATTTTGGCCCGGTGCGTAATTTGCCCAAGACCGGCACCTTGCGCGTTCCGGCAGACAAGACGACCGTATACCAGTTGAATGTCTATTTGGGCACCGATGTCGCCACCAGCATGACCCAAGAATTGACTGTGTTGCAACCGACGGCCACGGCAACCCCACCGCCCACGCCGCCGCCGCCGCCCACCAATACACCGACCCCCACACCGACCCCCACGCCCAATATCGTCTCCTTTACCGTCAGCGCAGTCAACTCGGGTGATGTGGTGGCGCCTGTCCCTTCGAGCGACAATATCCCGGCCTATCAAGTGCAAGCCGGTACCCAAATCGCATTGGCTTGGAAGATTGAAAATCCTGTCACCGAAGTGCGGCTGACCGATTCGAGTAACGACTATGGCGCCCGCAGTCCGGAAGACCAATTCCAACTGACGGTGACATCAAGCACAGTTTTCCAATTACCGTAACTGGTAGCGTTAGCAAACGTATACGTATTATCGTGCAGGCAGTTCCACCGCCGCCGGCCCCCTTTAATGTCAACGGTATTGATGGTGCAGATAGCAATTCCCCTGCGACAGTCACCTGGGATTACCCTGGTGAGTCGCAGAACCGCTTGTTAGGTTTCCGCGTCTATCGCGCCGATGTGGACAAATTCAACTTCTCGTTAGTGGCTGATCGCTTTGAATTGAATAATACGATTAAGCAGTGGCAAGACCCGACCACGCCGAGTTGCGGCCGTGTATACTATGTGGTCGGTGTTTGGCAAGACATCACGCGCACCGGCGATGACCAGATTCAGGAGACCGCCATTAGCCCGACAAGCTGGTATACAAAGCCCTGTCAGTAGCTTTTGGTAAGCGTTCGTGGATGACTTTAAGTGACGGAGATGGAGCCGTGGATATACGTTAGCATGATGGATCAGACCCGCAAGGGACAATTTCAAAGCGCCGAATCGAGCGCGCCGGAATCAACGATGGGCGGTCTGCAAAAGGCTGCCCCGCTTCACGGCGCCGCTCGCGCCTTATCATTCTATAAAGGCGCCGGTGCAAGGTGGTTGACTGGTAGTGCACTTTTACTTTTGACTTTACTTTGGATTAGCGCCGGGACGGCTCCCGTTACTGCCCAAGGAACGGTGAATGTACAAAATCTCGTCAGCACCTTGAACGAAGACAACACGACTGCCTATAACGGTGATCCCATCGTCTATACAATCATTGTCAGCAATGGCACAAACCACAGCTTAACCGACATCTCCATCCTCGATGTCTTGCCGGAAAATGTGCTGGATAAGATCGCTTGTAACAATGCCCCAACTGCCATCCCATGCAATTTGATCAATGAGATCAAGGAGATTCCTGAACCATTGGGTGGCACGTTGACTGTGACTACGACGCGCCAGATCAGTTGGACTGTTACGAACTTACCTGCCAATTCAACGCTCACGCGCTCATTTACGGCGCGTGTCATTGGTCAGGCAAACGGCGCGGCCTTTACCAATATTGCCTACGCCAGTTATTTCGAGCTCGGAGTCCCCGCGACCACGCCTAGCAACGAAGTGAAACTCAATGTGTTGCCGCGCATCGACCAAGGTGGGACGACAACTTTATCGAATACACCCACCTGGTTTTCAGAAGATGTCGGCGGCACCTTAAGCAGTGATTGGGCTGATTTTGACGGCGATGGTGATTTGGATCTGGCGCTTGGCTCGACGCTGGGGACTACCGTCTATCGCAATGACGGCGGACAAATGGAGCAATTCTGGACAAGCCCCCGCGCAGCATATGGGGTGCGCTGGGCCGATGTCACTGGCGACGGCAAGCCGGAGTTGGTGGCAGTCGGCGCCACGGATAATTCGGGCGATGCAAGTGGCAACCAGGCGCAATTACCGGGGATCAATTACATCTACAAGTTCGACCCCACTACCGGCGCAACGACCAAGCGTTTTGTCGATCTGACCAACTTTAAGTCCGACAAACAAATGGTGCGCGTCGAGGTAGCGGATTTCAATAATGATGGTTTCATCGACATTGTTGCCAGCACCAATGCCATTAACCCAACTTGCGCTGTGTTGCTCTATACCAACGACGGCAAAGGCAATTTTCCCTCTCCTGGCACTTGTATCTCCGTGGCCGCCACTGCAGCTTTGAAGCCGATTGATTTTGACAATGACGGCGACAAAGATTTGGTGTTGGGCGAATTTCCCAACAAAGTGCAAATCTTGGTCAATGAAAATGGCAAGTTTGATCCGCAAAACCGCGTCTCGATTGAAGAAGGCGCCTTGTTCCTGCCCTATGACTTTGCCTGGGGCGACTTTGACCATGATGGCTTTCTCGATTTGGCTGCCGCCTACCCATTGCTGCGCGAAGTACGTATCTATCGTAACTTGAGCGGCGTCAGTGGCACTGACACCAAAGGCTCTTTTGCCCGCCCAATCACTTTGCGCACCAATGTCTTTTTGACTCCTTACTCGATCGACTGGGGGGACTTTAGTGGTGATGGGCGCATTGATTTGGCGGTGGCAGACTCGCCGCCGGTTATCTATTCCTATACAAGTGGCTTTACCGCTAGCTCATTCAAGCCATTCTTTGTCCTAGCCGACAATGTTGTGCGTGGACAGATTTGGAGCACGCGCGCGGTCGATCAAAACAATGACGGCAACCTTGCCCTCGCCCTGACCGATCGCGATGGGCCGAGCCTAGTGATCACCAACTTCCGTCCGCCGCTAAAGACCTCACTGACCCCGGTTCAAGGTGTAGCGCCCTTTAATAATTCATCGCCCGCTAGCAGCGTGGCCTGGGTTGACGCTAATGGCGACAGCGAGCTCGATCTGCTCTTTGGCGCTGGGCCTGCAGTAGCAGGTCCAGCCGCGTTGAACTCAAAGCTCTATTTCAACGAGGGCGGTCAATTCCCGCCGGAATCGGTGCGCACCTATGGCGGATTTGGCCCTCACGCCATTGCTATTGGCGATGCTGATGGCAACCATTCATTGGATATTGCGATTGGCTCGACAAGCGAGGAGCGGCTGCACCGCTCAGGCGAATTCCTGGCGCCATTTTGGTCTCAGACCGAGCCTGGCGAAAAGTCACTGGCCTGGGGCGATTCTGATGGCGATAGTGATCTGGATTTGCTTGTGGCGACCAACAACGGCGCAACGGGCAAAGTAGAACTCTTCTTGAATGATCACACCGGAAATATGGGGGATAGTCCTGTTTGGAGTACGGACATTACCGGGACACACTCCATTGCTTGGGGTGACTTTGACGACGATGGCTTCTTGGATTTTGCCGTTGGCCGTGATGGACACAACCAAATTTGGCGCAACAACCGTGACAACACCTTTAGCCTCTTCTGGGAAGATACCAACTCTTACCATACACATGCCATCGCTTGGGCGGATTATGACAAAGATGGCGATCTAGATCTTGCCGTCGGCAATTTTGGTGTGCTACACGGTCCTGGCGAACCGAATGTGCTTTATGAAAATGTGGAAACCGACGGCGTGCGTACCTTTGTCACTCGCCACGCGTTGGGAGATGAGGCTTTCCATACGACCAGCTTAGACTGGGGTGATTATGACAATGACGGCGATTTGGACTTGGCCATAGGCAATTATGGCGAAAAGGACCAGATCTATATCAACAGCAACAGCGCCCCTGGCTTGCCACAATTCTTCTGGCTGTGGTCGTCTGATGAAGCGTTACAGACAACCGGCATTGCCTGGGGCGATAAAGACAACGACGGCGATTTAGACCTGGCGGTCAGTCAGGACGGCAACCGTCTGAATGGCATCTACGAAAATAATCTTGTCGTCCCTTCGCACTTGCCCTCCTCAGGCTTTGGTGTGGCAACGCTCGAAAACCCGCCCATGTATTTGTATGTCGGTCGCCCTGGCGCCACCTCTCCTGCCTACAATTATTCGTCCTCCGAAATCTTGTCAGGACCTGGTACCGGGCCACTGCCTGTTGACTTCCGTGTCTATGAGCCGTCACGAACGAACAGTTTGTCGGTGTCGGGACTGACGACGCAAACCCTTTCCACTGTGGAATATCAATTCTCGATGGATGGGGGCGGCACCTGGCAGAATGCTACGGCGGTTACTGCAACATTGTCGACAATTACTGATGAACTAGGGGTCGGCATTCAGGGGACTTACATTTGGAATACGGTACGCGACCAGGCCATTAGCGATAATGCGCGCTTCCGTGTACGTATCGTACAGAAAGACCCTGGCGGGCCGGTGCAGCGCGTAACCGCCTCTGCCACCAGCTATCCCTTCCGTGTGCGCGCCATTACTTGTGTCTGGCCGGAAAGCCCGCAGCTGCTACCCTCCAGTGTACTCGAAACAGGCAGCGCTGGTGATGGCTTTGATTACCTCGTCGCTCCCAACACCGACATTCGTTTTACAGGCAAGGTCGGTTCGGGAACCGGTGCCTTAACGTATAACTGGGATTTCGGTAACGGCGCCACCGCCCTCGGACAGGTAGCGACGGCTATGTTTAGGGATGGAACCTATAAGGTGCGCATGGCTGTGACCGGCCAACCTTGCCCACAGACGCGCGAACGCGCCGTCACCGTCACCCTGAAAGTCGGAACTGGCAACGGCGACCTGCTTCTACCTGCCTTGTTTGGCGGCAACAAGGTTGTTACCAGCACTACAGCAGCGATCAGCCGGCCAATCAGCGACGTTGTGCAAAGCGCCGCGCTGACAAGTACAGCACCTAGCACATTGCCGCAGGTTGAGGGGGTCGCAGGCGATATGCAAGCCAACAATGGCGCCTTGTGGTTACGCTGGTCGCCATACAGCGGAGCGGCCCAGCACTTGCACCTCTATCGCGTCGATCCCGACGCCGATTCACTGACAACAGGTCGCCAGTTGGTCGCCGAATTGCCCATTGGGGCAACTGCCTACCAATTAGACGCGCCGCAATGTAGCCAGGAGTATTTCCTTGTCGCTGCCGGCGCGGAGGGTAGTGACCAAGAGTCGCTGCCCAGCACAAGCAGTTATTACACACCACCTTGTGCAACAAAATGAGCTATTGGGCAGGCATTGGCGAAGGGTTGGCCGGGTACTTAGGCTTTATGCAGTCACGGAAAAACATGGATAGAGAGATTCAATCACCCAGAGTTAGCAATTTTGTTCAAAGTCAGCCCTCCTCCAAGCCCCGGCATACACTGGTGGGAGGGGCGGTTGCCTTGCTTTGCGCTTGGATATTGAGTCTTGTCATTGTCCAGCCGGTCGCCGCTCAAAGCTCGATTACGCCGAGCAGCCCTTGCTTTGCCAGCACCAATTTGACCAACATTTCCGGCGGTGGCACACGCGGTATTACGAATCAACCGGTCATTAGTGGCAATGGCGGGCGTGTCGCTTTCTGGTCAGTTAACAATATCGGTGGCGGCAACGAAGACGGCAATATTGAAGTCTTTGTCGATGAGACCGGCAACAAAGCCGTTACGCAGTTGACCAATAGCGTCGGCAGTATTTTGGGTGGCTTTAACCTTCAGCCCTCGATCAATGCTGATGGCACGGTCATCGCTTTCTACTCCGACCGCGACCTGGTGACCGGGGAAAATAGTGATGGCAATTTTGAGATCTTTTTGGCGCGACGTGCCAAGAATGGATCCTGGTCGCTTAAGCAAATTACCCACACAGATGGCAGCGCCAATCTCTTCCCATCCATTGATGCCGCTGGTGACAAGATTGCCTTTGTTTCGGATGATTCCGAGTTGCATAACATCGACCAAACGCGCGTCAATGCCGACCGTAACTTTGAAATTTTCTTGGCAACCATCCCCAGTAGTGGCGCTGTGCAATTCCGCCAAATCACCGACACAGGCGCTGGTATCACCAATGACCAGCCTGTGATCAATGCCGGCGGCAGTCGTATTGCCTTTACCGCTGCTACTGGGCAAACCTCTCAGGTCTTTATTTGGGATCAAAGCCACATTACGCCGGCCCAATTGACACAGACGGACAGCAACGACCAACCCTCGATCAGCGCCGATGGCACAAACATTGTCTATGTCGCCACTACGTCGGATGATCGCAGCCGCATTGTGTTACATACGCTCAGCGCCGATGGCAGCGAAAGCCATGCCGAAGTCATCGTACCCTCGGCTTCCAACACCAAGTATCGCGGTCCGGCGATTAGCAGCAACGGCAAACGGGTGGTCTATGTAGCAGAGCAGGACATTGGGGCATCGATTCAGATCAATGTGCTGCTTTACGATGTCATCACAAAACTTGGCGTTCCTATCTCAGAAGTTGGCGGTGGCACCGGTGAGCAACCTGCCATCAGCGCCGATGGCACGCGCGTGGCCTTTGTCGGTGTACAAGCAGTTGGCGGCTCGACGGACAATGGTGGCTCCGATGTTTATGTGAATGAATGTCCGCAGGCCGATCTGTCACTAGAGTTTGTCAAATCACCAGCGCCGTCGGTATTAGCGGGTGTTAATGTCGAATACCAGTTACGGGTGACGAATCATGGACCATCGGTAGCGCAGAATGCATTCTTTCATTCTGATCTGTCGGTACTGCCTGGTCTACCTGCAAATGTTAGCCGCATTTTGCCGCCGGGTTGTAGCACCACGAATGGCTCTCTTGTCTGCCCATTGGGTGATCTGGCGGTCAATGCGACCCAAGTCTTTACGATTGGTTTCAACGTTCCATCTAATGCCGGATTGACTGATATTGTCAACCAGCTCGATGTCGGCGCGGATGTGGTCGACCCAAATCCTAATAACAATTCGACCGGGCAGTTTACGACACGTGTCTTTGAAGAAGCTGCATTATCTCTCGCCGTAACACCTGATCTCAATCTCATTCTGGCAGGTTCTCCCGAAATATTAACGTACAATTTGGTGGTGACCAGTGGCGGTCCATCGCAGGCGCGCACGACTCGCATAACAGACACATTGCCGACAGGCACGACCTTTGTCAAGGTACAGGTATTAAGTGGCGGTGGTAGCTGTTCTGCCCCTGTAGGCAACGTCATCTCATGTCTATTGGGTGATCTCACTGCCGGCAATACGGCGACTGTGCAAATACAAGTGAAGGCTAAAGCCTCCGCGCCAGGCACGATAACCAATGTGGCTACCGTGCGCTCGTTAACGCAAGAGGCCAACCTCACGAATAACACTGTCTCGACGACAACTCAGGTTCAACGAAGTGCGGATATGTCGATAACAAAGGTGGCATCGCCCAAGCGTTCGGTCATCGCAGGACGAGAGATCACTTATACACTGACTTATACGAATAACGGTTTCTCTGATACTTCCGATGTGAAGGTGATTGATACCCTACCGATAAACGTTAAGTATGTCCGTAGTACAGTGCCGTCAGGCGCCAGTTGCGTACCTGGCGGGGGTGGATCGATCGCCACCTGTACCTTCCCTGGGGCCCTCTTGGCCGGTGACAGTAACAGTTTTGATCTTGTGGCGTTGGTAAACAGCATCGCTCCTGCCGGGCTAATTACGAACACCGCACGAGTGTTCTCTCTCCGTACGGATCCTAATCCTGTAAACGATGTGACGCCTCCGGTCGCAACCCAGGTCACCCTTTTGGCCGATCTGGTGGTCTCCAAATCGGTCGATAAGGCGCTTCCGGACATTTTCGAACCAGTTACCTACACGATAAAACTGCGCAATAACGGGCCAAGCCAATCCTATAATGTGGTGGTAACCGACGTTCTGCCATCGAACATGCACTTTGTTACAGCGACGGCAACGCGTGGCACCTATAATTCCACCACCGGCATTTGGACCGTAGGAACATTGCCGGTGAAGCCCATTGGACAAGAAGACAAATTGTTCATTCGTGCCTT
>Ga0170475_129414042_pt1 | contig 10452 bp, 2 predicted proteins | sample Soicark_Litter_5_FD_111474 | JGI IMG/M metagenome (GOLD analysis project Ga0170475, IMG submission 111474) | Avena fatua rhizosphere microbial communities from Hopland, California, USA. Combined Assembly of 48 SPs | reverse complement strand
CCCGACTAAAGGTCAAATTAGAAAATACGCATGCACTTGCCATCTGACCATCGGCATGTTTCAGCCAGAGTGTTAATGGAGTCCTGCCGAGCAATTTCGTCGAAACATATCTTCTGGCGCCGATCGCCACGGCGTGATGTGATAAGTCGCCCTAGGGGATTGAATACGAGGTTTGCACGGTATGGGCTTTTCGAAATTGAAAAAGTCGGGCGGCTTAACCGCCCTCACCTACCCCGGTCAACGATTACTCCGGGTTTCTTAGGACTTTGGGCTCAAGAACCGTTCCATCCATTAAGACAACGCACACTGCGTGATCGAATTGACGTGGTTCGAGCCTGATCCAATAGTAGAACTTGAAGGGCCACTTCATCAAATCCCGGCGGAACGGCCTAATTTCGATGGATGCAACAGCTGCTCCTCCGGACTTGTCTCTCTTCTTTAACCACTTTTCAGCGATTCGAACCGCAGCCCGGGGCGAAACGGGCGGGTCGCGGCGCTCTGGGTCCCAATCCGGCAGCCGGCTGATTCGGCTTTCTGTAATCCACCACTCGTCCTTTTCAAGGTTACGCCGATCGTTTTCCCCGAGAAAATACAACATGTCTCCGGTCGTAACTGTTGCCATGAGGAGTGTTAGAATTAGAAATCGCATGATCATCACTTGTCTTTGTTAAGCACTCCGTGCTCCGACGATGTGGCCCAGTAGCCCCACTCCACGGTCACCAAGGGCTCGCCACCACTCGGCTTTCCGCGATTTGAGCCCGCAAGTCGAACGAACTCCAATTTGAATTCCACAGTCCATCTATCTGCGTGAGCTGGAGGTGCTCCCGGAGTCCATAGTTCATCCGGGGGAACTTTTGAAGGCTGATCTCTGAAATTATAAGTGCAATCATCGGGATGACGGCCGTACCACTCAATACCATCGGGAGGTTTGTCATAGTCAACATCGAGGACATCTTTCAATACTAGGTAGCTCTTGGGCAGGTAGCGAAAGTTCTTGACTCTCCTTAGTTCGTCCGCCGGTACGTAAGTCTGATCTCTCTTCTCTGTGAAGTGCTGCCTCCATTTGTAAGAGCAGCACTCACACTCGCCTATGTGCGGATAAATTTCGAGGATCGCTCCAACGAATCCATAGCGGTCCACATTTAGCGGGAAGGGCTGTTGTCTATAGTTTACCACTTCAAGATTTCCGATCGCTTCGCCTTTGTAAGATACTTGTATTTGTTGGTTCGCGTGCAATTCGCCCAGCACATCGTACAGGTTGATAGCATTATTGCGAGCAAATGCAATTAAAGTGGGACCCGCCCTCTCAGCGAGAGGGTCTGTGTTTAGCCACCTCCCGATTGATGCGCTCAGGTACCTGTAACCGTAATAAAGCAGATCCGTTTCGTCATCTTGATACTTCGTTGAAAACCTCACCGGATTCGTTTTCGCCATCGGGCCAGTCGCCCTAACAACTTCCCCGAATGGTGCGTACTCATATCGTGCCCAGATCGAACCATCGCCTCCCTTCACAAGACTAACCACATTTCCATTCCCATCGAATGAAGCAAAACAGGTTCCATTTGCACTGTCGTTGAGAGCAACCAGTCCTCCCACCCCGCCAGCGCCTTGCGGCAAGCCGGATAAATCAGTTCCCCAAGCAAACGATTGGACCACTGCGCTGTTCGTGGCGTTTAAAGAAGCGATCAAATTCCAGCCATCGTAAACGAATTTCAAGTCATTAGTCGGATTACCCGTCCCACTTTTGTTGTTCCAGACACGCTTAGCAATCCGTCTTGACTTGCAATCATACCCAAAGTCTATCCGGTTCGTAGCTCCAATGCTCGTATTAGCCACCATGCGCACCAATCGGTTTTCCGCATCCCAACTATATGCCCAGCGTCCGTCATTGGTTAGATTCCCGTCCAGGTCATAGCTAAACACTTCCTTTGTCTTGGGGACATATACGTTTCCGTTCACCGTCGTCTCGCCCGTCGCCGCCACCGATACATTCTGCCAGACAGAGGTCGAGCTGTTGGCAGCCGTGACTTCCTGCCGGAAATACTCCCCCTTCCGATAAGGTGCACTTCCATTCACGGTCACGGTATTCGTGCCCAATACGATACCCATCACATCCACCGCACCCGGCACATCCCGGTTTGTATATTGATTAAGGTTATTGGCCCCGTAAGTCGCGGACCGTAGGTTTAAGCCGTTCTGATCGCCCCCTGCCTTGGTGCTCTTGCGGTTCCCAATGTCATCAAACCCATACTCGAACTGCTGGCCCGCTACAGGGGTCCAGTCGGGCCAGAATCGTTTCCCACTCTTCACCTGACCCAGTGAGTCATACTCATAAATCCAAAAACTGCCATCCGCCAGATTCATGCGAGTCCGTTGATTTGCGTCATTGTAGAAATAACCGAAGGAAAAGGCCGGCGCACTCGAAGCATTTGTTGTCGATGAAATCGAAGTCAGCCGATTTAAATAGTCATAACCTTTGCTTGTGGTCATGCGGGTGGTGGAACTTTGTTTAAAGACAATCTGACTCACCAACGGTGAGTTGGCAATGTAGCTGTAAGTGGCATTATAGCTGCCATTACCCACCGAACTGAGGCGACTGGCATTGTCATAGGTATATGTAACGAGAGTGGAAGTCTGGTTACTCAAGGCGCCTGCCGTGCGGCGGAGGTAAGTATCATAGGCGTTGGTAATCCCGAGACTATCAAGTGTGCCTCCGGTATATTTTTCGTAAAGCAATTGATTGGCATCATTATAGGCCAGCGCTGTCGTCATACTTCCCTGCACAACGGTTTTCTGCCGACCGCGACGGTCGTAGGTGTAAGTGATACCTGCAGTGGCGAGTGGATCATTCGAGTAACTTACTGACACGAGGTCACCGTGATCGTTGTTCGCGTTTCCGTCATCAATGCCGTAATTGTAAGTTGTCACGATGCGATTTCCGCCGGTGCCAGTGCGAGCCCAGGTTCGGGTTTTCATGCGACCAGCTGCGGTGTACGTATAGTCTGGACCGGTGCTGTCCGCATAACGTTTATTGGTCAGCCAACCCCGATACGCATCGTAGTTCCAAGTAGTGGTTGCGGTTCCGGAGTTCCCAGCGAAATTCTGCCAGGTCTTCATCGTTTTCACGCGGCCGGCATAATCATAAGTATATTCCACGGGATAGGTTCTCGACCCATAGGTTTTCTTCAGTTCGCCGGTAACAAAATACTCGTTGGTCATCCGACTGCCATCCGAATTGACAACATTGGTGGTGCGCAGAGCAGAATCATAATAGGTTAAGGTCGTTTGCGGCTGACCGCCGAGGGTTCCAGGACTGGGAGTGGTGACAGAGGAAACCATATCTCCGCTGTTATATCCATAAACGGTTGAGCCATTTCTGGCGTCCGTGGCGCTGCTTTGATGGCCGTGCGGGTCATAACTATAGGTCGATGATGAGATTTGAACACCTGCTGAATCCTTGCGAGTTATTGAGTCCAAGCGTCCGTTCGAGTAGACGGTGAGAGAATACGAACCATCGGGGGCCGTATTGGTTTCATACCGGGAGCTGCTGCCAAAATAGACTGTTTTGCTCACGCTTGTAACTGGCGTACTGGCATCCCGGTAAGTCGTCTGCCACGATTGCAGGCCGTCGACCGAGGTCTCGGACACCTTTAGGAGATATGCGCTGCCCAAACTGTCGGTGGGGAAGGTATATGACTCTGACCGGAGGACACTCGTCCCATGGGCGCTAACAATGCAATTGGTAGTTCTGCTAACTCGGTCGAGCCCGGCAAAATCAATAGCGTCATTACTGTCCACGTCGATAGCCGCATATTCGCGTTCTCCTTTAGCATTATAGGCAAACAACGTAACCACTCCGTCGGCGTCCCGTTGCTTCCAGAGTTGACCTTTATTGTTGTACCAAGATTTTTCATATGGATTATCGGTTAGATTGGACGGAGTACCATCGGAGTACATCGTTTTATAAACCCTTCCAGCGATGTCAGTATAGGTCCTAGTCCATTCGCTGGAATCAGAACCGTCCGTATTCAGCTTAATCTCCTTTGCGTACCGCTGGTAATTATCATCTGAATCGCCAGTTGCTCCGTAGCTTTCATATCCATATTCATAGCGCAATCCATGTACCGCTGTCCCTGTAATGGATTTAATCTGTCCGTCGACATAGTTGGTTTCGACGCGCGTACCTCCGTCGGGGTAAGTGGTGGTTCTCACAAGTGCCCCGAGAGAATTCCTGGTCTCGGAAACCGTTGTTATCCCGCCGAGACCGTTTGTTTGATTTACCAATGTTCCAGCCAAATTATAGCCAAGTTGGCTTAAGGTCACCTGAGTTGCATCTGTCCCGATTCGCAATGTTTTGATGGTTCGTCCACTACCATCCAGGATGTTGGTGGTTAGAACATTGAGGCGAGACTGGGCAACCTGGCGTTTCGAGGCGTCGTAAAAATATTGGGTGATTACGCCGTCACGGTCCATGATGTTATCTATTCCACAGCAGGCATATTGCTTATCTTCATGTGTACCATCCAGATAAGTGATCCTGCCAGCGCGGCCGAGATCATCGAAGTTTGTGGCAACCGATCTGGATAGGATTGTACCTGTCAAAACGTCCATAACCTGATCAATCAAAGGTTCGCCAGCGATATTGAGCACTATATAGTTACTTGTGCCATCCACTACGGCAGTAAACGTTCCGTTTGGCACACCGGTAGCCGTCATATTCGTACGATAAAAGCCTGCCGGATCGTCGGCATAGTTAAAGGTTTGCAATGTTTTATCCGGTCGAACCACTGATTTGAGCCGAGCGAAATTGGCCCCGCTCGTGTAGTAATGATTGGTGGTGAAGAGATTGCTGGGATCGTCCCATGCGCTGTAGGGCAGGGTAGCTTGCACTTCGATGCGGGTATCGGCAGAAGGTATCGCGGTAAATTGCTGCTCGATAATATTTCCATTGACTGTGGTAGTCACGCATCGGACAGAATTGGTTTCCAGGCTTCCATCATCGCCAGAACCGTAAACACAACCATCGGCCCAATCCCCGTAACGAAAGGTGGTGATTTTATAATCTCCTCCGGTATCAATAGAGTCACCTAGGCCGGTGAGAAGTGTGGCTATACGGCCATACGAATCATAAGTATACTGGTCCCAGCTTCCATCCGGATGAATAACCTTGTGCAAAGGTGGTCCGTATTGATAGTCCGTGCTATCCAAGTAATCCCAAGTGGTCGTCTTCGGATTGCCGTCCGGGTCGAGTGTTTCTTCCACGAGTGCTGCCCCGGAGGCCTGACTGCCCACACCAGAGCTTCCCGCGGCCCAGGAAAATCTTTTATAAGTGCGCCTCACTTTCTGGACATCCTGGCCGCCCTGTTTGCGGATGACCGTTGTGACTTGCCGCGTGCCATATGCGTCCACATCTACTGCGGTAACTTCCTTTTCCATAAGCCCGTCCGGCCAGTCGAATTTCCAGGTCTTGTTGGTTTCGGTGTAGGTGGCGTCATAAACCCAGGATTGTGACCCACGGGTTTCGGTTAATCGGACTCTGTTGTACGTGGTCGTCGAGGCATCCGGGTTTTCTACTTTCCAGGTTACAAACGGGGACCCGCTGACGGTGTATATACCGCTCACCGGCGAGCCTACCTGACTGGGTAAGTAATAGCGGATTTCGTAGGAAAACGGATTGTTCGTAACGATATCGGCCAGAGTTTGGGGCCCCTTAACTTGTCTTAGGCCAATGGTGTTGGTGATAAACTCAAGTCCACTGAGGCCTTCAGGACGCTTCAGCGCCGCCGGACTGGCAAGGGACAAGGTGGGTACATGGGAGTAGATATTTAATTTACCAGCGGAATCACCGAGGAGGGTGTGACCCAGGCTGAAATCAGCAGAAAGGCCTTCCACGCTGTCCTTGCTGCGGCCGCCACAGGAGGCACAAGCAATTGAGGCTGACCAACCACCTGTTCCTGCGGGTCCAGCAGCCTTAACCTGCTCTGCTTCGACATCTGAAAGGTAAACGATAAGCAGCCCTGTGTCTCCGCCACCGTGAAAAGGAGGGGGAATTCTTTCATGCTCCGAGGTCCATGCGGGTTCAGTCTCGCTGCCGGTGCCGGTCACGTACTCCGAGTACTCACCTATCACGTTCCACGTATTTTCCGGAGCGATCACCATGATTTCTTTCCATTTTATCAGATAAACGGCGCCCGGATCCGTCTTGGCCGGTACACCAATCCGGTATTTCATCTTGCCAAGATAATTCGGTTCAATGTCGTTACACCAATGGCCGGACCAGATCAGGGAAAAGGCAATGTCGGCACCATCGTGCCACTCGCTTGGGTAAGCTGGCATTACTCCGTAGATATTGTTCCAGAGCATCTGATCGGTGTAAGGGCCGCTTAATGTGTGGTACCAGCTGCCCGTTCCGCCATTTACAGGGTCGAGATGGTCTTCCTCATGCAGTTCAGGATCAGTTGAAGTATCCCGGATAAATCCGATTTCATTGATTACAATGGCGCTATTACCGTGGCTCCAGACATTTGTCGTGTACGTGGGAGGACCGCCGCAGCCCGGCTCAACCCAAGCAAAGTTCGAGGTATCCGTTTCGGTGGTTACCCACCACCATCCTGGATTTCCGTTATTATCCAAATATTGCGGAGTACCTGAGATGTCCGTTATGCCCAGGTAATTGTCTATATGCCAGTTCAGAGGGCAGAGGTCGCCTTCGCAGTGCCAATCACGATGTCGACTATCTCCGCCTTCCAAATAAGTATGGTCCCCACCGGTATAGTAGTTCGTGTAAATGGCGTCAGGCGTGCCATCAAAGGATTCAAAACGATCCACTGTGCGGCTCCCGGTGTTGATGTTCCAGACCGTGCCTGGCCCGGCGGTGCCGCAGTTGATGTTGTTGTTGCTATCATAGGTAGTGGTGCTAGAGCTGGAGTAACTAGTCTCTATGTGTGTGTGCTGATTCAGATAACACCCTTGGTACGGCCACAACGGATCGGTGTAGCCATGGAATCCCTCTTTGCAACCGCCCGCGCCGCTGAATTTGGTCTGGATTTGAAAACCTACTGGTGTGCGGCCTCCAGAGCCTGAACCGGGACTACAGGTTTGTGAAAAATCAGATATTCCGGTGAGGCTCAGACAACCTATTAGCACCAGGAGTTTCAGCTTCCGGCTGATAGCAGAGTAGTTTCCCAAAGTTTTGATTCCTAGCATGATTAATTCTCCTCTTAAGCAGTTGAGGTTTATTTGAGTGGAGTAAACACTTGCAGTCCGGTCCCCAGCGCCAGCCCATTGGTTGAGTTGTATACCGACCAAGACGTCGGATCATCCGCTGCGTTGCCGTTGCCGTTTTGGTCTTCCAGGTAATCCGCGATGCCATCTCCATCTTTATCTGCGGGCGCGCCGTTGCCATCGGTGGCGACATAATGAAACGACAGGTCGACAACCGAGTTGGTCTCTTTGATCTGTAAACTCGAAATAAGATTTGTAGAAATTGTGAAGTGGTACAATGTCACGAGATCGGCGGTCGTTGTTCCCGCCTGGACCAAAGGACTGTTGGTCGCCTGATAATAGATGCCGAGAGGCCCGATTTTGTAGGCGACTGCGTTGGTGGCGAGAATGAGGTCGCTGGCATTATTGGGCTTCACCCGATCACAGTTCGTAATGTAGGCATTGTAGCCACCATAGGTGTTGCCGCGGCCGCCAACCCAGTCGGGAATTTTGGCTTGATCGAAGAAAGTATCGGCGATCCGTGAATTGGTTGGGCCGAAACCGAAGCTGCCTCCGTAAACCAATCCATTGCGAAAGTAGGTGGTGAGATTGTCTTTAGGCTCGATATCCGCATCGACGCGCTCCAGGAGGCAGTTGGTAAAATTGAGGGTCGGCCCGGTGGAGAGCAGTTTGCCGCTGTGGAATTCACAGTTTTGAAAATTGATCGGGCCTGAGTTTGTGGGCGCCCGGAAAGCGTAGGTGTCCAGGGACAAAACGGACCAGTCAGTGAATTTCCAATTCATGGAGGGGGCTGGTGTCAACCCCTTTAGATCCCCGCTCACCGAGGCGTAAGTGGTGCGCTGCCAGTTGGTGGTGCTGCCCTCTTGAACGTTGTTATGAGAAACAACCCAGATCGGCTGATTTGCCGTTCCCTGGGCGTTCAGGGTGGCACCCTGGCCGATATTCAAACCGTTGGTCGATCCATTTCCTCCAAAGGTCGCCAGGACTGTGCCGGGGAGGATAGAGACTGTAACATTGGTCGCATAAACCGAACTTAACGCGAAATCAATTGGATCTATGTGGTATCCCAAATCCATGGGTCCCGTGTTGCGCTGCGCCCAGGGCGAAAAGGTTACGTTGGTGTTAATGGTGACCTGGGATACTACCAAAGGGGGATAAGTGGTCCGTGTTTTCAAATCTGAGACCAGTGATGCCGGAATGCCGGTTGAGAGACCGACTGCCCTGAATCCACACGAACTGTTCAAATAATAACTACCCGCCCCGACAACCTGAAATGGCCAAACGGAGGAAGAGGCCTGAGAGGTGCCGAACGCCGTGGTGCTGTAAAACCCGTTGTGATCCCCACCCGGAGTGCCATTAGGACTGGAGACCACGGAAAAGACGGAATTCGTGGATTTCAGGGAAATCGCGCCTGAATAAAGTGTGGCTACTTTATCAAAAGTGCAGTTTATCAACGCACAGGTGTTTCCGGACCCACTGGTAAAGCCAAGTGGGCTTCCTACGTTTGCCACCAAGACATTATTGAGCGTTAGGGTCGTTCCCACGCCGGAACTGGAACCCGATCCGCTCATGACGATGCCCCTTACGCAGTTGAGGAACTGAGAATGATTAAAGGTAATAACAATGCTACTCACGCTGTTGTTTTGCAGGACGGATTTGGCATTGCAGAACCGGCAATTGTTCAACGTGAGTCCTCCAGTTGTGGTGAAGACGGGATTGGCGTATCCGTTTGTGTCAACCGAGCCGGTCCAGGAAGCGGCGATGCCATTGAGGCTGTCGCCGATGCTCTCGTCGTCCACGGCGGTAAACACGGCTGGGCGAAATTGGCCGGTACGGAGGGTAAGGGTGGAATTGACCGTGATAGTCGTATTCGTGCGAAACTTTACAATCGTATTACCATCGATGATTAATGGACCGTTACAGGTGAGGGAGGTATTCACGTACCAGTTGGTGGTGCTGGAAAGAGTTGTGGTAGTGCTGACCGTGCCGCCGATGGTTCCAACCCAGTCGGTGACCAGGCCTCGGGGGAGTTTTGTGACGCTAGCGGTTTGCGGAGTTTTTCTTGGATTGGTGATGCCGGCGATTTTTGGAGGAGAGGTGATGGATGCGTAGCCCCGTTTACTCTCGCGTTTGAACTTTGTGCCCCCTGAAGATGCATGCTGAGGAAGGCCGCAATCGGGCAAGGCTTTCAGGCCGGCTTCTATATCGCTGAATTTAACCGATTCAGTAAGCAGGAGGCGCGAACCATCCTGACGAAGCTGTTTCGCGACAAGAACTTCAGGTTGGTCCGTGGCTGTGGGATCTCCAGAGAAATAGCACCGGCCAGTCCCCAGGACAAATTCTCCCCAGCCAATGACCTGGTCGATGAGGTCCGGGGTATATAGCGATTTTCGCTTTTGCTCATCGGTTTCGATCCAAACCGGCCGCTCCACGATATCAGGCTCCGGGGCCACCTGGATTTCGGAAATGACCTGCAACCAACAGCTGGCGTCGAAACCATATTCCTGAATGTCCAGTCTTCCCTGATAAACATAATCCTGCTCGATGCTTGCCTGACCTACCTTATAAACCAGCGAACCGCAGAAACGAACGCCTTTGGAATCAACAAAAGGGTTTTCGAAAACCACGACGTTACTTTCCACCAGAGTTCCGACGCAATTCGTGATTTCGCCGATAACGGCGAGAGTGCCGTCCACCGGCTGGTAGATAGCAAGGGCGACGGGGGTGGAATAAACCTGTTTACCGTCGGGGGTGGTTATGAACACAGCGCCGCCAATGTTTAAATCCTTCTTGAGGTGGAGCCTGGCTTGCACTCGATCGGCGATAAATTCCTCCGAGGTTTCCTGGAAGCTAGACTCACTGCGTTTCCATTCTCCGGCCGAAAAATAATGCATGCCGGTTCCTAACTCAGCAGTTCTCCTCTTTACCGTCGAAATGCCCGCGGCGTTAGTGACGAAGGCCGTGGTCTCCCAGACCGTCATATCCGCCCCTTTTTCGACCAGTTTTGGTGTGGCGGTGTCCGTTGCGCTGATAGTGCTGTCCGCATCTCTGCTGGAACCTGTCGGAGGTGATTGAACAGTCTGGGCGAGCGCATCGGGAAGAATAATCCAACTCAGAACGAGCAGTGTTACAAGGCCGACCAGAGTCCGTCCAGAAAACCAACCTTTGTGCTTATTACGGGATAAAACATCCTCGAATTTATTCGTAGCCATAGAAATGCTTTCTATT
>Ga0170475_100129215_pt1 | contig 10456 bp, 10 predicted proteins | sample Soicark_Litter_5_FD_111474 | JGI IMG/M metagenome (GOLD analysis project Ga0170475, IMG submission 111474) | Avena fatua rhizosphere microbial communities from Hopland, California, USA. Combined Assembly of 48 SPs | reverse complement strand
TCGGAGATGTGGGAGGCGATCAACACCACCTGGCTGGAAGCCCGCGACATCCCGCGTCGCGGCATCGGCAGCGTCAGCAGCTTTTTCGACTGGGTGAAGGAGCGCTCGCATCTGTTCCGGGGCGCCACCTACGGCACCTTGCAGCGCACCGATGCATATTGCTTCATCCGCCTGGGCACCTTCCTGGAGCGCGCCGACAACACGGCGCGCATGCTGGATGTGAAATCGCAGTTGATCGAGCTGGACGAGACGGAAAGCTATAGCGACGACAGCGCGCCGGACTATTACGCATGGAGCGCCTTGCTGCGTTCGCTGTCGGCGTTCGAGGCCTACCATGCGGCGTATCGGGATACGATCGATGGCCGGCGTGTGGCGGAGCTGCTTACCTTGCGCCCTGACGTGCCGCGCAGTCTGCGCGCCTGCTGCGACGAGATCTGCAGTATTTTGCCGCTGATTGGGGCAGGGCTGGGCAATGAGGATGCGGGGCGCGGCGTGAAGCATATGGCGCGCAAGCTGGCTTTGCCGCTGGAGTATGGCAGCATTGAGGAAATTCTGGAGACGGGTCTGCATGAGTATCTGACGGATTTCCTATCGGAAACCCGGCGCTTGGGGTTGGCTATACAGGGTGCTTATTTTGATGCGGCGTAGGTGATAATTGGCTGCTGGCTTGTTTATTGGTTTTGGGTAAATCTTATATTGCAGTGAGTAGGTGCTCTGGTTGGGTTGCTGCCTTGATGCAACGGAGCACCCCCTCCCCGTTGAACGCCGCTGGGCACCGCAGACTGCTGCGGGGTAGTCCTGCCCGAAAGTATTTGCCCCGCATCAGGGTTTTTCCGATGTCGCCGCTTGCCGAGGAAGGCTACACTAGCGCATTGCCAGACTATGTAAATAAATCATGACCTACTGTGTTGCCATGCGCCTGAAGTCCGGGCTGCTGTTCGCCTCCGATTCGCGTACCAATGCCGGCGTGGACCATATTTCCACGTTCCGCAAGATGCATATCTTCGAAATTCCCGGCGAGCGCCTGGTGGTGCTGCTCAACTCCGGCAACCTGGCGACAACGCAAAGCGTGGTCAGCATGCTGCGCCAGGGCATAGCGGCAGATGGTCCGGCGGGCTCGCACATCCTCAACGTCACCAACCTCTACGATGCGGCTGCCCTCGTCGGTGCCACCATGCGTAAAGTGCTGGATAGGGACGACCAGGGCAAGACGCTGGACCAGGGTGTGGATTACAGTGCCTCCTTCCTAATCGGCGGCCAGATCAAGGGAGAAGGGCTGCGCCTGTTCAATGTCTATCCGCAGGGCAACTTCATCGAAGCGACGGTAGATACACCCTATTTCCAGATTGGTGAGTCCAAATACGGCAAACCCATCATTGATCGGGTGTTGAAATACGAAACGCCGCTTGCCGAAGCGGCCAAGTGCACGCTGATCTCCTTTGATTCGACCATACGCAGCAATTTGTCGGTCGGCCTGCCCATCGATATGCTGCTCTATCGTACGGATTCTTTTGCCGCGGCCAATCCGCATCGCATCAACGATGGGGATCCGTATTTTGAGCTGTTGCATCGGGGCTGGGGGCAGGGCTTGCGCGAAGTATTCAAGCGCTTGCCGGATGAAGATTGGTTAAAAGATAGTTAGCCCGCGTATTTTCATGCATGGTCACGCAATCCCCGTACTTTACGTGCGCAAAAAAATACGGATTTAAACGTAAAGCATGCGTATCTACTATACCGACCACTTCGTGCTGCCTCTGCCGGATGGCCATCGCTTCCCCATGCAGAAATACGCCATGCTGCGCGAGCGGGTGGTAGCGTTTGCCGGGCATCTCATGGAAGTACCGGACGCGGCCAGCGACGCCGAGCTGCAGCTCGCGCACGACGCCGACTATGTGCAGCGCATCAGCGCCGGCACCTTGACGGCGGCTGAGCAGCGGCGCATCGGCTTTCCCTGGTCCGAGAAGATGGTGGAACGCTCACGACGCTCGACGGGCGCCACCATCGCCGCCTGCCGCGCCGCCTTGCTGTCCGGCGGCTGCGGTGTGAACCTGGCTGGCGGCACTCACCATGCCTGCCGCGATCATGGCGAGGGCTTTTGCATCTTCAACGACAGCGCCGTAGCGGCCTTGCTGATGAAGCAGGAGGGGCGCATCCGCCGTGCGCTGATCGTCGATCTGGACGTGCACCAGGGCAATGGCAGCGCCGATATCCTGCGTGATGAGCGCGACGTGTATACCTTCTCCATGCATGGCCAGGGCAATTATCCCTTCCGCAAGACGGCCAGCGATCTGGACATCGAACTGCCGGATGGCTGTGACGACGCGCACTATCTCGCCGCACTGGATGCCGCTCTGCCGCAGGCGTTGGCGGCGGCGCGGCCCGATCTCATCCTGTACCTGGCCGGCGCCGACCCCTACCAGGGTGACCGCCTGGGGCGTCTGGCGCTGAGCAAGCAGGGCTTGCGCGACCGGGATGCGCGCGTCTTCGATGTCTGCGAGCACCATGCCATACCGCTGGTGATCAGTATGGCGGGCGGCTACGGCAGGGACATCGCGGAGACAGTGGATATCCATGCGGCGACGGTATGGGCGGCCTGCCGGCGCTGGGGATACCATGGTTTGCAGCATGCAGATTGATGCACAGCCAACTAAGGTGACTTCCGCAAATGAACATACCCTTCTCGCGGCGCATACGGGCGCGCTGCCGCGTTGTTCCTCGCTGGTGTGGCCCGCCACACGGCGCTCGTCTCGCCTTGCACCGCATCCCGTCTCCACCACGATAATGGTATGTTCATTTCCGGAAATCACCTAACGGCGCAACACCTGTTACAGCATGCGGCCAAGGCTGAGCCTCGCGCTCTGGTATCATTCCCCTATGCTTCCCATTGATCTGCACGCCCATTCCAATATTTCCGACGGCATGCTGCCACCTGCCGATGTCGTGACCCGCGCCTTTGAGCGAGGTTGCCAGTTGTTTGCGCTGACCGACCATGACGACCTGGGTGGTCTGGCCCAGGCCCAGGCGCGGGCGGATGAGCTGGGCATGCGTTTTCTGCCCGGCGTGGAGATTTCCGTTACCTGGCGCCGGCATACCCTGCATATCGTCGGGCTGGGCATCGATCCCGAGAATGAGGGCATACGCGTCGGCCTCTCCTCGGTGCGCCAGGGGCGCGATGAGCGGGCGCGGCGCATGGCGGAGGCGCTGGCCAAGGTGGGCATCGCCGATACGCTGGCCGGCGCCAGCCGCTTTGCCGAAAACCCGGCGATGATAGGCCGCGCACATTTCGCCCGGCATCTGATCGAGCGCGGCATCGCCAAGGATATGAAAAGCGTGTTCCGCAAATTCATGGTCAAGGGTAAGCCCGGCTATGTGGAGCACGAGTGGACGGATCTTGCCAGCGCAGTCGGCTGGATCAGGGGCGCGGGCGGCATCGCCGTGATCCCGCATCCGGGCCGCTACGATTTCGGTCGGCAGACGATGCTGGATTTGGTGCAAGAGTTCAAGGCGGCCGGCGGCGAGGGAATTGAAGTGGTTTCCGGTAGTCATACGGCAGCGGATACCGTGTTTTATGCCAAGCTGGCGACGGAACACGGTTTGCTGGCGTCCGCTGGTTCCGACTATCACGCCACCGGCGAGGGCGCACGCGAGCCGGGCATTCTGGCCGATATGCCGCATGGTCCGACGCCCATCTGGAGTCGCTGGGAGGTCGTAGGCGCATAGAATTCGCTCCCTGGCGCGGGTTATGCTTCGCATCACCGTTCCAACCGCCAGTAGCTACCTCCTTTCCGCACACACTGATTTCCCCTATGGCTCAATATTTCGTCATCCACGCTGAAAACCCGCAAATCCGCCTGATACGCCAGGCGGTAGAAATCATCCGCAAGGGCGGGCTGGTGGTGTTTCCCACCGACTCCTGCTATGCCATCGGCTGCCACCTGGGCGACAAGGACGCGCTGGATCGCATCCGCCGTATCCGGCAGGTGGACGATAAGCACCATTTCACGCTGGTGTGCGCCGATTTGTCGCAGCTTGCCATCTATGCCAAGGTGGATAACCGCCAGTTCCGCTTTTTGAAAAGCGCCACGCCCGGCGCTTATACCTTTATCCTGCAGGCGACGCGCGAAGTGCCGCGCCGCGTCATGCATCCCAAGCGCTCTACAATTGGCCTGCGTGTGCCCGACCATCCGGTGGTCACGGCGCTGCTGGAGGAGCTGGGCGAGCCGCTGCTGTCGTCCACCATGCTGCTGCCCGGCCAGGAGTTCCCCCCCACCGAGGGCTGGGAGCTGCGCGAGCAGTTGGAGCATGATGTGGAGCTGCTGCTCGACGGCGGCCACTGCGGCATCGTGCCGACGACGGTGATTGATCTGACGGGCGACGATCCGCTGCTGGTGCGCGAGGGCAAGGGTAGCCCGGCCGTGTTTGGGCTATAGCGGACTCTTCTTGTAGGTAGGCTGACGGCGCCTGCTCAATCTGCTTACAGCGGGCAAACGGTCTTGTCTTTGCAGTGTTATCCGCCTTTTTCTTTTCAACAGGCGGGCCGCAGGAAAAACGGCATTTCGTTAAGGTGAACTTTTGAACGTAGATAAATTTGTTTTGACGGTAACCATCTATGCCTTGCCGGTGTTGCTGGCGATTACGCTGCACGAGGCGGCACATGGCTATGCAGCGCTGCGCTTTGGCGATGATACGGCGAAGCGTATGGGGCGCTTGAGCATGAATCCGCTGGTGCATATTGATCCTGTTGGCACCGTCCTTATTCCCGCCCTGGCGCTTTTTTTTGGTAACTTCCTGTTCGGCTGGGCCAAGCCGGTTCCCGTCAATTTCGGCAATCTGCGCAATCCCAAGCGCGATATGCTGTGGGTGGCGGCGGCTGGCCCGGCCTCGAATTTCGGCATGGCCGTCGGCTGGGCGGTACTGCTTAAGCTGTCCGGCGCGCTGGGTGACAATTCCGCCGGGCAGTTGCTGAGCGCGATGGCCCAGGCTGGCGTGCAGATCAATGTGTCGCTGATGATCCTGAACCTGCTGCCTTTGCCGCCGCTGGATGGCGGGCGCATCCTGGTTTCTTTGCTGCCTACACCGCAAGCCCTGGTGGTGGCGCGTATCGAACCGTATGGATTCTTTATCCTGCTGGCGTTGGCGTACACGGGAATTTTGGGCAAGATCATGTATCCTTTCGTCTCCATGACTTACACTTTCCTCGACCTGATCCTCTAGGCCTACTCTCACTATGTATCCAGACCGCGTTCTCTCCGGCATGCGCCCCACCGGCGCCTTGCACCTTGGCCATTACCACGGCGCCCTCAAGAACTGGGTGCGCCTGCAAAACGAAGTCGAGTGCCTGTTCATGGTCGCCGACTGGCATGCCCTGACGACCGCCTACGACGACGTCAGCATCATCGCCAAGAGCACCTGGGAAATGGTCATCGACTGGCTGGCGGCCGGCGTAGACCCCTCGCAGTCCACCATCTTCATCCAGAGCCGCGTGCCCGAGCATGCCGAGCTGACCATGCTCATGGGCATGGGCACGCCCCTGAGCTGGCTGGAACGGGTGCCGACCTACAAGGACCAGATCGAAAAGCTCAGCCACAAGGATCTGGGCACCTACGGCTTCCTCGGCTACCCGCTGATGCAGGCGGCGGACATCCTCGTCTACCGCGCCAACCAGGTGCCGGTGGGCGAAGACCAGGTATCGCACATCGAGCTGACGCGAGAAATCGCCCGCCGCTTCAACCACCTGTACGGGCGGGAAGTGGGATTTGAAGAAAAGGCCAAAGCCGCCGTCATCAAGATGGGCAGCAAAAAGGCCAAGCTCTACGACGAGCTGCGCACCCGCTACCAGCAAGGCGGCGATGAAGAAGCCCTGGAATCGGCACGCGCCATGCTCGCCGACACGCAAAACCTCAGCCTCGGCGACCGCGAGCGCCTGTTCGGCTACCTGGAAGGGCGCGGCAAGGTGATCCTGCCGGAACCACACCCGCTACTCACCGAATCCAGCAAACTGCCGGTCCTCGATGGCGCCAAGATGTCGAAAAGCTACGGCAACGCCATCGCCCTGCGCGAAGAGCCGGCCATGGTCACCAAGAAGATACGCGGCATGCCCACCGATCCGGCGCGCGTGCGCCGCACCGATCCGGGCGACCCGGAAAAATGCCCGGTGTGGATGTTCCACAAGGTGTACACGGACGAGCCCGTGCATGAGTGGGTGGTGAATGGCTGCAAAACAGCGGGCATCGGCTGCCTGGAATGCAAGCAGCCGGTGATCGACGCGATACTCAAGGAACAGACGCCTATCCTCGAGCGCGCCCAGCCTTACCTGGAAGACCCGACGCTGGTGCGTAATATCGTTGAAGATGGTTGCGAGCGGGCCAAGAAATTGGCGCAGGAGACGATGCGGGATGTTAGGGAATCGATGGGGTTGAGTTATAGCTGAAATGCTTGGGTGATAGGAGGCGCGAATACGTCTCCCTTATTGCTGGCATATAGGATACGTATGCATCTCAGTGTACCCACGAGTTTTTTGAATCTGGATCTAGAGTTGAAGTCGGCCACGAGCCTGGACGCTTTTGTGCAACATCTGGCGGGCGAAGTTTTCGTGCTCATCAATGAAAAAGTGGGTGGTCAGTATTTTCTAGGGCTGGAGCCAATAATTGATGGCGCATTGTGTTCCAATCTCGAGAATTGTACCCGCTATTTTATCGACCTGCTCAACATCTTACCCGCAGAGATGCTGGCAGTTTGGTATAATTGCACGTCACGCATATTTGATTTCGGTTTTGATGGAGGGCTCGAATCTTTGCCGCTAAGCACTATGCTTTCTACAAAATCGCTACGCGAAATGGCGCAACTTGGTGTCGATATGAAGATTACGATTTACTCGTTTCGAGGGGCGGAAAGGGATTTAAGGGGTAATCTGTAAGATGTAAATTTGGCTGGATTGGATGGCGTGGACAATGAATTCTACTCTTGCTCGCTTGCTGTTTGTTGCTATCCTCGTGTCTCCCTCCGTAAGCGCGAATGATGAGATGGGCGTAAGTGTTTCATTTATCAATTTGATCGCAACGCCGGAAAAATATACAGGCAAGTTGGTGTATATAACAGGTTATCTGAGTTTGAAGTTCGAGAATATGACTATTTGCCAGACCAAATATTCTCTTTCCTCTCATGATTGTTTATGGCTTAGCATCGACCCTGGCCCATACGAGACGTATGCAGATATGCACAGGTATGATGCCGCCAGGAGGAAGTGGCAGAAGTTTAATCATAAGATGGTTTCTATTCGTGGGATTTTCGATGTTGCCGTGACTGGGCATGGCGGGATGTACCCTGGTGGGATAAAGGATGTCCGTAATGTCTATGCCAAAAATCTTTATGCTAATATGGTTAAATAATAGCTCTGATCAGGTGAGATTTCCTAGAGGTGCAATCAGCTCAATTGTTGCGACAGTGTGGCAATAATCTTCTTGCTATATTCAACCCGCTGTTCTTGCAAGACCTGGCAGTGAATTTTCCTGCCGATGCGCCAATATAAGTGAATCAGCTCATTATTGGTCGCTGCAATGGTGTGTGATTTAGCGCAGCATCTATCATTTGCCGAATATCGTTCAGCAAAAGCAGTGTTGGCTGAGTTTGTGGCGCGAGTTAGAGGCTCATACGCTTGGGCGTGTCTTCTCAATTTGATCGGTGGGCGTCAAAACCATTTTGTTAGCGCTAACAAAATGGTTTTGACGAGAACAGTGCCGCAGTCACTTTAGTCGCGCGCACCTCCAGTTGGAGGTGGGCGGTGTGGATAAAAGGTTGAGAGTTCTACTGCCCATTGCCCCCCTCACCCCAGCGCCTTCTCCACATACCGCTTCACCGCCGCCGCATCCGCCGCCATCACCGTAAAGCGCTGCGGCAACGATTCGATATCCTGCAATACAGCAGGCCGCGTCGGCTTCTCGCCCAGCGCTTCGATAATCGTTTCCTCAAATTTGGCCGGCAGTGCCGTTTCCAGCGTAACGATAGGCACGCCAACACGCCGTGTTTCCAGCGCCACTTTCAGGCCATCCGCCGTGTGCGGATCGATGACGATATTCCACTTATCCTTGGCGCTGCGAATGGTGGCGACACGATCCGCGTGCGTGCTGCGCCCGGAGCTGAAACCGAATTCGCCGGTCATGCGTGCAAAGCTGTCGCCTTGCGAGAGGTCAAAACCGCCTGTCGTGTCTACATCGTGCCAGAGCTTGGCGAGCTTGCTGCTGTCGCGGTCGATCAGGTCGAAGACGAAGCGTTCCAGGTTGGAGGCTTTGGAGATGTCCATGGACGGGCTGGAGGTGGCGTGGGTGTTGGCGGAATCGCGCACCGTGTAGCGACCGGTCTTGAAGAATTCGTCAAGCACGTCGTTTTCGTTGGTGGCGACGATCAGGCGGCCGATGGGCAGGCCCATCTGGCGGGCGATGTGGCCGGCGCAGATGTTGCCGAAGTTGCCGCTGGGCACCACGAAGTCCAGCGGGTCGCCGACGCTCGGGACGATCTGCAGGTAGGCGCGGAAGTAGTACACCACCTGGGCGACGATGCGTCCCCAGTTGATGGAGTTGACGGCGCCGACCTTATGCTTGGCCTTGAAATCCGCTTCGTTGTTGATGGCCTTCACAATATCCTGGCAGTCGTCGAAAGTGCCTTCGATGGCCAGGTTATGGATGTTGGCATCCTGCAGGCTGAACATCTGCGCACGCTGGAAGGCGCTCATGCGGCCATGCGGCGACAGCATGAAGACATTCACGCCGTGCTTGCCGCGCATGGCGTATTCGGCGGCAGAGCCGGTGTCGCCGGAGGTGGCGCCGATGATGTTGATGGATTCGCCACGCTTTTCCAGCACATATTCAAAGAGCTGCCCCAGCAACTGCATGGCAATGTCTTTGAAGGCCAAGGTCGGGCCGTTGGAGAGCTGCAGCATATACAGGCCCGGCTCAAGGGTGGTGATCGGCGTGATATCCGCCGAGCCGAAGCTCTTTTCCGTATAGGCGGCATCGACCAAGCGTTTCAGGTCTGCAGCCGGTATGTCGCTGGCGAAAAGGGAAATGATGTTGAAGGCCAGATCGGGATAGCTCAGCGTCTTCCAGCTTGCCAGTGTGCCGGCATCAACGCGCGGGTAGGTGTCGGGCACAACCAGGCCGCCGTCGGCGCGAGGCCGCCTAGCAAAATGTCGGAGAAGGAGAGGGCGGGCATCTTGCCGCGAGTGGAGATATATTTCACAGGGGCACCTGGCTGGTCGTGATGGAAATTGTTTTGGTGTTCAGGCGTGCAGTATAACAAGCTGCACAATGCAGATAATCAAGGCATTTCTTTGGATGCGTAAACGGCAAATGATGGGCCGTTCTGATGCAGCGGGTTATCGAGTTCAGTATCCATCACTACATAGCCTTGCAGTCGCAGGTAATTGAGGATGCTGTCGCGGGTCAGCCAGACACTGGTCGGTTCTGCGCCGCCACAGAAGCCGTCCCATTCCAATGATTCTTTGTAGGACTGCGTGACCCAGGTGTATTGGAAGCCATCGCGTTCACCCTGCTGTGGCGCGGAGAATTTATGCGCGAGCTTGGGGTTGGCGGTGATCACGGCTTCGTCGTAGTAGTGCGTCCACAGTATCAAATTCTTGGAGGCCTTGGCGACCAGTTGCAGCGTCAGCAGCGGGTCGGTCATGTGGTAGAGCACGCCGCTGGCAACGGCGAGGTCGAATTCTTCCTCGCGCGTTTCCAGGTATTTCATGAAGTTGCCAAGCTGGAACTCGACGCGATGCAGATGGAAGATTTCCTTGATGCACAGGCACTTCAGGAAATTGCGGGTATTGGCCTCGATGGCCAGCACGCGTTGCGCGCCCGCTTCCTGCAGCATGGCGGAGTGTGCGCCCTCCATGGGGCCAAGCTCCAGCACCGTCTTGCCGGCAAGGCCCTTCATGAGTCGGATGCCGCTCCTGATCTGATGCGTGTCAAACAGGCGGGCCGTGCCGGGTGAAGTATGCAGCCCGCTGCCTTCCGGCATGGCAGTTGACCATTCACCGGCAAAGATATCCAGCACGTTTTGCGCGCTGGGCATGGACATGACATACGCATCGAGTATGCTCAAACTAACTGCTCCTGTACGGCATCTCTAAAAACCTGCTGCACGACCGGAACATAGCGTCGGTTTTTCTAAACCCGCCGTGTCATCCTGTCGCCTGCCTTGGCGTCTGGCGCTTGCTTACTTGTCGAAATTTTCCAGGCGCAGCTTGGTGATCTTGCCGGAAATGGTCGATAGCGATTCGATCAGGTTAATGGCGGTATCAACGCTGCGCTCGACGGCGATATGTGTGAGGATGATGATGTCGACGATCTGCTCGCCCTCGGCCGGCTCCTTTTGCATCATGGCGTCGATGCTGATCGACAGGTCGGCGAGGATGCGCGTGATGTCCGCCATCACCCCCGGCTTGTCGTGCGCCTGC
>Ga0170475_114011849_pt1 | contig 10458 bp, 8 predicted proteins | sample Soicark_Litter_5_FD_111474 | JGI IMG/M metagenome (GOLD analysis project Ga0170475, IMG submission 111474) | Avena fatua rhizosphere microbial communities from Hopland, California, USA. Combined Assembly of 48 SPs | reverse complement strand
GACCCGTCGCGTGTACACATACCTTCCCGAAATGAACTGGGGAGCGCTGAACCTGCTGGCAAGCGCCGGAGGGCTGCTCATGGCGGCCGGTGTGCTTGTCTTCATCGTCAATTTCTTCTGGAGCCGCAATAACGGGCGCATTGCCGGTGCAGATCCCTGGCGCGCCGGCTCGCTGGAATGGGCCGTGCCGTCTCCGCCTCCGCACTACAACTTTGCGGAACTTCCGACGGTAAACGGACGCGAGGCGCTGTGGGACGCCGCGCCGCGTCAACCTGTAGTGATCGGCGTTCGTGAAGATATGCGCGAGACGTTGGTTACCGATACGCTCGACGCCGATCCCGACCACAAGATGGACTCCCCCGAGCCGAGCGTGTGGCCATTCTGGACTGCGGTAGCCGTCTCAGTACTCTTCATCGGCTCCGTGTTCAGCGCGAAGTCAGTGGAGTACACCTCCATTCCGGTCGCAATCACCATCATTGCGTGGTATTGGCCGCGCTGGGGCGAATCACAGCGGAGAAAGGCAACGGAGATATGGAGCGAGTAAGCGAGCGTCCGGTACTCGACGTCTCCGACCTGCCAACGGTCGTCTTTGGACCTCGCAACGTCGTCTGGCTGGGCACGATTCTTTTCATGCTCATTGAAGGCACGATGATCGCGATGCTCTGGGCCAGCTACTTTTATTACCGCACCCGATCGAGCGACTGGCCGCCCGGCGTTTTTCCGCCGGTTCTGAAATGGGGAATCGCCAACAGCATCGTATTTCTTGTCAGCCTCGCTCCTGCAGCGTGGATTCGGCGGCGCGCTCGCACAGGAGATGTGGTTGGCTGTCGTGTGGGGTTAATGGCGTTAGCTGCATTCGGACTCGTTAACACAGCGCTCCGTGGCTTCGAGTTCGCGAACCTCAACTGCAGGTGGTCAGCGAATGCGTATGCCTCCACGATTTGGGTGCTGATGGGCATCCATTCCGCTCATCTGCTGACGGATGTAATCGAAACCATTGTTCTCGCCGCATTGGCGTTCACCGACCGCGTCGAAGGTACGAGGCTCGCTGACTTCGATGAAAACTCAATGTATTGGTATTTCGTTGTCGGAGTTGCATTGGTCACTAACTTCATTGTTTACGGAGCGTCTCGGCTGTTCTGAGCAGACACAAGCAGCATGACCGAAGCGCAACATCAATCCGTTGATATCCCAAGCTTTGAGTTCGCAGTGTGGTGGGGATTGGCCGCTGGACCGCTAAGCTGGGTCCTTGATCATGGCGCGAGTTACGCGACCACTCAGCACGCCTGCTCGACCGGCCATTTTTACGTTCTGCGGCTAATCTCAGTGGTCTGTCTCGTCATCGCGCTGAGCGGATTTGCACTGGCCTTCGGCGTCCACCGTCGCCTACCCAATAACACGGACGAACAGGGTCACTTGCCGCGAGACCGGGCCTTCTTTCTGTCGCTGTTGGGAATCGTGATGAGCCTGTCATTCGCCGTCATCATCATCTCCGAGACGGTACCGCAATGGGTTCTGAGCCCGTGCTCCTGAAATGAGAAATGCGTTCTCAATTCGCAGCCTCACTGTCCTGTTGATCACGTGTGTCTGGCCGCTCTTGCTGTGGGGCCACGAGGCGGACTCGCGCGAAGCTGCGATGCGATGGTCATGGGAGCCGTTCGTCATCATTCCCATTCTGGCAACGGTAGCGTTGTACGCGGCGGGACAGGTCCGGATGTGGCGCAGATCGGGAGATGGTCTAAGGGTTTGGCCTATCGTCTCCTTCGCAGGCGGGGTTGCCGCGCTAGTGATCGCTCTGGACTCGCCGGTGCACCTGCTCGGAGGACAGTTGTTCTGGGTGCACATGACGCAGCACGAATTGCTAATGCTGGTGGCTGCTCCCCTCCTGGTGATGGCGCATCCTTTGGTCGCCTTCCTGTGGGCACTGCCACGCCATTGGCGGGAACAGCTGGGACGAGCTTCGAAGTCAAGAATCTGGACCGGCATTTGGATGGCAATCTCCTCTGCGGCTGCAGCGTGGATCATCCATGCCGTCGTTCTATGGCTTTGGCATGCGCCGGCGCTGTTCGAAGCTGCCCTTCATAGCGAATGGATTCACGCATCGCAGCACTTGTGCTTCCTGGGCAGCGCCCTACTGTTTTGGTGGACGCTTGTCCATGGACGTCATGGGCGCCTCGGATACGGGGCTGCAGTGGTGTACGTCTTCACGACTGCAGCGCATAACAGTGTTTTGGGAGCGCTGCTCACCTTTGCGCCGCGCTCTTGGTATCCCACATACACGCTCACTACAAAAGCATGGTCAGTCACAGCATTGGAGGATCAGCAGCTCGGGGGACTCATCATGTGGGTGCCGGCAGGCGCGCTGTTGATGGTGATCGGGCTCGCACTACTGGCAGCCTGGATGGGAGAATCGCAACGGCGCTTCCAATACACGCGCATGGCATCGCTGATGAAAATGAAGACCAGCGGAGTTGCCGATGCGCCATAAAACACTGGCTGCGATATCGGCGGTTACCGTCGTCGTGATTGCGCTGTTGTTCAGCGCTTGGATTGAACGCGATCGTGCGAAAAGTGTTGCTGCCGTCGCCCAAATCGTGCACGGGAATCCCTCGCTTGGGCCAGACAAGATCCGCAAATACGGCTGTTACACGTGCCATGTGATTCCTGGCGTGGATGGCGCAAAAGGCCTTGTGGGTCCATCGTTGGCAGGGATTTCGGGTCGCACCTACATTGCTGGAGAGCTGCCGAACAGTCCGGAAAACATTACGCGCTGGATTCAACATCCGCACGCAATCGAGCCCCACACAGCGATGCCTGAGATGGGCGTTACCGACGAAGACAGCCGCGACATTGCTGCGTATTTGTATACGCACTGAGGAACAAGCGCATTGCCATAAAGCGAGGGTTGACCAACGTACGTGCTAAGTAGAGGTGTAGCGTGACTGAGCGTCGTAGAAGCGGCGATCTTTCCTGAGAGGAAATAGATATGAAACTGCTATCGCTCTGCTCGATCTTTATCTTTCGACTGGGTTGTATAGGTGTTCTGATCCCTGCAATGCAGGCACAAGATGCAGGTTGCTCCAGGCTTCCCGATCACAGCAAGCTGAAGGCCGCTCTCACCGAGGTCATCAAGCAGGGCAAGGACGCGAATGGCGGACTCGGAAACCAGAGTTGGGCAGCAGTGGTGAATCGAGACGGAATAGTCTGTGCGGTCGTCTTCACCGGGCCAGACCGTTCCAAGCAGTGGCCAGGCAGTCGGTTGATTGCTGCCGAAAAAGCGAACACCGCGAACGCACTCAGCCTCGATAATTTCGCACTCTCCACCGGCAATCTGTATGCAGCGGCACAACCGGGAGCTAGTTTGTACGGTCTCGCCATGCAAGGCCCAAATCCCGCCGCTGCTTTTGCTGGACCACCGGCCAAATTTGGCCAGCCGGACGACCCAATGGTGGGTAAGCCGATTGGCGGCATCATCGTGTTCGGAGGCGGGCTCCCGCTTTATGCTCACAAAGGAGAACTCATTGGTGGCCTTGGAGTGAGCGGCGACACCGCATGTGCGGACCACGTGGTCGCATGCAAGGTCAGGAACAAGCTTGGCCTCGACGCCGTGCCGCTCGGAGTGGCTCCCGGATCGAGCGACAATCTGATCTTCGACATTCAAAACGGGACTAGCGCAAGTGGATTCGGACATCCCGCCTGCAAGGGCGGCAAACCGGCGGAAGAGATCATCAAGAAGCTGACGGATACGCAACCAACGGGACCTAAGAGCTGACGATCATCACTGCTCCCGACTCGCGTCAATACGGCTGGAAAATGTGGATCGGCACTTTCGCCCGCGTTCCAACACAGCAAATCCGGCCCAGGTCGGCGGATCAACCACCAGACGTGACTTGCAATAGGTGCATCCAACTTTCGTCGTAGAGTTTCGTTTGAAAGTGCAATCTTCTCCTATGCTGGGTGCGAACCTTCAATCGGGAGCTGTCGAGTTTCGAGTGTGGGCGCCGAAACATGACAAACTCTCGGTAGAAATCAATGGATCTGAAGTCCTGGACCTTCAGCGCGAGGCGGCGGGTGTGTTCTCTGGCACAGCCAAGGCCAAAGCTGGAGATCGATACTGCTACCTAGTAGGTGACAAGCGTCTGCCCGACCCTGTCTCCCGATACTTGCCCGACGGCGTGCACGGTCCTACAGAGATCGTGGATCCCAAAGCATTTCGTTGGGAAGACCAAAACTGGAATGGGCTGCCATTCAAGGATTACGTGATCTACGAATTACACGTAGGCACGTTCACTCCTGAAGGCACATTCGATGGCGTGCTTCACAAACTTGATTACCTGCGCAAATTAGGTGTGACGGCCATCGAGATCATGCCGGTAGCCGCTTTTCCCGGCAACCGGAATTGGGGTTATGACGGAGTATCGATGTACGCCGTCCAGGCTAGTTATGGCGGTCCCGAAGGTCTCCGCCGCCTGGTAAATGCCGCACATCGCGTCGGGTTAGCCGTGGTGTTGGACGTCGTTTACAACCACCTCGGGGCAGAAGGGAATTATCTGCGTGAGTTCGGCCCCTACTTCACCGATCGATATCACACCGTCTGGGGTGATGCGATCAACTACGACAATGAAGGGTGCGAGCAGGTCCGAAGGTACGTCGTCGAGAATGCGTTGCATTGGGTTCGCGAGTATCACATTGATGGGCTACGCCTCGACGCCATCCAGGCCATCCACGACAGCTCACGCACGAATATTGTTAAGGAACTTGTGCGTGCCGTTCAGGAGTTCGCCAACGTCAGCGGCAGACGAATTTGCGTGATGGCCGAATCGGACCAGAACGATCGCAAGCTCATTCTGCCGGCAAGCGAAGGAGGATTCGGGCTGGATGCAGTCTGGAGTGACGATTTTCACCACTCTGTGCACACCTTGATGACAGGCGAGAATCGCGGGTATTACCAGGACTTCGGCGGACCCGAGAAGATAGTAAAAGCATTGAATGAGGGCTTCGTTTTTCAAGGACAGCACTTCCGCTTCTGGCGCGCCTCGCGTGGCACCAGCACGGAAGGCATACCTCTGACTCGACACATCTTCTGCATTCAGAACCATGACCAGGTCGGGAATCGCTGCTTTGGTGAGCGCCTGCATCAGCTCGTGCCTCGGGGCGCGGTCAAAGCCGCGGCTGCATTACTCCTGCTGGCGCCGGAGACGCCTCTGCTTTTCATGGGCGAGGAGTATGCCGAGTCCGCACCCTTCCAGTTCTTCACCGACTATGGAGACAAACACTTGCAGCAGGCAGTGGTGGAAGGGCGACGGAAAGAATTCGAGGATTTCGGCTGGGAAGACATGCCGAATCCGCAGGATCCTGCAACGTTCGATAAGTCGAAACTAACCTGGAAATTCGATGACGACGTGCTTGCGTGGTACAGGGAGTTGTTGCAACTCCGGCGGAAGTACGTGATTCCGTCCGGGCGTAAATGTCACGCTCAACTGCGCGAAGGAGAGATCGTCATCGAGTTGCCCCGTCAGGATGCCGGTCTTGTCCTCAGAGTACGCTTTCCAGGGATTCAGACGCGGCAAAGTGAATTCGACCCGGAGCGCAAACCATTGTTACGCAGCGACGAAGATGGTTATGAAGTTCTCGTATTGGAGAAGCAAGCTGCGCAGGAGATAGTGGAAGCACAGCCGCGGCGAATTGCATAAACGACGTCACACGCTGACGGCTGCTGTTCTTGCTTCAGCAGGGGCAAAGACCCGTTCCACCGTAGCCGGACAAAGGCTGTGATATCCGCAGTTCTTGCAATGAAACCCAGGAGTTGGACTGAACTCTGCAGATCGGATCCCCTCTGCAACTTCAAGAACTCTGCCTCGAACCCTGTCTTCGTTGATGCGATCGGTTTCAGCGGTGCTGTTGTCCTCAAGGTTGTAGAAGACAAGCTTCTCGACGCTGTGGCCCTCGAGCTGGGCTGCCATTCCGTAGATTCCTAGCTGCACACTGGTTGCGGCATCCACATCGTTCTTAGGCGCGCCGGTCTTGTAGTCCAACAGCTGTACACCGCCGCTCTCCAAGCGGTCTATACGATCGATGCGCCCGTTAATCATCACGTCCTCGATCGCGAAGCGGAACGACTTCTCTGTGGTGAGCACCTGTGGGTTGGGCTCGAGCGCCCGAAGCGCGATGAACTCGCGCAGCTGCTCGACCCCCTGTCGTTTGTACAGCGTTCTTTGGAGCTCTTCTTCAATTTTTGCCTGCTCGAACTCACGTAAGAACAGTTCAATGCTTTCCTCTGCTGTGCGGCTGACACCGCGCAGAGCTGCGTCATAGAAGTCTTTCAGAACCGAATGCATTGCGGAGCCATACTGAAGCGCCGCAGAAGGCTGTTCCGGCAGCCGCCATTGCTTTTGCAAGGCGTATTTCAGGGGGCAGGTTGCGTATGCATCGATCGCCGAGGCGCTCAACTCGACACCGCGGGATTTCGGGCCAGCGGTCAGCGCGATCCAGCCCGGTAACTCCGCTGGAACCGCGGTGCGAATTCCCTCGCGCGGACCTCGTACTCGGATAGCGTGTTTCACAGCGGAATCTTCGGTCAACTCACGCAAGAATCCGTACGGGATTTCTTGCTTGTTTTTGCCGCCGCGCAGTTTGCCGTAAAGAGTGAGTGTGTCGCGGGCACGTGTGACAGCGACATAGAACAGCCGGCGCTCTTCTTCCTTATGAACCTGCTCGTCAGTCTTGTCGATTCGAGAATGGGTCTGCGCTAATTCTCGCGGAAATTCGAACAGCGTTTCCTTGTAGCTGGTTGGAAACGATGTGGTCGCCACTCGCAGCACGAATACGTGCTTGAACTCCAGGCCTTTAGCAGCGTGAATCGTCAGCAGCTTTACTGCGTCGCGAATTTCGGGCGCTCGGGCTTCCCCGCGCGGATGGAATTCGTCCTCGGGACGCTCCGAGGGTGCGAACGCCAATGTGCCGCCTCCTTCCCGGTAGAGATCGAGGAACTCGAGGAATTCGGGAAGCCGCCCAGTGCGTGCAATTCGCTTGTCACGCCAGCTCGCCGCGAAGTTGCGGAAGCGCGCAACTTCGACTCCGTCCGGTTGAACGCCTAGCAGCTCGGCCGCCCCGTCAATGATTTCCAGGAGGTCGCCTTCTACCGGGTTGTGCCTTTCTGCGAAAGTTCGCAGTCGGGCCAGGAGTTCCGCGCCGCCTTCAACCTGCTCCAGAGTCTTGGCCACTTTGGTACCGCGCGGAGCAGCGGAAAGTTTGGCATAGAGTGCTGGGAGGTCAACGGTCAGCTCGGCTCGCAGCGCGAGCCGGAAGAAGCTCACATCGTCTGAGGCCGCGGTCGTGCAATGTAGCCAGGCTGTGAGATCGCGCAGCACATCAGTTTCAAACAAGTCTGTGTCCTGGACTTCGAAGGGAATTGAAGTCGATCCGAGTTCGTCAACTACGCCCTCCGCGTTGGAATGGCTGCGGAAGAGCACAGCACAGTCGGACCAGCGAACACCCTGATCGTGCAACTCGATGATGCGCTGCGCGATGTCGCTGCACTCCTGCGTGTACGACCGGTACGGAACCACCTCCACCGGCTCAGTTGCAAATAGCAAAGCATTGCCGCGCGCTTTCTCTTCCTCATCTCGCGCCGATCTCAGCCTCTCGCGATCAAATTCGACACGGCTGCCCTGCTGCGTCAAGGCAGGGTTACGATTAATCGTGGAGAAGCCGCAATCCAGGATGTTCTGCGCGGACCGTTGGTTCTCCGCCAGATTGAGTACGTTCTTCTGCGCCAGCTTGTCGAATACGGCGACGAACTCATTGAATGCCGCGCTTGAGGCGCCACGGAAGTGGTATATGGCCTGGTCGGGGTCGCCCACCGCAAACACGTTCTGCTCATCTCCTGCGAGCACACGCGTAAGTTCGATCTGTGCGTGGTTGGAGTCTTGGAATTCATCAACCAGTAGAAATCGCGAATTGAGACGCTCCCGCAGGAGCAGCTGGCCGTCGCTTCGCAGCAGGGCAGTGGCACGAGAGACTAGCGCTCCGAAGGTTAGCAATCGAGTTTCGGCGAGGAGGTTCTCGACCGCCGTGAAGATGGCGGAGATCTCCTCGCAGCGGGCAAGCACTTCGTCGCGGCCCATCTTTTCGTTCTGCTTCCTTTTCGCAACCCGGGGGTGAGCGAGCTCTCCTGCAGATACGCGCGCCACGTATTCGGCATAACTCGAGGCAGTCACGAGTTCGTCGGCGCAGCGGTCAAAGAACAGAAGCAAATCTTTAAGAAAGCGCCCCGGATTGGCAGCTCGTAAGAAGTGATTCAGTGGCAGATCGGCGATTCGCTGGCGCAGAAAGGTCCACAGCTCGATCTGGTCGAGGAGTTGGAAGTCTTCGCCGGCTTCGCGCAGGAGTTCGTAGCAGTAGCCGTGGAAAGTGGACGCGTGCAGTCCCGCAGCAGCCATTCCGGCCGACGATTTCGAAACGCGTTCCCTGATCTCGCGGGCCGCCTTGTGAGTGAACGTAAAGGCGCAAATCTCATTCGGGCGGGCATGTTTTCCCGAAATGAGCCGCGAGACGCGATGTACTAAAACACTGGTCTTGCCGGTGCCTGCGCCCGCGAGCACCAGCATAGGCCCATGCACATGGTTCGCAGCTTCCTTCTGCTTCGAATTGAGTTGCGAATATGCGATTGCCACGTAGGTATCAGGTCCCGCCAAGTGCCGGCCACAGCCATGCGTTGCCGCGCACTGTTGGCCACCACGCATTATGCGAAAGAAAGGCGAATAGAGCAACAACAAAAAGAGTCCGGCCGGCTTTTCCACAACGTACCAGTCGTGCTACTCGCACACTCATGACGATGTATTTATCTTCGACGAATCGCCGGTCACTTCGTCTGGGACCCAAGGGAGCGCGCACTTCTTAATGCCACATCTTCAGGCCGCTGATGTAACTTTCTTCGAACTGCGAAACACCGTTTTCTGCGTGCAATGCGAACTGATGAGCTACAACAACACGTCCAACTGCTTGGCCTGCGGGAGCACTGCGCTCATCATGCTTGGCCGAATCCTCGGTGGCTCGCTCGGTAACCACGAGAGGGCGCGGCTCATCAGTGACGAAGCCATCAACGGTGTTGTGGAGAACATTCTTCAGAAGAACGAAGTTGGAGAGTTGCCCACGAGTGAGATTGCGTTCTCCTCGGGCGCTGACCAGCTCACACACTCTGCGACAAGTAGCATCGCTTGCCGAACCCTGCCTCATGCGCTTCCGCAACTTCAACCCGCGATGCGCTGGGTAGTAGAACGTGCTTGCACCATCACCAGTGCCGACGGTGCCGCGCTGGCGCTCGCTCGACAGGGCAGGCTGATTTGTCATGCCCAGGCGGGAGTCACCGCTCCGGATTTGGGTGTTGAGCTTGCTGCCAATCACGGTATCTCCGGATTGTGCGCGAGCACAGGCATGAGCTGGCGATGTGACTCGGCCGATTCCGATCCGAACGTCGATCGTGGCCGATGCCGCGACTTGGGCGCACAGTCGGTGATAGCGGCGCCGGTATCGCATCTGAACAGCGTCCTTGGAGTGCTTGAAGTGTTCTCGAGTCACCGAAATGCCTTCAGCGATCATGATGTTGCCACGGTTCAGTTGCTGGCCGGCTTAGTGGTGGTGTCGATCACCCGCGGGGTACGACCTGGGACCGTGCTGGAGTCGACTCACACCAGCGCTTTGGCACCCAGCCGGGTCGCGCGACGAGGATTAGCAGGCACCTAATCGCCCAAGGCGGACGAGGCGGAGTCCGGTTGGGTACTTGGTCGATGTAACATAATAGTTAGTAGAAATTCACTGCAAATTCCCTGTTAATTTTTTGCATCTCCGGTTCGCGCTTTGGAAAGCCCCTAGGGACGCAGGTGAGAGTGAGATATCCACAGATTTCGCTGTTAATTCCCTGGCTGAACGCGAAATTTGCAGAATTTGGGCAAAATTTGAAGGTTTTTGCGGTTTTTTTTCAAAACCCCTGTTTTTTTCGCTGTTCTGATGCGCAATTGGAATTTCGCTGAGGAAAGCGTCCTGTAGACTCAGGTCATGCGACCATCTCCGGGGGCCGGATGGCTGCTCGCACTCCTCTCCGCGGTCCTCCAGATTCTTAGCTTCCCATCTCCGGCGTTCTACTTCATCTCCTGGATTGCCCTGACGCCACTCTTCGTGGCCGTAATCGACCGGAGGTACGCGCCGACCCTGCTTCGTGCGGTGCTGCTTGCGTATTTGAGTGGAGTGCTCTGGTACGCCGGCACTTGCTTTTGGGTCTTCCACGTAATGAACAGCTATGGCGGGCTCTCGCGACCTGTAGCCGCGGGCATTCTGGTCCTATTTTGCCTCTACCTGGCGATTTATCACGCTGCCTTCGGACTGCTGCTGGCACTCGCAACCCGCTGCCGGGCCTTTGCTAATGCACGTGCGCTGATACTAGCGCCGGTTCTTTGGGTG
>Ga0170475_109632852_pt1 | contig 10458 bp, 3 predicted proteins | sample Soicark_Litter_5_FD_111474 | JGI IMG/M metagenome (GOLD analysis project Ga0170475, IMG submission 111474) | Avena fatua rhizosphere microbial communities from Hopland, California, USA. Combined Assembly of 48 SPs | reverse complement strand
ATTAGAAACCTTTACAATCTGCGTCTTAAAGTTACGGGAAATAAAGACGTCATCGTAACTAACGTTGTAAATATCTCTTTCCGTGTCAAAGATATCCCTGCCGGCAAAAATATTGCGGCACTGTGGGAAGTAAAGATAGAATGGGTGATCTTCACCGATAACCTCACCGGTACTACCCTTCACCCTACGGATAGGAGCAAGACCAACGATGTCTGTAACTACCCTGCCCCTGGTCTTATCAAGGAAGATGTCCTCCTTCAATTCGAACCTCAATACGGAATCCGGGTTGAACGGCACGAATATCTTGTGGGTACCGATAAGTTCACCCGTCAGTGTATCAAGATCAGGAACGGATACGCTATCATTCAGCGACTTAAGCACCTGGGGATATGTAAGGCGTTTTTTGTAATTCTCGTCTTTATAAGCCACCAGTTTCTCAGTCTTGATCGCATCCATGATAATACCCATCAAAGAAGCATCCGGAACGTGGAAAATAGAGTTGATCGAGTCCGTCAGATCTATTTGTCTCCAAACTCTCCTGTAGAATTTAATATCATACTTGTTTATCTTCGGAAAAGCGAAAGGCTTTGCACCGCGCAGCAGAGGTATTTTGTACACACCATCTACAGGCCTTGCACTGTCCAGCGGATAATCGACATAGGCAAACGTGCTGGAGTCAGCAACCAGGAAGTCCGTATGCCCAGTGTCCATTACACCATCAGGAGGTGTAGGACCGGACGCTGGCGGAGCAGTATTGGTTACCATAGGCGCTTTGGCGGTATCCACCGGAACGGCACTCGCTTCAGACGTGCTTTTGCTTTTTTTCTTCTTCTTCTTCGTTTGAGCTTCCGAAGAGGCACAAAGACCTAAAGAAACGAAAACAAATAAGGCAAATATGACATTTTTCTTCATAGTATAAAACTATTTGACTATTATTCAGCTGTGAAAGTGATTGGGTCTAGCGTTCTGTTGATTCCATCCGGGCCAACTGCCTGAACGAAGTCGAAGGTAATACGTGTGCCGGGAACGATGCTGCTAACAGCACTGCTCATTTCGGCAGAGAACAAGTTACCATTAGCCTTGAAAACCTGTATGTCGGCACGCGGCTTGTTGATAAACATTGTAAACGATTTAATTTCAAATTTGGCATCGAAATCAAAGTCATCAAGAACTGCGTAAACGCGATTCTGCGTTTTGATAGCTGCTGCCGGCAACCTGCCGCCGCTCTTGTTTACAAACTTCACGTGTGGTGGAGGAATTGTCTTTACACGGAACTCGTTAGAGCCCAGTACAACGGTCTTTCCTTTTTCCAACTCACCAGAAACAGTAACGATAGCTTTACCGCGATCCTTCACGGCCATGTTAACTGTATACTGACCATTGCTGCCCGTGATAGAACCAGAACTGATGCTTACACGAAGCTTGTCTTTAGCAATACCGGGAGCCGAAACTGACACTGGGTTGGGTACACCTATGTAAAACACCAGCATTTTGTCGGGAGACACTGTAGCCGATGGTTTAGCAACGGTATAGGACTGATCCTTTAACTGGTATTCTTTAATAGTACCGTCTGCCTGCTTGATACGGATCACGCCATTGTATTTCTTTTCACCTTCAGCAGATGCTGTGGCAGTGTACATACCTTTACCGTCAACTACGTTCAGCTTCTGTCCGCCAACCACAATCTCAGGATTAGAAGTAGAGCTTGACGCAGTCAGGAACACTTCAGCCTTGTATTGCTGGCCAACCAGTACATAAGAAGATGGAGCAACAGCTACAGCTTCAAACCTATCCAGGTTGATCACCGCTTTATCAGCTTCACCAAGGATCTTCTTAACAACATCTGATTCTGTATTCTTCAGATCAGCCTCAATTTTTGTCAGGGCTGTCATAGCCGCTGTCAAAGGAATGCCATCACCGAAATTATCTTCTTCCCATGTGCTCTTTACAGAACCTTTGCGCTTTGGCGGATCGTCAGCGTTAAGCGCCAACTTCAAACCTTCGCGTTCCCTTGGGTCAAGTGCGCTGAAGATTTTATTCTTCGTGTCTTCTATGCGCGCTTTCAATTCCCTACCGCCACCTTTACGAACCCATCTTGGAGAGATATCTACGTCTGCACGGGCTTTCACATCTCCACCTTCATCCAATCCACCGCCCTGCTTTGTAAGATTATCTTTGATTCCCTCGATGTATTTTTCAAGATCAGCAGAATACTGCTTCACCTTCTGCGCCCTTTCATATATCGGCCGTGCGCGAACCGGATCATTCTTTAAGTTTTGTGCTTCAAAAGCCGAGAATGTATTGTTTACTGTGCTTTGTACATTCTTGGTAGAGGTTTCCAGACTTACCGTCAAATTCCTGAAAGCGTCAAGTACGTGGTATGTAACCGTGGTGGCTGCGATGCCGAGAAGTACAAGGTATAGTATACCCATCATCTTCTGCCGGGGCGTTTCATTTTGACCTGCCATGCTTTAAGTTTTTTAAAATGTTATTTATATAAATCCAATACCGATCAAACACCGATACGGGAATTATTATTTATCAATAAATTAGTTCTTCCTGAACGCTTCCAACTGTGCCTGGTAAACCCTGCTCAGATCAGCCAGATTCTTGTTGTAAGCCTTCATACCGTTAGTGGCAGCTTCAAATTCCTTAAGCATGTTTGCAGAAGAAGCAGTCATCTGGTTAATTGAAGCCAAAGTCTTTGTGAATGCATCAAAGCTTGAATTCATATCAGCGATATTCTTAGAGAACGATTTAACACCAGCACCTGCTGATTCAAAATCCTTCATAATAGACTGAGACGCAGCAGACATCTGCGATACAGCCTGAAGCGCTTTATTGAACTGGTCAAAGCCATTACCGGCTGCAACCATATTTTCACGGAATTTCTTTACATCAGTTGTAGTAGTTTCCATTTCCTTAATAAGGTTCTGGGTAGTATTGAATGAACCCGCAACCTGATTAACAGAAGCAACAGTGGTATTAAATTGTTTAAAACCATTGCTGAGGCTCTCAACCACCTTAGGAGTGATAGAAGTGGCCAAAAGGTCATGCAATGCATTTCCTCCTTTGTCTCCGTCAGCTCCTGCAGCCCCTTCCTCAACGACTGCCATCGAGGCGATACCGAGAATAAAGAACAGGACTGCTTCTGTAATAAGACCGGCGGCGATCATGTATTCACCACCCTGCCAGTGAAGAATTTTAAACATCAATCCGATAATTACCACACTAGCTCCCCAGGAGATCACCGAGTTAAGGCCAACTTTCTTTTTTTGCGTGCTCATAATTTACAATTTGTTTTGAATTTGTGAGTGATTTTTTTAGGCTGTATTTTTGTTAATGCAAGGTTAATGAAAAAAACTGAGCTTGTATAATTTTTTTAGAATTTTTTTTACCACTATTTGTTACTTCCTGCGGCTCACCTGGTTAGTAGCACTATGACCAACCATTCTCTTCTTCCTTGTAGTCACAGGTTTGTATAAAACTTCCGGTGCGGACATTACACACCTGAAGCCTAAATAACAATGTGAGGCATTATCGAGTTCCAAATCACGGAAGTACGGGCTCAACGCTTTTGCATTACTAATAAATGAACCGCCGCGAATTACTTTACGGTGCATCGCTTCAGCATCACTTGAATCTGCGTCATACAGCAGAACTGGGTCAAGATCAGAAACAAATGAATATGTTGATGGACTGTATGCATCGAGCATCCACTCGGAAACATTGCCTTCCATATTATATAAACCGAATTCGTTTGGAGCGTATGCCATAACAGGTAATGTGAGCGCCGCACCATCTTCCCAATAATCGCCTTCGTCCTGCTTAAAGTTGGCCAGCATTCCTTTCTCGTCCTTATGTATTGGCGTACTATCTATTACCGGAGCTTCCGCAGCTACTTCCGGTGAGGCTGGCTGATCTTTGCCAGATGATTTCGCTTTGCTCTGAGCAATTACTGCAGCAACATATGCGCTGTCGTGCGGTGTCACTGTAGTATCAGATTTAGCAGTTATTGCAGCTGCGCCAGTAGTATCGGCACCGGTAGTATCCGTATTGCTACGGATCATATCATAGTAACCGGATGCGGCATATACCCACTGTGCCTCAGATGGCAAAGTGTAAGTGAAGTGATAATACTTCATATACTCGGGCATATTGGTATACTCTGTAGCAGTTACACTGCGCCAGTAGCAATAAGCACGAGCCTGCTTCCAGGTAATGCCTATTACAGGATAGTCATCGTAAGGAGGTACCTTGAAGTAGTTTTCAACCAGCAGCTCTGTCTGTGAATTTGTAAGGTCTTCAGCCCAAGCCTGCTCTGATGGATAAACACTAAGCGGCTCAGTCACATACTTCCTTGTTTTCTGCCTGGGATTAGCACTGCTCACGGTGTTTACCGTTTTCAAATAACTAAAATTGAAAACATACTTGTCTTTGCGGATGTTACCGTTTTCATCCAGAAGCGGAGCGATCTTGCTGCGGGTATCTGGATCGTTACTTTCAAAAATTCTCTTGTGATTAACTTTTGACCAATCGATGCGTTTACGTGTTGAATCGCTGTTCATCATCGAGAATTCAGACTTCACTGAAGTATCAACTGCACCGTGCGTTGTATCTGCAGGAGTAGTTGCCGCTACGCTGGCACCAGAGCTTTCGCTTGTTTTGTCGCCCTTCTTATCAGAAAGGAAGTACTTATCATCCTTGAGATACTGGCATACAGCAATTGAGTCTATTACCCACTCCGTAAAAAGCCTGTATTCCTGATTAGTAACCTCAGTTTTATCAATGAAAAAAGCCTTAAGGCTCACCTTCTTTTTGCTGTTGGTATCCGTTGACGACTGATTATAACGGATGGTTGTAGAACCACCGCGGATATAAACCATCCCGGGAGGAGCATTGAGCGTTGCGTGATTGTATGGTAATACGGGCCTTACACGCGATTTTTTGCTGTTTTGTGCGAGACACAAATCAGATATAGATGACGCTGTCAAAAATAAAAGAAATGTAGCCAAAGCTTTATTTATGGGCATGTCTGTAAATTTTTTATTCAAAAAATGCGATTTAAGGGTTTAAAACTATAATTTATTACTTAATTTTCATAACAATACCTATCAAAAAGATTGCAGCAAAGGTAAAAAAGATCTGCCCCTCTATCATTCAACCCGCTACCCGACTCTATTTTTACTTATATGTTAAGCAAACTATGAAAAATACATTGTATTAAATATTTAATACAATGTATTTTTCATAGTTTGCTTAACATATAAGTAAAAATAGAGTCGGGTAGCGGGTTGAATGATAGAGGGGCAGATCTTTTTTACCTTTGCTGCAATCTTTTTGATAGGTATTGTTATGAAAATTAAGTAATAAATTATAGTTTTAAACCCTTAAATCGCATTTTTTGAATAAAAAATTTACAGACATGCCCATAAATAAAGCTTTGGCTACATTTCTTTTATTTTTGACAGCGTCATCTATATCTGATTTGTGTCTCGCACAAAACAGCAAAAAATCGCGTGTAAGGCCCGTATTACCATACAATCACGCAACGCTCAATGCTCCTCCCGGGATGGTTTATATCCGCGGTGGTTCTACAACCATCCGTTATAATCAGTCGTCAACGGATACCAACAGCAAAAAGAAGGTGAGCCTTAAGGCTTTTTTCATTGATAAAACTGAGGTTACTAATCAGGAATACAGGCTTTTTACGGAGTGGGTAATAGACTCAATTGCTGTATGCCAGTATCTCAAGGATGATAAGTACTTCCTTTCTGATAAGAAGGGCGACAAAACAAGCGAAAGCTCTGGTGCCAGCGTAGCGGCAACTACTCCTGCAGATACAACGCACGGTGCAGTTGATACTTCAGTGAAGTCTGAATTCTCGATGATGAACAGCGATTCAACACGTAAACGCATCGATTGGTCAAAAGTTAATCACAAGAGAATTTTTGAAAGTAACGATCCAGATACCCGCAGCAAGATCGCTCCGCTTCTGGATGAAAACGGTAACATCCGCAAAGACAAGTATGTTTTCAATTTTAGTTATTTGAAAACGGTAAACACCGTGAGCAGTGCTAATCCCAGGCAGAAAACAAGGAAGTATGTGACTGAGCCGCTTAGTGTTTATCCATCAGAGCAGGCTTGGGCTGAAGACCTTACAAATTCACAGACAGAGCTGCTGGTTGAAAACTACTTCAAGGTACCTCCTTACGATGACTATCCTGTAATAGGCATTACCTGGAAGCAGGCTCGTGCTTATTGCTACTGGCGCAGTGTAACTGCTACAGAGTATACCAATATGCCCGAGTATATGAAGTATTATCACTTCACTTACACTTTGCCATCTGAGGCACAGTGGGTATATGCCGCATCCGGTTACTATGATATGATCCGTAGCAATACGGATACTACCGGTGCCGATACTACTGGCGCAGCTGCAATAACTGCTAAATCTGATACTACAGTGACACCGCACGACAGCGCATATGTTGCTGCAGTAATTGCTCAGAGCAAAGCGAAATCATCTGGCAAAGATCAGCCAGCCTCACCGGAAGTAGCTGCGGAAGCTCCGGTAATAGATAGTACGCCAATACATAAGGACGAGAAAGGAATGCTGGCCAACTTTAAGCAGGACGAAGGCGATTATTGGGAAGATGGTGCGGCGCTCACATTACCTGTTATGGCATACGCTCCAAACGAATTCGGTTTATATAATATGGAAGGCAATGTTTCCGAGTGGATGCTCGATGCATACAGTCCATCAACATATTCATTTGTTTCTGATCTTGACCCAGTTCTGCTGTATGACGCAGATTCAAGTGATGCTGAAGCGATGCACCGTAAAGTAATTCGCGGCGGTTCATTTATTAGTAATGCAAAAGCGTTGAGCCCGTACTTCCGTGATTTGGAACTCGATAATGCCTCACATTGTTATTTAGGCTTCAGGTGTGTAATGTCCGCACCGGAAGTTTTATACAAACCTGTGACTACAAGGAAGAAGAGAATGGTTGGTCATAGTGCTACTAACCAGGTGAGCCGCAGGAAGTAACAAATAGTGGTAAAAAAAATTCTAAAAAAATTATACAAGCTCAGTTTTTTTCATTAACCTTGCATTAACAAAAATACAGCCTAAAAAAATCACTCACAAATTCAAAACAAATTGTAAATTATGAGCACGCAAAAAAAGAAAGTTGGCCTTAACTCGGTGATCTCCTGGGGAGCTAGTGTGGTAATTATCGGATTGATGTTTAAAATTCTTCACTGGCAGGGTGGTGAATACATGATCGCCGCCGGTCTTATTACAGAAGCAGTCCTGTTCTTTATTCTCGGTATCGCCTCGATGGCAGTCGTTGAGGAAGGGGCTGCAGGAGCTGACGGAGACAAAGGAGGAAATGCATTGCATGACCTTTTGGCCACTTCTATCACTCCTAAGGTGGTTGAGAGCCTCAGCAATGGTTTTAAACAATTTAATACCACTGTTGCTTCTGTTAATCAGGTTGCGGGTTCATTCAATACTACCCAGAACCTTATTAAGGAAATGGAAACTACTACAACTGATGTAAAGAAATTCCGTGAAAATATGGTTGCAGCCGGTAATGGCTTTGACCAGTTCAATAAAGCGCTTCAGGCTGTATCGCAGATGTCTGCTGCGTCTCAGTCTATTATGAAGGATTTTGAATCAGCAGGTGCTGGTGTTAAATCGTTCTCTAAGAATATCGCTGATATGAATTCAAGCTTTGATGCATTCACAAAGACTTTGGCTTCAATTAACCAGATGACTGCTTCTTCTGCAAACATGCTTAAGGAATTTGAAGCTGCCACTAACGGTATGAAGGCTTACAACAAGAATCTGGCTGATCTGAGCAGGGTTTACCAGGCACAGTTGGAAGCGTTCAGGAAGAACTAATTTATTGATAAATAATAATTCCCGTATCGGTGTTTGATCGGTATTGGATTTATATAAATAACATTTTAAAAAACTTAAAGCATGGCAGGTCAAAATGAAACGCCCCGGCAGAAGATGATGGGTATACTATACCTTGTACTTCTCGGCATCGCAGCCACCACGGTTACATACCACGTACTTGACGCTTTCAGGAATTTGACGGTAAGTCTGGAAACCTCTACCAAGAATGTACAAAGCACAGTAAACAATACATTCTCGGCTTTTGAAGCACAAAACTTAAAGAATGATCCGGTTCGCGCACGGCCGATATATGAAAGGGCGCAGAAGGTGAAGCAGTATTCTGCTGATCTTGAAAAATACATCGAGGGAATCAAAGATAATCTTACAAAGCAGGGCGGTGGATTGGATGAAGGTGGAGATGTGAAAGCCCGTGCAGACGTAGATATCTCTCCAAGATGGGTTCGTAAAGGTGGCGGTAGGGAATTGAAAGCGCGCATAGAAGACACGAAGAATAAAATCTTCAGCGCACTTGACCCAAGGGAACGCGAAGGTTTGAAGTTGGCGCTTAACGCTGACGATCCGCCAAAGCGCAAAGGTTCTGTAAAGAGCACATGGGAAGAAGATAATTTCGGTGATGGCATTCCTTTGACAGCGGCTATGACAGCCCTGACAAAAATTGAGGCTGATCTGAAGAATACAGAATCAGATGTTGTTAAGAAGATCCTTGGTGAAGCTGATAAAGCGGTGATCAACCTGGATAGGTTTGAAGCTGTAGCTGTTGCTCCATCTTCTTATGTACTGGTTGGCCAGCAATACAAGGCTGAAGTGTTCCTGACTGCGTCAAGCTCTACTTCTAATCCTGAGATTGTGGTTGGCGGACAGAAGCTGAACGTAGTTGACGGTAAAGGTATGTACACTGCCACAGCATCTGCTGAAGGTGAAAAGAAATACAATGGCGTGATCCGTATCAAGCAGGCAGACGGTACTATTAAAGAATACCAGTTAAAGGATCAGTCCTATACCGTTGCTAAACCATCGGCTACAGTGTCTCCCGACAAAATGCTGGTGTTTTACATAGGTGTACCCAACCCAGTGTCAGTTTCGGCTCCCGGTATTGCTAAAGACAAGCTTCGTGTAAGCATCAGTTCTGGTTCTATCACGGGCAGCAATGGTCAGTATACAGTTAACATGGCCGTGAAGGATCGCGGTAAAGCTATCGTTACTGTTTCTGGTGAGTTGGAAAAAGGAAAGACCGTTGTACTGGGCTCTAACGAGTTCCGTGTAAAGACAATTCCTCCACCACACGTGAAGTTTGTAAACAAGAGCGGCGGCAGGTTGCCGGCAGCAGCTATCAAAACGCAGAATCGCGTTTACGCAGTTCTTGATGACTTTGATTTCGATGCCAAATTTGAAATTAAATCGTTTACAATGTTTATCAACAAGCCGCGTGCCGACATACAGGTTTTCAAGGCTAATGGTAACTTGTTCTCTGCCGAAATGAGCAGTGCTGTTAGCAGCATCGTTCCCGGCACACGTATTACCTTCGACTTCGTTCAGGCAGTTGGCCCGGATGGAATCAACAGAACGCTAGACCCAATCACTTTCACAGCTGAATAATAGTCAAATAGTTTTATACTATGAAGAAAAATGTCATATTTGCCTTATTTGTTTTCGTTTCTTTAGGTCTTTGTGCCTCTTCGGAAGCTCAAACGAAGAAGAAGAAGAAAAAAAGCAAAAGCACGTCTGAAGCGAGTGCCGTTCCGGTGGATACCGCCAAAGCGCCTATGGTAACCAATACTGCTCCGCCAGCGTCCGGTCCTACACCTCCTGATGGTGTAATGGACACTGGGCATACGGACTTCCTGGTTGCTGACTCCAGCACGTTTGCCTATGTCGATTATCCGCTGGACAGTGCAAGGCCTGTAGATGGTGTGTACAAAATACCTCTGCTGCGCGGTGCAAAGCCTTTCGCTTTTCCGAAGATAAACAAGTATGATATTAAATTCTACAGGAGAGTTTGGAGACAAATAGATCTGACGGACTCGATCAACTCTATTTTCCACGTTCCGGATGCTTCTTTGATGGGTATTATCATGGATGCGATCAAGACTGAGAAACTGGTGGCTTATAAAGACGAGAATTACAAAAAACGCCTTACATATCCCCAGGTGCTTAAGTCGCTGAATGATAGCGTATCCGTTCCTGATCTTGATACACTGACGGGTGAACTTATCGGTACCCACAAGATATTCGTGCCGTTCAACCCGGATTCCGTATTGAGGTTCGAATTGAAGGAGGACATCTTCCTTGATAAGACCAGGGGCAGGGTAGTTACAGACATCGTTGGTCTTGCTCCTATCCGTAGGGTGAAGGGTAGTACCGGTGAGGTTATCGGTGAAGATCACCCATTCTATCTTTACTTCCCACAGTGCCGCAATATTTTTGCCGGCAGGGATATCTTTGACACGGAAAGAGATATTTACAACGTTAGTTACGATGACGTCTTTATTTCCCGTAACTTTAAGACGCAGATTGTAAAGGTTTCTAAT
>Ga0170475_106599171_pt1 | contig 10464 bp, 7 predicted proteins | sample Soicark_Litter_5_FD_111474 | JGI IMG/M metagenome (GOLD analysis project Ga0170475, IMG submission 111474) | Avena fatua rhizosphere microbial communities from Hopland, California, USA. Combined Assembly of 48 SPs | reverse complement strand
GGGAAATCGGCGGCGAAAACCGCGCCGAAAAGCCTCCCCGTGCGATGAGCCGCCGGCGCACTTGGAAGGCACTCAAGACAGATGCAAAACCTCTGGGACGCCTGCTTGCGTCGGCTCGAGCAGGAGCTGCCCGCGCAACAGTTCAACACGTGGATCCGGCCGCTGTCGCCCGATACGGGCGCGCCGAGCGACACGTTGACGCTGACCGCCCCGAACCGCTTCGTGCTCGAGCTCGTGCGCGAGCGCTTTGCTGCGCGCATCGAGCGTCTTGCCGCGGAGGCGAGCGGACGCGAGCTTGGCCTGAGGCTGGTGCTGGCTCGCGGCGTGGAGCCCGCATCGCGGCCTGCGCAGCCGAGCGCCAAACCCGCAGCGGAAGCGCCGATCCAGGAACGCTCCCGCCTCAATCGCGGCTTTACTTTCGACAGCTTCGTCACCGGAAAAGCGAACCAGCTGGCCCGTGCCGCCGCGATCCAGGTTTCGGAGAACCCCGGCATTTCCTACAACCCGCTCTTCGTCTACGGCGGCGTCGGGCTGGGCAAGACTCACCTCGTGCAGGCGATCGGCAACCAGGTGGCCGACCGGCGCCCGGACGCGCGCATTCGCTACATCCACGCCGAGCAGTACGTCACGGACGTGGTGCGCGCCTACCAGCAGAAGTCGTTCGACGAATTCAAGCGCTACTACCACTCGCTCGACGTGCTTCTCATCGACGATATCCAGTTCTTCTCGAACAAGGGCCGCACGCAGGAGGAGTTCTTCTACGCCTTCAACGCGCTGGTCGAAGCGCACAAGCAGATCGTGATCACCTGCGACACCTATCCGAAGGAAATCGCCGGGATGGAAGAGCGGCTGATCTCGCGCTTTGGCTGGGGGCTTACGGTGGCCATCGAGCCTCCGGAGCTCGAGATGCGCGTCGCGATCGTCCTGAAGAAGGCCGAAGCCGAAGCGGTGCAGGTTTCCGAAGAAATCGCGTTTTTCATCGCCAAGCACATTCGTTCCAACGTGCGCGAGCTCGAGGGCGCGCTGAAGAAAGTGCTCGCCTTCTCGCGCTTCACCGGCCGCGAGCTTTCTCTGGAGCTCGCCAAGGAAGCATTGCGCGACATCCTGAACCTGAACAGCCGGCAGGTGAGCGTCGAGGGCATCCAGAAAACCGTAGCCGAATACTTCAAGATCAAGATCTCCGACATGCATTCGGAGAGGCGCAGCCGCAACGTGGCGCGGCCGCGCCAGGTGGCAATGGCGCTTGCGAAGGACCTGACGCAGATGAGCCTGCCGGAGATCGGCGAGGCGTTCGGCAATCGCGACCATACGACCGTGCTGCATGCCTGCCGCACCATCGCCAGCCTGCGATCGCGCGACACGTCGCTGAACCGCGATTACTTAGTGCTCGAACAAGTGCTGAAAGGCTGAGGTGGAACAAGCTGTGTGTGAAGCGGGGGCAATTTGTGAATAACTCGGTGCGCCGGCACGCCGCGCGAAACTGTCCCCAAAGCATTCGCGCTCGTCCACAGCTTTCCCCGGTACTTTGCGCTCGCTCAACACCTTGGCGGCAAAGCGCTTTTGCGGGTTGTCCCGCGAATGGTGGTGCTCTATTAGCTACTACTATTTAGGTAAAGAACAATGATTAAAGCAAAGCGAGACGACCTGCTCGCACCACTGTCGGCTGTGGGAGGCATCATCGAGAGGCGCCACACCCTGCCGATCCTGTCCAACGTCCTGATCGATGGATCCGGGGAGACGGTGTCGTTCCTGGCGACGGATATCGAGATTCAGATCACCGCGCGCAGCGGCATTTCCGGATCGAAGGAGTCGCGCGCGCTCACGGTGGGCGCGAGGAAGCTGCTCGACATCCTGCGGGCGCTGCCAGAGGACGCCGAGGTCAGCCTGCAGCCTCAGGACAAGCGGTTGCTAGTGCGGGCGGGCAAGAGCCGCTTTAGCTTGCAGACTTTGCCAGCGGAGGATTTTCCACGTCTCGCCAAGGCCACCGGCGATGTCGCGCGCTTTGCGATGCCGCAGAAGGACCTGCGCCGCGTGCTCGGACTGGTGCAGTACGCGATGGCGCAGCAGGACATCCGCTATTACTTGAACGGCTTGCTGATGGTCGTGGAAGGCGGCGAGCTCAAGCTCGTGGCCACGGACGGTCACCGGCTCGCGTTCGCCTCCATCACACTGGAGGCCGACCTGCCTCGTCAGGAGGCCATCGTGCCGAGGAAGACCGTGATCGAGCTGACCAAGCTCCTTGCCGACAGCGATGACGAAGTGCGCATCGAGCTCTCCGCCAGCCAGGCGGCCTTCGGCTTCGGCGCCATCGACTTGGTGTCCAAGCTGATCGACGGCAAGTTTCCGGACTACACGCGCGTCATTCCGACCGGGCACAAGAACAAGCTGCAGGCAGGCCGCGAAGCGCTGCGCCAGGCGTTGCAGCGCGCGGCGATCCTCTCGAACGAGAAATTCCGCGGCGTGCGCTGGGTATTGACCGATGGCAGCCTGAAGATCGTTTCCTCGAACGCCGACCAGGAAGAGGCACAGGAGGAGCTTGAGGTCGACTACAAGGGCGACGCGCTCGATATCGGCTTCAACGTCAACTATCTGCTCGACGTGCTGAATAACGTGCCCGGCACCGAGCTCGAGTGCGCCTTCGGCGACTCGTCCTCGAGCGCCCTCATCAGCTACGGTAGCGAGAAGGGCTTCAAGTACGTCGTCATGCCGATGAGGATCTAAAGAAATTGGCCGCTAATCCAAATCCGGGCGACTACGGCTCCGACGCCATCAAGGTCCTGAAGGGCCTGGAGGCGGTGCGCAAGCGTCCCGGCATGTACATCGGCGACACTTCCGATGGCACCGGCTTGCACCACATGGTCTTTGAGGTGGTCGACAACGCGGTCGACGAGGCGCTCGCGGGGTTCTGCGACGAGATCGTGGTCACGATCCACACCGACAATTCCGTGTCGGTGATCGACAACGGGCGCGGCATTCCGACCGGCATCAAGGACGACGACGACGAAAAGCGCTCGGCGGCTGAAATCGTGATGACGGAGCTGCATGCGGGCGGCAAATTCGATTCCAACACCTACAAGGTTTCGGGCGGCCTGCACGGCGTCGGCGTCTCGGTGGTGAACGCGCTGTCCGAATGGCTGCGGCTCACCGTCTGGCGCGAAGGCCAGGTGCATCAGATGGAGTTCCGCGGCGGCGCCGCGGTGGCGCCGATCAAGGTCACGGGAACCACGGAACGCCGCGGCACGGAGGTGCACTTCCTCGCGTCCCGGGAGACGTTCGGCACCGTCGACTATCACTACGACATCCTGGCGCGGCGGCTGCGCGAGCTCTCGTTCCTGAATAACGGCGTGAAGATCATCCTCATCGATCAGCGCACCGGCAAGGAGGAGAACTTCGCGTTCTCGGGCGGCGTGAAGGGCTTCGTCGAGTACATGAATCGCGCGAAGAACGTCCTGCACCCCAACCTCTTCGTCAGCAACGCGGTGAAGGACGGCATCACCGTCGAGGTCGCCATGCAATGGAACGACTCCTACCAGGAGAACGTTCTGTGCTTCACCAACAACATCCCGCAAAAGGACGGCGGCACGCATCTGACGGGCCTGCGCGCCGCCATGACTCGCGCCCTGAACAAATACATCGAGCAAAACGAAATTGCCAAGAAGGCGAAGGTCGAAACGACCGGCGATGACATGCGCGAAGGCCTCGCCTGCGTGCTGTCGGTCAAGGTGCCCGAGCCGAAGTTCTCATCGCAGACCAAGGAGAAGCTGGTCTCCTCAGAAGTCCGGCCAGTGGTGGAAGAAGTGGTGGCGGAAAAGCTGCGCGAGTATCTCGACGAGCATCCGCAGGACGCGCGCACGATTACCGTCAAAATCGTGGAAGCCGCCGCCGCGCGTGAAGCCGCGCGCAAGGCGCGTGAAATGACGCGGCGCAAAGGCGTGCTGGATGGCATGGGCCTGCCCGGCAAGCTCGCTGACTGCCAGGAACGCGATCCGGCCAAGTGCGAGCTTTATCTGGTGGAGGGCGATTCCGCCGGCGGCTCCGCCAAGCAGGGACGCGACCGCAAGTTCCAGGCGATCCTGCCGCTCAAGGGAAAGATCCTGAATGTGGAGCGCGCCCGCTTCGACAAGCTCCTTTCCTCCGCCGAGATCGCGACCCTCATCACTGCGCTCGGCTGCGGTTTCGGCAAGGATGAATACAACGCCGACAAGCTGCGCTATCACCGCATCATCATCATGACGGATGCGGATGTCGACGGCTCGCACATCCGTACACTGCTCCTCACCTTCTTCTACCGGCAGATGCCGGAGCTCGTCGAGCGCGGCCACATCTATATCGCGCAGCCGCCTCTCTACAGGGCGAAGCTCGGCAAGGAGGAGCGTTATCTCAAGGACGAGCACGAGCTCAACGAGTTCATGCTCAAGCAGGCGCTGGTGGACGCGGCGCTGTACGCGAGAGCCGGCGCCGAACCCATCACGGGCGATCCGCTCGCGCAGCTCGCGAAGTCGTACCTGCTCGCCGAGGCAGTGATGGACCGCGTATCCCGGCTCATCGACCGCGAGGCGCTGCAGGCCATCCTGGGCGGCGTACAGATCGACCTCACGCGCCGGGATACCGCAGAATCGTCAGCCGAGGCGCTCGAGAAGGCAATCGGCGGCGACGGCATCGCGGTCGCCCCGCATTTCGACCAGAAGACCGACCGTTACCAGGTGCGGATCGAGCGCACGCGCCACGGCAACGTGCGCATGACGACCATCGACACCGAATTCGTCCACTCGGGGGACTATGCGCAGATCCGGCAAACGGCGCAGATGCTCGCCGGCCTGCTCGGCGACGGCGCGTACGTCCAGCGCGGCGATAAGAAACAGCCGGTGCGCGACTTCGCGGAAGCGATGCGCTGGCTGCTGGGCGAGGTGGAAAAGTCGATGGGCCTGCAGCGCTACAAGGGTCTGGGCGAGATGAACCCGGAGCAGCTCTGGGAGACGACCATGAACATCGCGGCCCGGCGCCTCCTGAAAGTGCAGATCGAGGACGGCATCGCCGCCGACGAGATTTTCACCAAACTGATGGGCGACGAGGTCGAGCCCCGTCGCGCCTTCATCGAGTCGAACGCGCTCGGGGTGCGGAACCTCGACGTGTAGGCTTCTCTTCGGGGGCGTCGCCGGCCTTCGGAGCGCGCGCCTGGAATTCGAAGCCGATTTTCCCGTCCGGCTGCTTCACCAGGAAGGCCTTGAAGCGCCGGCCCTTCTTCGAAACGAAGCCAGTCAGGAGCTCGGTGCGCCCGGTCTCCAGCAGCTTCTTCATCTGCTCACGCTCGATCGGTTGCTGCAGGATCATGCGGCCGGAGCGGAAGTCGCAGGTCTTCTTCGGGCCGACGGCGTGCTCGCACGTATAGGCCATCCCATGCTCGAAGACGCGGCCGCCGTCCTTCGGGCATTTGCCGAGCGGCTCCTGGTTGCTGAAATCTGGCGCCTCCCCGCCTTCGCCGGAGCTCTGGCCGAAATCGAATTCCGCCTTTAGCTCATCCGTGAGCTTCACCACCGCGGCGAACGGTTTGCCCATGCGGCTGCGAAAGCCGGTGAGCGGCCCTACTTTGCGCTTGGTGATGAGCTCGGCGACTTCCTCGGTCGACCACTCGCGCCCGGAAGTCACCTTCCAGATGGCGAAGTCGCACTTCTGGCATTGGAATTTACGGTAGTTCTCCTGCACGACGCCGCCGCACTTCGGGCACGGCGCCGGCACCGTGGCGTACACCACGTCGGGGATCTCGCCGGTCTTGATGATGCCGACCACCTTGCGCACGAGCTCCGTGATCTCCTTCATGAAGTGCTCGCGCGTGAGCTTGCCGGCCTCGATGAGCTTCAGCTTGTGCTCCCACTCTCCGGTGAGCTCCGGCGAAGCGAGCTCGACGATGTGCAGCATATGGAGCGCGAACATGAGCGAAAAGGCCTTCGGCGTGGGCACCAGCTCTCGGCCCTCGCGCACGACGTATTCCTCGCGGATCAGTCCTTCGATGGTGGCAGCGCGAGTCGCTGGCGTGCCGAGGCCTTTCGCTTCCATGGCCTCGCGCAGCTCGTCGTCCTCGACCAGCTTGCCCGCACCCTCCATCGCGGAAAGCAGCGTCGCCTCCGTGTAGCGTGGCGGTGGCTTCGTCTGGTGCGCCTGCTCGGCTACTTCGACGACGCTGACTTTTTCGCTCTGCTCGATGGCGGGCAGATTCTGCGCCTCGTCGCCGACCGCACGGCCATAGATGGCGAGCCAGCCCGCGTTCCGCAGCACGCGCCCTTCGGTGCGGAAATGGTGCTCGCCGACCTTGGTGATGCGCGTCGTCTGCAGAAACTCGGCTGCCGGAAAAAACACCGCGAGAAAGCGGCGCACCACCATGTCATACAGCTTCTGCTCGGCCTCGTTTAGGTGCTTTGGCGTCTGCAGCGTCGGGATGATGGCGAAGTGGTCGGAGATCTTCGTGTTATCGAAGATCCGCTTGTTCGGCTTGACCCAGCCCTGCTTGAGAATCTGCCGTGCAAATGAGGCGAAGGCGTCCGTTTCGCCGAGCGCCTTCAGGGTGTCCTTTACCGTCGGCAGATAATCCTCGGGCAACGCGCGCGAATCGGTACGCGGATACGTAAGGACCTTGTGTTTCTCATATAACGCCTGGGCGAGCGACAACGTCATGCGGGCGGGGAATCCGAAGCGTCCGTTCGCTTCGCGTTGCAGGCTGGTGAGGTCGAAAAGCAGCGGCGACATCTGGGTCGCGGGCTTGGTCTCTTCGGTAGCCACGCCCTTCTTGCCGTTGCACGCGGCGACGATCGCGCTGGCCGCCTTGGCATCCCAGAGCCGCTCGGCCTTGCGTTCGGCGTCCTCGTCTTTCTTGAACTGCGCATCGAACCAACGGCCCGGGTATTCGCCGGCCTTGGCGCCGAAGCGCGCGTGCACTTCCCAATAATCACGCGCCGTGAAGGCGCGGATCTTGTCCTCGCGCTCGACGAGGATCGCGAGCGTCGGCGTCTGCACGCGCCCTACCGTGGTGAGATAGAAGCCGCCTTCCTTGGAATTGAACGCGGTCATGGCGCGGGTGCCGTTGATGCCGACCAGCCAGTCGGCCTCCGAGCGGCTCTTCGCGGCGTCGGCGAGCGGCAGCATGTGCTTATCCGCCCGCAGCTTTGAAAAGCCGTCGCGAATCGACTGCTGCGTCATCGATTGCAGCCACAGGCGCTCGATCGGCTTCTTGAGCTTCGCGTGCTGCACGATATAGCGGAAGATGAGCTCCCCCTCGCGCCCGGCGTCACACGCATTCACCAGCCCCGTAACATCCTTGCGCTTCATCAGGCGCAAAAGCACGTTCAGGCGCGGCTCGCTTTTTTCCAACGGCGAAAGCTCGAACCGGGGCGGCAGCACCGGCAGGTGCTTGAACGACCACTTGCCGCGCTTGACGTCGAATTCTTCCGGAACGACGAGCTCGAGCAGATGGCCGACCGCGGACGAGAGCACGTAATCGTCGCTCTCGAAGTACTCCCCTTTGCGCGTAAAGCCGCCCAGCGCGCGAGCGATGTCGCTTGCCACCGACGGCTTCTCTGCAATGATGAGTTTCTTGGCCATGCTGCGCGAAAGGCCGCAGATGATACGAGCAAAGGCGCGGCCGCTTCAACCGGCGGCGCTCGCCACGAGGCGTAATTAGTTCGGCAGCCGGCCGGCGGAGCTCATGAAGAGATCCTCCGCGAGCAGTTGGCTGGTCGGCGTCTGCTGGTTCCACAACACCATCAGGACGATCAGCTTCAGTTGCTCCAGCGACAGGGCGTGGCCGGCGGCCGCGAGCGAGCGCTCGAGCACGATCTCGCGCGTTTGCGGCGTGAGAATGCCGGAATGCTCGAGCGTGATCAGGAAGCCGCGGCAGTCGGCATCGAGCTTGGCGAGCTCACGCGGGGCGAACGCGCGGAAGGAGTTGCGCGCATCGGGTAGCTCGGCTACTTCGCGCGGCATGCGTGCCACGCCGGCTAGCCAGTGCAACGCTTCGCTGATGTCCGAGTCCTCGAAGCCGGCGGCTGAAAGCTTGCGCGCGACGCGCTCGCGATCGTCCGACACCTCGGCCTGCTGGCAGTTCTCGAACAGGTATACCAGGACGTCGTACATGTGAGCCTCCTTTGTTATAACGCGGCAACGCCGGCGGCGTTTACGCGCGGTGCGCCTTCTCTAGGCGCTGATAAAGCCCTCCTGGGAGTGCGGCTACCCGGCCATCAAGCTCCAGACGCAGGAGCTCGGCGGCAACCTGTTCGGCGGTGAGGCCGGCGCGCGCGCAAAGCGAATCGACATCGACCGGGTCGTGGCCCATCACGGCCAGCAGGCCGGTACTGGGGGCGCTCGAGCTCTGAGCCGTATGCGCGTACCCGCTCGGCTGAAAGCCCGACAGCTCGCTTAAGACATCATCGGCCGATTCGACGAGCTTCGCGCCCGTCTTGATGAGCGCGTGGCAGCCCTTTGAGAGTGGTGAGTGAATTGAGCCCGGAATCGCGAATACGTCGCGGCCCTGGTCTGCTGCCGTTCGTGCGGTGATGAGGGAGCCGGAAGCGAGCGCCGCTTCCACCACCAGGCAGCCCCGCCCTAGCCCACTGATCAGGCGATTACGGCGCGGAAAGTTCTGCGCCGCCGCCGGCGTGCCAAGCGGGAATTCGGACACCAACAATCCGACGCGCGAAATCTCTGCTGCCAGCTCTGCGTTGCGCGAGGGGTACACGATGTCGATTCCGGTTCCGAGCACCGCGATGGTGGAGGCGGCGCCAGCGAGTCCGCCGCGGTGCGCAGCCGCGTCGATGCCGAGCGCCAGGCCCGAGACGATGGTGAGGCCGGCGTTGCTGAGCGATCGCGCGAACTGCTCCGCGTTCGTTTCACCCTGCGCCGACGCATTGCGACTGCCGACCACCGCGATCGCCGGCTGCTGCAGAAAATGCGCTTTGCCGTGGGCGTAGAGGAGCGGCGGCGGATCCGCAATCTCTAGCAGCGCGCGGGGATAAGTGGCATCGCCGAGCGTGACGATCCAGTGATCGGGCTCGGCCACCCATTCGAGCGCGCGCGAAACCATCTCGCCCACGCGCGAGGAATCGAGCGCGTCGAGCGCCGCCGGTGCAATGAAGGACGCGAGTTCCGAGCGCTTGCGGGCAAGTACTGCCTCGGGCAATCCGAACTGCGAGAGGAGACGTCGGAGGGTGGAAGCGCCAAGCCCGGGACTGAGCGACAGTTGCAGCCAGCTCGCCAGACCCGGATCCGGCGTCATGCGGGTGGCGAGCCCTTTAGAGGGAAGCTCGGCATCAGCCGATCAGGGGGTCTGCACCACATCGAGCGGGCTGACTGGTTTATTGACGGTCATGATCAGCGCGTAGGATACCCGGTTGAAAACGCGGAAAACAAATGCCAGCCCGGCGCGTTCGTTCGGCAGCTTTATCGCGCCGTCCTTCGAGGTGATGTCTCTCACTTCGCCGCCCAGCGCATAAAGCGCGAGCACGTGTCCGACTTCCAGTCCGTCGCGCGCGCCGCGATTGATGCTGATGATGGACTGCGGCCCGGCTTCGCCCACCTTGCCCGGACTGCCATAGATCGAGATCACGCGGCCGCGAAATGATTTTGGCGGCGAATGCGGCGCGTAGGTGATGGGCTGCGGGCGACCGGCGGCGACGAGCTTGTCGCCCGCCACAACCTCTTGGACCGATGTGGTGAGGGTGACCGTCGCGGGTTCACCCGGTCGATCCAGTTGTGCCGTGCCAAGGTAGATGGCCTCATAGGCGAGCGTCTGGTTGGTGTCGGGATCCACGAGCGGCGGCCCGGGCCGGAAGACATACCACGTCGGCTCCTTCGATTTGCTCATGCCGCGCACGTATCCGCGATTGCCGGCGGCGAGAATGACGCGGTCGGACTGTGTGCCGACAATGGTCGGTGCGCGATCGAGACCGTCGGGCTCGATCACCAGCGGGCGCGAAAGGAATGGCTCAATAACGTTGGCCGGGATGCTGGGAATCTGTTCCTTGGCGAGCGACTCGGAGCGAATGCGAGGACCGAGCTTGACCGAGCCGGGGTCCGCCGGCACGGCCGCTGCAGGCTGTGCAGGGGGGCTTTGCTCGCCTGGCTTCGATTCGCCGATGGTGAGCTGGCCTCGGGCGCGGTCGAGCACGATGACATATCCCGGGTAGATCAGGTGCGGGTTGCGGATCTGTTCCTTATTGAAGCCCCAGAGCTCGGGCCAGCGCCAAGGGGAGTCGGTGAACTTCTGGGAGATGGCCCAGAGGGTATCCCCGGGAACAACAACGTAGCGGTCGGGTGCGTCCGGCTTGATCGCGAGCGGTGCGCTCGGCGCCTGGGCTCCGGCCGAGGCCGAGATGGCGAAGAAAGCTAGCGCTGTGATAGACTTACGCAATTGCTGGACCATGAGACCCCCGCCCGTTTTTTTTGCGGCTCCTGGATCGGCCGGTTTTTCAAATAGCT
>Ga0170475_101170184_pt1 | contig 10464 bp, 13 predicted proteins | sample Soicark_Litter_5_FD_111474 | JGI IMG/M metagenome (GOLD analysis project Ga0170475, IMG submission 111474) | Avena fatua rhizosphere microbial communities from Hopland, California, USA. Combined Assembly of 48 SPs | reverse complement strand
GCTGGCGGCCGCAGCCCCGCGACGGGTGACGAGATCGCGGTCGACGCCGTCTGAGCCGCGCAGCACGACGTCGCGATCGGCGACCGGCTGCCGGTCCTCGGACACCCGATGCGTGTGGTCGGACTGACAGACGACACGGACTTGTTCATGACGCCACTGGTCTTCACCACCATGACCGGGATGGATCAGATGCTGCGGGCCACCGGTACCACGGGCGCGGTGCTCGTGACCACAGCAGACCCCCAGGGTGTGGCAGCACGGCTCGAGGACGCCGGCTACACCGTCCGCAGTCCGGCCCAGCTGCACGAGACGTCGCTGCGGCTCGCCACTGACATCTACGGGCCTCCCATGCGGCTCATGGTCGGGGTCGCCTTCGCGGCCGGCACCCTCGTCGTGGCGCTCGTGGCCTACACCCGGATCAACGAGCAGCAGCGCGACCTCGGAGTCCTCAAGGCGCTCGGAGCGACGCCGGGACGTCTGCGCAGGGTCGCCGTCGCGGAGACCATGGCACTGACAGCGTTGGGCACCTTGGCAGCGATCGTCCTGCTGGTCGTCGCCCGCGAGCTCCTTGCGTGGTGGCGGCCCTCGTTCCCGGTCCTGCTGACCACAGGCACGATCACGCGAACCGCATCGGCGGCCGTTGGGATGGCACTGCTTGCCGCGTGGCTGCCGGCTCGCCGTCTCGGCCGGCTCGACGCTGCATCCGCGTTCCGGAGCGGACGATGACCACGGACACGGTGCGCCGACCCCGCGCCACGCATCAGGCCAACCCGACACGGGCCGTGCCGCTGGGACGTCGCTTCCTGTTTGCCGACCGGCGCCGTGCCGCATTGACCGTCCTCGGCGTTGCGGCCTCGCTGCTCCTGGTCCTCCTCCTCGACGGCATCTTCGCCGGGGCTGTGGACCGGGTCACCTACTACATCCGGACCTCGCCGGCAGACGTCTTCGTCGCCCAGTCCGGGGTGCGCACGATGCACATGTCCGCATCCGCACTCCCGGCCGACACCCCCGACCGCGTCGCCGACGTGCCTGGTGTCGCCTGGGCCGCGCCGATCGCGTTCGCCTCCGGCACGATCGCCGGGCCACGAGGGCGAGAGCTCTCGTACCTGATCGGTTACGACACCGGCACCGGCCGGGGAGGACCCGCTCGCCTTGTCGACGGGCGGGCGCCGGGCGCCGGCGAAGCCGTCATGGACGAGCAGGCCTCGGATCGGCTCGGCGTCGGGGTCGGCGACCTGCTCACGGCCATGGGGGCGTCACTGCGCGTCGTCGGGCTCTCGACCGGAGGAAGCAGCATCACGAACACCACCGTGTTCGTCGACCTCGCCGAGTTCCGCCGGATCCGCGGCGACCGTGTGTCCTACGTGCTCGCTGGCCTCGACGCGGGCGTCGATGCGAGCGCCGGGGCACATCGGATCGGGGCCACAGTCGGCGGGGTGACGGTGCAGACCCGGCAGCAGTTCGCTGACTCGGAGGCGCGTGTCGTCCGGGACATGAGCGCCGACCTCCTGCGCCTGATGTCCACCATCGGGCTCGTCATCGCACTGGCCGTGATCGCGCTCGGTCTGATGAGCGCCACACTGAACCGACTCCGCGACTTCGCCGTGCTCAAGGCTCTTGGCGGTCGCACGCCGCACCTTGCCGCTGTCGTGACATTCCAGGTCGTGCTGACAGTCGTCCTTGCCTCGGTCGTCGCCTCTGCGGCAGCGCTGGCGGTGGCATGGCTGGTACTGCTCGCGGAGCCGTCGGTCGAGATCTCGGTCACCGCTTCGGCGGTGACACAGACCACGGCTCGAGCGCTCGTGGTCGGCATGCTCGGTGGCCTGTGGCCGCTTCGCCGTATCGCCGTGCTCGACGCGGCGTCCGCATTCCGGAGGTCACGATGAGAAGAGCAGCAGGCACCTCGTCCACGACCGGCGCGCTCCCCGGCCCGCCTGCGCCGCCTGCCGGTGACTCGCAACCGCGTGCGTCCTCAGAGACGCGGGTGCTCACGGTTCGAGGGCTGTCCATGACCTACGGCTCGGGCGTAGTCGCCGTCGACGCCGTCCGTGCGATCGACCTCGACGTGGAAGCCGGTGAGGTCCTGCTCGTGATGGGTCCGTCCGGGTCGGGGAAGACGACGCTGCTGCTGATGCTCGGCGCCCTGCTCCGACCGACGTCGGGCTCGATCGCCGTCACGATCAGCGACGGCCACAGCGTGGACGTCGCAGCTGCACCCGAGAAGCAGCTCCCGGCGCTGCGGTCTCGCACCTTCGGGTTCGTCTTCCAGGACTACGCCCTCCTCGACGCGCTCACCGCGGCCGAGAACATCGCCGTCGCCGCCAACCTCGCCGGCACGACCGGGGCCAACGCCCACCGGTGCGCCCGCGAGCTGCTCGACCGTGTCGGCCTGACGCACCGGTCGACCGCACGACCGAACCAGATGTCCGGCGGCGAGCAGCAGCGGGTCGCGGTGGCCCGCGCACTGGCCAACGACCCGCCCGTCCTGCTCGCCGACGAGCCGACCGCCAATCTCGACGCGTCCCGCGGCCGCGACCTGGCCCGCCTTCTTCGTAGGCTCGCAGACGAGGATCGCCGCGCCATCGTGATCGTGAGCCACGACGAACGACTCCGCGAGATCGCCGACCGCGTGCTCTGGTTGGAGGACGGTGAGTTCCGCCAGATCGCCGCGATGGTGATCGACCCGGTGTGCCGCATGCAGGTCGAGCCGACAGGCCCAGGTGCGACCTGGAGCGGCGACCAGTGGTCGTTCTGCTCCGACGCATGCCGGCGCGAGTTCCTCACCGAGCCCGAGCGTTTCATCCCTCGCGGATCACCCGGGGCAACGGATCGCGAGCGGTGAAGCTTCGCGGTGAAGTTTGGTCTCAGACGGCAAGGTCGACGACGAACGACGCGCCACGGTCCGGGCCGGCGCTGAGGGCCGATATCGAGCCGTCGTGCGCCTCCACGAGGGCCTTGGCGATCGCCAGGCCGATCCCCGAGCCGCCGTGCCCGCGGTCGCGGGCCGCGTCCGCCCGGTAGAAGCGCTCGAACACGTGCGGCAAGTGCTCGGCGGCGATGCCCTCGCCCGTGTCGGTCACGGTGAACCGCACGCCGACGTCGGTGCGTTGCGCCGCGAGGGAGACAGTCCCGCCCGGCGGGGTGTGGCGGATCGCATTGTCGAGCAGGTTGCCCAGCACCTGCCCGAGCCGGTCGACGTCGACCCAAAGCTCGGGGAGGTCCGGCTCCGGCATCGCGACGAGTTCAAGACCGGCGTCGTCGGCGCGCGTGCGCGCCGCGGCGACCGCGCGTTCGACCAGTGCGTCGGGTGTGATCTCGCGCGGCTCCAGGCGGAGCGCACCGCTCTCGGCCTGGGTGACCGCCGCCAGGTCCGTGGACAACCTGGTCAGCCGGGCGGCTTGTGCGTGCAGGACCTCGACGGTCCGCGGGCCCAGCTCTTCGACGCCATCCTCGATGGCGTCGATGTACGCGGCGATGGTGGCCACCGGCGTGCGCAGCTCGTGCGCCACGTCAGACATCAAACGGCGGCGCAACGCTTCGTCGCGCTCGAGCCGGCCGGCCATGGCGTTGAACGCGTCGGCTAGGTCGTCGAACTCGACCCCGACGTGCGGTTGCTCGAGGCGGATGTCGAACCGGCCGGCGGCGACCTGTCCGGCGGCAGCGGACAGGCTGCCCAAGGACGCGCCGATGCGTCGTGCGAGCACCACGGAGGCGAAGAGCGCGGTGAGCAGCGAAACGGTCAGCGCGACCGCGACGGTGACCGTGCTGGCCGCGGCGAACGCCTTCTCGGCGTGCTCGATCGCGTCGCCTGGCGAGTTCGCGGCCGCTTCCATGTGGTGGTGGAAGAGGCCGGGGCCGACCGCGCCGGCCACGAGCCAGGCCGCCGCCGCAGCCGAGATGAGCACGAGTGCCATCGCGACCATGAGCCGCGCGGCGATGCCACCCCGCGCGGGGCCCTTCTCGCTCACTCGCCGGACCCCATGCGGTACCCGACACCGCGCACGGTGCGCACGAACCGTTGCTGGCTCGCCGTGTCACCGAGCTTGCGACGAACGTGCAGAAGGTGGACGTCCACCAGGTGCTCATCGCCCACATACCCGTCGCCCCACACCGCCGTGATGAGCGCCCGGCGGCTGAACACCCGCTGCGGGGCGGCGGCCAACGCGGACAGCAGGTCGAACTCGGTGCGGGTCAACGGGACCGGCTCGCCGTCGAGGCGCACCTCGCGAGCGTCAGGGCTGATGCTCAACGCCCCCACAGTCATCACGGTGGCTGGAGCGGCGGCTGCCTCGGTATGCAGGCCTCGAGGCCGTCGCAGCAGCGCTGCGATGCGCGCGACAAGCTCGCGGGGCCGGAACGGCTTGGTCACGTAGTCGTCGGCACCGACCGACAGCCCGATCAATGTGTCGACCTCGTCGGCGCGCGCGGTCACCATGACCACGTACGCGTCGGAGAACGTGCGCACCTGCCGGCACACCTCGACCCCGTCCAGACCCGGCAGCCCGAGGTCGAGAACGATCACGTGGGGGTCGCGTTCCTGCGCCAGGCGCACGCCGGTGGGTCCGTCGAACGCGAGGTCGACCTCGAATCCCTCACGCTCCAGGTAACCCGCGACGAGGCGTGCCAGCGCCTCCTCGTCGTCGACGACAAGGGCGCGCCGTTGCGGCGTGGTGACGGTGTTCATGGCGCCAGTGTCTCCGCACACGGCCCGTCCGGACAGCGCGATCGCGCAGGCCGCACCGGTCTTCATCGTTTCTTGAGCGAACCGATACCGGCAGCCCAGGGGACCGTGCCGAAGATCGTGATGTCAGTTCGGCGCGGGCACGTCCGTGCGCACGCGCCGCAGAAGATGTTCGGAGGTCCCTCGTGCAAGCAACATCCTCGGGCACGGTCGTCATCACCGTCGTGCCCACTCCAGCGTGCCACTTCTGTGAGGACGCCGAGCAGGCACTGACGGCCCTGGCGGACACGTTCGACTTCGAGCTGGACCTGGTGCCCTTCGACAGCGCCCACGGGGCGCGTCTCATCGCCGAGCATCGCCCGGCACTCAACCCGCTCGTCCTGGTCGACGGCGCCTTCTTCAGCGCCGGACGGCTCCCACGCAAGAAGCTCATCAAGCTCCTGACCACGCGAGGCGCAGGTCGGTTCGCGGCCACGGAGGCGGGGGCTCGACGTGGGTAGCGAACTGCTGACCACCGGGAGCGTCATCGCGGCGTTCCTCGCCGGCGGCGTCGCCCTGTTTGCGCCGTGCTGCATCGTCTTCCTCGCCCCGAGCTACCTTGCGGCAGCGGTGAAGAGCCGACGCTGGCGGCTGCTGCCGTTGACGTTCGTCTTCGCTGCGGGCCTTGCACTGGTCATGCTTCCGCTGACCCTGGGGGCCAGCGTCCTCGCCGGAGCGATCGCGAAGTACCACCAGCCGCTGTACATCGCGGGTGGGCTGCTGATGATCGCGCTGGGCGTGTTTGCACTCTCGGGACGGATGTGGTCGCTGCCCTCGTTCGTGCGCGCCCCGGACACCGCCCGCGCGGACACTGGGAGCTTCTTCGCGCTCGGGGTGTTCTCCGGCATCGCCTCCGCCTGTTGCGCGCCCGTTCTCGTCGGCGTGATGACCCTGTCGGCCCTGTCGGCCAACCCCGCAGGTGGGTTCGTCCTCGGTGTCGCCTATGTGTTCGGGATGGTGTTCCCGCTGTTCGTCATGGCCCTGCTGTGGGACAAGGCGCGGCTCAACGAGCGCCAGTTCCTGCGCGCACGACCGGTGCGGCTCCGCGTCGCCGGGCGCGTGATCGCCACGAACACCGTCAATCTGGTCGTAGCCGTGGGCTTCTTCGCCATGGGCATCGCGATCATCGGCCTGGCGAACCAGTCGGACATGTCCCGAGGCACCGCAGCACAGTCCTGGGCCTCCGAGCGCCTGACCGACGCCTTCCTTCGCATCCAGGACTGGGCGGCCCCCGTGCCGGAGGTCGTCCAGGCGCTGCTGCTCTTCCTCGTCGTCGGCGGGCTGGTCGCGGCCACCCTGACCGGACGGCGCCGCGGGGGCGTCGCCGTTCCCCCTGACGTCGACGACCCCGCACCGCGCCCCGACGCTCGACTCGCAGAAGCTCAACCCGAAGCCGTCGAGGGGCACCCGTCCCACACCGACGCCGACGCCACCCCGTCGTGCCACCAGCACCCGGCAGCAAGGACCCACTGATGACCTCCGGATCGGCCACACAGCGCGCCAAGGAACGCCAGGAAGCGCTCGAGAGCGTCCGTGCGGACCAACACGCACAGCAGCAGCGCCGCCGCCTCCTGATTGGGGGCGCGTGGGGCGCGGTCGCCCTACTCGTCGTGGGACTGATCGCCGCGGCCCTGTGGTCCGCGCGACCGCAGACGTCCGACGCCACGCGAGTCGCCCCCGACTTCACGCTGTCCGACTCCGAGGGCGGATCCGTGACCCTGTCCGACCTGCGCGGCGCGCCCGTCCTGCTCTACTTCAACGAGGGCGCCGGCTGCGACGCCTGCATCCAGCAGCAGACCCAGATCGAGGCCGAGTCCGGCTTCGAGCAGGCCGGCATCACCGTCCTGCCGATCGTGATGAACACCGCCGAGCAGATCAACGCCGACCGCGAACGCCTCGGCGCCACGACCCCGTTCCTGCTCGACGACGGCACCGTCTCCGAGGAGTACGGCACCCTCGGTACGGGCATGCACGAAGGCCTTCCCGGCCACGACTTCGTGCTCATCGACGCCGACGGCAACCAGGTCTGGCAGGGCGACTACCCCTCCATGTGGATCGAACCCTCCGAGCTGCTCGACATCGTGAAGAACGAGCTCTGACACCCCCGAAGGAGCACCAACCATGTCTGACACCTGCTGCCGAAGCACCGGCATCGCCGACCCTGCGCCGGAGACCGAGCACCACTGCGCCTGCAACCGGGACGTGGCGGACAGCGGCCACGGCGAATCACGCCACCTGACCCTCGCCGCACCAGCGGGCGCCGACCCTGACGACGGACCCATCAGCGCCTGACCCCACGCGGGCAGGACGCCGGAAGGGAAGACTTCCATGCAACCCGTGCTGTTCTCAGTCTTCGGCTTCGACGTGCAGTCCTACGGCGTCAGCAAGGCAGCGGCCGCACTGCTCGCCGCCTACCTGCTCGGCCGCGCGTTCCAGCGTCACGGCCTGAGGAAGGAGGACGCCCACTCCCTCGTCATGTGGGCGACGATCTGGGGCTTCGTCGCAGCCAAGGTGTACTTCCTGCTCGAACACGCCGATCAGTTCACCTGGCACCACCTCGGGGGCTCAGGGTTCACCTGGTACGGCGGGCTGATCGGCGGCGTCGTCACGTTCCTCGTGATGATCCGGCGCCGCCGGCTCCCGGCCCAGCTCGTCGTCGGCGCCGCAGCGATCCCGCTCACGCTGGCGTACGGCGTCGGCCGCCTCGGCTGCTGGCTGTCGGGTGACGGCACCTACGGCAAGCCCCCCGACCTGCCCTGGGGGCAGTCGTTCCCTGACGGGATGGTCGCCACTGACGTATCGGTGCACCCCACGCCGCTCTACGAGGCGCTCGCCGCTGTACTCATCGCAGCCGCGCTGTGGGCGTTGCAGCGACGGGCATGGCGGCCGCTCCAGGTGTTCGGTGCCTACCTGATCCTTTCGGGGCTGTCGCGGTTCCTTGTGGAGTACCTCCGGATCAACGAGCCTGCGCTGCTCGGCCTCACCCAACCGCAGCTGTGGGCCATCGCCAGTGTGGCTGCCGGCGGGGTGCTCCTCTGGCGCGACGGTGTGCGTGCCCGGCGCACCGAACAACTCCGGGCGAGCTCCGACGAGAGTCGGGTCTCGGCTCACACCTTCATCAAAGCTTGATCGTTTCGCAGCCGTTTTCCGCATTTGGGAGCAGCAGCGTAGGACCAAGGTCCCAAGGTGATTGAGCCTGCGACCACCCGACTGACCATTGAGGAGAACCAAGTGCGCCGACGAGTCACCGTCGCCATCATCGCTTCGACAACCGCCGCGGGACTGCTTCTGGCCGGCTGCTCGAGTACCGCCACACCAGCAGACCCAGCCGCCATGGCTTCCGAGACGGTCGCAGCGCCGTTCAACGACTCCGACGTCACGTTCGCCCAGATGATGGTCGTCCACCACGAGGGCGCCATCGAGATGGCCGACCTCGCCGTCGAACGAGGCACGAACCCCGAGGTCCAGGCGCTCGGCAAGGCGATCTCGGCAGCGCAGGGACCCGAGATCGAGCAGATGACGAGCTGGCTCGAGAGCTGGGGTGAGCCGACGGCCGACGACATGATGGACATGGACGGCATGGACCATGGGGGCATGGACATGGACGGGATGGATCAGGCCGGCGCGATGGCGGACCTCGACTCGCTGTCCGGCACCGAGTTCGACCGCCGCTTCCTCGAGCTGATGACCGCACACCACCAGGGCGCAATCGAGATGTCCGAGCAGGAGCTGGCCGACGGCGAGAACGCCGACGCGCTCGCGCTCGCCCGTCGGATCATCGATGCCCAGAACGCCGAGATCGTGGAGATGACGAACATGCTCGGCGGGCTCTGATCTTCCTCCCGGGCGGGCGCCGGACCCTCAACGAGGGTCCGGCGCTTCGCCGCGAAGCTACCCTCATCGGACCTTCATGATTCCTGAGCCGAGACTCAATGAACTCTCGGGACAGTGGTCGCGCGCGCTGGAGAGCCCGGCGCCTTGATCGGAGGTACGTCGTGGTCGCCACCGCTCCTGAGGTCTCACGCGGCACGGAAGGTCCCGGAACGCCCAGCGGCCGAGCGGGCCTCAGGCTCGCCGCCGTCATCGCCGTCAGCGTGGCGATCGGGATCGTCGCACTCCTGCTGCCTGCCTGGCCGGCCGGCGAGGACATGGGGTCGACGCACTACATGGGCCTGCTCGCCGCGAACCAGCCGTGGAACCTGCTGATCTTCATGGCGATCCCGGTCATCTGCGCCGAGACGGTCGCGGTCACCGAGCTCGTCATCCTGTTCAGCCCGCAGCGTGCCGGCCGGACCGTGAGGGCGTTGAACCGCTACGTCGGCCTGTTCGCCGGGTTCTACTTCCTCGGGATCTTCGTCTACCTGCTCGACAACGCGGTCGTCCCGCTCACCCAGTCCGGGGGCTGGCGTGGCCCGGCCGACGTTATCGCCGTCGGGTTCTACCTGCTTGGTGTCGTGCCGCTCTACGGGATGAGCCTTCTCGAGACGCGCGTGCTGGGCGCCGGGTGGGACGAGCAGCACCGCCTGAAGATCCACGCCACCTTCGTGGGCATCTTCCTCGTGGTCGCTCACATCGCGATGATCGCGGGCATGCTCGACCCGACCGTCGCCGGCTGGGACCCCACCCACGAGATGGACGACGGGTCGCAGATGGAGGGCATGACCCACTGATCGCCGCGACATGATCCGGCATCGCCTGTCGCTCCCCAGCTCGTCGGGGTGGGGACCTCCGAAACCGTGCCCAGTCTATACCCCCCAGGGGTATAGACTGGGCACGGTTGTCTCACCGTGAACCTGTATCGGAGTTCCATGGCCCTGCCTGCGTCGTGCCACGACCAGTCCCTCGGAGCGACCCGGTCGCCCGGGGAGCGTGGTCGTCCTGCGTCACGCCGGGTTCCCGGTCTGACCGTGTGCGGGACCTGCGCGGGCGAGTCGCTCGGTGGTCCCGACGACGGCGCGCGCGACGAGCAGATGCGCGTGCTGCGTGACCTCGCCGGCGAGCTCGGCGTCGCGCTGACCGTCGTCGATTGCCTTGACGCGTGCGAGCGCGGCGACGTTGTCGTCGTGCGGCCGTCGGCGGCGGGCCGAGCGATCGGCGCGGCGCCGGTCTGGCTTCAGCGGATGGCGGGGCCCAGCGCGATGGGGGAGCTCCGTGACTGGCTCGCCGCCGGCGGTCCTGGAGTGGCTGCCGAACCCTCTGGGCTTGAGCGGCACCGCCTCGTCGACCCCGACGCGCGGGTCTGCTGCACGGATAGGTGACAGTTCGTCTCAGGCGGCGAGTGCGACCTGAGTGGTCATGATGGTCTCGAACTCGACTGGTGTCATCCGACCGAGGCGGGCTTGCCTGCGGCGGCGGTGGTAGGTCCGTTCGATCCAGGTGATGATCGCCAGGCGCAGATCCTCGCGGGTGGCCCAGCGGCGCCGGTCCAGGACGTTCTTCTGCAGCAGGGAGAAGAAGCTCTCCATGGCGGCGTTGTCCCCGGCCGAGGCGACCTGGCCCATGGACCCGAGCAGGCCGTGACGGTGCAGCTCGCGCAACACCTTCCTGCTTCGAAACTGGCTGCCTCGGTCCGGATGGACCACGCACCCGGCCACGTCACCGCGGCGTTGCACGGCGCTGAACAGGGCGTTTACCGCGATCCGGGACGTCATTCGGTCGCTGATCGAGTACCCGACGATGCGGTTGGAGTGCACGTCCTTGATCGCGCACAGGTACAGCTTGCCCTCGCCCGTGGGGTGTTCGGT
>Ga0170475_105036307_pt1 | contig 10466 bp, 8 predicted proteins | sample Soicark_Litter_5_FD_111474 | JGI IMG/M metagenome (GOLD analysis project Ga0170475, IMG submission 111474) | Avena fatua rhizosphere microbial communities from Hopland, California, USA. Combined Assembly of 48 SPs | reverse complement strand
TTAAGTAGAGGTCGCAAAAAAAGCATGATTAGAAGGCAAATAAACGTATATAAGAACGTAATCGAGCAAATCAATTAAATACCAATGAAATTAATCTATCGTTTACCATATGTATTTCTTCTTCTTTCGTTTTGTTCCTGCTATCATAATAAGCGAATGATCTATTTGCAGGATAAACATTATTCGCAATCAACTGTGACTAACGTAGAAAATAAGAAAACCGCTTATCGTATTCAGCCTTTTGATATCCTTTCTATTCAAATCAAAAGCGCAGGTGACCGCGATATTTCCAATGTGTTTAATCTGATTCAATATCAGAATTCAATGATGGTTAGTCCGGGTAACCTATACCTTGAGGGCTATTCAGTTGATGCAACCGGAAAAATTACCCTTCCTGTTTTAGGTGATATCGTAGTGAAAGACCTGACTTTGGAGGGAGCGCAGAAGCTTATTCAGTTGAACGTAGATAAATATCTCAAGCAAGCCACGGCTATCATAAAGCTCACCAGCTTCAAAGTGACTGTATTGGGTGAAGTAAAGAATCCGGGTTACTATTATGTTTATAATAACCAGGCAACTGTATTGGAAGCCCTGGGACTTGCTGGCGACCTGACACCCGTAGGTAATCGTCAGCATATCAAACTGATTCGTCAGTTGGAATCCGGATCTCAGGTGGTTTTGCTTGACCTCACGGATCCCAATCTCCTTAAGTCAGATCATTATTATCTCACGCCTGGTGATGTATTGTATGTAGAACCATTCAAAGCACGTTCGAAGCGAACTAATCTTGAGTTACTCACTGTGGTATTCTCAGGGCTGACGACAGCAGTGCTTATACTGAGTTATATCAATGCGAACAATTAATTCATAAAAGCACAAAAGTCATGGACGGAAAAATAAATATAAAAGCGCTGTTAAAGAAGTTAGTGTCGAAGTGGTATTATTTTCTGATTACACTTTTGCTGATTATGCCCTTAGCATATCTCTTTAATGAATATGCTGATCGTGAGTATCTGGTTCGCGGATCTATTTTATTGAATGGAGACGTAAAGAACGGGATTGATAATGAAAAATTTTTGAAAGGAATGGAGCTGTTTACTTCTCACACAGCTATTGAGGATGAAATTGGAATTTTGAAATCGTATCAATTGGTTGAACGAACAATTCGCAGACTGGATTTTGGAGTTTCCTATTTTGAAAAGAAGAATTTCAAAATGTATGAGAATTATGAAAATGAAAATTATCCATTTTATATTGAACTGGATTCCACGGTGAACCAGGTGATTAATGTGCCGGTCTACATCCATCGAACCTCAGAAAATACCTATCGCGTTGCAGTATCAGGCAAAGAAGCGGAGACTTATAATTTCTATACGAATAGAATGACGGAGAAGGTTTTCAAAATTCAGGTAAATGCAGACTTACCAAACGAAACTGCTTACTCAGGCGAGAACCTTGGTTTCAAAGTAAAATTTACTGTTCCTTATGATGCGGGCACAAAGAGTGAGTATTATTTCGTCATCAATAATCTGGCATCAGTGGCGGAAGGATATCGTGAGAAACTGGATGTGAAACCTATCTCACGTGAATCCAACATTGTAGAGATTACTTTGAAAGCAAAATCCCCGCAGAAAGACATCAAATTTCTGAACACGTTGCTTGATGTTTATCTTGAAAACGAGCTGAATAAGAAAAACCAGCTGGGTTTAAAAACCATACAGTTTATTGATGACCAATTAAGTGGGGTTTCCGATGAGTTGAAACAAGTGGAAGGCTCATTAGAGTCTTTTCGCTCCCGCAATAATATTCTCGACATCACCACTACAGCGGAGAACCTGACCCGTAATCTCGATAAAGTGGAAACAGATAAGTCTATACTGGAGTTAAAGCTAAAATATTATAAATACATAGCGGGAGCGCTTGACAATGGAAAAGATGTGAAAAATATCGGTGCGCCTTCCACTTTTGGATTGGAGGACCCATTGCTGAATAATCTGCTCTTAGAATTATCACGGCTGAACCAGGAAAGAGCGGGCCTTAATTATACCACCCGGGAAGGTAATCCTGTAGTGGAGGTGATTGATGCCAAGATCGCTAATCACAAAAAAACGCTGGTGGATAATGTGAATAATTTTATTGAAGCATCTACCATTGCCCTCGATGATCTGAATGCAAAAACCAATCAGATCAAACGCAATGTACAAGGCTTGCCAAGAAGCGAACGTGAAATGGTAAGTATTCAGCGCAGGTTCGACTTTAATGATAATGTTTATAATTATTTATTGGAGAAGAAAGCAGAAGCAGGAATTGCCATTGCTTCCAATACAGTAGAGAAGACAGTAGTGGATAAGGCGAAACAGATAGGTGGTGGTCCGGTATTTCCAAACCGGAAAATTATTTTTTTAGTAGCCTTTGTATTGGCAATAGGCATTTCTTTAGTCCTGATGATTTTCAGAGACTTATTTAATGATCATATTATCACGACCGAAGATGTGGAGAAAAGTACACGTATTCCTTTTATCGGTGCCATCGCTCATGGTTCCAAGCGAGAAAAAGCTACGGGTATCGTGGCGAATGCAAAGTCAGTTTTGGGCGAGTCGTTCCGGTCGTTACGGGTCAATCTTCAGTATCTCACTTTGGGTAAAGAGAATAATGTAATAGGGATTACCTCCTCTAAAGAAAGTGAAGGTAAGACCTTTTGTTCTTCTAACCTGGCTGTAGCTATGGCCCAATCAGGACGGAGGACAATTATTATTGATGCAGATTTACGCAGGCCGCGCGTAGCAGCAGCGTTTCAATTGAAAAACGATAAAGGCTTATCGAGTTATCTTATTGGAAACTGTACTGTGGCAGAGATTATTAATACCACTAACGTTAAAGGATTAGACGTAATTACTTCAGGTCCGATTCCTCCCAATCCCCTTGATCTGATTGGTCTTCCAAAAATGGAAGCACTGATCAATGGATTGAAGCAAGTGTATAATACAATTATTATCGATTCATCACCTATTGGTTATGTATCCGAATACATTATCCTGATGAAATATACGAACGCTAACATTTATGTAGTGAGGTCCAATTACACGAATCGCTTTCAGCTGGAAAAGATCAACAAATTGTATGAAGACAAAAAGATTAAAAATGTAAGCATTCTGCTGAACGATGCCAGGATGTCTGTCAATGGGTACAACAGCTACGTTTACAAATAATCCGTACTGTATGTATGTAATTGCCCAACGTTTTAAAAAGTATTTTGAAAATGCTTTCTGGTTGATTTTTGAAAAAGTATTTACACTGTTTGTGGGGATGCTGGTGGGTATTTATGTAGCCCGCTATTTGCATCCGGAGAGTTATGGCCTGTTGAATTACACAATTAGCTTTGTCAGTATATTTTCGGCTTTCTCTACGCTTGGGTTAGACCAGATTGTGGTTCGTGAATTGGCGAAAGGCACGGAAAGGCAAAGCGATTTGCTGGGTACCGCTTTCGTGATGAAGATGATAGGATCTGTTGTTCTTCTTGGAATAATGGTGGTATTGATGTTCTTTATGCAACACGATTCATTTACGAATACATTGATCATTATTATTGCAATGGCGGAGCTGTTCAAAGCCTTTGATGTGATCAACTATTTTTTTCAGTCACAGGTACGATCCAAAAATGTTGTACAGATCCAATTGATCGTTAATCTGGTCATTAGCTTTCTTAAAATAGGAATGGTGTTTATTCATGCTTCACTCATTTGGTTTGCCATCATTGTTGTCGTCAATTCCATTTTAAATGCTATAGGTTATATTTATGCATACAAAACAAAAGAGGGAAGCCTGAAGGGATGGAGATTTCACAAAGTACTTGCCTTTTCTTTGTTAAGAGAATCATGGCCCTTGGCGTTATATGGTATTGCATTAAATATCCAGGCACGTATTGATCAGGTGATGTTGGGTAAGATGTTGAACAATTACGAAGTGGGTCAGTATTCCGTAGCCCTTAAGTTCATTGAGATATTCGGATTTGTTCCGATGGTATTGATGAATACATTCACACCTGCAGTTACGAAAGCAAAAGTAATAAGCGAAGAATTGTATCATAGCCGATTGATAAACCTGTATCGGCTGATGTTCTTCACGTTTTTATTGGTTGCAGTTCCGATTTTCTTTTTTGCAGAGGATGTCATTGTATTGCTTTACGGGGCGGAGTATCAGGCAGCGGGCTATCTGTTGTCATTATTTGCGTTGAGATTATTCTTTTCCAATATGGGAGTTGGAAAATCGGTTTTTATTGTGAACGAAAGTTTATTCCGTTATTCTTTACTTACTGTTGTACTGGGCGCAGCGGCAAACATTCTTCTGAATCTTTGGCTTATCCCTCTTCATGGAACAGTAGGAGCTATTATAGCAAGCATGCTATCATTTATCATCAGCATTTTTATCGTTGACCTGTTCTTTGCCCGTACCCGTGAGAATCAGAAACTCATGTTTCAAGGCATATTTTCTTTCTGGAAACTAAAAGAAGCATCTTAAAAATGAAACAATGATTGAATTAAAACCTCAAACGGAAAATTTCTTTTGCTGTCCTGAATGCCAGGAGGCCCATCCCGCTATTCATGATGTACTGGTTCAATCCATTCATATCATGGCGGATTGCACATGTAAAAAATGTGGATTTAATTTTTTCCAGGTTTTTCCTGTAGGGCACACAATTGATGATCAGCTCTCAATTGGAAAATTTAATGACCGCTTCTATCCATCTAATTATGAACAACCCTGGCTTTTTGATACACTGGTCAAAGGGAATAAAGACATACGTAAAAGAGAAGTCTCCATTCGGAAGATCGTTTTTGAAGTTTATGAAGACGTGATCATACTGAACACATTAGATTTTTTGTATGGACATGTTTTATTGAAATTGTACAATGCACTTTATCATTTAGAGCATCAAAAAAATATTGGACTAATTGTCATCATTCCCAAAGCTTTTGAGTGGATGATTCCCCGTGGTTGTGCCGAAGCATGGATTGTGGATCTTAAGTTAAGCGAATTGGTTTATGGATATGAATCGATACAAAAATTTGTGGCTAAACAGTTTGACCGGTTTGACCGCATATATTTGAGTAAGGCGTACTCTCATCCCGACTTTAGTAAGATTGATATTAGCCGGTTGACTGGAATTGCACCGTTTGATATAAAGACATTCGTTGAAGAACGTCCTGTGTTTACATTTATTCTCAGAGAGGACAGATGGTGGTTTCCATCCTATGCTGATTATGCTTTTTATCGTATTGTCCGAAAATTAAAATGGCTGAAGAAAGGAAGCAGATGGTTGTCTCACAGGCAAAATAATTTGGTAAAGAAAGCCATTAGTCACATACGCAGACAGCTGCCTAATTCTGAATTTTATGTGGCTGGACTTGGAAATACCGGCAGCTTTCAGGGATACGCACACGATGAAAGATCAGTGAGTGTTGATACGGGAAGAGAGTTCAGCTGGTGTGAGTTGTATGCGCGAAGCCATGTAGTTATTGGCGTGCATGGTTCCAATATGCTATTGCCGACTGCAATGGCTGGTGGATGCGTAGAAATTCTTCCTCAGGAGCGATATGGCAATATGATTCAGGATATTTCCGTGAGATACGGTGACCGGAGACAATTATTTTTTTATCGCTTTGCCGATCAGTATGCCAGTGCTCAATCGGTTGCAAGTAAAGTCATTGGTATAATTCGTGATTATCCTCAGTTTGAAAAGGATATGTGTCTCCATTTATATTCCTAGGAGTACTGATAATTAAGCGCTTTTATTATGATGTATATCATTGAAAAATATTCCCGGACGGATCAATTTTATCTCCTAGACATTTGAATGGTGATGAACGCAATTCCCCTGACAACCCCGGTACTATTTATTGTATTTAACAGGCCGGATACAACACAAGTTGTATTTGAAGCTATTCGTAAAGCGAAACCACAGAAATTGTATATCGCGGCAGATGGTGCACGCCCGAATGTAAAATCAGATGAGGAGAATTGTGAAAAAGTAAAAGCGATTGTAAGTAAGGTAGACTGGGATTGCGATGTAAAAACTTTGTTTCGCGAGAAGAATCTGAATTGCGGTAAGGCGCCCTCTTCTGCAATGACCTGGTTATTTGAAAACGAAGAAGAAGGAATAATACTGGAAGATGATTGCCTTCCTTCATCCAGCTTTTTTCTTTTCTGTCAGGAATTACTTGATTACTACCGTGATGATACCAGGGTCATGCATATTGGCGGAAATAATTTTTTGAACGGCTGGCAAAAGGATCATGATTATTCCTATTACTTCTCACGTAGCGGCCATATCTGGGGATGGGCAACATGGAGAAGAGCATGGCAAAAATTTGATTTTGACATTTCACTTTATCCTAAGCTGAAAGAAAAAAGTTATTTTGATCAATTCTTCATGAACAGCCTGGAACGTTTCTATCGCCTGCGGAAATTTGATAGGACGCGCGAACGTAATGGCGCTGCTGACTGGTGGGATTATCAGTGGGACTTTGCACGATTCGTGAACTCGGGATTAGCCATCGTGCCAAAGAAAAATTTAGTGAAGAACATCGGGTTTGGTGAGGATGCGACTCATACATTAAATGGAAATAACCGGTATACAAAAATGCAGGCCGAAGAAATTGAATTGCCGCTGAGGCATCCGCCTTTTATGATCAGGGATATGGAATCAGATAAAAAATATTTCTCAGGTTTTATGAAAGATACCGTAATGACCAAACTGGGTTGGTAAAAATAAATGAAAGGAATTATGAATTCATCATCTATGCGACTGACTACTCCGGTGTTGCTAATCATATTCAACCGGCCATCAACTACACAGATCGTCTTTGAAGCTATTCGTAAGGCTAAGCCAACCCGATTGTATATAGCAGCGGATGGACCTCGCCCCAATAAAGAGGGTGAAGTAATTAAATGTGAAGCGGCACGGCATGTCGCTACACAGATTGATTGGGATTGTGAAGTGCATACATTGTTTCGCAAGGAGAATCTGGGATGCGGCCGTGGCCCAGCCACTGGTATTTCGTGGTTCTTTGAACATGAAACGGAAGGTATCATTCTGGAGGATGACTGTTTACCCTCTCCTTCTTTCTTTCAGTTTTGTGCAGAACTACTTGAAAAGTATCGTGATGACTCGCGTGTGATGGAAATTGGGGGAAATAATTTAGAAAAACGGGAACTTCGTGAGAAGGACTATTCTTATAGCTTTTCCAATCTCACCTATATATGGGGATGGGCAACCTGGCGAAGAGCCTGGAGACACAATGACTTCAATATGGAGCATTATGATGAGGTCAACAAAAAGAACTATCTAGAGAATTCATACGACACCATTTATGAACGTGACTTTTTTAGTTATGTTTTTGATAAAATGCACAATGGCGATAAGCGAACCAACCGTGATACCATTTGGGATTACCAGTGGCAGTTTGCCTGTCGAATAAATTCGGGACTTACTATTGTACCGAATCGAAACCTGGTCGTAAACATTGGAATTGGCAGTGATGCCACGCACACTACTGATCCAAAAGGAGTAGGGCATAATCTTCAATTGGAAGAAATGTGTTTTCCGTTACAGCATCCGGAGTTTGTTATGGTGGATAGGATTCGCGATCAGCGCAATTTCAATAAAATGCATACCTCGCCAACTTCGCGATTTAAGTCTACGATCAAAAGAGTGATACCCAAACCTGTAATGGAAGGAATGATCCGACCGTTTCTTTACATCTTTTCATAACAAAATGTATAAGCGGGATATCATTAATGCATTGTTCATCCTGAGCTTTTCTGTTTTTGGATTGGGTAATTATGTGTCTGCAGCGAGTAGCCCTACTGTAGGTTATGTACTTTCTGTGTCCTGTCATTTTGCTATCCTTGTCTTTTATCTCATTGATTTAATGTATAAGCGCGATTTTCAAATTCGCATCAATTCCATTTATGGATGGATGACTTTGTATTTGATCTCAAGTTCTGCGTCCTTGTTCATTGCCAGTGCTAAAGGTTTACCTGATCCCAGTCTGATTATGATGGTAGGAAAAACGATTTTGCTTTTCCTTCCCTTTCAGTCATTTATTATTGTTTCGTTATATAATGAGAAACAAAAAGACTTTTTACCAAAATTAACATTGATCAGTCTTAGTCTTCTGTTGTTCTTTAACCTGATGGGGTTTTATGGATTGGGCCTTAGTAATGGAGTGCACAGCATTGAGGGCCGCCTCAACTTTCCGTTTCTTGATGGCTTTTACAGCGGAGCATGCCTGCTGGCCATCATTAATTTTTTGTTGATTTATTATTTGAAGCAGAACTGGCGTTATCCGGTGAGAGTTCTTTTGCTGGGAGGATATTTCATGGTCAACATGGCTATGCTGGTGTTGATTAATTCAAGGCTTACAATATTGATATTCATTTTTGTGCTTGGGATATATGCTATAGGATTAATAAGGGCCAGGGGCCTGTTTTGGCTCTCTCAATTTACATTACCTATTTTACTCAGTTCCGGTTTATTAATTTATCAATTACTCCAGCTTCCGGGATTATCTTCCTTGCTGCAACGCGTGGATATTCAGGACGTGACTACTTTTAATGGCCGTGCGTTTCTTTGGGAAGACGCTATGGATTGGTTACTACACGATCAGCGGGGATTACTATTCGGCAACGGTTACCGGGGGCATTATTTTCTTGATTTGATTTCTGATGTGGCCTTGTTATGGAATGAAAAAGAAACACATCACATGCATCTTCATAGTACTTCGTTGGAGATACTGGTAAGTCAGGGTTTAATCTTTTACATCATTTTCTGTTTTTTGTTTTACATGGCCTTCGAATATTACCGGAAGAAAAGCCTGGATCAGAATCCAGAAGGAGCTTTTATGGCAATCATCGTCTTTCTGCTTTTTGTTTTGCAGGTGGATACTTTCGTGTACCTGGATAGTCTCGGATTTTTAATTTTCTCATTACTCTTATCAAGAGCGGTAATGATCCCGAAAGTAAATGCAAAGGCAGGGATAAAGGTGAAAGCTGTTGAACTTGAAAAGGATCCGGTACTTGAATTTTCATAATCAGGATTTATGGGTGAGGCAAAAGTGGGGGTAGTTATTCCGGTCTTCAATCGTAAGCAATTTACACGTGAGTGCATTCAATCATTGCAAATGCAAACGCGGCCAGTTGATTTGATTGTGGTAGTTGATGATGGCTCTACTGACGGAACCTCCAGAATGCTGAGTGAAGAATTTCCAGAGGTAATTGTATTGCAGGCAGATGGTACACTTTATTGGACGGCTTCAATCAATTTAGGAATCCGGCATGCATTGGCACTGGATGTTGATTATATTCTTACTATGAATAATGATACTAAAACCTCTCCACAATTTGTAGAAAAAATGTTATGGGGTGCAAATCAAAAACAGGGCGCCTTAATCGGAGCGTTGGATATTGATATGGCCACGCAACAGCCTTATTATGGAGGTGAGCATATTCACTGGTGGTCAGGAACATCATCCTTTCTGCTGAATAAATTAAAAAAGGAAGACCAACACGGTCTGCATGAAGTTTCATTATTTCCTGGTCGCGGTCTTCTTATCCCTAAAGCGGTATTTAGTAAAATTGGATTATTTGAAGAAAAGAAATTGCCGCATTATATGGCTGATTATGATTTTACGCTCATGGCAAGCCGGAATGGATTTCCTGTTTACTGTAACTATGAAGCAAAACTTTTTACATATCCGGAAGAGGGCGGAGATCATAAGATCAGAAAGAAAAAGACGCTACGTAATTACTTCAATCATTTATTTAGTATTAAAGGTGGTGGCAATCTTAAAAACTTCACAATCTATACTTTTCGTAACTGGCCTGCTAAAGACATTTTAAGCGCTTTAATATTGGGCTATGCACGAAGACTTGCCGGATTTTGGATTAAGTGATTTGTGTCCCGGATAGCCTATCGCGAAATAATGAGCTGTGTGGATACTTTTTGCCCGTCAGCCAAAGCAAGTGCAACGATGTAGGTTCCATTATAAATATAATCGGTATCTACAACAATGTTGTTATCTCCTGCATCAACGGTTGTTACGGTTCGCTTCACCAAATTCGATGACAAGTCAAATACACTGATCTGTGCCTGTTGCTGAGATGCAGAAGTGTATTGAATAGTAAACTTGTCTGCTGCCGGATTGGGATAGATACTCATCGAAGGAGTTGCGCCCGATTCTTGCGTTCCGGTCACGGACGAATTTCCATCAGGAATGTAAGCGATGTCATTCGTAATCATAATCCGATCTACCTGTACATTGTCATCGTACCATGCCATTTGAAATTTGTTAGTTCCTTCTGTGAAAGAGAACAGCACATCTGTACCGGTAGATGAATCCGTAATTTTTATCCACGTCCATTGAGTATGTACGCCCGCTTTCCATGTTACCCATTTTCCCTTTCCA
>Ga0170475_109425358_pt1 | contig 10467 bp, 17 predicted proteins | sample Soicark_Litter_5_FD_111474 | JGI IMG/M metagenome (GOLD analysis project Ga0170475, IMG submission 111474) | Avena fatua rhizosphere microbial communities from Hopland, California, USA. Combined Assembly of 48 SPs | reverse complement strand
GCCTTTTTTAACTTTAAATTTCTGTTTCATATATGTTTCCTTAATTACAACACTTCCGGCGCCAGTGAGACAATCTTCATGAACTGCTTGGCGCGCAACTCGCGGGTTACGGGGCCGAAAATACGGGTACCGATCGGCTCATTCTGAGCGGTCAGCAATACCGCAGCATTCTTGTCGAAACGGATCGTGCTACCGTCCGGACGACGGATATCGCGGCGGGTGCGCACGATAACAGCCTTATGCACTTCGCCTTTTTTCACCTTGCCGCGCGGAATGGCGTCCTTGATCGAGACGACGATGATATCGCCGACCGAGGCATACCGGCGATGTGAACCGCCCAGTACCTTAATGCACATGACGCGACGCGCACCTGAATTATCCGCGACTTCTAAATTGGTTTGTTGCTGTATCATATCGTAATCCTTACCTTATACCGTTTTTTTCTTCACGTGCTTCGCGCGGTTCACGTTGCTTTCTAAGCAACGTTACAACAGCAGAGCCTTTACCAAATTTTGCCTCTTCTTCTGCATCCCTAGCCTGTACTGCCGCTTTATCCAAGGCTTCCTGGATGACAACCTTTAATTGTCCCTTCAAATCTTCTCTCGTATACGCAGAGACACCGTTACGATACAAAGGCGTACCATCCGGCTTCGCCGGAGCTTTACGATCCTTTTCTTCAGGCATCCTGAGATCCACGGCCACATCCTTGCCAGGAAACGTAAGACGAACCAAAACGTGCTGATTATCAAATAGATAATCAGCCGCCGTGCCAGCAATCTGGTCGGGCGTAGCTCCAGGGCGTGCTTCACGAAGCATCACCTGCTGAGAGAAAGCGTTATCAAATTCGCGTGCCATTTTCCTGTTGCCTCAAATTATTCGTATACCACTGCCCATCTCTTGGTTTTAGAGATCGGCTTGGATTCGATGATCGACACCTTGTCGCCCACCTTGAATTTCTTCTGTTCGTCATGCGCCGCATACTTGCTCGACTTCTGGATGGTCTTTTTATAGACCGGGTGCGTCACCCGGCGATCCACACGAACAACTACCGTCTTTTCGCTCTTGTCGCTGACCACGACGCCTGTCAGTACCCGTTTCGGCATAGACTATTCCTTCTTCTTCGTTTTTTTAGCCGGCGCTTTTTCCTTTTTAGGAGCGGCAGCTTTGGTTTCTTTCGGTTCTTTTGCTTCTTTCACTGCTTTTGGCGCTTTAGCTGCTTTTGGAGCTTTAGCGGCCTTCACAACACCAGGCTGTTCATTGATCAGCGTCTTGGCACGCGCGATGGTTTTGCGCGCTTCCTTGAAGCGACCCTGGTTTTCCAACGCACCGGTTGCCCGTTGCATGCGCAGGTTAAACTGCTCTTTCTTCAGGCTATGCACCAACTCAGCCAGCTCTTCTTTGCTTTTGGCTCTTAATTCAGCGATTTTCATGCATGCCTCTCTTCCGGTAATCTTGCCACAAATTTCGTTTTAACCGGCAGTTTAGCTGAAGCACGGTCAAACGCTTCGCGCGCTTCCTTCTCAGTTACGCCGTCAATCTCAAACAGGATGCGGCCCGGCTCAACGCGCACGCACCAGTATTCAACGCTACCTTTACCAGAACCCATGCGCACTTCGGCAGGCTTCTTGGTTACCGGTACATCCGGGAACACGCGGATCCACATACGGCCGGCGCGCTTCACATGGCGCGAAATAGCGCGGCGCGCTGCTTCAATCTGACGCGCGGTAACGCGTTCCGGCTGCATGGCTTTTAAGCCAAACTCACCGAAATTGAGCGTAAACCCGCCCTTGGAATTACCACGAATGCGACCTTTGTGCGCCTTGCGGTATTTGGTTTTTTTCGGACTCATCATAAGTGTTACTCTTTATCGGTTTCTTGCGTTTCAACAGCAATATTTTCATTCGCAGGCGCTTCAACCAGCACCGGCTTTTCTTTCTTCAGGATCTCGCCTTTGAACACCCATACTTTGACGCCGATGACGCCATAGGTGGTCTTGGCTTCTGCCACACCGTAATCAACATCGGCGCGCAGGGTATGCAAGGGCACGCGGCCTTCGCGGTACCATTCCATACGGGCGATTTCAGCACCGCCCAGACGTCCGCTGACGTTGATGCGGATGCCGAGCGCACCCAGACGCATGCACGACTGCACAGCACGTTTCATGGCGCGGCGGAAAGCAACACGCTTTTCCAGCTGCTGAGCTACAGATTCAGCGATCAGGGTCGAATCCAGCTCTGGCTTCGGAACAGGCACGATATTGACATGCACTTCGTCCTTCGTGAACTTGGCGATGTCCTTCTTGATCTTGTCGATATCAGCACCCTTTTTGCCAATCACCACACCCGGACGAGCCGTATGGATGGTGATGTGGGCCTTTTTGGTCGGGCGCTCGATGACGATCTTGCTAACGCCGGCAGCATCGAGGGTCTGTTTCAGGTACTTCTGAATCTTCAGATCTTCATGCAGCTTGGCAGCATAGTCGCGGTCATTGGCATACCAACGAGAATCCCAGTTCTTGTTGACCCCAATGCGCAGGCCGATAGCATTTACTTTCTGACCCATTACTTCGACTCCTTCTTAGCAGCCTTCTTAGCTGCGGGTTTCTTGCCTTCTGTCTTGGCTTGCTTTTTCACTTTCGGCTGTTCTGCCTTTTCCTCACCGCGCTCTTTCAGCACCAGCGTCAGATTGGCAAACGGCTTGAAAACGCGAGCTGAACGACCACGGCCGCGCGTATGCATGCGCTTCATCACCAGGTTCTTGCCGACATACGCTTCTTTTACATACAGCGAATCGACGTTCAGGTTGTGGTTGTTATCAGCATTGGCAATGGCCGACTGCAGGCCACGCTTTACATCATTGGCGATGCGCTTCTCAGAGAATGAAAGCTGCGTCAGGGCAGTGCTCACATCCATACCACGGATCAGCTGCGCTACCAGGTTCAGCTTGCGCGGGGAAACACGAAGGCGGTTGATCACTGCCTTGGCTTCGGTCGGCGCTAATTGCCGTTCTAATGCTTTCTTACTCATGATTAGTCATCCTTCTTTTCTTCGCTCTTCTTCTCGGCGCTATGCGCGATGAAGACGCGCGTCGGCGAGAATTCACCAAGCTTATGGCCGATCATGTCTTCATTCACCGATACCGGGATGAATTTTTTGCCATTGTAAACGCCAAATATCAAACCCACGAACTGCGGCAGGATTGTCGAACGCCGCGACCAGGTCTTGATGATCTGGGTTTTTCCGCTCGCGCGCGCCTGATCTGCTTTTTTGAGCAGATAGCCATCAACAAACGGGCCTTTCCAAACTGAACGTGCCATAAGTTACCTATTTCCCATGCCTGTTTTTAAGGATCATCTTATTTTTCTTTTTGCGCGAACGGGTCTTGGTGCCCTTCGTGCCCTGACCCCACGGCGTCACCGGATGACGGCCACCTGAGGTTTTACCTTCACCACCACCATGCGGGTGATCGACCGGGTTCATCGCCACGCCGCGTACGGACGGACGCAAGCCCAGCCAACGAGAACGGCCGGCTTTACCAACGACAATGTTCTGGTGATCGGGATTCGATACCGCGCCGATAGTAGCAAGGCATTCGCCACGGATCTGGCGGAGTTCGCCGGAACGCAGCTTCACCTGTGCGAAACCACCGTCTTTGCCGACCAGCTGCACATAGGAACCGGCAGCGCGAGCCAACTGGCCGCCCTTGCCTTCCTTCATCTCCACGTTGTGGATGATAGTGCCGACCGGAATGCTCTTCAGATGCATCGCGTTGCCCGGCTTAATGTCCGCTTTATCGGACGAAATGACGCTATCGCCAACGGCGAGGCGTTGCGGCGCAATGATATAAGCCAGTTCGCCATCTTTATATTTGATCAGCGCGATGAAGCAAGTGCGGTTGGGATCGTATTCAAGACGTTCAACCACTGCCGGCATGTCAAACTTGCGGCGCTTGAAATCAATGATGCGGTAGGTCTGCTTATGGCCACCGCCAGTACGGAACGCCGTCAGGCGGCCATTATTGTTGCGTCCACCGCTTTTGCGTTTGCCTTCGGTCAAGGTTTTGACCGGCGCGCCCTTCCACAGATCCGAACGGTCAACGGTGACCAGGTGGCGCTGTGTCGGGGTAGTGGGTTTATAGGATTTCAATGCCATATTACTTCACTCCGCCTTCTAAATTAAGGGTCTGGCCTTCAGCCAGCGTGATGATCGCTTTCTTGGTGTCGGACAATTTGCCCAGCGTGTTACGGAAACGACGGGTTTTGCCCATGCGCACCAGCGTGTTGACCTTGGCCACTTTCACGTTGAACAATTTTTCAACGGCAGCCTTTACGTCAGACTTCGATGCATCGAGGCGCACGTTGAACAGCACCTTGTTGTGCTCACCGGCAGCCGTGGATTTTTCCGTGATAACCGGCGAAACGATCACGTCGTAATGCCAGTCCTGCGCATGAGTTGCAGCTTGTTTCTTTTTGCGTCCCAGTTTCATTTTAACCTCTCTTGCAATGCGGCAATCGCATCTTTCGTGAGCACCAGTTGCTTGTGGCGCAGGATGTCATAGACATTGGCACCGATGGTCGGCAGCACGTCGACATGCTTGATGTTACGCGCAGCTTTAGCAAAGGTTTCATCCACTTTTGTACCATCGATGATCAGCGGCTTATCCCAACCAGCTTTAGCAAACGACGCGGCAATCTTTTTCGTCTTGGCGTCTTTCAACTGCGTATTTTCGATCACGAACAGTGCGCCTTCCTTCTGCTTGGAAGAAAGCGCCATCTTGAGCGCCAGCTTACGGAACTTCTTATTGAGTCCTACAGCGTGGCTACGCACGACGGGGCCGAAAATCGTTGCACCACCGCGCATCTGCGGGCTACGCAACGAACCCTGACGGGCATTACCAGTGCCTTTTTGCTTGAACGGCTTTTTGGTTGTGCCGGAGATTTCGGAAATGGTTTTGGTTTTATGCGTGCCCTGCTGGCGTTTGGCGCGTTGCCATTCAACCATACGGTGCAGAATATCCTTGGCACTTCAATGCCAAAAATATCCGCCGGCAATTCGATTTCGCCAGCCGCTTTGTTTTCCAGTGTAATAACCTTCGTTTTCATAAGCTAACTCTTACGCTTTTGGCTCTTCAGCCGGTTGTTCAGCAGGCTTTTCCGCCTCTGCAGATTTACGCAATCCCGCCGGGAACGGCGCTTTCGGATGCGAGCCTTTTTTAACCGCATCATATACCATTACCATGCCGTCTTTATGTCCCGGCACAGCACCCTTGATCATCAGCAAGCCCTGTGCATCATCAACCGAGACGATCTGCAGATTTTGCACGGTACGGTTACGAACGCCCATATGACCGGCCATTTTCTTGCCTTTGAATACACGGCCCGGATCCTGACGCTGACCGGTAGAACCGTGTGAGCGGTGAGAAACCGACACGCCGTGTGACGCTTCAAGACCAGCGAAATTCCAGCGCTTCATAACACCCTGGAAACCCTTACCCTGCGTTACGCCGGCGATATCGACATACTGCCCCGGCACGAAATGGCTGGCGACAATTTCAGCACCCGGCTCAAGCAACGCCTGTTCATCAACGCGGAACTCAACCAGCTTGCTCTTCGGCTCAACCTTCGCCTTGGCATAATGGCCACGCAGCGACTTGCTGGCATTTTTTGCCTTGGCAATACCTGCGCCGAGCTGAACAGCATTATAGCCATCCTTCGCTTTGGTCTTTTGGGAAACCACCTGGCAATTTTCAATCTGCAATACGGTTACAGGCGTTTCTTCGCCCGTTTCGCCGTACGTGGTCGTCATACCAATCTTCTTCGCTATCAATCCTGTTCTCATAACCTTACCTTTTTAACTTCCACAGAGCTCCGGATTGCTCCGGAGAGGGCCATTCGCAATGAATCAGGCCGCCTCTGCTTTAATTTTAATATCTACACCAGAAGCCAGATCCAGCTTCATCAGCGCATCGACCGTCTGCGGCGTCGGATCGAGAATATCGATCAGGCGCTTGTGCGTACGGATCTCAAACTGTTCGCGCGATTTTTTGTCGATATGCGGCGAACGGTTAACAGTGAAACGCTGCATACGGCGGGGCAGCGGAATCGGGCCAACAACGTTAGCACCGGTACGCTTTGCCGTATTAACGATCTCGCTGGTCGACTGGTCGAGCACGCGATGATCGAAAGCTTTGAGCCAAATTCTGATTTTCTGGTTTTGCATAATGATTACTCAATAATTTTGGCTACGACACCTGCGCCGATGGTGCGGCCGCCTTCGCAGATAGCGAAGCGGAGGCCTTCTTCCATGGCGATCGGGTTGATCAGCGTCGCTTCGATCGCAACGTTGTCCCCAGGCATGATCATCTCAGTGCCAGCAGGAAGCGTCAGCGAACCGGTCACGTCCGTGGTGCGGAAGTAGAACTGCGGGCGGTAGTTGCTGAAGAACGGAGTATGGCGACCGCCTTCTTCCTTCGTCAGTACGTAAATTTCCGCCTTGAACTTCGTGTGCGGGTTAACCGAACCTGGCTTGCACAGAACCTGGCCACGTTCAACATCTTCGCGCTTCGTGCCGCGCAGCAAGATACCGACGTTATCACCAGCACGGCCTTCATCCAGCAGTTTGCGGAACATTTCCACGCCGGTGCAGACCGTCTTCTGTGTTGCCTTGATACCTACGATTTCGATTTCTTCGTTCACCTTCACGATACCGCGCTCAACACGGCCGGTCACTACAGTGCCGCGGCCAGAGATCGAGAACACGTCTTCCACCGGCATCAGGAACGGTTTATCCAGTGGACGTTCCGGCTGCGGGATCGTTGCATCAACGGCATCCATCAGCTTCAGGATAGCTTCTTTGCCCAGGCCATCGGACTTGCCTTCGAGTGCCGAAAGCGCCGAACCGTGGATGATCGGGATGGTATCGCCCGGGAATTTGTACTTGTTCAGGAGTTCGCGAACTTCGAGTTCGACGAGGTCCAGGAGTTCTTTGTCGTCGACCATGTCGCACTTGTTTAAGAACACGACGATGGCAGGAACGCCAACCTGACGGGCCAGCAGGATGTGCTCGCGGGTCTGGGGCATAGGGCCGTCAGCAGCGGATACAACGAGGATCGCGCCGTCCATCTGCGCAGCACCCGTGATCATGTTCTTCACGTAGTCGGCGTGGCCAGGGCAATCAACGTGCGCATAGTGGCGCTTCTCGGTTTCGTATTCAACGTGCGCGGTGTTGATGGTAATACCACGCGCTTTTTCTTCAGGAGCAGCGTCGATCTGGTCGTACGCCGTGTACTTCGCCTTGCCGCTCTCAGCCAATACCTTCGTGATCGCTGCTGTCAGCGACGTTTTACCATGGTCAACGTGACCAATCGTGCCGATATTGCAGTGCGGTTTCGTTCGTTTAAATGTTTCTTTGGTCATTGCTTTACTCCCTTATGCTACTTTCTTTTTAATCTCTTCCGCCACGTTGGTCGGTACCTGTTCGTAGTGGTGGAATTCCATGCTGTAGGTGGCGCGGCCCTGCGACATTGAGCGCAGTGTATTCACGTAACCGAACATGCTACCCAGCGGCACCATGGCATCAACCACGCGGGCGTTACCACGCGAATCCATGCCCTGTACCTGGCCACGACGGCTGTTCAAGTCACCGATGACATCGCCCATGTAATCTTCCGGCGTTACCACTTCAACTTTCATGATCGGCTCTAACAACACCGGCGCACATTTCGGCAAGCCTTCACGGTATGCAGCGCGTGCGGCGATTTCAAATGCGAGTGCTGAAGAGTCCACATCGTGGTAAGCACCGTCAACCAGCGTCGCTTTGAAATCAATCATCGGGAACCCGGCAACAACGCCACTTCCCAGTGAACCTTCCAGGCCTTTTTCAACACCCGGAATATATTCTTTCGGTACGGAACCGCCGACAACTTCGTTTTCAAATACAAAGCCTTCACCTGGTTTAAGCGGTTCGAAATCGATGATAACACGCGCGAACTGACCTGAACCACCAGACTGTTTCTTATGCGTATAATCGATCTGCGCTTTTTTGGTGATGGTCTCGCGGTATGCCACCTGCGGCGCACCAACGTTGGCTTCCACCTTGAATTCACGCTTCATGCGGTCAACGATAATTTCGAGGTGCAATTCACCCATACCCTTGAGGGTAGTCTGACCGGTTTCAGCGTTGGTGGAAATACGCAACGAAGGATCTTCCGAGGCCAGGCGCGACAATGCGACACCCATTTTTTCCTGGTCAGCCTTGGTTTTGGGTTCAACCGCCAACTCGATTACCGGCTCTGGGAATTCCATGCGCTCTAAAATCACCTGATGGTCAACATCAGAGAGCGTGTCACCCGTGGTGGTGTTCTTGAGACCTGCGAGGGCGACGATATCGCCAGCATGCGCTTCCTTGATATCTTCGCGGCTGTTTGCATGCATCAAGAGCATGCGGCCGACGCGTTCGCGGTTGTCTTTTATGGTGTTCTGGGCATAAGAACCAGACATCAGGGTACCGGAATAGATGCGCACGAAGGTCAGCGAACCGACGAACGGATCGGTCATGATCTTAAATGCAAGACCAGAAAATTTTTCGCCGTCTTCCGCTTTACGGACCGTCTCACCATCGGTTTTGACGTCAATGGCTTTAACCGGTGGAATATCAGCCGGCGACGGGAGGAAATCAATGACTGCGTCGAGCATGGGCTGCACGCCCTTATTTTTGAACGCCGCACCATTGATGACCGGAACGAATTTGAACGCCACGGTGCCTTTGCGGATGCATTCCTTGAGTTCAGCTTCGGTCGGCTCGGTGCCGTCGAGATATTTCGCCATAACCGCATCGTCCATTTCAACGGCGGTTTCGAGCATCGCAGCACGCGCTTTGTCAGCAGCAGCTTTAAGTTCAGCGCGGATGGGCTGTTCATCAAACTTGGCGCCCAGCTCTTCGCCTTTCCACACGATCTCTTTCATTTTAATGAGGTCAACAACACCCTCGTACTTATCTTCGCTGCCGATCGGCAGGTTGATAACGAGCGGACGGGTACCGAGACGATCAATCATCATCTGCACAGTGCGTTCAAAGTTGGCACCGATACGGTCCATCTTGTTTACGAAGCAGATACGGGGAACGTGATATTTATCAGCCTGACGCCATACGGTTTCCGACTGCGGCTCAACGCCGGCAACGGAATCGAATACAGCGACCGCGCCATCGAGCACGCGCATGGAGCGTTCGACTTCGATAGTGAAATCCACGTGCCCAGGCGTATCGATGATGTTAATGCGATGGTCTTTCCAGAAGCAGGTCGTAGCAGCGGAGGTAATCGTGATGCCGCGCTCCTGTTCCTGTTCCATCCAGTCCATGGTGGCAGCACCTTCGTGCACTTCACCGATCTTGTGTGACTTACCGGTATAATAAAGGATACGCTCAGTCGTCGTCGTCTTACCTGCGTCGATGTGGGCGCAGATACCGATATTGCGATACTTATTGAGTGGCGTTGAACGTGGCATACTGTGCGTTTCCTAATTACCAGCGATAATGTGAGAATGCTTTATTGGCTTCAGCCATCTTGTGCGTGTTTTCACGCTTGGTGACGGCACCGCCGCGTTGATTGGCGGCATCCATGAGCTCGTTAGCAATACGATCGCGCATGGTCTTTTCCTTACGGCCACGGGCCGCTTCGATCAACCAGCGCAGCGCAAGCGCCAGGCGACGTTCTTCGCGAACTTCGGTCGGCACCTGGTAGGTAGCACCGCCGACGCGGCGTGAACGCACTTCCACCGACGGTTTAATGTTGTTCAGCGCGTCATGAAAAAACTTCACCGGATCAGCGCTGGTCTTTTTCTTGATGATATCGAGTGCTTCATAGCAGATCGTTTCCGATGCGGATTTTTTACCGCTGTACATCATGGTATTGATGAGTTTGGTCAGAACGATATCGCCAAATTTAGCATCTGGCAGCACTTCTCTTTTTTTAGCGGCATGACGACGTGACATAATCTACCTATTATTTGGGACGTTTAGCGCCGTAAGCCGAGCGCGATTGTTTACGGTTTTTGACACCCTGCGTATCAAGCGTACCGCGAATGATGTGATAACGCACACCAGGTAAGTCTTTTACGCGGCCGCCGCGGATCATCACTACGGAGTGTTCCTGCAGGTTGTGGCCTTCGCCGGGAATATACCCGAACACTTCGTGACCATTGGTCAGACGTATACGTGCGACTTTACGCAAAGCGGAGTTCGGTTTTTTCGGCGTAACGGTCTTTACCTGCGTGCAAACGCCGCGTTTCTGCGGGCACGCTTCAAGCGCCGGAGTTTTATTGCGATTCTTCAAAGGCCGACGGCCCTTGCGGACCAACTGATTGATGGTTGGCATCAGAGTTTCCCTTATTCAAATATGTTTTTCGTTTTATTCGGAGCGACTTACTTGGCAACTAATTGTATTTTATACATTAATTCGCCAGTAGTTTCG
>Ga0170475_107498495_pt1 | contig 10468 bp, 6 predicted proteins | sample Soicark_Litter_5_FD_111474 | JGI IMG/M metagenome (GOLD analysis project Ga0170475, IMG submission 111474) | Avena fatua rhizosphere microbial communities from Hopland, California, USA. Combined Assembly of 48 SPs | reverse complement strand
CGGAGTCAAATCCGATATCAACGTGACGCCGCTCGTCGACGTCATGCTGGTGCTGCTAATCATCATGATGCTTATCACGCCGATGCTCAATCAGGGCGTCGCCATGCGGCTGCCGCAGGCGTCAAATACGCAGGATAAGCCGACCACGCAGGACAACACGACGGTGGCCGTCGGTAAAGACGGTTCGATGTACGTGAACTCCAAGCCGGTCACGGAAGCAGACATGGCTACGAAAGTCACCGAAGCGCTCGAGAGCAAGAAGGACAAGGTAGTCTTCATCAAGGCTGATGAAGAGGCGCTCTACAGCTCCGTGATGGCGGCGATGGACCAACTGCATCAGGCGGGCGTCGAGGACATCGCGTTGATTACCGAGCGCCGGCACACGGCAGGTGGGGGAGGTCAGTAATGGCGCACGGCCACGCGCACCATCACCTCGGCGCTGAAAAGGTCGTGACGGCGTCAATTCCGCACGCGAGTGCGGACATGAACGTCACGCCGCTTATCGACGTGCTCCTCGTGCTGCTCGTCATCTTCATGTCAGTCGTCAATCTCACCCAGCAGGGCGTCGACATCAACATTCCCGCTGAAACGAAGAAAACGACCGACGTGACGCCAGACGTGAGCCAGATTGTGCTGCAGATGTCTGCGGACCGCCGCATCACGGTCAACAAGACGGACGTGACGCTCCCGGAACTCGAGAAGAAGCTTCGCGACATCTACGAACAGCGCAAAGACAAGAAGATGTTTCTGATGGCGGCTGGCGCGCTCCGTTACAAGGAGATCATCGACGTGATCGACGCGGCGAAGGGTGCCGGCGTGGATCAGGTCGGCATCGTTACTGAAGGTATGCAGAAAGCGGCGGGCGCAGGCAACTAGCTCTACCAACCGCTCCTTCTTTACCCGACACACCTGGCCGCCTCTCCTTCGTGGGGCGGCCATTTTTCGTTTGTGGGGCGGCGGCCGCCACAGGTAAGGTTCTAAACATGCGTAATCAGTCACGTCTCTCGCGCGGGGCGGCGCTTGTCTTCTTCATCCTGACGGCCAGTGCACTGCGCCTCAGCGTATTCGCGCAGACCCCGGCCCGCACGTCTCAGAAATTTGCGGCCGATGCGGCGCTTCCGCTGGATGCCGCGATCAAGACAGGCGCGCTGCAGAACGGCTTGAAGTTCTACATTCGTAAGAACGGCCGGCCCGAAAAGCGGGTAATGCTGCGGCTCGCCGTCAAAGCGGGGTCGCTCGAGGAAAACGACGACCAGCTCGGGCTCGCCCACCTGATCGAGCACATGGCGTTCAACGGGAGCGAGCACTTCAAGTCCGGCGAAGTGTTCAGCTACTTTGAGCGAGTGGGCGCCAGGCTTGGACCGCACGTGAACGCGCAGACAAGCTTTGATGAGACGATCTACATGCTCGATCTGCCGACGGATCAAGGCGATGTCGTGGCGAAGGGGCTGACCGCACTGGCGGACTTTGCCGGCGGACTCACGCTCGATCCGAAGGAGATCGAAAAAGAGCGCGGCGTCGTCATCGAAGAGTGGCGCGGCGGTCTTGGCGCCGGCTCGCGGATTCGCGACAAGCAGATTCCGATCATCTTCTATAAATCGCGCTACGCAGACCGATTGCCAATCGGCAAACCTGAGATCATCCGCACAGCGCCTGCGGCCAAGCTCCGGCAGTTCTACGACACCTGGTATCGACCCGAACGGATGGCGGTGGTTGCGGTGGGCGATTTTGATTCGGCGGCGATGGAAACCTCCATTCGATCCACGTTCGGCGGTCTCCGCGATCGCGCGAAGGCAGTGAAAGTCCCGAGCGGCACGGTCACGATCAAGCATCCTGTGATGTCGAGCGTCATCACCGACCCGGAGCTGACGCGGACCAACGTGCAGATCATCCGCAAGTTTGTCAAAGCGGCGGATCAGCGCGTGGCGGATTACCGTCGATCCCTTGTCGAGCGCATGGCGCAAATGATGCTCAACGACCGACTCGCGGAAGTATCACGGCGGCCGGATGCGAGGTTTCTCGGTGCGGGCGCGGGTAGCCAGTCGATTACGCCTGAGGTGGACGCGTTCGTCCTCAATGTTCGCGCGCCTGACGAGAACATCGAAGAGGGTATGGCCGCCGTCGCCATAGAGGCGAAGCGCGCCCGCGACTTCGGCTTCAACACATCGGAACTCGAGCGCGCCAAAAAGAACCTCGCTGCGGGATACGAGCAGGTCTATCAGGAGCGCGACAAGTCGGAGAGTCAGGGCTTCGCACAGGAGCTGCTGAATCTCTTCCTGCAAAACGAGCCGGCGCCAGGCATCGCGTATGAGTACGAGCTGGTGAAAGAGCTGCTGCCCACGATCACCACCTCAGAGGTCGCCAACGCGATGCGACGGCTGATGATCGACGACGGCAAGGTGGTGCTGCTCACGGCACCGCAGAAAGACACGGTGAAATTGCCCACCGAGGCTGCACTTCGCAATGCTCTCGCCTCGGCCGAATCAACCTCGGTGATGCCCTGGAGCGACACGGCGACCACGCGAGAGTTGGTCCAGAACAAGCCGCAGCCTGCGGCGATCGCGTCCCGTCGAGAAATCGCGGACGTTGGCGTAACCGTGGTCAAGTTCGCAAACGGCGTCGAGGCGTGGTTCAAGCCGACGACGTTCAAGAACGATCAGATTCTGTATACGTTGACGGCGCAGGGTGGCGCATCGCTCTCCACGCCAGAGGACTTCGAGGAAGCCGCTTTAGCAACGAATTATGTTCGGACGTCTGGTGTGGGCGGATTGAAGGCTCTCGACCTCGAGAAAATGCTCGCCGGCAAGATCGCCGGGGCATCGCCGTTCATCTCGCTGTCGAGTCACGGTATCTCCGGAAGCGCAGCGCCTGCCGATCTTGAAACCGGGCTGCAGCTGCTGTACGCAAGCTTCACGACTCCTGGCGACGATCCGGAGCAGTTCGATGTCATGAAACGGCAACTGCTGAACGCTGTCGCAAACCGCGGCCGCGCGCCCGGACAGGTGTTCGGCGAGAAGCTCGAGCAAATCAATAGCTCGAGTCACTACACCTCTCAGCCGTTGACGGCAGAGCGCATTGGGACGCTGGATCGGCAGAAGATGCTGTCGTTCTACAAGCAGCGGTTCTCGAACGCCGCCGACTTCACCTTCTTTATGGTCGGCGCATTCAAACTGGACGACGTGCTGCCATTGGTCGCGCAATACGTCGGCGGATTGCCGACGACGGGTCCTCCGAGAACGGAGGTCAAAGACGTCGGCATACATTTTCCGCCTGCGTCAATCCGCGACGGCGTCGCCATGGGACGCGAGCCGCGAAGCAACGTCGTGATCAGTTTCTTTGCTGACGTATCCTCCGATCCGGTCGAGGCCGAGAACGTCGCGGCGGCGACGACGGTATTGGACATCGCTCTGCGCGACGTGCTGCGCGAGGACCTGAGCCAGACGTACACGGTCTCCGTCGGACAGGGAGGGCCGGGGTTGCCGCAGCGTGGTGGCAGTTACATGCGGGTCAGCTTCGGCGCCGCGCCGGAAAACCTCGCCTCGATGACCGAGCGCGTGTTAGCCGAGATCAAGAAGCTGCAGTCGGACGGGCCGTCGGTGGATTTGACGAATCGGGCGAAGGAATCCGCGAAGCGGAGCTACGAGCAGGCCTTGCAGCAGAACGGCTACTGGCTCGGAAGGCTGCAGGCCGTCCATCAGTTCGGCCGAGACCCGACGGAGATCATCACGCGTTCGGCGCGAATCGACGCAGTGACGCCAAAGACGATTCAGGAGGTCTTCAAGAAAGATTTCCCGATGGACCGCTATACGGTCGTGACGCTCGTGCCGGCGACGCCGCCGGCTCAGGCGAGCACGCATCAATAGCGGCGTTGTCGATGTTCACGCGCATCGGCGTCGTCGGGCACGGGCGACTTGGGTCCGCAGTGGCCGCTCGGCTTTCGGACCGCGGCGTCGCTGCTTCCGTTGATGATGCCGATGTGGTGCTGTTATGCGTGCCAGACCGCGCGATCCACGAAGCCGCCGCAGGGATTTCGATCGGACCTTGGGTGGCCCATATGAGTGGCGCCGCTCCGCTGGCGGCGCTCGCCCCGCATACAACACGTTTCGGAATCCATCCGCTGCAAACCTTCAAGCAGGGCGGCGGTGCCGCTCAGTTCGACGGCTCTTGGGCTGCGGTCACGGGCGAGTCGGAAATGGCGCGGGAGCGTGCCCGGTGGATTGGGGCAACTCTCGGCCTGCGAACATTCGACATCGCCGAGGATCGTCGGGTCCTGTACCACGCGGGCGCCACAATTGCCTCGAACTTCCTTGTGACACTGTATCGTGCAGCGCGACAGCTCGTTGAAGCGGCAGGGGCACCTCCAGAGGCGCTGCTGCCGTTGATGCGTCGCACAATCGACAACGGCTTTGAACTGACGGGGCCGATCGCCCGCGGCGATTGGAACACCGTTGAGGCGCACCTCGCCGCCATTCAACAGCACGCGCCGGAGCTCGAGGACCTGTATCGCGCAATGGCGCGAGCGACACGGCAATGAAAATCGTTCGCGGTGTCGCGGAGCTGCGGGCAACGCTTGCGCCCTTCCGCGGGACGAAGACCATCGCGCTCGTTCCAACGATGGGCGCATTACACAACGGCCACGTCGCGTTGTTCGCAGCCGCGCGCCCTGCCAGCGACCTGGTCGTTGCGAGTGTTTTCGTCAACCCGACCCAGTTCGGCGACTCGAAAGACTTCTCCACGTATCCGCGCGACGAAGCGGCGGACGCACGCATTGCCCGGGACGGCGGCGTCGACGTCGTGTTCGCGCCGAGCGTCGATGAACTGTATTCGCCGGGCCATGCGACATGGGTCAGCGTCGAGGGGCCTGCCCTGGGGCTGGAGGGCGAATACCGTCCGGGACACTTTCGCGGCGTGGCTACCATCTGCCTAAAGCTGTTCATGTGCGTTCAGCCGCAGATCGCGTTCTTCGGCCGGAAGGACGCGCAACAGGTGGCGGTGGTGCGGCAAATGGTTCGCGATCTCAATCTCGAGCTCGATATCCGCGTTGTTCCGACTGTGCGCGATGCAGATGGCCTGGCACTTTCGTCGCGAAACGCGCGGCTCTCTCCGGAGGAGCGTACGCGCGCGCTCGCGATTCCACGTGCGCTTGAGGCGGGCGTTTCGGCCTATCAGGCAGGAAGGGATCCGGTGACCGCGGCGCGGATGTCGCTCAATGGGCTGGATGTGGATTACGTGGCCGTCGCAGATTTTGACGGCGAGCCGACGCTTGCAATTGCGGCCCGCTTCGGCTCGACACGGCTCATCGATAACGTCGCGCTCGTCGAAAAGACTCGGTGACCATGCCCAAACTCTCCGTCGCCGACTTTGCGGCGCTTAAACAACAGCGTCAGAAAATCGCGATGATTACCGCGTACGACGCGCCCAGCGCGCGATTTGCCGACGCTGCCGGCATCGACGCCATCCTTGTGGGCGACTCCGCCGCGATGACGGTGTTCGGCTACGAACAGACAACCACCATCACGCTTGACGACATGCTGCTGCTCGCGCGGGCAGCAAGACGTGGAACCACCCGCGCAGTGCTTATCGCCGACATGCCGTTTGGTTCGGTGCAGGTGTCCGACGCCGACACGGTCGCGAACGCGGTGCGCTTCGTGAAGGACGCAGGCGTCGACGCGGTGAAAATCGAGGGCGCAGGACCGATGGCCCGCCGCATCGCGGCCGTGATCGACGCGGGAATTCCCGTCGTCGGCCATATAGGACTCACGCCGCAGTCAGCGAATCAGCTTGGCGGGTACAAAGCGCAGGGCCGCACTGCCGCAGCCGCCACACGCCTCCTCGACGAGGCGGCGACACTCGAGCACGCGGGATGCGTCGCGATCGTCCTCGAGGCAATTCCACCACCTGTGGCTGCTGCAATCACTCGAGGGTTGACGATTCCTACCATCGGCATCGGTGCGGGCGTCGACTGCGACGGCCAAGTGCTCGTCTGGCACGACCTGCTCGGCCTCAATGGCGACATGGACGGGACCGTCAAGGTTCCGAAATTTGTGAAGCGGTACGCCGATCTCGGAGCGGAGATTGTGACGGCGGTTCGTGCCTACATCGCGGACGTTCAGTCGGGACGATTCCCCGAACCGCGTCACACCTACTCGATGCCGGACGAAGAACGCGAACGCTTCGAGACGAAGGGCCGCAAATAGAAAAAAGACCGCAGCGATTGCTCGCTGCGGCCTTTTCGCATCGAAGCGCGTCTGTTAGAACGTCACACGAGCACCGAACTGGATTTCTCTCGGCCGCGGGGCGAACGTGCCGCTGTTCGCGTTCGTGAACGCGCCGAAGGTCGCCGCGTTGTACACCAACGTTGGGGCCGTTGCCGTTCCACCAATCGTATAGAACGTCTGGTTCACCGTGGTGTAGTTGATCCGGTTGAAGAGATTGAACGCTTCCGCAAGAATTTCGATTCGGATGTTGCTGGGCAGCGCAAATCCCCGCGCGATCCTCAAATCCACGTTCGTCTGATACGGCAGCCGGAACGAGTTACGTTCGACATTCGGCAGGCGATTAGTGCCGCCGTTGCCGAGAATGCCGGTGAGGATGCGGTTCGCCGGCGGCGCGTTGCCGCTGACCAAGCCGGTGTAGGGTGCTCCTGACGAGGCCGTGATGATGGGCGCGAACGTGAAGTTGTCGAGCCACGCGTTCTTCGGATGCGGCTGCCAGATCGCGCTGAGGCTGAAGCGGTGCGGGACGTCGAAGTTACTGACGGCTTCTTCGAGGCCGAGATCAAATGGATTCAGCACGTTGTTGGCCGTCGTGAAGGTCTGCGACGTCTGGCCGTTGTCCCGAGCGCGTGAGAACGTATAGCTCGTCTGCACTTGGAGGCCCTTCGTGAGGCGGCGATTCAGCGCGAGAACGAGCGCGTTGTATGTCGTGTCGACATCGTACGCAATCTGCGTCATCTGGCTGAAGTTCGCGTTGGGCCGCGCGCCCGAGAAGAAGGGGACGGTAAGGCTTGTTGCATCCAGCGGTCCGCCGCTAATGGCATACGTCAGTGTGGATGAAGCGGCTGGCAGGTTCTGATCGATGAACACCGGCAGATGATGACCCTTGCTGCCGACGTAAGAAACTGACAGGACGGTATTGGTAGCGATCTTCTGGTCGAAGATCAAGTCGTACTGATGGATTGTCGGATTCTGTGTGTTGGGGCCGAAGAACACGATGTTCGGCCGAACCGGCGTTGCAGAACCGCTTGACAGGATGTTCGGGTACACGGGCGCTCCGGCGGCCGTAGGTTGAATGGTCAGCGACAGCTGGCCCGCCGACACGCCGGTATTGGTGATCGCATTCGAGATCGTCGAGTTGATGATGCGCCCGTAGAAAATTCCATAGCCGCCGCGCACAACCGTGTTGCCGTCGCCGCGCGCGTCCCAGTTGACGCCGAGGCGCGGACCCCAATTGTTCTTGTCACTGGGAAGTTGCGACGTGCGCGGTTCCAGCGGGTTCGCGATCTGTGGATCCGGCATCTGCTGATACTCGTAGCGCAGGCCGAGGTTCAGCGTCAGGCGAGGCGCCAGATGCCACGCATCCTGCACGAACGCAGCGTAGTCGACAGTCGCAAAGGTGAACGCCGTCGGTCCGATGCCCTGGCTGAATGTCGAATAGTTGCGTGCCGCCTGATTCAGTTTCGTCGCCAGTATGTAGTCGCTGATGAAGTCTACGCGGCTGTTGTACGCGTACACGCCGCCTTCCTGAAACAGGTTGTCCAGTTTGTCGTTCGTGCGATTAATGTCCACACCGAATTTGACGAGGTGCGTGTTCGCGAGCCAAGTCGCCGTGTCACTCACCTGCACGCGGCGCTCGTCCGGATACGAGGTGCGCTCGAGGAAATTCGGCTTGCCGAATTCAAACGACGCGGTGCCGCCGATGGTCACGTCCGGCGAACGACCCGTTCCGGGCGCCACAGGTTCGCCGGCGATGGCCGGTTGGCTCGTCTGATACTCGAAGTCGCGCCCCCACTGGAACCGGATTTCGTTGGTGAATTTGGGGGTCATGATCGAGTTCAAACGCGCGATCACCCAATCCCCGTCGACACCGTCGTCGCCCCAGTTGTCGACACCGCGAGCCACGGTTGCGGCCGTCTGGACGCCGGCTGGCGACTTCCATCGGAGATGGTTGTAGCTGACCGCGAAGGAATGGTTGTCGGTCACCTGCCAGTCGATCTTTGGCAGGACGATCGTCTGATCACCAGTGCGGGCGACGACGCCAGTCAGACCCTGGATGAACGCGAGACCGTCATTCGCCTGCGTTGCATTGACGCCGCGAGTTCCCAGCGTCGCCAGTTCGGCGGCGCTCAGCGGCGCAAAGAAGGCGGTCGGATTCGCGGGTACCGCGGTCCCTGGGAAATTGCGTGTCTGTTGATCCGCATTGAAAAAGTAGAACAGCTTGTCCTTCTTGATCGGACCGCCTACGCCGAGTCCGTACTGCTGGCGGCGGTCGTCAGGCTTGATGCGCACCGACGTAAATACCCCATTCACCAACTGCTGCTGCGTGGTGAACGGGTTGGACGCGCCCCATTCGTTGTCGCGGATGAAATAGAAGCCCTCGCCGGACGTTCTGTTCGAACCGCTCTTCGTCACAGCGTTGACGACGCCGCCCGCAGCGCGACCGTACTCCGCTGAATAATTTGAGGTCGTGACCTGGAACTCCTGAACAGCAGCGAGGCTGAGTGAATAGCTCAGACGCGTGCGTCCGCGTTCCTCTGCGAAAAACGCCTGCGTGTTGTCGCCGCCGTCAACGGTGTTGTTATTCAGAAGCCCTGAAATTCCTCGGAAGCTGATGAGGCCAAACGTGCCGTCCGGCGCCGAACCAGGCGTCGTCAGTACGAAGTTGGACCAGCGGCGCGCGCTCACCGGCAGGTTGTTGAGCGATTCCTGGTTGATGTTCGTGGAAAGGTCGGCCGACTCACGGTTGATCACCGGTGCCTGGGCGACGACCACCACGGTTTCGGTCTGTCCTGCGAGGCCGAGCGTCACATCGAGGTTCGTGACGCGGCCAACTTCGACAACGACGTTGGCTCGCGTGTACGACGCGAATCCAGAAAGCATGACTTCAACCGAGTACGTGCCCGGCTGCAGCCGAATGACGGTGAAATGACCACTTTCGTCCGTGGTTGTCGTGGCGACGGCGTTGGTGGCGACGTTCTTCGCCGTGACCGTCGCACCGGGAATAACCGCCTTACTGGGGTCGGCGACGAGCCCGCCGATTGCACCTTCCGTGGTCGATTGCGCCCACAGCGGACTCGCCGCTGTGACTAGACCAAATACCGCAATAAAAATCGCGAGCCGCAGGGTATTGCGTTTTATCACTGTTCTTTCCTCTGTATTGATGATGTCGGTCGCCGCTGTGTGGCAGGGGCAAAGGCAAATTGTACAAGCGAGTCTTGCAACGCAACGGAAAAAAGGCCGTCGGACAAGATGTCCGACGGCCGCCATCCAAAGGGCTGGAGCGAAAACGGCTGTTACGCGCCGGACGCCTTCTTCTTGCGGGTCGCTTCGGACTGATCCTGCAACTCTTTGGCTTTTTTCAAGAGGTCCTGCTGTTTCGCTGGGTCCTTCTCGAGATTCGCTTGAAGGCGAAGAAGCAAGCCCTTGTATGTCATCGCATCGGAATAGTCCGGCTTGATGGCCAACGCTTTATCGGCGGCAGCGAGGCCCTTGCCGATGTAATCGCGCTTCTCCGTTTCCTTCAACCGCGAGTCCTTGCGGGCTTCGTCCTGGTAGTAGACGGCAATCGTCTGCCACGCTTCCGGATTGTTCGATTCCTTCTGTGCACGCTGTTCGAGGGCGTCGATTGTCTTGTCGAACTTGTTTTGGCGGTTATAGAAGGAGGCGAGCGACGTGTATACGGACGCGTCGTTCGGTTTTGCGTCTTTTGCCGCAAGGAACATGCGCTCGGCCTCGTCGTAGACGCCGGCGTCTTCGTATAGCCGCGCAAGCATGAAGTAGTTCGCGATATCGCTCGGGTCGCTTCGGATCATGCTCTGCAGCACTGGTTCCGCCTTGCCGGGGTCATTCAACTTGTCAGTGCCGTAAGCGGCGACGAGATATTGCAGCGACAGCTTGCCGAGCTTTTTGTATTCCGGGCTGTCCGAGGCGTTCAGCTTCTCCGCCGCCATCTGGTAATACTGGACAGCCTTTTCCATCAACGCGTCGTTCGCCGGGTCGCCCTTCTTGCTCGGCTTGTACAGGTTGTCGAGGGAGTTGGCAAGGAAGAAGTACGCGGGCAGCGTTTCCTTGGCGTTGGGATCTGCGTCGACGGTGGCCTGGTAGAGATCCGCCGCCTTCTTGTAGTCCTGCGCCTGGTAGGCCGTATTCGCGTCTTTGTATGACTTTCTACCCTTCAGTTGGCTCACCTGACCACAGCCCGCGGCCGCAAGGGTGATCGTTGTTGCCAGCGCCGTCACCGCCACCAGCGG
>Ga0170475_125085812_pt1 | contig 10470 bp, 19 predicted proteins | sample Soicark_Litter_5_FD_111474 | JGI IMG/M metagenome (GOLD analysis project Ga0170475, IMG submission 111474) | Avena fatua rhizosphere microbial communities from Hopland, California, USA. Combined Assembly of 48 SPs | reverse complement strand
GCTACTCGAACTCGCTGCGATCCGTCAGAATCTCTACGCCCTTTGACGTGATCGCCAAGACGTGTTCCACATGCACGCTCGGCTTGCGGTCGCGGGTGACGACGGTCCAGTGATCGCCTAAAACTTTCACGTCCTTGCCGCCCATGTTCACCATCGGTTCAACGGCGATGACCAGTCCTTCGTCGAGCCAGAAGTCCTGTTTGTTCCAGGAACAGGCGTCGTAATTCGGCACTTGCGGATCTTCGTGCATGTTGCGGCCGATGCCGTGGCCGACGAACTGCTCGACGACCGAATAGCCGTGCGAGCGGACGAAGTCGGCCATTTTGCGAGCGACCTGCGACCACTTCCGGCAGCGGGGGATTTCACGAATCGCCATTCGCAGCGTTTCTTCGGCGACGTCCCAGAGCTTTTGCCGGTCCGGACTGATCTTGCCAACGCCGACGGTGATCGCCGAGTCGCCGCACCAATCCTGGTAACGACAGCCGGTGTCGAGCGTCACGAGGTCGCCCTCGGCCAACTTCCGCGGCCCGGGAATGCCGTGGACGACCTCTTCATTGACCGAAATGCAAGTCGCCGCCGGGAAGGGCGATTTCTGACCGGTGTAGCCTTTGAAGAGTGGAACGGCGCCGAACTTGGCGAAGTAGTCGTCGATATAGGTGTCAAGCTCCTTGGTCGTCACCCCAGGAGCGATCGTCTTCTTGACGTTCGACAAGACCTCCGCGACGAGACGGCAAGCCGGCCGCATCGCATCGATTTCGTCGCGAGTTTTCAGTCGAAATCGCGGCTTCAGCACCGCGCACCTCCGAGAGTCGGCGGCGACCGAATGCCGCCACAGGAACGATTACTTGCGGGTTTCCACGAGGCTAGCGTAGTTCCGCATGATCAAATGATTGTCGATCTTGGCGATCAGGTCTAGCGCCACACTGATCATGATAAGCAGGCTGGTCCCGCCGAAGAACGCCGCAATGCGATACTCGACGCCCATGAAGTCTGAGACGAGCGTCGGGATGATCGCGACCGCGGCGAGGAACGCGGCTCCCACGTAAGTGATCCGCAGCATGACGCGTTCGAGGTATTCGGCCGTCCTCTTGCCCGGGCGATAACCGGGGATGAAGCTGCCGTAGTCCTTGAGGTTGTTCGCGATGTCCTTCGGGTTGAAAGTGATCGCCGTCCAGAAGTAGCAGAAGAAGTAGATCAGCGCCACGTAGCTCAGCGTGTAGAGGAAGCCGTGGTGTGAGAACGAATCGTACAGGAGGTAGAAGACGTAAACATTTGGAAACGTCTTGGCGAAGAATGAAAAGATCATCGTCGGGATGAGCAAAAGACTGCCGGCGAAGATGATCGGCATGACGCCGGACTGGTTCACGCGAAGCGGCAGATACTGACGATTGCCACCCATCACACGGCGGCCGCGGACGTGTTTCGCCGACTGAATCTGAATCCTCCGTTGCGCCTGCGTGATCAGAACCACGCCGACGATGACTGCCAAGAATAGCGCAATTAATTTGAAGAGATCCACAACTCCAATCTGGCCCGGATCGGCCGTTAGAGTGGGCGTGAACTTGTTGAAAAGAAGCCTGAACGCGTCTGGCATTCGCCCGATGATGCCTGCCATGATGATGAGGCTGATGCCGTTGCCGATTCCGTATTCGTCGATCTGTTCGCCGATCCACATCAGAAACAATGTGCCGGCGGTCATGACGATGACCGAAACGGTGGCGTAGAACCACGCCCCCGAGGCTCGGTATTCCTCGGCGATGACGGCTGGTCGCGCCTGATCGCTGCCGGCGCCTGTCGCGCCTTCCTGGCTCCAGAGGACGTTCACGAGGAACGCACTCTGAAGCAAGCAGATGACGACGGTCGCGTAACGCGTGTATTCGTTGATCTTCTTGCGGCCGACTTCGCCTTCCTTCTGGAGCTTTTCGAGCGCAGGGACCACGCTTGCAAGCAACTGAAAGATGATCGACGCGGATATGTACGGCATGATGCCGAGTCCGAAGATCGTACTCTGACTCAACGTGGTGCCGCCGAGCATCGAGAGACTGCCGAGGGCCTGTCCGAACTCGCTGCCGTGGACGCGCGCCGCCCATTCGCGAAAGCCGACCTGATCGACGAACGGCAAGGGAATGAGGTATCCCAGCCGATAGATCGCCAGGAGCAGAAGCGTGAAGAAGATCTTCATGCGCAGCTCTGGGATGCGAAAGATCGTGATGACTTTACCCATCAATCGAAATCCTTGACGCCCGCTTCGACGCTCACCGCAGTGTCGCGAAGTCGGGCAAACTCATCTTATGACCAACGGAAAAAACGACGAAAGCCCGGACATGTTCCGGGCTCGCAATCGATGCTGAACGGCGAGAAGATGAAAGAGCTCGTCAAGTGACGGCGACTTTCGGCTTGCGCGGCCGCATCTTGTTCTTGATCTTCGGCCCACGATGCTTGCCGGGGACGACCACGCATTCTCCGCCGGCCTTTTCGATCTTCTCTTTCGCCTGGGCGCTGAACTTGTGAGCGTGCACCTTCAACTTGCGGTCGAGATCGCCTTCACCGAGGATCTTGATCTCGTCGTGACGATGCTTGGCCAACCCGCTCGACTTGAGAAGATCGAGCGTCACGTCGTCGCCTTCGAGCTTCCCGAGGTCGCCGACATTGACGACCGCAAAGGTCAAGCGAAATTGATTGTTGTTGAACCCGCGCTTTGGCAGCCGGCGGAACAGCGGCATCTGGCCGCCTTCCTTGAGCAGGCGTGGAATGTCGCCGGAACGAGCAGTCTGGCCCTTGCCGCCGCGCGTGGCCGTACGGCCCTTCTTACTGCCGGGACCACGCCCAACGCGTTTCTTTTTCTTATGGCGATGAATGCCTTCGTGGACGGTGCTCAGGTCCATTAGAAGTTGACTCCGCGGAGCTCGGCGATCGCCTCGCGGGTCCGCAACCTGTTGAGGCCGTCCAGCGTCGCTTTGATGATGTTGATGGGGTTCGTCGAGCCCATCGCCTTGGTAAGGATGTCTGTGATGCCGGCGGCGACCATGACTTCACGAACGCCGCGGCCGGCGATAACGCCAGTGCCCGGCGCCGCGGGCATCATAATCACTCGGGAAGCGCCAAAGCGGCCGATGATTTGATGCGTGATGGTTCCGCCGTTCATTTTCACTCTGACGAGCGTTCGGTTGCCGGCTTTCACGGCCTTATCGACGGCGGGTGGGACTTCCTTCGCCTTGCCATACCCGAGTCCAACTTGACCACGCTTGTCGCCGACGACGACCACTGCGTTGAAGCTGAACCGGCGCCCGCCTTTGACCACCGCGGCGCAACGCTTGATCTGGATGACGGATTCGAAGCCGTCGGAATCGCGATCGCGACGAGGTCCGCGACCGCCTCCGCCGCCGCCGCCCCCACCGGGACCGCCGCCGCCTTCGCCGCCTTCTCTACCGCGATGTCGAGCCTGAGCCACGCTGCACCCTCGTCCGTCTTCTTTAGAACTGGAGGCCCGCTTCGCGAGCGGCATCCGCCAGGGCGGCGACGCGCCCGTGATATCTGAAATGTCCGCGATCGAAGCACGCCTTCGAAACGCCCGCCGCCTTGGCGCGTTCGGCGATCATTTTGCCGACGCGTTGGGCCGCTTCTTTGTTCGACGTCGACTTCAGGCCGTCTTTGACGTCCTTCTGCATCGTCGAGGCGGCGACGATCGTCTTGCCGTCGTCATCGTTGATCAATTGCGCGGCGATGTGGCGTCCGCTGCGGAAGACCGTCAGGCGAGGCCGTTCCGCGGTGCCGCCCAGATTCTTGCGAACCCGTCCGACTCGTCGCGCTCGACGCAGCGTGATGACCTTATGCTTGTCCATCGTTTCAAACCCCAATCGGCGCCGGCGTTACTTGCCAGCGGCGCCGAACGCCTTGCCCGCCTTGCGGCGAATCTGTTCGCCTTCGTATTTGATGCCGGTTCCCTTGTAAGGTTCGGGCTTTCGCACAGCCCGAATCTCAGCGGCGAATTGCCCGACCTTCTGTTTGTCGATTCCCTGCACGGCGATGTGCGTCGCGTCGGGAAGAGCGATCGTTACACCTTCGGGAATATTGAGCGATACGGGCCGGCTGTAACCGACGGTGAGATCGAGTTTTTTCCCGGCCTGCTTCGCACCGAAGCCGACGCCGATGATTTCGAGCTTCCGCTCGAAGCCGGTCGTCACTCCCTGAACCATGTTGGCGACCAGCGCTCGCACGAGTCCATGTAACGCGCGTTCCTGGCGGCCGTCGCCGTCTCGCGAAACGACGATGTTGCCGCCGTCGACGGCGACCGAAACGCCGCTGGGTACGTCAATCGAAAGCGCGCCCTTCGAGCCCTTGACGGAGACCTTCCGGCCCTTCACGTCGACGTTCACGCCCGAAGGGACGGCGACCGGATTTTTGCCGATACGTGACATCCGACCCTCCTTAGTAGACTTCGCAGAGGACTTCGCCGCCGACCCGGCGGACCCGGGCGGCGCGGTCGCTCATGACGCCGCGGCTGGTGCTCAAGACGTTGACTCCCATCCCGCCGAGAACGGGACGGAGGTGGTCGACGTCGCGGTAAATCCGGCAACCCGGCTTGCTCACGCGGCGAATGGACTGAATGACCTTCTCGCCGTCGGGGCCGTACTTCAACTGGATCCGAAGCGTCTTGCGCGGCTCGCCCGCGATGACTTCGAACTGGACGAGGAAGCCTTCTTCGACCAGGACCTTGCAGATTTCGTGTTTGATCTTCGAATAAGGCACGTCGATCGAGGGCATTTCAACGGCGACGCCGTTTCGAATGCGCGTCAACAAGTCCGCGATGGGGTCTGTGTGCATCTCACCAACTCGCCTTCTTCATACCGGGAATCAGCCCCTCGTGCGCCATGTTGCGGAGGCAGATGCGGCAGACGCCGAACTTGCGATAGAAGGCCCGTGGACGCCCGCAGATTCGGCAGCGCCTGACGGTGCGGCTCGAAAACTTCGGCTTCTCTTGGGCCTTGACGATCTTCGCCGTACTAGCCATGGATCGCTGGTTCCCTGATTTCGCGTTGCTGTTCGGAAGGCCGAACCCGTTTATTGGCGCCGCGAGCCGAGCGGCGCCTCCTGATTCTTAACGTCCGGCTCGGCTCGCCGGACCTAGTCAGTTCGCCTTAAAGGGCATGCCGAACGCCTTGAGGAGTTCGTACGACTCTTCGTCCGTCGCGTTGTCGATGACAAAGGTGATGTTCATGCCCTGGCTGAACTTCATCTTGTCCGCCTCGATCTCCGGAAAGATCGTCTGCTCGGTGACGCCGACGCTGTAATTGCCTTGGCCGTCGAAGCTCTTGTTGTTCACGCCGCGGAAGTCGCGGACTCGCGGCAACGCGATAGTGATGAAGCGGTCGATGAACTCGTACATCCGCGGACCGCGGAGCGTCACCTTGGCGCCGACCTTCATCCCTTCACGAAGCCGAAACCCGGAGACCGCCTTCTTGGACAACGTGATGAGCGCTCGCTGACCGGTCAACTGCGCCAAATGTTTGGCCGCCTCTTCGAGCCGGTCTTTTTCGCCCTGCGTCGCGGCTTTGCCAAGGCCCATGCTGACGACGACCTTCTGAATCCGCGGCAATGAAAGCGGGTTCTTCCGGCCGAACTTCTCGGCGAGTTGCGGAACGATTTCGTTTTTGTAGCGGTCTTGAAGCCGGCTCATCGCTTACCCGTTGTTCTTGTTGGACCGAGCCCGGCGAAGCGGTTGCCCGATCTCACGACCCGTCTTCTTGCAAACGCGGACTTTGTCGCCCGCCTGGTTGATCTTGACGCCGATGCGGACGCCGCGATTAAGGTCGGGATTGACGATCAACACCTTCGAAGCGTGGATCGGCATCTCGATCTGCAAGCGACCCCCCTTGGGGTTGCGCTGATTCGGCCGCACGTGCTTGTAAACGCGGTTCACGCCTTCGACGACGACCTTGTTCGCTTCGCGGTCGACCCGAAGGACGGCCGCAATTTTGCCCTTGTCGTCGCCGCTCAGCACCTGAACGACGTCTCCCTTTCGGATGTACACTTAAACGACCTCCGGCGCGAGGCTGAGAATCTTTGCGAACCCCTTCTCGCGAAGTTCACGGGCGACGGCGCCGAAAATGCGCGTCCCCTTCGGGTTCTTGTCTGCGTCGATGAGCACGAGCGCGTTGGAATCAAAGCGGACGTAGCTGCCGTCGTCCCGGCGCACCGGTCGACGGGTGCGGACGATGACCGCCTTGATGACGTCGCCTTCCTTCACGTCGCCGCCGGCAAGAGCCTTGCGGACGGAGCCGACGATGATATCGCCCACGCCGGCATAACGACGGCGCGATCCGCCCAGCACCTTGATGATGCGGACGATCTTGGCGCCGGTGTTGTCGGCGACGTCGAGCCAGGTTTCTTGCTGCAACATAGCGATTCTTCCTTAGTCGGCCCCGACGTCAAACCTGGACCGCCGCTTCTTCGACGGAGACCGACGCGACGACCCGCACCAGTCGCCAGCGCTTCAGTTTCGACATCGGCCGGGTCTCCATGATTTCCACGGTGTCCCCGACTCGGCTCTCGTTGTTCTCGTCGTGCACGTAGCAGACGGTCCGCCGCTTGACGTACTTTCCGTACTTCGGATGCTTCTGCAGCCGAGGGACTTCGACGCGGCGCGTCTTGTCCATCTTCGCGGTGCGCACGACTCCAACGATGGTTTTTCGCTGGTTTCGGGCTTTCGTTTCCGTTTGCTCGCTCATCGTCGTCTCAACGCTTCCGGATGCCTTTGACTCGTTCGTGCTGGATCGTTCGGATCCGCGCGATGCTGCGACGCAGCTTTTGGAAATCGGCCGTCGACTTCACTTTTTCCGTCGTCTGGGTGAAGCGCAACATGAACAACTGCTTGATCGTATCGTCGAGTTGCGCCTGAAGCTGCTGATCGTCGAGCGGTCGCAAGCTGCTGACTTCCTTCATGACGTCCTCTAGAATCCTTGCCGTCGCGCGACCATTCGCGTGCGGAACGGCAGTTTATGCGCCACCCGGTGGAAGCACTCGATCACCGCGTCCTTCGGCAATCCGCCGACCTCGAAGAGGATGGTTCCCGGCTTGATCACCGCACACCAGAATTTCGGTTCGCCCTTGCCTGAGCCCATGCGGACTTCAAGCGGCTTGGCGCTGACCGACTTCACCGGAAAAACCCGAATGAAAAGCCGGCCTTCGCCGCGCACGTACTGGCTGCAGGCGACGCGAGCCGCTTCGATGTTCGCCGCCGAAAGCCATGCGGGTTCGAGAGCCTGAAGGCCGAAGTCGCCGAACGCGACGGTGGAGCCCCGATGGGCCTCACCTTTTACTACGCCTTTTTGGCTTTTGCGAAACTTTACCCGCTTGGGCATTAGCGCCATCGGCTTCCTCCACGTCGTAAAAGCCCTGGTTCACCCAGACCTTGATGCCGATATTTCCTTGAGCCGTGCTTGCTTCCGAAAAGCCGTAGCTAAGCCTGGCCCGCAGCGTCGCGAGCGGCACCGAGCCGAGCATCGACTTTTCACGCCGCGCCATTTCCGAACCGCCGAGCCGTCCGCCGAGCTCGACTTTGACTCCCTTGGCTCCGGAATCCATCACCTGTTCCATCGCTCGCTTCATCGTGCGGCGGAAACTGGCTCGACGCTGAAGTTGTTCAGCGATGTCTTCCGACACCAACTGGGCGTCGATTTCCGGACGGCCCATTTCAATGATCTTGATGTTGATCCGGCGGCCGGTGAGCTCTTGAAGCTCTTCCTGCAGCTTCTCGACCTTCGCCCCCTTGGCGCCGATGATCACGCCCGGCCGCGCCGTGTGAAGCATCACCTTCACCTCGTCGCGAGTGCGCTCGATCTCGATCCGGGGGATGCCCGCCTTTGCATAGTTCTTCTTGACGAACTTCCGGATCTTCGCGTCTTCAATGAGAAGATCGGGAAAGTCCTTTTTGTTGGCGTACCAACGCGATCGCCAATCTTCAAAGATGCCGATGCGAAAGCCGGTCGGATGAATTTTCTGCCCCATGAGCGGTCCTTACGCCAATTCCACACGGATGTGCGACATCCGCTTGATGATCGGAAACGCACTGCCGCGCGCCCGGGGTTGAAATCGTTTCATTCGCGGCCCTTCGTCGACCCGCGCCTCGACGACGGTGAGTCGTTCGACGTCGCGGACCGCCTGGTCTTCCGCGTTGGCGGTCGCACTCTTAAGAACCTTCTCAAGAAAGCGAGCGCCGCGATTGGGCAGGAACTTCAGCACTTCCTGCGCTTCCATCACCGTGCGACCGCGGACAAGGTCCGCAATCTGCCGCACCTTCGTCGGAGAAATCCGCGCGAAGCGATGCGCCGCTTTGTAGCTGCGGACCGTATTCGTCGTCTGTTCCGCCATCGTGCGGCCCCCAAGAAGAAAGTTCCGGCGGCAGGATTCGAACCTGCGACCTCCAGGTTATGAGCCTGGCGAGCTAACCACTGCTCCACGCCGGGTTGTATCTGTGCTTACTTGCCGCCCTTGCCCGAGTGGCCTTTGAAGGTCCTCGTCGGGGCGAATTCGCCCAGCTTGTGCCCGACCATGTCTTCGGTGACGAACACCTTGGCATGGTTCTTGCCGTTGTGGACGAGGAAGGTGTGACCGACGAATTCAGGAATGATCGTACAGGCCCGTCGCCACGTCTTGATCGGTTCCCGATTCATGCCCATGGCCTCGACCCGCGAATACAACTTCGGGTCGACGTACGGGCCTTTCTTGGTCGAACGACTCATCTCAAAACCGCCTCGTCGATTCTACAAATCACCATTTACGCGGCAAAACCTTTTCGCCGTAACGCACCGTCCGTCGGCGGCGAAGGATCGCGCGATTCGACGGCTTGCGGGGATTGCGAGTGTTTCCGCCCTTGGCCAGTTTGCCCGTCGGGCTGACCGGGTGCCGACCTCCGGACCGCCGGCCTTCGCCGCCGCCCATCGGGTGGGAGACGGGATTCATCGCCGAGCCGCGCACGTGAGGCTTCTTGCCCTTCCAACGATTGCGACCGGCTTTCCCGATCTCAATGTTCATATGGTCCGCATTGCCGAGCGTGCCGACCGTCGCTCGGCACTTCGAACTGATGCGGCGGACTTCACCCGACGGCAGCGTGATCTGCGCCCAGTCGGCGTCGCGAGCGTTCAGAACTGCCGCGATTCCAGCGCTTCGGCACATCTTCCCGCCGCGGCCAGGAGTCGTTTCGATGTTGTGAATCGACATCCCCACGGGAATGGCCGACACCGGCATCGAATTGCCCGGCTTGGCCTCCACATTGTTCCCACTGATGACTCGCGTTCCCGCCTTCACACCTTCGGGAGCGAGGATATAGCGCAGTTCACCGTCGTCGTATTTGACAAGAGCGATACGGCACGATCGATTCGGATCGTACTCGATGTGCGTCACCTCGCCGGCGACGTCGTACTTGTCGCGACGGAAGTCGATGATTCGGTACATTCGCTTGTGACCGCCGCCCCGAAAGCGGACCGTCACTTTGCCCTGATTGTTGCGCCCACCCTTGCCGTGCTGCGGCTCGAGCAGGCTCTTCTCCGGCTTCTTCTTCCGGTCGGTGATCTCGGCGAAATCGCTCACCGATCCGTGCCGTCGGCCGGCGCTCGTCGGTTTGAAATGCCTGATTCCCATTGATTCTTCCTTTGTCGGCCAATCGCCAGACGTCTCGCTCTTCCTTTAGAAGAGCGTGATGCGGTCCTTCTCGCTCAGCGTGACGTACGCCTTCTTCCAAGTCGCCGTCATGCCGTACCCTTGCTTGAAGCGACGCCGCTTGCCGCGATGGACCTGCGTGCGAACCTGAACGACGGCGACGTCGAACAGCTTTTCGACCGCTTCCTTGATTTGTGGCTTGGTCGCCAGCGGATGCACCTGAAAGCCGTATGTATTCCGGCGCTCGACGAGGTGCGTCACCTTTTCAGACACCATCGGGGCCACGACGATCTGGTGGTAAGCCAGATTGGGTCCGCCCGCTTTCGCTTGCTTCTCAGCCATTGCTTAGCTCCCCGCCTGAGCAGCGGCCGGTTGATGCGCTTCGCCTTCGCCGCCGCCCGCCAGGATCGCTTCGATCGCGGGCTTCGTCAGCAAGAGCCGCTTTCGGCGAAGCAGCATGTAGGCGTTGAGTTCGCGAATCGGCGCGACTTCGACTCCGTGGATGTTGCGACCCGAAAGGTACGTCCCCTTGTCGCCGTCTTTGGTGGCGATGAGGCACGTTTGCCCGTCGAGCTTGAGCGCCTTGAGGACGCCGTTCATCTTCTTCGTCTTCGGTTGATCGAAGGTCAATCCATCGACCACGACCGCTTCCGAATCCTGAAATTTGCTTAGCAACGCCATCATCGTGGCGAGCCGGCGCTGCTGCTTCGGCATCGCATACGAGTAGTCGCGAGGAAGCGGCCCAAAGGCCGTACCGCCGCCGCGCCGTTTGTTCGTTCGCTTTGTTCCGACGCGTGCGTTGCCGGTTCCCTT
>Ga0170475_116156875_pt1 | contig 10470 bp, 1 predicted proteins | sample Soicark_Litter_5_FD_111474 | JGI IMG/M metagenome (GOLD analysis project Ga0170475, IMG submission 111474) | Avena fatua rhizosphere microbial communities from Hopland, California, USA. Combined Assembly of 48 SPs | reverse complement strand
CTGCATAATAATTGTTATTATTTTTATTATCACAAGATAATGTATAACATATAATGTTTAATAATTTCTTTTGCGAGTACATAGACTCGACGCACACCCTTTTTTAGTATCATTACTGTAGTCAAAAAATATCATAAGACTTCAATGAGCAGCAAACAAAGAAGATAACTTTACAACAGAAACTTATTTCACCACCAAACGAAAAACACCTTTAACTTATCTTTCACAATTCTTATTTACTCGAAACTTCTCCACAACGACACGCCATTAATTAATAATGTTTGCTTTCATGTAGTTTAGCGAAATTAAATTGAAAAGCATCAAATGGAAAAAGAATCACTTTGTTTTTTCCGTTTAAAATTCAACTAATAGAATCATGCAAGCAACATCGCATTAGCATACATTAGCATGCTTAGCGATATAACAAGTGTCAAAAAACAATTTATTTACAGAAAACATTTCATATAATATAGTCAACTTTTAAATCATCGTCATCATCTTCATCATCAACATCTTCATCAATAATCCGATGATTTTTTTATCATCATTTCATTATCACCATAATTATCATCAGTTTATCTATCACAAATTCGCATGGTCTCGCAGTCGTCCAATAAAGGTTCTACGCACACCTTTTACTCCAGTTTCCAATCCACACTAATTCTTTAAATCGCCACGCTAAACCTGCATATCCACTTTATCGTCTAGAAAGCATTTCAAATAAGCAAAAAGGAAAACATCAACAAAATTCAGGCAATGAAATCAAACAGAGGAATCTCATAACCAAATACATCATGCAAGCACTCTCAAAAGTGTTGCACATAATTCAATAAACATTTATCACCTCACAAAAAAAACATACATTCACATGGTTTAACTGCTCGAGATATCAAGCATGCATCCTACTTAGAAACTTAAATTCCAGTTTTATAACTAGTTTCCAGCAAACATAGAGAAATAACTGGATTAGTAAGACAATATTTGGAGCAATTACATAGCAGATGCCAGTGTTAAATTTTAGACTATCAAGGTATAAGAAGACGACGTGGGCTTCTAAGAGTTATGTTATTCATATAATCTCTAATCGAAATTACATAAAGGTGTTTCATTTTTGCTAAAACTGCAATTGTCCAGATCACTAATCATAAAACTCAGAGCTGTTGATATTTGAAGAGTTTTTATTCATGTCATAACAACACGAGAGCGAGAACCATTTCACAATGCCAAGGTGTCGTGGTCTAGTGGTTAGGCATAGGACTACTGCACCACAGGTCGGCAGTTCAAATCCCAGGCAGCAAGACTGTGAACAAATTGCATTACACTCAATCAATTGAATGCGGACTACTTAAATTTTTTTAGACAAAGAATGGGAGCAACGAGTAAGGGAAGGACTCACAGAAGTTCAGAGAGGTTAGGAGCTGTCAGTATTCCCAACGATTGTCACTAGTTGGGAGAGTGCCTATCACTGCAGCAAACTACTTAAATTATCGCTGGCTGAAATTCAACTTTTCAATGATAGACTGGCGACAGCAAGGGCACACTACAAATAATGCAAAACAAAGCCAATCAAGGGCCAAAATAAGAGACAAACCCGTGCTCATCCATCGTGGACAACTAGCAAAGCCATTGATTTACTATAAACGAGTGTCAACAAAATGTTAAGCCAAACAGTTTCCTTAAATGCATCTCCACAAAGGTAAAAATTTTGAACACTTTTCTGCTGTTTAATATTAGATATCTGTTATTTTTTCTTCTTTTATAAATAACGTTTTCGTATACGTGACAGAATGCAGAGGCATACGAAGGTTTACTTACAACTTATAAACTCTATTATTAGCAATTAATCGTCTATTGTTAGCAAGTAATAGTCTATAATTAGCATAAATATTCATGAAAGGAATCATTATAAAGTTTAACTTAGAATTACTGAAATCAGATGATTTTGCATGATGCCATTTATTACAAAGGGTGCTTTCTTTTTCAGTGAAATTGAAATTATTTGAATTTGAATGGTGCTGTTACAAAGGGTGCTTTCGTTTTCAACAAAGACTCCACTGCATCAAGCAGCAGCTAAAGAGTAGACTTATAAGATAAGCAAGCAGCAGTGAGAACACTAAGTCAACTACAAGCCAATGTGTACAGCAAATGATTCGGCACACATCAGTATAACAAGCTTGCACACGTACAAATATACACACACGCTATATTTTTATTACAGCAAGTAACATTATTGAAAATTATATACACACGAAGTATAAGACAAAAATGAGCGCCCGGGGCACTGGCATATAATCAATGCCCTGGGCACACAGTATACACTCAGTACCATCCTGCACTGAAACAGAAAAATCACAATGGTAGCCACTAGATAGGTTACAATGAAGAAATAATAATAAAAATCGTAATAATAATGATAATAATAGAAAAAATAATAATAAAATAATGGCAACACCTTTTTAACAAAGTCAACACTTACATAAAAGCAATATATTTAACAATCTTCAGCAAGCCCATACCAACGCTGAACTTATAGTCTTCCAAATGAAACAGAAGTAAAACGAATCTTTCAGCACACGCAATCTTGCACGCTTAACTTACTCGAAATAAACGTCAATAACTAAAACTTTAACGAGCACGACTTGCGACCAACTCAAACTCTTAAACGTAATCTCGGTAACTTAATGTTAAATCACGATTGACAGACCTTATTTCTTAACGTACAACTTTTTTCACGCAAAGCTTTAACTTTAATTTTTGTATACACTTAAAACGCTCTTGACCGTTTATATATCAACTTGATTTGAATGTTAAACAGGTGTCCAACATGTCCAACAAGTCTTATTACAATTGTATGTCCTTTAAAATGTACGTCAGTAACAACAATCTTAATCCATTAAACACACACTGCAACACATGCGACTGCGATTACGTGCATTTGCCTGCAGCACCAAACACCAACTGAACAAAAACAGTACGCGTGAGGCCTCACTTTCACCACGTACAAGTAGGAAGACAACAGAGGAGGGTTGATATAGCGGAGAACGGAAAGAGGGGAGGAGGGGTCACCAAAGACTGGCTCTGCCCCCTGATGTGCGGGCGTTAACTTTCCTCAGCGAGCCACTTGAAGAAGCTGTTGACAGAGTTGAGAGCGACTCCCTTGCCCAGCTGAGCGGTGGGGTCTGTGCTGTCACGCCAGTCATTGAATGACTCCTCACGAATCACTTCCTCATCGTACAGGACGTTGAACAGTTGTAACAACACACCGTATGGCTGTTGTAGTTTATGAAGTAGCGCCTGGAGCGCGTAGAGACCTTGCAATTCAAGTTGTGCATTAACAATAAAGGTCTTCAGTAAGCTTGTCCTTGACTTGAGCAAAGTCTCATTAACCTTGTACTTGTCCTTAGAAGATTCCTCGGCTTGTATACAGTGACTACAGACAGAAGTCAACAAGGCACGGATGAACTGAGAGCTCTGGCTTACACTAGGCTCTACTGACTCCTGTATCCAGGTGATAATTGAATTACTATCTCGGTCCTCGCTGATCAGTTTATCAAGCTGTGTTGTCAACCGGTCGATTGGCACCGCGGTGGAAGAACTCGGAGGCAGGGAGTCAGACGGTGTCGTGGACTCAGAGTGAGACGTGCCGCCAGCTGCAGAGCCGGAGTGAATGGTGAACTCTACGCCGTTTTCATTGAGAAATGATGACAGCTGATCATCACGAATGAATTCAGACCAGATGAGACCAGATGACTTCCACAGATCAGCCACACTTGACTTATCCTGTTTCTGAGCAGCATCAGCCAGTATAAGAGCCAGCAGCCTGCCTGCCCCCTCAGGGGACAGTGAGGCCCAGGCAGGTCGTAGGTCCTTCAGCCCCATGGCCTCCTTGCCAGTCATCACGACGATGGGAGAGAGAAGGGAGGCCAGGCAGTGCCAGAACCTTGAGATGTCTATAACCAGCTCCTCACTCAAATCCACCACTGTCTTCAACCCCTCAACCAGCTGAGCCTGGAGTACAACCCCACGTGACACCAGGTGTCCCAGGAGAGCACCGACTGACTGGCGAGCACCCGGTGTGCGCTCTAGGCTCTGCATGAGGGAATGGTAGATAAAGTGGTGTCGACAGGGTCGACTGATCTCCTCGACGCATGCTGTCGCCTCCTGCAAGTCGTTGAGGTGTAGGAACTCATCCAGCAGTGACTTTGTCTTGTTCTCCACATCCTCATCACTCATCACCACCCCCACCTCACTCTGACCTTCCCTCTCTGTCGAACCTGTTGTCCTTGACGGCGGCCTCTCCATGGAGGCAGACATCACCGGTGTATGTCGTCCACTGGTTCTACTTGACGACTCCAGAGTGCCGCCCCCGGGGGCGTGAAGACGATTCGCTTCCCTGCTGGCGCTACGTGAGGAGCCGTATGGAGATGTGTGACCAGAACGTGTGCCTGCATTTCTTCTAAGATCAGGCTCATTGCGAGACCTCTCCTGCGACTGTCTCCCTCCGTGTCCACCGCCACCACCCATCCCCGACTCTCCGTAGTAAGGCCCAGACCTGCGCCCTCGGTAGTCTGACGACCTCCCTCCAGGGGCCAGGGCGGGGGATGTGCGCCCCCCAGCACTGCCCCTACTCCTTGAGTCTAGGGATTCGGACATACTACTTGTGAGAGCTGAAAATCTATTAGGAGTTTGAGCAGGTCTATCATCCTGTGCCGCCCCACCAGCACTCTGCTGCCCTCCACTGCTGCCCTTCTGCCACGACATCCCAGGGCGACCCCTTGGACCTAGAGATATGGCATCGTCCACCACAGGCTTGGACAACTTCATTTTAGCCGGGTCCACTATGCTACGCGGAGGGCGACTGACGTTTGTCCAGCCATCTTCTGTAACCTGTGGACCCCCGCCGGGTAACATGGACCGATTCTGCTGCATAGCAGGTGGGCGTGGCTTAGAGCGCTGCTCCTGATTGGCTCGTTGCAGCTGCAGGTGTTTCTGTAGCACCTCCTCCTCAGCCTCTTTGTGGATCTGTTCTATCGTCTTGGGATTGTTATTTTGTTTTCTGGGCACCCAGTCGCTCTTTCTAAGATCAACGACATCCAGTATCATAAACTTAATGCGTGCACACGTTCCCTTCTGTTGTGAGATGGCACTCAGACGCTTGAAGTATCCATCCACCAAGTTTTGGTGCGGCGAGTTCTTGATGTCGATGTCTTGTCCAATGGTGGTGAGGAGTTGACACAGACACTCTATGCTGTCGTCATCACGGTCATCACGCAGTAGCTTCTGTAAGCACTCATGCATGATCTTCTCGGTCAGCATCTTCAGCTTGAACAGTTCACCTATGAAGCGTATCAGACCAAGGCTGCGTCGCTTGGCCTTTGAGATAGCCATCTGTCTGTCTTCTATCAACACCGCTCTCTTCTCATCCGTCTCAGCCTGATCGATCAGTTTCTGCATGTCAGCAATGTCTGTCTCCTCCTTTTTGTCCTTCTCAAACTCTGTTTGACATCTGTTCAGAAGCAACGTGCGGAAACTCACCTTCACGTCCGGCCTGGCCTCAGTCGGCACATTCAAAGTTAGAAGACGTTTTGCCATATGCGCATAAGCTACAGAGAAATTAGGTTCACTGATGGCCTTTTCAAAGATGATGTCAATACACCCAGCCAGACGCTCAGCTGTGTCAATGGGCAGACCATGGACCTGCTGAAGTAGGGTCTCAAACTTCTGAGGAGTCAACTTGTTCAGGATACCACGCACCTTCTTGTACAACTCCTCAGTCTGGAGTTCCCCTGCTGTCTTAGGGACAGCAGGTGCAGGTTTCCAAGCATTCTCAGATGTGTGCAGATGAACATCTTGCTGTATAGCCAGGTTGATGACCTTCCTCTGAGACTCTGACCCTCCCATCAGCCTTGGGTCAGGACCCCCAGCACGCTGGTCAGACCTCCCTCCCTGGTCCCTCCTCATGCTGCCCCCGCCCCCTCGTCGTGGGGTACGGCTCCCACTTGGCGTGGACTTGATGAAGCCTGGGGTGAAGTCAATGGGTGAGCCAGGGTCCATGCTGTTGAGTCGACTGATTGAGTCGCTCTTTATGCTTGTCCTCGGCTCTGGTAGAACACAGTCGAGGGCTGGTAAGAGATTTGGTTTAGTTGTCTGGACGAACTGAAGCTGTAGCATAAAGTTCCTGTCGTACTGTTTCTTACCCTCTGGCCTTAGAGGAGACCATTGATCTTCAGCATAGTTGTACTTGAGCTTAGAGACAGATTCAGCCGTGATAGAATCCACAACTGCATCAGCTGCCCCAGACTGAACACCCAGATCAGTCGTCGACAGAATGACGTCTGAATCAGCAGTCGTGCTTCCAGCCACTTCAGTCGTCGCAGAACTGAACACAGTAGATTGCTGAGAGGACTCACTGGGGGCTTCTTTAACAGGAGAGGCCGACGGCTGCTCTGACTTTGACTCTGTTGTAACAGCAGTAGAATCAACCGGCGAGCCATCGACCACATGTGACTGAGACGCCGCAGTGACTTGCTTGTCTTCCTTTAATTGCACAGCATCACCCGATTTCACCTCCTCATGGCTTGGAGCAGCGCGATCCCCAGCTGACTTGTCACCTTGCGTTGAGACAACATCTTCCGCAACATCGCCGGCACTTGCTGGCGACAATTCTACGCTGGACTCTTGAGATGTTTTTGTAATTGTATCACTGATGCTACCGGACATCATACTCGACATCAGTTCATTAATTTGACTACTAGACTCCATTTCCTGTTTCGCTTGCATTTCACTAGTTTTATTTCCTACTGGAAGCTCCTTGGCATCCGCTTTCTTTACTTCTTCGGCGGCAGACGGAGTAGCTTTCTCTCCGATGTCATTGGACAAACTTTCCTGAGCAGATTCGACTGAAGATTTCACTGCGACATCGCTCGAAGCAATAAATTCGGAAGAACGAACATCATCTGGTTTCTTTACTATTGCGGTAGTAACTGATGCGGATGTGTCATTAAAATGGTCTACAGTTTTATTCTCAACAACATGACTTTCGGTCTTACTGGACAACGCTACTTTTTTATTGCCTGCTTCAGCTGCTTTATAAGCAGCCTCTTTAGGTTCTACTGGCTCTGGTTTAACATTAATAGCCACCTTTTTACTGTCTTTTTCAGTAACTTCAGCATATCCAGGTTTACTATTGTCAACACCTACCTTTTTATTATCTTTCATTGCAGCAGCACTGTCAGAAACATCTTTCGTTTCTGTCGATTTCACAGACTTAACTGTGGGTTCAGATGTTGGAATATTAGTCCGAGGGGGTACGGTTGAAGCTGGAGTCGCGACTTTTTCCTGCGGCTTGGCTGCGACAGCAGAATAGATGGCAGCTGATGGTCTGGCAACCCAGACCGGCGCGGCGGCACTCAGAGGAGTGCTCTTAGTGACAGGCATGGTGGAAGACTTGGTGTCTGAAGACCCTCCCTCAGCAGAGGGAACAATCTGTGACTCCCCAGCACTCTTCCCTTGATTCTTCTCCGCATGTTTTCCATCTCCACCTCTCCAGTTCTCTCCGCCCTTCCAGGCGCTCGTAGATCTCGGTTCCTGAGACATCGACCGAGCGTCCTGCGTGGCCGATCTGTTTTGTTGAGTCACACCGCGGGCACTCTGCGGTCCCCCGGGGGTACTCCGGGGATCTACAGATGTGGAGCGGGGATCCTGAGACGCAGACCGAGGGTTTGGGGCGCCCCGCTGGGCGACATCCGAGGGCTGCTTCCATTCTTTGCGCTCGAGGGTGATTGTGTTGGGGATGTGGTCGACAATGACGGGATGCTTGGACCCCATGGTGTCAGGCAGTCCATTCTGTTGTGAGGAGTGTGAGGAGGAGGACATGGTATCACTTGACTCTTCCATGTCACTTCCGTGTGTAAGGGACCCAGCCCTGGTGCTTCCTCCCCTTCCTCCTACCGGCTCTTTTCCCTTTTGTTTCTTTTTATTCTTCTTGGTCTCTTTACTCTCAATCCATCCATCTTTGTCATCTGTAGCTTCAGTCGATCCGTCAGACTTAACATCAACCGAAGAAGATGTAATCTGAGATGTCACAGTGTTGCTATGTGTATTAGTGTTGCTAGGCGGCAATGCGTTGCTAGGCGACGCACCAGTAGGAGTCACCTCTCTGGTGACCCTCAGCCTGTCCTCCACCTCAGCATGCACTCTCACGGCCGCGGAGTACGATATGGTACCGCCAGGTGCCTTCTGTGGTGCAGCAGCTGCTTTCGGGCCTGGCTTTGCAGCTGCAGACTTCTGTTGCAGCTGTGGCGCACTGCTGAAAGCTGGCTTTGCAGCAGGCACGGTGGCACTCACTGGCACTGCCGCAGTGGCAGCACCAGATGGCACCGACCAAGCATTGCCACCTTGTGGTGCAGCACCTGATGCTTTTATCACTGCCGCCGTCTTAGCGGCTTGCTCTGCTGGTGGTGTGACTTTGGCAGTGGGATTTGTGCCCGATGCCCACGGTGCTGTAGACTGTTTTGAAGACACCGCAGAGTTTGCGGTCGTAGAAGAAGTAGCTGAGCTAATATGTGAAGAAATATTTGTTGAGATAACATGAGAGGGCTCTTCAGAGATCACCACAGGCTCCACAGCAGACTGGTCATTGGACACCACTTCTCTGTGAGCCTCACCAGCTTCTGCTTCATGATTAGTCGGCACACCTCCCTCAGACGCTTCCTTAGGCTGGCTGGAAACGGAGATCGGCTGTGTCGCGGCGGCCGAGTGAACGGCTGACTTGAAGGACAAGACTGTCTGATCATCAGATGCAGTCTGAGTGGATCCTTGGTCACCAAATGACAAACCAGCCAATGAAGACATGTCATTGGACGGTGCCTTCACGGAATCGACCAGTGGGAAAGAAGTTTCTAATGTGTTGACAGGGTAAGACTTTGACTGTGGGACTTCTGCAGGCAATGACGCAGAACCTCTCGACATTGCATCATCTGACTGTAATGATGCTTTGTTTAACGTGTCGGCTCTCTCAATTGGTTCGTCTGCCATGTGATCTGGCATGTGATTGGATGGTTTTGACTGAGAGGGCGGAGTTAGGGTTGCCGCTACTTGAGCGGCAAACTGTGCGGCGACGTCTGTCATTGGTGTCGCAGTGACAGCAGACTCAGTCGACTCTACAGTAGAGCTAGCCGGCTGGCTGACAGTTGCAGCCCCTGCCTTGGTCTCCTTAGCTGCCTGAGTCAGATCAACCTCTACCTCAGTCTCAGGATTTATTATCACTATAGGTTTTCTTTCTCTCTTCATAGGAGGGGCAGTCTGCACGCTCACAGACCCTCCAGCCCCTCCAGAGGGCAGACCAAGAGGCTGCCCAGTGGGAGGATACATATGTGTACCGGCCGGGGTCTCATAGTACTGCTGACCCGCCCCTGCCCCCAGCTGATATGTGCCCCCACTGGGGTGGGCGGATGTCGTAGAAGGATGACCATATCTAATCCCACTAGGTCCAGCTGTGCTTCTGGGCAGTGAGCCCATCGAATTACCAGTATGGTTTTGTTGTTGTTGTGCTTGCTGTTGTGTGCTAGTAACCAGTGTGCCGTAAGGCATCAGCACTGTCTGTAATCCAGAAGTGTTCAGTTGCTGAGAACCCAGCCCAGCTCCCGGTTGACAAGTATACACCATTCTTGGATTCTGAGGAATATAACCTCGCAAGGCCGACTCCACCCCACCCTGGTGCCTCTGATACTGCATTCCATCGACTGGGGCCCAAGTACCTGGTACATTCTGTGGATAAGAGCCCTGCTGAAAGGTCGGCTGACCCGTGGGGTATATAAACATAAGCGATTGTGCCGGAGGAGGCTGTGTCATCTGACCATTGTAGGCCTGTGTGCCAGGATGTGGTGGGTAGTTGTTATAATTACCCCCGGGGGAAGGCAGCCTGTACCCCTGCTGCTGCATAACTGTTGACTGTGACTTGTTACCTCCTAATCAATGCTCACGATCTAACCAGTCTTCAATTTAATCGTTCAAAGTCGTTCTCTCGCTGCCCGGTAATCCGAATTACCAGGACGGCTGCAACGAAGACATATCGCCGAACCCTAATTTGTCCGGATCCGGCAAATTACTGGCTCTGTGGTGGCGGATTAATGTGGATTAAAATGTTATTTTATTAATCTGTAACATAACACCTCAGATTAGAAACGAAATACAATGTCATCAATCAGACAAATAGTTCATGTGGCGACATCACTGCACACCACATTTCCATAAAGCAGTTCAATAATTACTATAACTTTTCACAAATTTAAAAAATCAGCCTGAGTGCCCGTCATAATATTCTCGAGTAGCTGGCGGGTAGGGACCCAGTAGTCAGAGGAACTGATGACAAGCAAAAAAGTAGTCTTCTATTTCAATATGGGTCAGCCTTGGTTGATCCTACACGTTAAATCAATAGACTAATGAAAAAATTAATAATAATTTTTTTTT
>Ga0170475_117795809_pt1 | contig 10472 bp, 5 predicted proteins | sample Soicark_Litter_5_FD_111474 | JGI IMG/M metagenome (GOLD analysis project Ga0170475, IMG submission 111474) | Avena fatua rhizosphere microbial communities from Hopland, California, USA. Combined Assembly of 48 SPs | reverse complement strand
GGTGGGTACATCCACGTCAATAATCCCTGAACGCAGATAGGCCAGTTGTACTGATTTAAATTCATTCCAGTCTACCACATGCGTGTATAATTCAAAATTGAGTTGGTGTAGAATAAGTTTAATGTTTTCTACCGCATTTTTTGAGTTCCAGCCCATATCAATATGTACAGCTAATGGCCTGAATGCATTTTTATATAAATAATGTAATAAATAGGAGCTATCCACTCCGCCGCTTATACCTACAAGGCAATCATATTTTCGGCCTTTTCCAAGTTTACGGATATTTTGGAGAATGACTTCAATAGGTTGGTGTACAAATTTTTGCTCAAGCAATTCATATTTTTTACAATGATTGCAGATTCCTTCGGAATCAAATTGAATTTCCCAATCACTGGTATCCATTATGCATTTCTTACAAATCTGATATTCCATCGCCCAGGTTTTGTAGAAAAAACGGCGAGGTGGAGGGATATTGCTTTATGGCCGGGTGATTATCGGGTGAAAAAGAATGGTCTTTTCTTAGAAGCTAATTACACAAACTTTTATCCTTTACATTCTTTAATAGCTCCTGGCCTAACTTGATAATGCTTTCTGATCGATCCCAGGTTTCAAAATATGTTTTGGGCATTTTGTCTACATTGTTCTGGAAGGCATCGTATAAAAGTGCATTTGCTGCTTCGGAGCATCTTTGGCAATCGTATACATAATTTTCGATGGTGGAGCAATTGATTTTATCTTCGGTGGTTGATCCGGTAATGCGGTTATAGTCATCAGAAAGTTTTTCAATTCCTGCTTTTGCATTATCCAATTGGCTTAAACTACATTTTGAATTGAATGTGCTGAGTTTGCTTTCATAAGTGCTTTTTGAACAGTAATAAACCATTTTATTGTCGATGGCTGTTTTCTTTTTTTCCACCACTTTGGCCATGCAGTTTTCCACTTGGGTAATAGCCTGTTTATGTCCTGAGTTTCCTCCATTCCAGCATTGATTTTCTCTATATACCCGGGCATCTCTGCATTTTTTTCCAATTTCCAATACCTGGTCATACACATCCACCATTACCCTGCCGTCGCTCGAAATCGCTTCCTGGTAAATGGGACCATTTTCGGTAAATGAATTTTCGGAAAAACCGTTTTCTTCGCAGGCATGGCAATAACGGTCAACTTCTGCTGTAAGGTCACTTTGTTTACTTTGATCGCAACTACTGCATTTTTTTTGCCCGTCTTTTAATTCAATACAATAAAGCCCGCTTTCGCAAGGCATTTGGTCACAGCTTTCGTTGATGGGTGTTAATTGTGCTCTTCCTGACAGAGACAGTATAAAAGCAATGGAAAAACTGAGTAATAATTTAGCGCTGTTCATAGCAATTTGGAGTTTAGCAGGTTAATGAATAAAAAAGGAATTCGATCAGGGGTGGAGATACTAATTCACTTTTAGGGGAGGTAACAATAGGTTAAATCTATTGAATTTTGAATGGAAATAAAAAGATAATGCGACAATAATTAAAATAGGCAGGGAAACATGGAGGATTTAACCTTATAATCCAACAAAATGCTATTTGGGTCTTCTATAAAAATGCCAGCCCCTGGGTTTTTTAATTCCACGTGAGGTGCGGAAAACGGTTTTTAGGGTTTTAAATTTCCCGCTTCTGTCGTAATAATATACTTCGAAATGTAGGTGGGGTCCGCTGGAAAAACCGGTGGTTCCTACCCGGCCGATGGGTTGGCCGGCAACCACTGTATCGCCTGATTTTACCATTAAGCTATTAAATTCCATATGCCAATAGGCGGCGGATGTACTGTCATCATGTTGAATGATCACATAATTTCCGTCGTTAATAAATTTATAGGAGGCGCCACCTATTTTTGAATCTGACCGACTTCCGGAAACTATTCCTCCTCGGGCAGCGCAGATCACTTCACCGCGTTTCATTAAAAAATCAAGCGAGTTTTCGCCTTTATGACTGAACCAGCCATTATACCCTTGTACAATGGAGATCTTTTTACCAGGTAAATAAGGTAATTCGTATACCAGGGTTTTTATATCGTCTTTTTTTGCGGTATCTAATTTTTCTGTTTTCCCGGTTTGGCTATAGGCAGAAATAGCTGAGGCGGACAATGCCAGTGCCAATGTAAACCTGCGGAATGTGAAGACCTTTTTACTCATTAAAGTTTTATTCTTACGGTATTCGTGAGCTCAGCGCCTACGGCGCTTCGGTTCATGTAAAAACTATAACGAAAGATAGGAATTTTTGTTTTAGATATGACGCGGCCTGGATAGAAGCGGCAGCCTTTTGGCTACAACGAACTACGAACCCCTACAAACCTACGAAGTACGAATTTTTACGAACTTGTTCGTAATTTGGAGGTTTGTAGTCCTTCATTCGTAGTTCGGTGTAGACAAAAGCTATAGCGGATAGCCAGATAAGCCGCCTTAAATATTATTTGCTATTCTCGATCAATAATTTTTTCTTTTCCATTTCGCAAGGACCTGTTTCGAAGGAAAGATCGGTTAAATTTTGGATAGCACTCCATCCTTTATGCACGTTTACCAATTTGGTAAATCCATGTTTCTTTAAAAGAGTAGCTGCAATCATACTTCTATATCCACCGGCACAATGTACTAGGTAAGAAGTATTTTTATCCAGCTCTTCCAGGTTTTCTTCCAGGATCTGCAGGTGAAGGGTCTTTGCGCCTTTTATATGTCCTCCTTCAAATTCTCCGGGTTTACGAACATCCAATACTTTCCATCCTTTATCCATATAATGTCGCATTTCTTCGGGCTCAATAGATGTAATTGCAGCCACCGGTTCATTGGCATTAGCCCAAGTACTAAAACCTCCTTGTAAATATCCTTGAATATTTTCAATCCCAACCCTGGCCAACCGGGTAATCACTTCATTTTCTTTTCCGGCTTCAGCAATGAGCACAAGCGGGGTTTTATAATCCAATACGGTGGCTGCCCAAATGGCGAATTGACCATTGGTGCCCACATTGATTGAATTTTCTATATATGCTTTTTCAAACTCGTCAGAAACCCGGGTATCTAATACCAAAGCCCCTAATTGAATGGCTGATTTAAAATCCGCAAGCGAAAGTGCTTTATCCGACTTATTATATACCTGTTCTAAATTTTCATATCCATTTTTGTTGATGCCCGCTGCAATGGCAAAATAGGCTGGTGCGGGAACAATCCCCTCTGTAATGGCTTTTATAAAGGTGGATTTATCCATTTTTTGCAAAGCATAGTTGGTTTGTTTTTGCTGACCCAATTCGGCAAAGGTTTCTTTGCCTATATTTTTCCCACAGGCTGATCCCGGACCATGACCCGGATAGACCATTACATCATCCTCCAACGGCATAATTTTTTGTTGGATAGAATCATAGAGCATACCGGCAAGATCCTGACTGGTAATATTAGAAGCAACCGCCAGATCAGGTCTTCCTACATCCCCGATAAACAGGGTATCTCCCGTGAAGATGGCATGGTTTTTGTCATTCTGGTCGACTAATAAATAGGTGGTTGACTCGGATGTATGTCCGGGGGTATGTAAAACCACGAAGTGTATATCACCGATCTTTATATGTTCACCATCTGCAGCTGAGTGAATGGGAAAAGAAGTACTGGCATTGGGCCCAAACACAATGGTTGCCCCCGTTTTTTTAGCCAATTCTAAATGTCCTGAAACAAAATCAGCGTGGAAATGGGTTTCAAATATATATTTGATCGAAGAACCACGTTCTTTGGCTAATTCGATGTATTGATCAGGTTCCCTGATCGGGTCTATCACCACAGCTTCACCATTGCTATCAACATAGTAGGAAGCTTCGGAAAGACAGGCGGTATAAATTTGCTTGATAAACATGTAGCGGGTTTTTAAAGTTTAGTGATACACAAAGGTAAGTGGTTCTAATGGAAAGTGGCGAATTCATTAGGAAATATTTAACTAAATAAATGAAGCCGATATATCATGTTGATTTATAGACGATCCGGAGGTTTAACATGCTAAAAATTAAACTATTAGCACCAATTAGACTTGAAATACACAGAATTTTAATATATTTTTGCAAAACTTCGTAGAGTTAGCATTTACGTAAGTAATTTAAAGCACCTAGTAGAAAGAGAAATAGAGAAAGTATGGAAAACACCACAAAACTGAATTATGAGCCTATAGCCGTAGTGGGTATGGGATTAAGATTTCCTGGTGGGGCCACAAACCCCGAGGAGTTTTGGAAGCTTTTAGCCGAGGGTACTGATTGTATCATCGATGTTCCAAAGGATAGATGGGATTGGAGAAGATTTTTTGATCCTGAAACGGACAGACCGGGTAAGACCCATCAACCTCAAATGGGATTTTTAAAACTTCGTGTTGAAGAATTTGACCCTTTATTTTTTGGTATGTCACCACGTGAGGCCGCTATATTGGACCCACAACAACGTCTTTTGCTCGAAACTACCTGGGAGGCATTTGAAGATGCAGGTTTCCAGGAGACCAAAATGAGAGGATCCAGGACCGGGGTTTTTATCGGGGGATTTTGTTTAGATAATAAATTACAACAATTAGGCGCTTTAAATCGCGACCTGATTGGTCAAAATACAGCCACTTCATCTACCATGGTGATGTTATCGAACCGGATTTCTTATTCGTTCGATTTGCGAGGACCTTCATTAACCATTGACACTGCTTGTTCATCAGCATTGGTTGCTGCCCATTACGCTTGTATGAGTATTTGGACAGGAGAATCAGACATGTCTATTGCAGGTGGCGTAAACGTAATGCTTCGTCCCGAATATCCCATTGCAATGAGCAAAGGACAGTTCCTCTCAAAACATGCACGTTGTAAAGCCTTTGATGAAGATGCCGGTGGTTATGTTAGAGGAGAAGGCGCCGGTGTGGTGATATTCAAACCACTTTCAAAAGCAATGGAAGATGGAGATTATATCTATGCGGTAGTTCGTGGAACAGGTTCAAACCAGGATGGTGCCACCAATGGTATTACCGTTCCAAATCCCGAGGCTCAGGAAGAATTGATCCGCGAGGTGTATGTAAAAGCAGGAATTGAAGTAAAAGATATTAAATACATCGAGGCACACGGCACAGGAACAAAAGTGGGTGATCCATTGGAGTTAACGGCATTGGATAATGTGCTTAAAACAGCGCACGATAAAAACAATAAAGTTTTTGTAGGTTCTGTAAAAACAAATATTGGTCACTTAGAAGCTGCAGCAGGTGTTGCAGGTATTATTAAAACAGCGTTGGTATTAAATCGCAGGCAGGTGCCCCCGCATGTGCATTTTAAAAAGGCCAATCCAAAAATTGATTTCGAAAACATTTCCTTGAAAATTCCAATCAAGTTGGAAAATTTCGGAAAGGATGAAAAACTTATGGCTTCTATCAATTCATTTGGATATGGTGGAACCAATGGGCATATGGTAATGGAGCAACCTCCATTAGAATATTTAAGCAGGTTTTCTAAAAACGGATTCCATAGCAAACGCGAACAATTTCTTTTCCCCGTTTCGGCAAAAAGCGATGTTGCACTTGCAAATCAATGCAAAAAATATGCAGATTTCCTTAAAAAGGAAGATATTTCTATTGTGGATTTTGCATATACGCTTGCCTATAGAAGATCGCATCATTTGCGCAGAATAACCATTGTAGCTGCTACCAAAGAAGAATTAATCGAGAAACTGGAAGCATATTCAAAAGGCGAATTGCTTACCGCGGTTACTTTTAACCAGATCCAGGATAACAGGAAATTGGTTTTTGTTTATACCGGGATGGGTCCGCAATGGTGGGCGATGGGAAGAGAGATGTACGAAAAAGAGCCCATCTTTAAAAAAGTGATCGATGAATGTGAAGGTTATTTTAAAAAGATTGCGGGTTGGTCGTTGCTGGATGAATTGTTGAAACCGGAGGCTGAATCAAGAATGAACGAAACGGCTATTGCACAACCGGGTAACTTCTTTATTCAGGCAGCGCTTACCGAGGTATGGAAAGCATGGGGAATTACACCCGAAGCAGTAGTGGGCCATTCAGTAGGTGAGGTACCTGCAGCTTATGTTTCAGGAGCACTTACTTTAGAAGAAGGAGTTTTGGTGAGCTACCATAGAAGTCGCTGCCAGCAAACAACAGCGGGACAAGGAACCATGTTAGCAATTGGATTGGGCGAAGAAGCGGCGGAAAAACTCATCAACGAAAATAATTTACAAAACGAAATTTCTGTTGCTGCCATCAACTCCTTTAACGGAGTTACCATTGCAGGAACAAAATCGGCACTTGATAAGATAAGTGCAATATTAACTGCTCAAAATGTTTTCAATAGGGCGCTTACGGTTGAAGTAGCTTACCATAGCTACCAAATGGAGCCGTTGAAAGAGGAATTATTGAAATCATTGAAATCGGTAAAACCGAAAAAGGCAACCACTACTTTGTATTCAACGGTTACCGGTACCATTATGGATGGATCGGAATTTAACAACGAATACTGGTGGCAAAATGTTCGTCAACCTGTTCGCTTTGCGAAAGCAGCACAAACGGTGGTGAACGACGGGTATACTGTATTCCTGGAAGTAGGTCCGCATCCTGTGTTGCGTACAAACATCAACGAATGTTTAGCTGCGGCAGATGTAAAAGGAGCCATTGTTCCATCCTTAAGAAGAGGCGACCCTGAGGTAGTAACCCTGATGAATTCATTGGGAACTTTACATACCCTCGGTTTCGATATTAACTGGAAAATATTTACCGAAGGTGGTAAATACAACAAGATCCCAACGTATGCATGGGATAAGGATGATTATTGGCAGGAGTCTGACCGTTCTATAGAAGAAAAACATGGTGTACCAGGTCATATTTTCATGAATGAAAATGCCCCCAGCCATTTCCTGCATGGGAAGTGGAGATCAATCAATATTTACTGCCCTGGTTACAGGATCACCAGATTGAAAACATGGTGATTGTTCCGGGAGCAGCATACGTTGAAGCAGGGTTGGCGATTCATGAAAAAGAATTTGGTAACTCGGCATGTACCTTACAAAACTTAGAATTTAACCAGGTATTGGTGGTGGATCATAAACGCATTCAAATGTTCCATACAACCTATAATCCTGATTCAAAAAAAATATTCGGTGTACAGCAGGTTTAGGGAAGATGATTCTCCATGGACCTTGCATGCATCAGGAAGATTATTAAAAGACACTATTTCGAGAGATATTCCTTCATTGGATTTTAAAGGGATCAAAAAACGTTGTACCAACGAGGCAGATGCGAAGGAATTTTATGCTTCGTTAGATGCACGTGGCTTAATGTATGGTCCGTGGTTTCAGGGAGTAAAGCAGATCTTTAAAGGTGACAATGAAGTATTGGTGAAGCTGGAGGGAAATGATGCATTGATCCGCAATGAAGATAATTATTTATTGCATCCCACATTATTGGATTCAGGTTTCCAATCAATGGTAGCCATTGTAAGTGATGGATCTGCAAATCCAAATCCTTTTGTTCCTGTAAATATTAAACAGGTAATGTTCTATACAAGCCCAGGTAATGAATGCTGGAGCTATTGTAAAATTACCGAAAGAACGGATAGTTCGATTACAGGTGACCTGATCCTTTTTGATGATAGCGGAGAAGTATTAGTTGCTTTGGAAGGAATTACCTGCCAGGCGATTAATAGCAGCAAAGGTGATAATGCCGGTGCAATGGATAACTGGTTCTACGAATACCAATGGAACGAGGGTGAAATGCTAAAGGAAACCGATGCTCCTAATGCAACGGGTAAATACCTGGTGTTTGGAGAATATGATAACCTTGACCTGATCCAGGGATTGATTGAAAAAGGAATTGATTATTCTGTGGTGATCAAGGGTGATGGATTTTCGAACGACGAGGGAGTTTATTCGGTAGATCCTAAAAACGAGGCAGATTATCATCAATTATTCGCTTCAGAATCATACAGCCATATTTTATATACCTGGAGTACGGAACATAAAAACCGTGGCACCAATATAACCATTGATGATGCTATTGACCAAACCATGCCGGTGGTTTATATTGCCAAAGCATTGGCAAAAAACAAACCGAACGATAAAGTAAGGTTAATTGTAATTACTTGCGGTTCGCAGGTTGTATTAAACGAAGACAAAGGTGCTTCTTTAGATACTTCCGCATTCTGGGGATTGGATCATTTGATCAGTAATGAAAATCCAAACATTACCGTAAAAACGATCGATTTATACCAGGAAGCCGATCCGGGTGAATTTGATCTATTGGCCAGGGAAATTCTTTCAGGCACCAAAGATGAAGATATTGCGATCCGTCATAACAAAAGATATGTCCGCATCTTGAATACTGTTTCGTTAGGATCAAATACCGGCGAGAAGAAAAAAGTTTCTACCGAAACACCGGTTTCATTGGAAATTGGCCAGATAGGGAGAATGGACAGTTTGTATTACGACGAGTTTGAACGTAAAAAAGAACTGGAGCCTAACGAAATTGAGATCAGGAATTATGCTGCTTGTTTAAACTTGAAGGATGGATTAAAGGTGATCGGTCAGTTAAGCGAAAAAGCAACAAAAGGTTCGTATTACGAAAGAAATATAGGTCACGAAGCAGCCGGTGTTATTACCCGTGTTGGTTCGAAAGTAAAAGACTTTAAAGTGGGTGAGGAAATAATTCTTGCCGCACCCGAAGGATGTTTAAGATCTTATGTGGTTTCGGTTCCTACGTATTATTTACGTAAGCCAAAAAAACATCAGCTTTGAAGATTCACTCATGGTGGTTCCTTATATGACCGTATTGTATAGTTTGCGTAACCGTGCACAATTACAAAAAGGAGAGAAAATATTGATCCATAACGGTACTGGTGGAGTTGGTTTAGCCGCCATTCAATATGCTCAATATGTAGGTGCTGAAATTTATACAACAGCGGGTAGCGAAGAAAAACGCGATTACCTGAAAAAATTAGGAATTAAAAATGTTTACGATTCACGTTCGCTTGATTTCGTAAAACAGATCAAAGAAGATACCAATGGTTATGGAGTGGATGTGGTGATCAATGCGATTGCCGGTGAAGCTTTATATCAATCATTTGAATTATTATCGTCTTACGGTCGTTTTGTTGAGATCGGTAAACGTGATATTACCGAGAATACCGGATTGCCTATGCAGCAATTCAACAACAATATTTCTTTCCTAGGAATTGATGTGGATAGACTGATGATGGAAAGACCCGAGGTGGTTCAGGCCATTCACCGTGACATCGAGCAGTTCTATGCGAATGGAGTTTTTAAAGCGGTAAACACACATTTATTCGATGCAAAGGATGCGGTAGAAGCATTCAACTTTATGCTTCAATCCAAGCATATGGGTAAAGTGGTGATCAGCTTTAAAGACCAGGAAGTAGAAGTCCCGGTAAAAACGGAGAAAAAAGAATTGGACAAAAATGCTACTTATCTGATTACCGGAGGTACCGGAGGTTTTGGATTGCAAATTGCGCAGTGGTTATCTGATAAAGGAGTGAAACAACTGGTGTTGGCATCACGAAGTGGCGCTAAATCGGATGAAGCAAAGGATGCAATAAAACTGATGGAAGCCAATGGCACCAAGGTATACGCTGATCCAATCGATATTACCAACGATAAAGCTGTTGCCGATGTGGTAGCTAAGATCAAAAAAGAAATGCCGCCGTTAAAAGGAATTATCCATGGCGCAGTTGTATTAGATGATGGATTTATTGTGGATATGACCCGCGAAAGATTTATTACCTCATACCACGCTAAAGTGGGTGGTGTATTAAATGTACATAAACATACCAAAGATATACCATTGGATTTCTTTGTTTCTTTCTCGTCTATTTCGGCCTTGATCGGAAATGCCGGCCAGGCAAATTATGTTTCGGCCAACACTTTCTTAGACCAGTTTGCACGATATAGAAGAGCCAATGGCATGCAGGCCACTACGATTAACTTAGGAGTATTAGGTGAAGTGGGAGTAGCTGCCCGTGATGCAAATGTTACTGCTATTTTAGAAAGTGGAGGAATTTTCGGATTTACCACAGCGGAAGCATTGGAAGGGTTAGCACTGGTAATTGAGAATACCCCGGTGCAAGTGGGAATGTTTGATGTGGATTGGGCACGTTGGTCGTCAATCAACACCAAATCAGCCGGAAGCTCCCGTTTTAAAGCCCTGGCAGATGCCAAAGGCGGAGGTAACGGAGTAGGTGGCAAACTCGCTGAATTATGTACTGAACTTTCGGTATTGGGAGAACCAGACCGTTTGGCTTATATGGAAAATGCAACTGCCGAGGAGGTAGCCCGCGTGTTAAAATTATCGATCGAAAAAATCGATAAGACCAGGGGGATCAACTTTATGGGAGTGGATTCATTAATTGCTGTAGAATTGGGCAGGGCTTTCCAGGCACGCTTCGGGTTAGAAGTAAGTACCATGGAATTATTGAGCGGACCTAATGTAACT
>Ga0170475_104279196_pt1 | contig 10475 bp, 11 predicted proteins | sample Soicark_Litter_5_FD_111474 | JGI IMG/M metagenome (GOLD analysis project Ga0170475, IMG submission 111474) | Avena fatua rhizosphere microbial communities from Hopland, California, USA. Combined Assembly of 48 SPs | reverse complement strand
TATAGATATGAATTGATACATAAAAATTGTAGGCAGTAGCAGACTCGAACTGCTAACTTTTTCGGTGTAAGCGAAAAACTCTACCAATTGAGTCAACTGCTTATTTTTCTTTTATTTTTTTAATACCGAATTTTGAACGTCGTTTCATTCTTGAAAAACGTTCATTTGGTGCAAAATCAAGCTTGCCTTTTATTGCTTTATAATGTACACCTGGTAAGTCGGGTACCCGACCCCCCCGTACTAAAACCTGGGAATGCTCTTGCAAAGAATGGCCTTGGCCGGGTATATAAACAATAACAGGTATGGAGGTTGATAAAATCCGAACTTTAGCGATTTTTCAAATCGCTGAATTTGGTTTTTTTGGCTTTGCAGTTCAAAGTTTCAAAATTACAGCCTTTTTTTGGGGACAATTTTGTAAAATCCTATCTAATTTATGATTACGCTTTGGTTGTCAAATTCCATTTAATAACTGTTGAAAAGTTGGCACAAGATATTGTCACATACTGCAGCAGAGATAAACTTCAATTTAATACTATTATTAAAGTTTGCAAAATACAAGAAAAAATTCAAAAAAATAAACAATCATTTAAAAATAAATTAGTTATCAAATTAGTAAGATCGGCTTTGGAAGTAAAATTGTTGGAATTTAATTTCATATTCACAAAAAATAATATGAAATCATTATCAAATTTTCGAAACAAAACCTGCTTGCTGCTTAGTTGACTTAATGCTAGATCGTTAACGAGCATACCTCAAAAAAAAAGATGACTAGTAAGTAATTCAATTCATTTTTTAAAATTAAAATAAAAAATAATAAATTTTTTAAAGGAAAGTCGCTCTAATGGAAAAATAAAAAAATATTTGTTTTTAAAAAATTGCCCGAAATTAAAAAAATTTTTAAAATTAAAATTTTTAAAAAAGTTATTTTTATTTTCATCCAAAAAAAATAACTTTTTTGCCAAAGTTTTTTGCATTAAAAAAAAAGAAAAAAATTTTATTGTGTAATTTTTTAGAGAATTAGATATAGCAAGCGACATGGTGTATTTAGCTGTAGAAAAGTATTTTAATTTAAAATAAGTTAAAGATTTTGACCCAACAAAAGTTTTCAGAAATAGTCCCTTAAAAATTTTATTTAATATTTTATTTGTTGAAAAAATTTTTACTTGAGTAGTTTTATTTTCAGACAGATTTGCGATTACACTACGTATAAATAAAAATTCTCATTTTTTACGATCTAAAATATCTGTTTGCGAAAAACCAAACCAAAACTCACTTTTGGTCAAACGACTTAGAAATTCAATAAGTAACAGTCAATTCTTTATTTTACGTAGTGTTCTTATGCGAATAGTAAATCATCTTGAGAAGGAATTGCTTGATCAAGCCAATGATTTTCTAAATGATTGTAGACAAGTTCAATTTTTATTCGTTAGACCTTCGGCAAATTTAATGATCTTAATTGAAATTTTAGGTTGTAAAAGCGCAGAATGAAATAAAAAAAAACTTGATGAATTTGACATATTATGAAATATTATAGTTAGCGGATCATAAAGTTCCAACGACTGCTGAAAGCATAGAGAGATTACTTAAAGAACTATGATCAACACGTTTGATTAATGTTATCTTTAACAAATCAACCAATGTAAGACCTTTTCTATTATTTGATAAATAACAGGAATATAATAGGAAGGAGGTGGGGGGGGTTTTTAATTCAAAAACTAGAGTCTTGTCCGTAAATAATTTTATATTAACACGAATAGGTAAACCATCAGGATAAATTTTAGTCATATTGTTAAACGTAGTACAAAAATTTAACGTATTAAACCCGTGTTGGCCTAAAAAAGGGCCAACAGGGGGTAGCATAGAAGCGCCCCCTGCAGGTATGGTCAATCACACCCAACGATCGAAAGATTTTTTGGCACTAGCAGAATCAAGCATACGAGCAGCTAGGTTATTGGCAATTTGTTCAGTAAATAATTTTGAAGTAGGTTTTGGTTTTGATAAAAAAAAATTTCTAAAAACTGATTTTCTTTGAATAATATTTTTATTTTTCAAATTAACTTTTAATAGTCACATAGTTTATTACAATACTGCAAATTTTTGTAAAAAAAAATTACGAAGAAGAAGGGAATCGAACCCTTAATTTTAACTTTGGAGGCTAATGTTTTACCGTTAAACTACTCCTTAAATATTACCATCAAGAAAAAAAGAATTTTGAAAAAGTTCTTGATTTGAGAAAAATGGAAAAAAAACCACTAGTAAAAAGAATTTTTTTTTGATTTTGTTCCAAAAAAAGAAATTTTGAATTTTCAAACAAGATTTTATGATCTGGCTGAAGGAAAAAATCCTTTAATTGGTAATTATATGCTGTATAAGGTAAATAATTTCAAAACAAAAAAGATTGTCTAGTCCAAAAAAATAGTTCTTCAAAAGAGAAAATTTTGCCAGGATTTCCAATTCAAAAAAAAACTCAATTAAAATTTCAAAGTAAAAGAAAATTAAATGAAGTGGTATTTAAACAATTTAATAAAAAGAAAGAACGTACCAAATACAACGAGGTATTCAAAAAAGCCCGGTAGGAATCGTATTTTTTAAAAAGTATAGTAGATTTTTTGAATGAATTTTTGAAAAACATTTTTATCAAAGTTTTTTTAAAACTACAATAAATTTCATTTCCGTAAACTACCAGAGTTTTATTAAGAAATAGTGTAGTAAATAATTTTTTTAATGTATAATATGGTTCATCATAAGTTAGAAAAAAAAAAGAGTTTTGTAGAAAATAAAAAAAATTATCTTTTATAGTAAAAGATAACCTGTTAATTTTAGCAGAAATTTTTTCTAACAAAACTAGAAAATAGGGTATAAAGGATGTTTTTTTTATCAGAAAAGCAAAATTAAATCAAAAATAACTCGGAATTAAGTAAAATTCTATCTGTCAAAAAATATCTTTATAAGTAAAAAAAAAAAAATTCAATTTATTGTACGTGCAGCCTTGTCTTCTGTATTCATTAAGATAAATGATAAAGGTTTTTATATGCGAAAGAATTCAAAAATAAAAAAACTTATGTAAAAACTCTGATAGAAGTGACGGATCCCTTTTAGGTAAGGACCACGAGAGTAAAGAAAGGAAAAAAAAGGGATTTAAAATTTAAAAAAACCAATGCGATCGGGAATTTACTAGATTTTTCGGTTTTAAGTTGACCAATTTTTAAAATATTTTTTCAAAAAAAAATATTACTTTTGGGTGTCATAAAAAAATTAAACTCAACGTGGTTTTTTTTTTCAACAACCACCAAATGCTTTTAAAGGTCAATAAATTAATTCATGCACAATAAGCCCTGTAGCTTCTAGACCATCGAAGCAGTTTTTTATTTGTGGTAATCAAAATGTTGATCTCACGTGAATTGAAACAGCCTCAATCCCAAGACCTTTTGCAATAAAACAAGCTTCATAAACTGCGCTATCTGCAGAAAAAACTGTGGAACGCTGCTTAGTACCTGTTCATTCACTATTACCACCACTACGTGTAATTAAAACATTACCTTTATTATCAATAACCGTAACAAAAAAATTATTCTTTGTTGCTCAAACCATCAGAAAGGCTCAAACTACATTTTTTTTTATATCAGAGGGGATGATATTTTTGATGGTTACTGGTCAATTTTTTTTTTTACCATGGAGATTAGAGGTCGATTCTAACAAAAATAACTTTAAAAGTTTCACAAGTTTGAAGTAGAACTTGTTTTTAGTTAGTAAAGCGAAGTTATCTTTAATTTGATTTTTTTTTGTTAAAAAGACTGATTTTTTGGTAGGTACCAAATTAATTTTGTTTTTTCGCGGTCATCATTTTTCGACATTAGATAAATTAGTAAATGCATTTATATAAATAACAATGGGTCAAACGTAGCTTGCCAAGTTAGCCAATTCCCTAGTTTTCAAACAAAAATATATGACATTATGTGTCATCGCAGACAATAGAAATTCTTTAAAAAATAAATGTTGCTTAGATGTTTGTTTGCGATTTAAAAATTTAGTGTTTTCAATTGCAGCAATTTCCTTTCTATCAACAAGGCTAGAATAGAACCTAAAATTACTTCTTTTCAGCATGATCTAATTTGTTTTTTTGATAGGCTCGGCGATGATCCTTTGGCGCAAACTTTCTTCAATTTTTTTTCTGAACGAAATGTCATCTTCTTGGTGTTCTAGCCAATAATCTTTGGGTCGAAGCATTTGTTCACGATCTCTGACCATGGACAGGTAAATCTAAGTGCAAGCGCAACCCTTGGTATGTTTGAAGACTTTTTTTTAGTTGAACATTTATTGATACAAGCGCCAGATCCATTTCTAAGTTAGATAGCACATTAATAATATAAAATTTTAAAAGAACTAATGTGGTAGCCAGGTGGACTGTATTAACAGCTGGCTTAGAATAATTAAATAATCAATGCAAAAATTTACGCCTATAAGCACCGTAGGAATGAAGAGTTTTTAAACTCAAAATCAAATTTTTTGATTTGTGTAATTTAGTATTTAAAAAAAACATTTTTTTTACTTGAAAGGTTTTTTGCCTTCTTTTAATTTTATTTTCTCGTTAATAAATTGAAAACCTTTTAATTTATAGGGACCAACAGGTTTTAAACTATAACGAAAATAATTTATCTGTGAATGGAAATTACCCTTTTTGAAACTAAGAAATAATATTTTCTTAAACTTTTTTTTTTTTAAGGCAAAAAAAAAAAAAATGGGGGAATAGGAAAGTATTTGAAAATGAGAACAGCCCAAATCAAGAATTATGTTATTATAGAGTTTAGAAAATCAATAATTTATACCTTTCAACTCTAATTCCTCTGATTTAATAAATAAATATTTAGAGTAAGTTTTTGGGCTATTAGATTTTAAAAAGTTATGAATATAGTTTCCAACAGACGAAATAACTAGTAAATTAGCAATCACATCGTTAAAATTTAAATTAGAGAAGAAAAAGACATTGGCTGTTGGTAAAATAGCAGTTTTTTCACTGTGAGTAATTTTTTTTCAAAAAATTGAAATATCTCAAAGTATAGACGGGTTATGTAATCTAAATAAATTTTTTTTCATTTCTAAAAAATTCCCAAAAGCAGTTGACCACCCATTCAATTTTTTCGAGCTAAAGAATCATTTACAATACCCATTTTTGTACTAATTAAATAATAACCTCCAGTCTTCGATAATTCTAAAAGTTTTTTGAAAGAAACAAAAACTGGTCTTCTTGGGGTTGAATACTTAACAATTCTATTAAATGTCAGAGTTGTGCTTAGATCAATGGAAATAACGACGTAATTGAATTTTTTTGATTTGAATGATCTGATATAGCAGTCTTCAAGTAGTTTCTTAAGTATAAAGAAATTTAATACAGTTTTAGGAATACAAAATCGTACTTTTTTACAAACAATGGAACTTCTGTAATTAGAAATAAATGAATTAAAGTTTGAACCAGGCATAGCTATATGTATATGTGTGCGACAGGTACTTATAATATTTTAAAAACCTCTTCTTTTCCAACCGGGCAGGAGTCCTTTTGAACCAAAATTTTTTAATTCCATTCTAGATAAGCGAAAAACTCTTAAAACAGATTTTGATCTACCAGAAATGATACATCAATTTACAATTTTAATTTTAGAAGCTCATCGAAGTTTATTATTTAAAATGAAGACCGCCTTGGTGCGGTCTAAAAAAAACATAGAGACATCCATTATAATAGATTTAAGAAATCAAATTTTTGATTCGCATTTTAAAAACATCATTCGTTTGTGAAAATCACGCAAATTGGCAGTTCACATATTAGTTTAGAATCAGAAATTTCACTTAAAAAAATAGTTGTTTGACAAAAAAACATGATTAGAAATCTTAGAGAATTCTAACCAACCGCTGTGGCCCCTACTGCAATTTAAAGTTAAAGCACTCCAGAATAATCTTTTTAAGAAACCTTGTAAAAGGGTTGAATGGAAAAAATATGCATTTCATAGGCGTTTGCTTATTTTTTTATTTTTAAAAGAAAAATTAAAATTAAACTGCCTATCCCATTCAACATGTTTTTCATTTAAGTAATGAGAAAAAAAAGTTATATCACTAAGCGCCAGAGATAGCTCCCCCTGCGGGTTAGATAAGACATTGGATTTTTCACGACCATAAGACATTTTAAGATATGGTAAAATTGTAAAAATAATAAATGGTAACTGTCTAAAAGAGGTGTTGTAAAATAAATTTGTAGCAAGAATAAAACCAGAATTTTTCTTTTTTATCTGCTGTAACTTTAGTTTTTTTTTTATCATAGATTTTTGAAAAGAAAAAAATCAAATTACGCGTAGACAATTTAATAAGAGTTTTATTTTAGTATCGCTTGTACCACTACTCATTATAAGAGGAAGATTGATATTTATTTTGAATTTTTCATAAAAAAAGGTTGTATTATTTAAAGAGCCGTTTGTTTTTGCCGCTATGTCGAAATACTTGTAATTGCTTAAGTAGAAATTTGTACTTGTAAAAGTCCCTCAGGTGTCTAAATCTGATTGAATTAATTTATTTATCATATTCAGTTTCAAAAAAAGAAAATTAATAAAATTAAAAGATACCAGAGGCTAACAAAACTACTTTTATAAAAATTTTTTTACGCACCTCTCAACAAATAGGGCCTAAAACTCTGGTACCAACAGGTAAAAAATTATTTTTTTTTGAGACTAGCACAACAGAGTTTTCATTAAATCTTAAAAAATCACCTGTTTTAGTACTTCATGTTAAAATCTGCTTAGTTCAAGTGATGACACCATAATGTATACCGCCTTTTTGAACTTTAGATGCACCTTTTAAGCAGGTTTTTACTGTAATAATAATAAGCGAACCTGCGGTAGACCCTCTTCATTTTGATGAATTTTTTATGCCAATACATTTTACTGTTAAAGCCCCTGAATTATCATTGCAAGATAAAACAGTTCCGGGATAAATCATTTAAAAAAAAAAAGCTTTTTTTAGCAATTGCTTTGGAAGAAATTGCTCTTCATTATAAAAAAAAATACTTTTAGCTGAAAGTTGAACAAATTTATGTTTTGATTCGACAATTTTACTTCAAATTGGTAATTTTTTTCCAATATCTAATAAGGTATTTAAAACCATAGGTGTTTTTTTACCTAGAAAAAAAAATGGTACAGAACCTTTTCATATAGGTATAGTCCAATCAACTATGGAACCTTTCCCCTTTCCCATGCGCACTTCTGTAGGTTTTTTAGTGATTGGAAAGTTTTGAGAAATTGGGAAAACTATAGCTCCACTTTTTTTCAATTTTCACTTTAGATATCAGGCTATCAAGTCTAAATGACAGCTAGAAAAATAATAATTTGTGTAAGATTTACAAAAAAAAACATTTGTAGGTAAGAAAGTTTTGTGAGCAATGCCTGAAAAACGCTTAGATTTTCATTGAAATAGCTTATATTTGGAATTTGTTAAAGAGGGTACAGGCATTATTTTCTTAATTTTAAGAAAAAATTTTTTCTATTCAAACGAAAAAAAATTGGCAAAAGATTATGATTATGAAGAAAATTCATAAAACTATCAGTATAATTTATTGGAAATTCTACCATTAAATAAGGTTTACACCTGTTAAAAGACAAGAATGAAAATAAATAAATATCATACCTGGATGACCAAAATAGCAAATTATCAAAAGCATAACGTTCTTTGGTAACATTAATAATTCACGTCAGGTGTGTCATTACTTCCACTATAAGGTGCGTTTTCTGCTTTTCTAGCACTTTTATAAACAGTTCACTTTTAATAATTGAAAACAATTCCTCGCGAATTTTTTCAATTTGCTGGGAAGATAAATCTTCGTAATTAGGTGGGTTAAGTCTTAAAAATTCTAGAGGGGTAGGATTTTCTATTTCATTTATGTTATCGTCAAATTTAGCCAAAAATTTAGTTAGTTTGTTTTTGGGTTTATATTTTTTTTTTGAAATTGATATTGTAAAACCCTTAAAAAATAATAATCTGGAAAAAAAATTTTTAGAACTAAAAGATTTAAACATATAACACGATAAAAAATCCAAGGTTTTTCAAGTTAATGAAAAAATAATAGGCATGGTCTTTTGTTTTACAACTCAATTTGGAACTAATTGATTTTTATTGGAATGTTTAAATTTTTTTTTTAAAAAAAAAAAGAATGTATGTTCATTGACAGCTTCGGGGAAGGGAACGTCGTTGGTAGTTAATTGTTTAGAAAATTTATAGAAAGGATTCAAGCCGTAGGGTTCAAAGCGACGAACAGGCAAATCTTTTCCTGGCATGGTCAAGAGGACTTTTTTTAAGGCTTTATAAGCCAAGGTTGGATCCGACAAATTGTACCGAGCGTCTAGCTCAAAATATGACTTGTAGACCTGCAAAGGTCCTAAAAAATTATCAACTTTCTTCTCTGCTCATTGCAATGAGATTTGAAAATCCGGTAGTATTGACAAAAAAGGTTCAAGACAGATATGAAAAAAATCCTCCTCAGTTGATTCTGGAAATGTTAAGAACGTGAAAAAATCCTTCAAAAAGTCTGGTATAGGGTGGACCCCTGAGGATTTAAAGATTAAAGTTTTTGCTCAAGTCTTTTTTGCTAAACCAAAATAATTAATGACTGACAAAGGTGTAATTGAGGCTAAGTAACTATTGACGGGCGCCACTAAGGGTTGTTTTTTAGGTCTAAAATAAGAAATTGTACGTTTTGCAACACCCCTGACTTCATCATAAAATGTTAAATTTTTTTTCATGGTTACAAGGGCGTTTTTATTTTCCAAAGAATCATAAAATCAAAATTTTGATAGAAAAGATTCGGGATCAGAGCGTTTTAATAATTGCAGAAAACGTGGTAGCCTAAAATTTGACAAATCTTTAAATAAATAATTTTTTTTAAAAAAATAATCACCAGAACCCACATAGTAATCAGGGGCTGGGAAACTTACATATTTTACATAATCAGAATCAAAAAATTTCCTTGAAATATAACTAGAAAAAGGTGAATCCAAAAAATATACGTAAGGTTTAAAACCTGTTCAAGGTAAAATAAATAATCATGAACTAAAAACTTGTTTGAAAGTACTTCTGTAAAGTAATTTATGTTGGTTGGACAAAGTTAGGAATGCTTTCTTCCAGTATAAAAATTGCGCAGTAATTCATCGCGTTAAGTTAAAGATAATGTTGTTTGGAACTTCCGTTGTAGGAATATCAGAGAATTTTCTAAAAAAAATTTTCTGAGTAGGTGGAGCAATTAAGCCATCGTGATCAGACATATTAATTATAAATAAACGTCGAGTTTTCCAAAAAAACCTTCAATCATAAGGATCTATACCAGCAGTTTTAAAGACCTTTACTTCAGCCGCGGTATACTCATATTTATAATCTAAATGTTCTAAGACTAGTTGTTTAAAAATTAAATTTCAAGCTTGAAGTAGTGAGGAGCCCTCGAGTTGTGCTGTATAGTTGTCGCCTCATCGTCGTAAAAGTGGAAGATTTGGGTTTCTATATTTTTTAAACATATCTCAAAAAAAAGTCAAAGAGAAATATTTAAATTTTTTTTTCGAAAAAAATTTTCATAAGTAATCCTTAGGGAAAGAATTTGTAGCTAATAATGAGTAAATGCTTTTTAACGCTCTCAAAATATCAAATTTTAAACCATGCTCTAATCAATAAAAATACGGTAATTTTCCCTGATTGTAAACAGTAGGTAAAGCATTGCCTAGCAGTAAGCCTGTAAAATTACCATAAAAATTTTGGTGGAAACGATGCAAAGACCCAACAGCAGAGCAAATTTGAAAATATTTTTTTTTTTTTTTTTTGTCTCGTCTATGTCAACAGATGGTAATGGGATTACATACCTAGAAGTTTTTAAAAATTGTATTGGCTTTTGTTCAAATTTTCTTGTCTTTCTTAAAGTTAAAAGTCTAAATGAAATATATAATAATTTTATATTATAGAATTTAAATAAGTAAATTTTTAATTTTTTTTTGACCCCAACTGATAGCTTTCTCATTTATAAACAAAGTATAAAACTATACTAAAGCGCGTAAATTATTAAATTTATTTAGAAGCAATAACCAAACCCTTACAGAAGCTGAACCATATTTTAAGGTAACCGGCATCTTACAATAATCAATTTTAGTCCAGGTTGCTACCTGTTCTAATTTGCCTTTTTTAAACCAAACCTTTGCGGCTCTTTCTTTTCGGCTGAACCGACCTTTTAATAAAAAAAGAAAACCTTTAACAGCATCAGATTGTGATACCAGAGTACTTAAACTTTTAAGAATTTCAGCAAGTAAGTGATCCCTTTCTAGTTTTTTTTTAACAAAAATAGCAATCAACGTGGCATTTAAATTTAAATTACTAAAATGCTCCATAATTAAATGGGTAACAACACGACCTCAAAAATGTGAGTATTGAATATTTAATCGATTTTTTTTTTCAAAAAAAAC
>Ga0170475_102855003_pt1 | contig 10477 bp, 14 predicted proteins | sample Soicark_Litter_5_FD_111474 | JGI IMG/M metagenome (GOLD analysis project Ga0170475, IMG submission 111474) | Avena fatua rhizosphere microbial communities from Hopland, California, USA. Combined Assembly of 48 SPs | reverse complement strand
GCCTGCGCAAGCCGGCTTCGGTGCTCGACGCCCACCTGGAGGGCCGCACCCTCGTCGGCAAGCTGCTGCGCCGCGACTCGCTGGCGCCCCGGGCCGATTGCGAAATCACGGTCCAGCCCTTGGGCCTCTCGCGGACCGCCTTGGCCGCGCGGACCGGCGCTGAGGGGGCCTTTCGGGTGGAATTGGCCCCGGAGGACCTGAAAAGCCCCTGGATCAAGGTATCAGGAGGCCAGGGAAGCCCCGATTTGAGCCGTTGGGACAGCCTGCTTCTGGAAGGCCTCCCCAAAGGACAGAATACCGATTTTTAGCCTTTAATCACAAGGTTTTTCGGGCGTGTTTCACCATACGCCCTACTTTGTGAAAAAAATCACAATTGGCCCTTGCCCCTTTTGTTTCTCCTATATTATATTCATCACGGTTTTTAAGGAGCCTACGATGGTCGAAATGCGGGTCCGTGGCTTAGCTGTGGATGCCGGTTCGCGCCAGCCGGTGGTGATCTTGACGGATCTCAGCGAGACCCGTTTTCTGCCGATTTGGATCGGCGTTTACGAGTCCGACGCGATCCTGCTGGCCCTGGAGAACATCCAGGTGCCGCGCCCGACCTCGCACGACCTGATGAAGGCCGCCATCGAGGCCCTGCACGGCAAGCTCGACCGCGTGGTCGTCCACACCCTGGACGAAAAGACCGGCACCTTTTACGCCAAGCTTTTGCTTCTGAGCGAGGGCGCCGGCGAGCCCGTCGAGGTCGACGCCCGGCCTTCGGACGCCATCGCCCTGGCCCTGCGCTTCAAGGCGCCGCTTTTCGTGAGCGAGGCCATCCTCTCCCAGCCCAACGTGGTCAAGGACAAGGAAAAGGTCAACAAGGACATCGAGGAGTTCAAGAAATTCCTCGAAGACGTGAAGCCCGCCGACTTCGAGCGCTACGACCGCTCGCACGGCGGCGGCAGCGGCCCTGACCGGCCCAAGCCCAAGGACGACGACGAGGGCGGAAAGCCGTGAACATCGCCGCCTGCGTGATCGCGGGCGTCGGCCTGGGGTGGCTGGCCCAGCATTTTTTCCCGCAGATCGCGCCCTGGGGATACGCCGGCGGCGTGATTTTAGGGGCCCTGGCCGGATTCTGGCAGGTGCTCAAGGGCGAAGGCGCCCTGAAGAAGTACGAGCCCAAAGACAAGCATGACTAGCCTGCTCAGCGCCGCCGGCGCGGCCCTGGTCACGGCGGCGGCCTTGGCCCTCCTGATGCTGGCCGTCTCGCGCCTGGGGCGGAGCCTGGGTTTGTTCTCGGCCCTGCAGGTGATGGGCCTGATGGTTTTGAAATTCGCGGTGCTGGCGCTGGGACTGGGATGGATGAGCAAGCAGCCCTGGTTCAAGGCGCCCGCCGCGGCGGCAGGCATCGCGATTCCTTTGGCGGCCCTGATGATCTGGAAGGGCCGCAGTTTGAAAACGGAAAAGAACCATGGCTGAAACAACCCAAGCCGAGAGCCACGAAGAAGGCGGCATCGCCGAATCCGTATGGATGCACGGCAGCCCCTGGCAGCCCACGGCCATGTGGGGCGTGACCTTCGGCGTGATGTTCGTGCTGCTGGCCCTCGGCCTCAGCGCCAAAAAAAAGACGCCCGGGCTTTTGCAGAACGCCTGGGAATTCGCCTACGAGTGGGTCTACGACAATTCGTACCAGGTCGTGGGCGCGCAGGGAATGGCTTATTTCCCGCTCTTTTTGTGCATTTTCCTCTACGTCTTCTTCAACAACCTGCTGGGCCTCATCCCCTTCATGGCTTCGGCCACTGCCAGCATCAACACCACCCTGGCCCTGGCCCTGGTGACGGCCCTGGCGACGCACGGCCTGGCCATCAAGAAAAAGGGCTTCGGCCACGCCATGCATTATTTCCAGGTGGTCGACTTCCGCACGGGCGACAACCTGATGGCCAAGGCCATCCTCTTCATGTTGCAGTTCTTTTTGCTGCCCGTGATCGAGATCATCGGCGCGGTGGCCCAGCCCATCTCGCTGGCGGCCAGGCTCTTCGGCAACATCTTCGCCAAAGAAACCATTTTGGCCGTGCTGGCCGCGATGCTGGTCAGCCTGGCCCACAGCCCCGCCCTCATGGACAAGGGCTTGATGCTGCTGCCCCTGGCCCTCAGGCCCGCCATCATCATTTTGGGCGTTCTGGTTTCCCTGATCCAGGCCATCGTGTTCACGGTTCTTTCCATGGTTTACATCAGCAACGCCACGGCGTCGCATGACGAGCACCATGAAGAGGAAGGCCACGGCGCCGCGCCGGCCCACTGATTTTGAAAGTCATACAACCCTAGGAGGATAGCCGTTATGAAGAAGAGCGCTTACTTGACCCTGGGCCTGCTGGCCATCGCCGGTTCGGCCGCCGCCGCCGAAGCCGCCGCCGCCGCCCCTGCCGCCGCCGCGGCCGTGTCGGGCGTCACGCCCAAGGCCATCGCCGCCCTGGCCCTTTCGATCTCGGGCTTCGGCGCCGCCATCGGCATGGGCCTGGCCATCGCCAAGGCCATGGAAGGCATCAGCCGCCAGCCCGAAGCGGCCAACGCCATCCGCGGCACGCTGCTGGTCGCCCTGGCCTTCATCGAAGCCCTCACGATCTACGCGCTGCTGGCTTACTTCACCATCTAAGCCCGCATCGGTTACGGCGGGCCCGCGAGGGCCCGCTGCTTCCGCTTCTTAAGGCAACGCTATGCTGATCCCCAACCCGCAAGTCCTCATCGCGCAGATCGTCACCTTTGCCCTGGGCATGGGCGCGGTCTGGTTCATCTACCTGAAGCCCCTGGGCCAGCACCTGCGCGAGCGCATAGCCGGCATCGACCGCACCTGAACGCCGCCGACGAGGCCCGGGCCGAGGCCGCCAAGCTCAAGGCCGAGTTCGCCGCCGAGAAGGCCAAGCTGCTCGAGGAAAACCGCCGCCTGATGGAGAAGACCAAGGCCGACGCCGAAGCCTTCCGCGGCGAGCTCATGGCCAAGGCCAAGAGCGAGCACGAAGCCCTGCTCAAGGCCGGCCGCGCCCAGTTGCAGGCCGAGCGCGCGGAAGCGGTGCGCCAGATCCGCGAGAGCGCCGCGACCCTGGTGGTCGAAGCCACGGGCAAGCTGCTCGAGAAGAACCTGAACAACGCCACCCAAACCGCCCTGGCCCAGAAGTTCGTCAAGGCCATCAAGGTGTCCAAGAACTAATGGTTTCCACGATCATCGCCCAGCGTTACGCCAAAGCCTTCCTCGAGTCCGCGGAAGCCGAAGGCGCCGAAGACCGACTGGCCGGGGAGGCCTCCGCCCTCGCCGAGGCCCTCGGCGACGACCGCGACGTGCGCCGCTTCCTGACCGAGCCTTTGAGCTCCGCCGACGACAAGTTGGGCGTGCTGCTCAGCGCCTTTCCCGAGCCGCCCCACCCGCTCATGAAAAGCTTCCTGCGCACGGTCATGGAAAACCGCCGCGAGCGCTTCCTGCCCCAGATGCTGAAGGAATTCATGAAGCTGCTGCGCGGCAGCCGCGGCGAGGTCTCGGCCGAGCTGACCACGGCCACCAAGCTTAGCGATTCGCAGCGCGCCCTGCTCGAAAAAGAGCTCAGCGCCCGCCTGAACCGCAAGGTCGAGCTGATTCCCATGGTGGATCGCAGCATCCTGGGCGGCGGCACCCTGCGCGTCGGCGACACCATCTACGACGGCAGCCTGAAAAACTCGCTCAAGCGCCTCGAGGAATCCCTCAAGGCCGAGCCCAAGCGCAAAGCCGCGCCCAAGGCCCCCGCCAAGGCCAAGAAGGCGCCCGCCAAAACCAAAAAAGCCGCCCCGAAGAAGAAAGCGGCCGCAAAGAAAAAGAAGAAATAACGTAGGGGCCGCGCTTGCTCGGCCCATTTCGGAGATACCATGCAGATTAAAGCCCAAGAAATCACCAGCCTTCTGAAAAAGCAGATCCAAGGCTTCGACGCCGGCCAGGACGTGGCCGAAGTCGGCACCGTGATCCAGGTCGGCGACGGCATCGCCATCCTCTACGGCCTCGGCAACGTGATGGCCAGCGAGCTGCTCGAGTTCCCCAACGGGGTGGTGGGCCTGGCCCTCAACCTTGAGCGCGACACCGTGGGCGCCGTGCTCTTCGGCGACGACCGCCTGGTGAAAGAGGGCGACCTGGTCAAGCGCACCGGACGCGTGGCCGACGTGCCCGTGGGCGAGGGCTTCCTGGGCCGCGTGGTGAACGCCCTGGGCGTGCCCATCGACGGCAAGGGGCCCATCCAGGCATCCGAGCGCCGCCCCATCGAATTCAAGGCCCCGGGCGTGGTCGACCGCAAGCCCGTGACCGAGCCCATGCAGACCGGCATCAAGGCCATCGACTCGATGATCCCCGTCGGCCGCGGCCAGCGCGAGCTGATCATCGGCGACCGCCAGACCGGCAAGACCGCCATCGCCATCGACACGATCATCAACCAGAAGGGCAAGGGCGTGAAATGCGTCTACGTCGCCGTGGGCCAGAAGCAGTCCACGGTGGCCCAGGTGGTCGGCATCCTCGAGAAGGCCGGCGCCATGGAATACACCATCGTCGTGGCCGAAACCGCCTCGAACCCCGCGCCCCTTCAGTACCTGGCGCCCTACTCGGGCTGCGCCCAGGCCGAGTACTTCACCTACAAGGGCGAGCACGCCCTCATCATCTACGACGATTTGAGCAAGCAGGCCGTGGCCTACCGCCAGCTTTCGCTGCTCTTGCGCCGCCCTCCGGGCCGTGAAGCCTATCCCGGCGACGTCTTTTACCTGCATAGCCGCCTGCTCGAGCGCGCCGTGAAGCTCTCCGACAAGCTGGGCGCGGGATCCCTCACCGCCCTGCCCATCATCGAGACCCAGGCCGGCGACGTTTCGGCCTACATCCCCACCAACGTGATCTCGATCACCGACGGCCAGATCTTCCTCGAGGCCAGCCTCTTCTTCTCGGGCATCCGCCCGGCCGTGAACGTCGGCATTTCCGTGTCGCGCGTCGGCGGCAACGCCCAGACCAAGGCCACCAAGAAGGTGGCCGGCACGCTCAAGCTCGAGCTGGCCCAGTACAACGCCCTGGCCGCCTTCGCCCAGTTCGCCTCGGATCTGGACAAGGCCTCGCAGAACCAGCTGGCCCGCGGCCAGCGCCTGGTCGAGCTTTTAAAGCAGGCCCAGTTCAGCCCCCTGCAGATGGAAGAGCAGGTGGTCTCGATCTTCGCCGGCGTCAAAGGCAAGGTCGACGACGTCGAGGTCTCGAAGGTGCGCCGCTTCGAGCTCGAGCTGCACGCCTTCATGCACCGCGCCCATCCCGACCTGCTCAAAGAGATCGGGGACAAGAAGATCCTCGATGACGGCATGGCCGCCAAGCTGTCGGCCGCGATCGACGACTTCAAACTGACGTTTAAATAGGACGGGCGGGCCAGCGGCCCGCCCCTACACGGAAATTGGACGGCATTTAAACTATGGCATCCTTGAAAGAGCTTCGCGTCCGCATCAAGAGCGCGAAGAACATCCAGCAGATCACCAAGGCCATGAAAATGGTGGCCGCCGCGCGCCTGCGCCGCTCGCAGGACCGCATGCTGGCGGCGCGCCCCTTCGCCGACAAGATCGCTTCCGTAATCGAGGAGATGGCCGCCGCGGCCCAGAGCGCCCAGCCCCTGCTTGAGGCCCGCCCCGGCGCCCTCGACGGCACGGGACCCCTGCACCTGGTGATCATCGCCGCCGACAAGGGCCTTTGCGGCGGCTTCAACGTCAACGTCATGCGCAAGGCCACTCAGATCATCCGCGAGCAGCAGGGCAAGCGCGAGGTCAAGGTGACCGTGGTCGGCCGCAAGGCCCGCGACTTCTTCAAGAACTTCGGGGTGGCCTTCGCCGCCCAGCACGTGCTGGTCTTCCAGAACCTGCAATACGCCTTCGCCGACGTGCTCTCCAAAGAGCTGGTCGACTCGTTCCTCAGCCGCCAGGCCGACGAGGTGGTGCTGGTCTACACGCATTTCGTCTCGACCATGACCCTGAAGGTTGAGGCCCAGCGCCTGCTGCCTTTCGCGCCCGAGAAACCCGAAGCCGCCGCCAAGAATGGCGCGGACTACGAATTCGAGCCCGGCCGCGAGGAAATTTTGAGCGCCCTGCTGCCCCGCGCCGTCGGCATGCAGGTCTGGCGCGCGCTTCTGGAAAGCCAGGCCAGCGAATTCGCCGCGCGCATGACCGCCATGGACAGCGCCACGCGCAATTCGAAGGAAATGATCTCGTCCTTGACCCTGAAATCGAACCGCATCCGCCAGGCCGCGATCACCAAGGAGATCGCGGAATTGGTCGGCGGGTCGGAAGCTTTGAAATAAACGGAGGCACCATGTCAGTCGGCAAAGTCGTCCAAATCATCGGCCCTGTGGTCGACGTCGAATTCGAGGCCGGGAAGCTTCCCGACATCTACAACGCCCTGAAAGTCAGCGGCGAGTACGAGGTCGGCGGCAAGAAGATGCCCATCGACGTGACCCTCGAGGTGCAGCAGCACCTGGGCGACAACACCGTGCGCTCGGTGGCCATGTCGACCACCGACGGCCTCAGCCGCGGCATGGACGCTCGTGACACCGGCGCCCCCATCAACGTGCCCGTCGGCCACGGCACCCTGGGGCGCATCCTCAACGTGCTGGGCGAGCCCGTCGACCAGGGCGGCCCGGTCAAGCACACCAAGACCTACCCCATCCACCGCCCGGCCCCCAAGTTCGAGGACCTTTCCACCAAGGCCGAAGTGCTCGAGACCGGCATCAAGGTAGTCGACCTGCTGGCCCCCTACGCCAAGGGCGGCAAGATCGGCCTCTTCGGCGGCGCCGGCGTGGGCAAGACCGTCATCATCATGGAGCTCATCAACAACATCGCCAAGCAGCACGGCGGCTACTCGGTCTTCGCCGGTGTGGGCGAGCGCACCCGCGAGGGCAATGACCTTTGGCTCGAAATGAAGGAGTCCGGCGTCATCGACAAGGCCGCCCTGATCTACGGCCAGATGAACGAGCCGCCCGGAGCCCGCCAGCGCGTGGCCCTTTCGGGCCTCACCGTGGCCGAGTACTTCCGCGACGAAGAGAACCAGGACGTGCTGCTCTTCATCGACAACATCTTCCGCTTCACCCAGGCCGGCTCAGAAGTCTCGGCCCTGCTGGGCCGCATGCCCTCGGCCGTGGGCTACCAGCCCACCCTGGCCACGGAAATGGGCGCCCTGCAGGAGCGCATCACCTCCACCAAGAACGGCTCGATCACCTCGGTGCAGGCCATCTACGTGCCCGCCGACGACTTGACCGACCCGGCCCCGGCCACGGCCTTCTCGCATCTCGACGCCACCACCGTGCTGAACCGCGCCATCTCCGAGCTGGGCATCTACCCGGCCGTGGATCCCCTTGATTCCTCGAGCCGCCTCCTGGACCCCCAGGTCGTGGGCGAAGAGCATTACCAGTGCGCCCTGCAGGTGCAGCGCATCCTGCAGAAGTACAAGGACCTGCAGGACATCATCGCCATCCTGGGCATGGACGAGCTGAGCGACGAGGACAAGAAAATCGTCTACCGCGCCCGCAAGATCCAGCGCTTCCTCAGCCAGCCTTTCCACGTCGCCGAGGCCTTCACCGGCCGCCCCGGCCGCTACGTGAAATTGGCCGACACCATCAAGTCGTTCAAGGCCGTGGCCGACGGCGAGTACGACCACCTGCCCGAGCAGGCCTTCTACATGGTCGGCGGCATCGACGAAGTGATCGAGAACGCCAAGAAGATGGAAGCCACCGCCTAAGACGCGTCTAGGGCGGGCCACCGGCCCGCCCCTACGAAGACTGGGCACCTCAGGTGGGCGTAGGGGCGGGCCGCTGGCCCGCCCTAGTCCGCCACGAAGGCCGAATGGAACCGTTTGTTTTTCATTTCCCGACCAAGATCGTCTTCGGGTCGGGAAAGCTGGCCACCACCGGCCAGGAGGCGAAGGCCCTGGGCAAGCGGCCCCTGCTTCTCACCGGCAAGACCGCCATGCAGAAGACCGGGGTGCTGGCCAAGGTGCTGGGCATGCTCAAGTCGGTCAACGTGACGCCCGTGCTTTTCGAGAAGATCGAGCCCAACCCGCGCTCCGAGACGCTGGATGAGGCCGTGGCCCTGGGCCTGAGCGAGGGCTGCGACTTCGTGATCGGCCTGGGCGGCGGCAGCCCCATGGACAGCGCCAAGGCGGTCTCGGCGGCCATGGCCATGTCCAAGCCCGGCCAGGCCCCCGTCTCGGTCTGGGAATTCACCTCGGGCGTGGGCGACAAGAAGCGCGCCGTCACGGCCACCCTGCCCATGCTGCTGGTCTCCTCGACCTCGGCCACGGGCAGCGAAGGCAACTGCGCCGCGGTGATCACGCGCTGGGCCACCCGCGAAAAATCGGTGCTCTGGGATTTGAACGCCTTTCCCACCGTGGCCATCGTCGATCCCGAGCTAATGCTCTCCCTGCCGCTCGAGAACACCCGCGACGGCGTCATCGACATGATGATGCACGTGCTTGAGCAGACCTTCAACGGCGACGACAAGGCTTCGGTCCAGGACCGCACGGTGGAGGGCATGGTGCGCGGCATGATGGACGGCCTGGACCAGGTCGAGGCCAACCTCAACGACCTGACGGCCCGCGAGAACCTGAGCTGGGCCAGCGTGAACGCCCTCATCGCCGGCGGCGGCCCCAACTTCGGGCGCACGGGCGCCTTCACGGTGCACCACCTCGAGCACCCGCTCAGCGGGCACACCGACATCAGCCACGGCCACGGCCTGGCCGCCCTCTGGCCGCGCTACATGCGCGTGATCCTCGAGAAGAAGGCGGCCAAGATCGCCACGATGGGCATCAACATCTTCGGCGTGCAGCCCGGCGACAGCGCCGCCCCCAAGACCCTCGACGCCATCGACGCCTGGCTCAAGCGCCACGAGCTCTGGTTCAACCTGAAGGACTTCGGCGTGACCGAAGACACCGTGGCCAAGATGGGCGCCGACGCGATCAAGCTTTACGGCGGCGGCCGCAGCGTGCTGGGCGCGCCGGTGCCCCTGACGCAGGAAAAATGCGAAGCGATTTATAGGGCGGCCTTATGAAAACATTCCAATTAGAGATCGTGACCCCCGACGGCAGCACCTTCAGCGGCAGGTGGAGAGCTGCGTGCTGCCCGGCAGGGAAGGCCTCTTCGGCGTGCTGCCGGGCCACGCGCCCCTCATGGCCGTGCTGGGGCCCGGGGAAGCCAAGTTCATCCGCGAGGGCAAGCCCGAATTTCTGGCCGTCTCGGGCGGCTTCGCCCAGGTGGATCCCCACAAGGTCACCGTGCTCGCCGAGACCGCCGAGCTCGCCGGCCAGATCGACGTCGAGCGGGCCAAGGCCAAGGCGGAGGCCAAAGGCATTGAGCTCAAGAGCACCCGCATCGGCGACGACCAGTCGCAGATGATCCAGGCTTCGCTGCTCAAGGAACTCGTGCGCCTGAAAGTGGCCGACCGGCAACGCTAGCTTGGAGCCCGCAACGCCGCGACCGCTGAACCCATGGGCCATCCCGTGGGTTTTTTTAACCCTGGGAGAAGGTTCATGAAAGTCGTCACCTGGAACGTCAACGGCATCCGGGCCGTGCAGAAAAAGGGCTTCCTGAAGTGGTTCGAAAAAGAGAAGCCCGACGTGCTCTGCCTGCAGGAGATCAAGGCCAAGCCCGAGCAGCTGGATGAATTCCTGCTCAAGGTGAAGGACTACCACGCCGTCTTCAATTCGGCCGAGCGGCCCGGCTATTCAGGCACGGCCATCTACAGCCGCGAAAAACCCGACGAGATCTGGACCGGCATCGGCGACAAAACGGCCGATTCCGAGGGCCGGGTGGTCGGCGTCAAATTCGGGAATCTGCACGTCATTTCAGCCTATTTCCCCAATTCCCAGCCCGAAGGCGTGCGCCTGGACTTCAAGATCGGCTTCGTGGACAAGATCACCAAGAAGCTGAAGGGCCTGGTCGCCAAGAAGCAGGACATTGTCCTCACGGGCGATTACAATATCGCCCACCACGAGATCGACCTGGCCCGGCCCGACGACAACCATGAAAGCCCGGGTTTTTTCCCCAGCGAGCGCGAGGCCATGACCCGTTTCCTCAAGGCCGGCTTCGTCGACTGCTTCCGCCAGGCCAACCCGAAGAAGGCCGAGCAATACACCTGGTGGAGCTTCCGCACCGCGGCGCGCGAGCGCAACGTGGGCTGGCGCATCGACTACTGCAACGTGAACACGTCGCTGCACGCGCGGGTCAAGAGGAACTGGATCTCGCCCGACGTGATGGGCTCGGACCATTGCCCGGTCGGCATCGAACTGAAATAGGACAACCATGCTGAAACTTCTTTTCCTGGCCCTGGCCCTCCTGCCCCTGGGCCTGAAGGCCACTCCCACCCGGGCCCTGACCCTGGACAGCCAGCAGATGCTGGTGGCCGACGACTACGACGCCACCATCTATTACCACCTCGCCCCCAATTTTAAGGACCATTTCTACGTCGACCTGCTCAACAG
>Ga0170475_116402085_pt1 | contig 10482 bp, 8 predicted proteins | sample Soicark_Litter_5_FD_111474 | JGI IMG/M metagenome (GOLD analysis project Ga0170475, IMG submission 111474) | Avena fatua rhizosphere microbial communities from Hopland, California, USA. Combined Assembly of 48 SPs | reverse complement strand
TGCATGAGACCGACTGGCCCCGAAGTGTCTTCCGGGCGCCCGCCGACCTGACTCGTGCCGGGCCGGGCACGAGCCCGCCGCGCCGGAGTGACCTGAGCCGGGGGAGGTACAGGACAGGTGCTGTGGGAGGCCCGCGACGTCGACCGGCCGGGTGCCGGCGCCCTGTCCCAGGAATCCCCGGTGCATACGTCGCGGCGGCAGTGTTCGCGCACGGTCCGGACGATGCGCTGGGCGCTGCTGACCGGTCTGGCCGTGCTCGTGGTCGCCAACCTGGCGCGTGTCCCTGGGCGTCCGAACGTGGTGCTGGACGGCTGGCTGTTCCACCTCGTGATCGGTCTCTCCGCGGCGCTCACGGCGGCACGGCCGCTGCTACGCCGGGGCGACCAGCTGCCGTGGTCCCTCGTGGCCGCGGGGATGTTCTCGTGGCTCATCGGGGACCTGTGCTGGCAGTTCACCATCCAGCCGTTGGGTCGTGACGCGCCGTCGCCCAACGTCTCCGACTGGTGGTACCTGTTGTTCTACCCCTGCGTCGTCGCGGCTCTGCTCCTCCTCGCCCGCCGCCATTGCGGTGACGTCCGTGAGGCGTTGTGGCTGGATGGGCTGGTCGCCGGTCTAGGCATCGCAGCGGTCGCCGCGCTGACGTTCGACGCGATCAGCGGCAAGGCCGGCCCCGGGATGACCGTGCTGGTCGACCTGGCCTATCCGGTCGTGGACCTGGTACTGCTGGCCCTCACGTTCGCGGTGCTCGCCGCCCGGGGCTGGAGCCTCACACCCCTCTGGTTGCTCCTCGGTGCCGGGTACGTGAGCATGGTCATGGCCGACACCGCCTTCCTTTTGAAGGAAGCGGCGGGGACCTACGTGCAGGGCACGATCTGGGACGTCGGATGGCCGATCGCATTCGTCCTCATCGCGCTGGCCGCCTGGCAGCCAGGCGCTCCGCAACGACCGGTCGGCACAAGCCAGCCGGCACTGGTGGTGCCGACCGTGGTGACCGCCGTCTCGGCGGGGCTGCTCGTCGCGTCGGTCACCCGCGACATCCCGCCACTCGCCGCCGTGCTGGCCGCGCTGGCCCTCCTCGGGGCCGTGGTCCGCACCGCGCTGGCCGTCCGGGAGCTGCGCTGCCTGGTCGAGTCACGTCATCTGGCCCTGACCGACGAGCTGACCGGACTGGGCAACCGGCGGCTGCTGCAGGACCGGCTCGCGCAACTGCTGGACGCCCGCGCCCCGGGGGACCGGTTGGCGGTGCTGCTGCTGGACCTCGACCGGTTCAAAGAGGTCAACGACGCGCTGGGGCACCACGTCGGCGACGAGCTGCTGCGCGGTGTCGGCCCCCGACTGGCTGGCGTGCTGCGTCCCGGCGACGTGCTCGCCCGACTTGGTGGCGACGAGTTCGCCGTGGTGCTGGGGCCGGGCTCGGACGTCACGCACGCGCAGAGCGTGGCTGGCCGCATCCGGGACACCCTGCGCACGCCGTTCCAGCTAGACGGGGTCGAACTGCACCTCGACGTCAGCATCGGCATCGCGGTGTGCGCGGACCACGCCTCGACGGTCGCCGGCCTGCTGCAGTGCGCCGACATGGCAATGTACGAAGCCAAGCAGGCCAGGTCGGGCTTCGCGGTCTACTCGTTCGAGCAGAACCGGCTCGACCGTGACCGGCTGCAGACGATCGCTCAGCTGTACGCAGCGCTGTCGTCCGGGCAGCTGATCTGCCACTACCAACCCCAGTGCGACCTGGCGACGGGGAAGATCGTGGGTGCCGAGGCGTTGGTCCGCTGGCAGCATCCCGAGCGGGGTCTGCTGTCCCCCGAGTCCTTCCTGGGTCTGGCACGGCAGGTCGGCCTAATGGCGCAGTTGACCCACCGGGTACTCGAGACCGCGCTGGCCGACTGCCGGCAGTGGCGAGCACAGGGCGCTGAGTTCAGCGTCTCGGTGAACCTGTCCGGGCTGTCCCTGAGCGACTGCACGCTGCCGCGTGAGGTCGCCGGGCTGCTCCGCCGGCACGACCTGCCCGCGAGCGCGCTGGTCCTGGAGGTGACGGAGGACGTCATGCTCGCCGACGCCGCCCGCACGGAACCCGTGGTGGCCGAGCTGCAGGTGCTGGGCATCCGGCTGTCCATCGATGACTACGGGACCGGCTACTCCTCGCTCACCCAGCTCCGCACTCTGCCCGTGCACGAGCTCAAGCTCGACCGCAGCTACATCGCCGGCCTGGGCGGCGACGGCCGGGACACCGCGATCGTCAGATCCACCGTGGCGCTCGCACACGCCCTCGGCCTGACCGTGGTCGCCGAGGGCGTGGAGAGCGCCGACGACTGGGAGGAACTGACCCAGCTGGGCTGCGACCGCGCCCAGGGATACGTCCTGAGCCCGGCGCTGCCGCCGTCGCGGCTGGTCAGCTGGCTCCAGCAACGGCGACCCAGCACCGCCCTGCCGGAGCGGAGCCGGTGACCGGGGAGGGGCTCGATGTGGTTGTCACGTGTGGCACGGGCACGGCCCCCACCGAGTTGGCGGCCTTCGACGCCGCGCTACAGAAGGCCGGCGTCGCCCACTTGAACCTGATCCGCCTGAGCAGCCTGATCCCACCCGGTAGCCGCGTCAGCGCACCGCGGTCCTGGCCGGCTCTGGCCGGTGGATGGGGTGACCGCTTGTACGCGGTGTACGCCGAGCACCGCGTCTCCACCCCCGGCGCGTGGGCTTGCGCCGGTCTGGGCTGGATCCAGGACGACGACAGCGGCGCCGGGGTGCTCGTCGAGCACTGCGGCGAGGACGAGGCCGCGGTCGAGGCACAGCTCGAAGCCACTCTGGACGACCTCGCCGGTCGGCGCCCCGGGCGCTTCACCGTGCGTGACCGGCGGATCATCGGCATCAGCTGCCATGACCATCCCGTCGCGGCGGTCGTCGTGGCCGCCCTGCAAGTGGAGCCGTGGTGACCCCCCCACCGTGCTCCGGCGCCAGGACCGCCCTGCCGCTGCTCAACCGGGATGTGGCCTGGAACCACTTCGATACCGCGGGCTACGTCGCCGACAACTATGCGACGCTGCACGACTTCGACCGGCGCATCATCACGACGCTCTCGCCCTACTACCGGTCCCTGGAACCAGGAAGCCTGGGCCGCTCCCTGGACGTCGGGACCGGCCCCAACCTGTATCCGCTCATGCTGGCCGGCGCGGCCACCCGGTGGCAGGAGGTGCTCGAGTACAGCACGCGCAACGTGGCCTACCTGGAGCGGTCGCGACGGACGGGCGCAGACCGCGCCTGGGCACCCTTCTGGCAGCTCTGCCGAGAGCTCGATCCCGCCCTGCCCGCCGACCTCGACCAGGTCCTCGATCGCCTGACCGTGCACCACGGCAATGCCTTCGATCTGCCCCGGGGCAGATACGACCTCGTGTCGATGTTCTTCATGGCGGAGTCGGTCACTGGTGACCGTGAGGAGTTCGAGGAACTGAGCCACCGCTTCGCCGACGCGGCCGCCCGCGGCGGTCACCTCGTGGCCGCATACATGGCTGGCATGCCGAAGTACGAACTGGGCGGCGAGATCCTGCCCTCGTTCCCCCTCGACCGGCACACGCTCGAGGCCGTGATGCGTCCGGTAACCCGGCAGCTGCGGATCTGGGAACTGCCCCCGGATCCGACGCTGCCCTACGAGCACGACGGCGTGCTGCTGCTCACCGCACGCGCCCGTCATCAGCCACACCGCGTCCTGGGCTGAGCAACCAGCCGCGTGGACCGCCCCACAGCCGGCCTGCGCGACAATGGCGTCATGCGCTTCATCGGGGACCGCCGTCCCGATCACGACCTGACCTATGCCGACGTCTTCATGGTGCCCAACCGTTCGGACGTCGGCTCGCGTCTCGAGGTCGACCTGACCACCCCCGACCGGGTGGGGACGACGATCCCCGTGGTCGTGGCCAACATGACAGCGATCTCCGGACGCCGGATGGCCGAGACCGTGGCGCGCCGCGGTGGGCTCGCCGTGCTGCCCCAGGACATCCCGGTCGACGTCGTCAGCGAGGTCGTGTCCTGGATCAAGTCGCGGCACCCGGTCTACGACACCGCGATCACCTTGTCCCCGACGTCGACGGTCGGTGAGGCGCTGGCGCTACTGACCAAGCGGGCGCACGGGATCGTGGTCGTGGTCGACGACGGCGCCCCGATCGGCGTCGTCACCGACGGCATGTGCCAGGACGTCGACCGCTTCACCCAGCTCTCCCAGGTGATGGCCCCCGACCCGCTGACGATCCCGGCCGGTACCGATCTGCCGAAGATCTTCGACGTCCTGTCCGACGCCCGGGTGTCGGCAGCCCCGGTGGTGGACGGGGACCGGCTGGTCGGCGTGATCACCCGCAAGGGGGCGCTGCGCTCGGCGCTGTACACGCCCGCGGTCAACGCCGACGGTGTGCTGCTGACCTCGGCCGCGGTCGGCATCAACGGCGACGTGGCGGGCAAGGCGATCGCCTTGCTCGCGGCGGGGGTCGACGTCCTCGTGGTGGACACCGCCCACGGGCACCAGGAGAAGGCGATCGAGGCGCTGCGCGCGGTGCGGTCGGTCGCCGGGTCGGACGGCAGGGCGATACCGGTCGTCGCCGGCAACGTGGTGACGGCGGACGGCACCCGCGAGCTGATCGAGGCCGGCGCGGACGTCGTCAAGGTCGGCGTCGGCCCCGGCGCCATGTGCACCACCCGGATGATGACCGGCGTCGGTCGGCCGCAGTTCTCGGCCGTGGAGGAGTGCGCGGCCGCGGCGCGTGACCTCGGCAAGCAGGTCTGGGCCGACGGCGGCGTGCGGCACCCGCGCGATGTCGCCCTGGCGCTGGCCGCCGGCGCGGCGAACGTGATGGTCGGCTCCTGGTTCGCCGGCACCTACGAGAGCGCCGGTGACGTGCACGACGACGGCGGGAGGCTCTACAAGGAGTCGTTCGGCATGGCGTCGGCCCGGGCGGTGAAGGCGCGGACGGCCACGCAATCAGGGTTCGAACGGGCGCGGGCGGGGCTGTTCGAGGAGGGCATCTCGTCGTCGCGGATGTACCTCGACCCGGCCCGTCCGGGCGTCGAGGACCTGATCGACCAGATCGTCGCCGGCGTCCGGTCGTCCTGCACCTATGCCGGCGCGCGCACGATCGAGCAGCTGCACGAGCGCGCGGTGCTGGGGGTGCAGAGCGCGGCGGGTTACGAGGAGGGCCGCCCGCTACCGACCAGCTGGTGAAGGCACTGCCGGTCGAGGCCTTCGAGCAGCTGGTCGCCGATGCCCTCGACGAGGTGCCGGCCGAGCTGATGCAGCACCTGGACAACGTCGTCGTCCTGGTGGAGGACCGCAATCCCGACGAGCCGGATCTGCTCGGGCTCTACGAGGGGGTCGCGCTCAGCGAGCGGGGCTGGCAGTACGGCGGCGAGCTGCCGGACCGGATCATGATCTACCGCCAGGCGATCTGCGACATCTGCGCGACCGCGGACGACGTCGTCGAGGAGGTCACGATCACCGTCGTCCACGAGATCGCGCACCACTTCGGCATCCCGGAGGAGCGGCTGCACGAACTCGGCTGGGGCTGAAAGAGGACCCCGTCCCTCTCACCCCTCGCACGCTCGGGGCGAGCCTCCGGACGAGGCCGAACTACCGGGTAGCGTTGGACGGCGTGCCCGAGAACATGACTTCCGCGGCCGGCAAGCTGCCGATCAAGATGCTGCACGACCGCATCCTCGTGGCCCTGCGCAAGGAGGACGGCGACCGTCGCTCCAGCGGCGGCATCCTCATCCCGGCGACCGCCCAGGTGGCCAAGCGGCTGGTGTGGGGCGAGGCCCGCGGCATCGGGGGCAGCGTCCGCCAGGTGAAGGTCGGCGACCAGGTGCTCTTCTCCCCCGAGGACCAGCACGAGGTCGAGGTGCACGGCGAGGACCTGATCATCCTGCGCGAGCGCGACGTGCACGCCGTCGCCGCCGAGCGGATCGAGGAATCCACCGGCCTCTATCTCTGAGGCCGCGCATCCAGGGGCTTCCATCCGGCGAAGGAACAGCGATACGGCCGGTCAGATACCTCAGACTGACTCCTCGACCGCCGAGCTGATCGACGACCAGGGAGCCCCATGCCTCGCGCCCGCTCCGTCGCCCGATGGCTGCTCCCCCTGCTGGTCCTGCTCGTGTGGCTGGGCAGCGCCGGGCCGCTGAGCCTGCTGGGGGCCAAGCTCACCGGCCTGCAGGAGAACGACGTCACCGCGTTCCTGCCGGACAGCGCGGAGTCGACCCGCGTCCAGAACCTCCAGGCGAGGTTCCAGCCCGTTCAGTCCATCCCCGCCGTCCTGCTCTGGGAGAGCGGCGACCGGATCGACGGGCCGACCATGACGGCGATCACCGAGCGCGTGCAGGCCGCCACACGCACCGCGGAGGACGCCGACGCGCTCGCCGGCCAGGTGTCGCCGCCGATCCCCTCAGCGGATGGCGAGGCGGTCCAGGCCTTCCTGCCGCTGAGCCCCGACCTCGGCGACAAGCTGCTCCCGGTGGTCGACGACCTCCGCGCGGCGATCCCGGTGGACGGGACGGACTCCTTCGTCACCGGCCCGGCCGGGATCTTCGCCGACTTCTCGGCCGTCTTCGAGGGGATCGACGGCCTGCTCCTGCTGGCTGCGTTCGGCGTCGTCCTGGTCATCCTGCTGCTGGTCTACCGGAGCCCCCTGCTGCCGCTGCTCGTGATTGCCACCGCCGGCATCGCGCTCACGGCCGCCAATGCGTTCGCCTATCTGCTGGCCGACAGCGGCGCCATCACCGTGAGCGGCCAGAGCCAGGGCATCGCCTCGATCCTGGTCGTGGGCGCGGCCACCGACTACGGCCTGCTGCTCGTGGCCCGCTTCCGGGAGGAACTGCGCCGGGAACGGTCGAAGTACACCGCCATGCGCATCGCGCTGCAGCAGTCGTGGGAGCCGATCGTCGCCTCCGGCGCGACCGTCGTCCTGAGCGTGCTGTGCCTGACCTTCTCCGACCTCGGGTCGACCCGCGGCCTCGGCCCCATCTCGGCGGTGAGCGTCACCCTCGCGGTCCTCGCCGCGCTCACGTTCCTCCCCGCCGCCCTCACGCTGCTCGGCCGTGCCGCCTTCTGGCCGTTCCGGCCGCGGTACGGGGTCGAACCGACCCAGGCCCGGGGCTGGCCCCGGATCGCCGAACTGGTCGGCCGCCGCCCGCGACGGGTGCTCCTGGGAAGTGTGGCCTGCCTGCTCGCCGCCGCCGCCTTCGCGCCCACGTTCGAGGCGAACGGCATCCCCATCTCCCAGGCCATCCAGGGCGAGTCCAACGGGGTGGCCGGGCAGGATGCCCTGGGCCGTCATTTCGACGCCGGCACCGGGACCCCTGCGATCATCATCACGCCCGAGAAGAGCTGGCCTGCCGTGGCGAAGGCCGCGGCCGCCGCGGACGGCGTCGGGTCCGTCCAGCCGTTCACCGGAGGAGGCCCGGCCGTGCCGGGCACCCAGCCCGTGGTGGTCGACGGACTGGTGCGCCTGGACGCGACGCTGTCCGTCCCGCCCGACAGCCCCGCCGCGATCGACACCGTCACGACCCTCAGGAGCTCGCTGGACGCCGTCGACCCGGCAGCGATCGTGGGCGGCGAGACGGCCAGCAACCTCGATGCCCGGGACAGCGCCGCCCGCGACCTGCGGGTCATCGTGCCGAGCGTTCTCGTCGTCATCACCCTCGTGCTGGCGCTGCTGCTGCGCTCCCTCGTCGCCCCGCTGCTGCTGGTCGCCACCGTGGTGCTCAGCGTCGGCGCGACGGTCGGGGTGGCCGCGCTGCTCTTCGAGAACGTCTTCGGCTTCCCGGGCAGCGACCCCTCCATCCTGCTGATCGCCTTCGTGTTCCTGGTCGCCCTGGGGATCGACTACAACATCTTCCTGATGACCCGGGCTCGCGAGGAATCAGCACGGCACGGCACGCGGGACGGCATCCTGCGCGCCCTGGCGGTGACCGGCGGCGTCATCACCTCGGCCGGCATGGTGCTGGCGGCGACGTTCGGCGCCCTGTCGGTGCTACCGCTGCTCTTCCTCGGGCAGCTGGCCTTCCTCGTCGGCTTCGGGGTGCTGCTGGACACGTTCGTCGTCCGCTCGCTGGTCGTCCCCGCCGCAGTCCGGCTGATCGGCGACTCCGTCTGGTGGCCCAGCAAACTGGCGAGGGGGCCGGTCGGACAGACCGGTGAGCACCTGTCGTCGGGACACGGACGGGCACGTCACTCCGGACGACATCGGCCGCCGACCCGGGCCGGGTCGACGACGTCAGGAGGACGAGCCGCCCCGGATCCGCGCGAGCCAGCCCTCGGCCTCGGCGAAGGCGGCGTCCTCTGAGGTCGGGGGCACCGGTGTGTTGTCCCGCCCGTCGGTGCGCGCGTAGGACCCGAGGAACCGGACGTCGTCGCAGACCCGGTGCAGAGCGGCCAGCGCCGCACCCACCCGCCGATCGGAGATGTGCCCCTCGCAGTCCAGGGAGAACGAGTAGACGCCCAGGCGCTGGCGGGTGGGCCGCGACTCGATGCGGGTGAGGGAGATTCCGCGGGCGGCGAACTCGCTCAGCAGCTCCAGCAGCGCGCCCGTGCGGTCGCCGACCACGGCCACCAGCGACGTCTTGTCGTTTCCGGTGCGCGCCGGCAGCGCGCCGAACGGTTCGACCAGCACGAAGCGCGTGACCGCTCCCGGGCGGTCCGCCAGGTCGTCCACGAGCGCCGCCAGCCCGTAGTTCTCGGCGGCGATCGGGGCGCAGACGGCGGCGTCGAACTCGCCGCCCGCGACCGACTCGGCGGCCCCCGCCGTGGACGACGTCGGCAACGGGACGACGCCCGGCAGCAGCTCGGTCAGCCGGCCGGCGGTCTGGGCGAGCGCGTGCGGATGGCTGGCGACCGAGCGCACGCCGGACAGCTCCGTCCCCGGCCGGACGGCGAGGACGAACCTGACGTCGAGGAAGATCTCACGGGTGATCACGAGCGGCTCGCCGTCGGCCAGACCGTCCATCGTGGCGGGAACCGAACCCTCGACGGAATTCTCCATCGGGACCAGCGCCGCATCGGCGTCACCTGAACGGACGGCGGCCAGAGCCGCCGGGACACTCGGCTGGGGGTACCTGGCTCCCCCCGAGGAGGCAACGGCCATGCTGAGCGCTGCTTCGGCGAAGGTACCCTCGGGACCGAGATAGGCGAACCGCGTCGGCGTCCTGGTGAGTGGCGTCCCGGGCATCCGACGAGGGTAGTGCGGGCGGGTCGGGGCATGTGCCCCGACCGGGGGAACTGCCTCGTCACCGGCAGAGACGGCCGGCCCGTGAGTGGAGGAACACTGAGTCCCAGCCTGGCCCGCGTCGCCTCCAGCGACCTCGCCGCCGCGCTCTGGGGACTCCTCGACGCCAGCACGCGGGAAGACTCCACGGCGTTCCTCGTCCTGCTCGAGGAGGCCGAGGCGACGTTCGGAGAGTCCGCCGACCCCCGCTGGATCGCCTGGCGCCATGCGCTGGACGCCCGCCGGGCGCTGATCGAGAGCGACCCCGAGGGCGCCGCCGAGTCCGTGGCGGCCGCCCGGGAGGCCCTCGACACGTGCCTGCCGTCGGCCGACACCGCCCTGACCCTGGCCTACCTGGCCCACGTCGAGGTCACCGCCGACCACTTCGACGCGGCGATGCTGCTGGCCGTCGACGCCAGCCTCCTCACCGAGGGCCCCACGGCCGCGGAGCCCTCCCGCGCCCTCCACCAGGCCCACCGGTGGCTGTCGCTGAGCCTGTCGGGTCTGGACCTCGAGGAGCTGGCCGTCTCCCACGCCGGACGCGGCCACCGCGTCGCCGCCGGACTGCCCGAACTCGCCGACCAGTGGCAGCTGCTGCAGCTGTCGGCCCAGCAGCACGTCGAGCTGGCCCAGACCCTCCGCCGCCGGGGCGACTGGGAGCGGGCCCGGGCGCTGGCCGCCGTCGCCATCGCCCAGGCGACGGAGGCCCGCGAGATGGCGTGGGAACCCGATCCGGCGGACGCCGACCTGCTCGACGTCGTCCAGGCCTGGGCCATGACCTGCACCGACGACCTCGACAGCGCGCTCGGCCCGCTGCGCCGGGTCCGCCGCCGGGTCCAGGAGCACGGCGGCCTGTGGCTGCGCGGGTACACCGACCTCGTGCTGGCGCGTCTGCTGGTGCGGATCGCCCGGCGGGACGACGACCAGGAGTACGGCGAGGAGGCGATCGGCCTCATGGTCGACGCCGCCGGGGCCTTCGTGTCGTCGGGTGACCGTCGCCGCTACCGGCAGTGCCTGCTGGAGCTCGGCCAGAACTCCGCCGACCTGGGCCGTCCGGCCGAGGCCCTCCACTGGCTGGAGGCCTACCGCGCCGACACCGGCCGGGCGCACTCGCGCGGGCGGGAGATGTGGCCGGACATGTTCATCCGCCGCAGCCGGCTGCGCGAGGCCGAGCGGCAGGCGGCGCACCTGCGCCGGGTGGCGCTGGAGGACCCGCTGACCGGGCTCGGCAACCGGCGCAGCGCGG
>Ga0170475_100226350_pt1 | contig 10482 bp, 13 predicted proteins | sample Soicark_Litter_5_FD_111474 | JGI IMG/M metagenome (GOLD analysis project Ga0170475, IMG submission 111474) | Avena fatua rhizosphere microbial communities from Hopland, California, USA. Combined Assembly of 48 SPs | reverse complement strand
GGTGTGCTACCAGCCAGTGGGCGACAATTAGCCTCTTTTTTTGAAGCAAACTGCCCATCCTCACTGGCCGGTCGTACGAAAATTCGGAGCGGAAGTTGGCCGGGCCTAGGGACGCCATATTTGGCAGCGCCATAATTCCCTGCAGCACAAAGGTTTGGGTTCCGCGATACGACTTTGTGAAAAAAAACACGAACTGAGTTGGCCGGGTACGTTGACCACCCATTTTTGCGCGTTACATTACGCCTTCGCAACTCTGGCAGCGAACGAGAGATTTCGGGTTTTGGCCCCGGGCCACGCGCTCGCTTTCTATTTGCTGCCCGTGCTTTGTAAGTCCTCAACAGCGCTAACGGGCCAGCCAATCGCTAGTCCAGCGTGCATGCGTGACGGAAGGACCGCCAGGGCCTGACTCCATTGCTCTGGCGATGGAGTGGGTTACGAAGATCACCACGGTTGGGCTCGAAATGGTTCTGCCCGCTGTGGGTGGGGCCTATCTCGACAAGCGGCTGGGGACAACCTATTGGACGCTGGCCGGCGTGGTGGTGGGCTTCACGGTCGGGATGTGGCACCTGCTGCAAATGACGAAGGTGAAAGCCGGCGGCAACCGCAATCAGGAATCGAACGGTGATACCGCAGACAAGTAAGCCGACCGAATTGCTTTCGTACAGGAGCCTGCTTTTCCCCTGCGCAGTCCTCGCCTTGGTAGTAACAACCACGGCACTTGCGATCTCCGCGATTATCGGTCGTGGGATTTCAATGGAGTCGGTCATCACTGCGGGTGTTGCGGCCGGCATCTGTTGGGCAGCAGCGAGTGTCGCTCTCCTAGTTACACGTTTGGGAAACCAACTCGACGCTCGTGTGCAGGGAGTGCTGGCGGCCATGTTCGTTCGTATGGGCCTGCCGCTCGTAGGTCTGATTGCCTTGGCGAAAGTCGATGGCCCGTGGGCGCACGACGGAATCGGACTGACAATCCTCGGAACTTATTTGATCACCTTGTTGACCGAAACGCTCCTCGTCGTGCGCATGACCACGCAGGCGCCACTAATTCGAGCCACATAAAAGAAACCGCTGATGCCGTGCTCGCCTGAGATTCAGGCATGCGACGGTCCGAAAAAACGACCACGATGGCCGACCCTGTACTGCATATCAAGGACAGCTACTACTTCGAAGTGCCGAAGTTGCTGTATCCGTACGACTACACGCGGCGGCAGCAGTTTCCCGATGTTTGGATTTCGCTCGATCCTGAGTTTCAGCAGTGGGATGCCGAGCGACTGTATAAAGCGCTGCAAGTACGCGACGCCCACTTACCGCCGCAGGACAAGACGCTCGGCGACTGGCACCATTGGACTCACGCGAACCATGCGAATTTTGCCAAGCCGCTGAAGGAGTTTTTGGGCGAGAAATATCAAGCCGCGGTCGCGGAATACAAGGCCAAGGTTGCGGTCGAAGCCAATGTCGCTAAGGCCAAAGGTGAAGAACCATCTAAGTTAACGTTCGACCAGTACGTGGAAGAGCTCGAAGCGGGACACGACGCCGATCACGATTACCTTCCGTTTCTGAAATGGCGACATACGCACACCGATGCGTTTGAGCAGGCCCAAGGAAAGACCAAAGAAAACATTGCGGAGTGGAAGAACAACGAGCATGTTGCCGATTGGGGCAAGGAGAAGATCAGCGCGTACAACAAGCATCTTTCCGGAAAGATTTTGATTCCGCAGCCGATGGCGACGCTGCGGAACCTATACGAACGCGAGTCTGGCTTTGCGATTTCAAAGTACTTGCTGATTGAACTGTTTGTCGGGCTGGTGCTGATCCTGCTCTTCTCGCGTTTGGCGGCTCGAATTGAACGCGGCATGCCACCAAAGGGCAAGTTTTGGAATCTGCTCGAGGTCTTTCTGGTTTTCATTCGCGACCAGATTGCCCGCCCCATCTTGGGTTCGCATGATCATGGACATGAATCAGGTCACGGCGGGGAAGAAGAGCATGAGCATGGCGGTGCGACCCATGCCCATGCGGCCCACGACCACAGCGGGCATTCGCACGGGCATAACGCTCAAGCCGCTGACCCAGCAATCAAGTTCTTGCCGCTGTTGTGGACCATTTTCTTTTTCGTCCTCGGCTGCAACTTGATGGGCATGCTGCCGTGGGCCGGTGCGCCGACCGCGACGCTGGCCGTCACTTTGGCATTGGCTTGCATCACCTTGGTCACGGTCATTGGCGCCGGGATGATGCAGTTTGGCGTCGCGGGGTATTTTCTGAATCAAATCCCGCCGATCGCCGTCGGCCGCCCCGGCAATCCGCTGCTCTGGGTCGTCGCCGTTGTGTTTGAACTGCTGCTGAAGGTCATGATCCTGATCATTGAAGTCGGCGGCATGCTCATTAAGAACGGCGTGTTGGCCGTGCGTCTTCTGGCGAACATGGTCGCCGGTCACTTAGTAATTTTGGGCATTATGGGGCTGGCGTTCGGCGCAGAAGCGGCTATCAAATTCAGCGGCGCTCCCGGCTGGCAATGGGGCGCAACGGCACTGATCGCGATTGTTGCGTCGGCCGCTTTCAATGTTTTGGAATTGTTCGTCGCGTTCCTGCAGGCGTACATCATCACGTTCCTGTCCGCACTGTTCATTGGCGCGGCAATCCATAAGCACTAAGTCCATTTCACTACTGGTCCACTAGCTCACGTACACCATTTTCCATAGGAGATCGAATCCGTGAACAAGTTCGTTCGCTACTCAATTACGTGCCTGGTTATTCTGCTCGGCCTGGCAACGACAAGTTTCCTCAGGCGACCGGCACTGCCGGCGAGACGCTCGTCCTGGCGGGCAGCGCGGTCGGCGTCGGCCTGACCGTGATCGGCGCAGGTTATGGCATCGGCCGGCTGGCTGGCTCGGCCCTGGAGAGCATGGCTCGTCAGCCCGAGGTCGCCGGCAGCATTCAGACGGCGATGATCATCGCGGCAGCCCTCATCGAAGGGTTCACGTTTTTCGCGCTGTACATCTGCATGACGAAGGCTCTTTAGGCACTCGCGACAGGTCCGTCGAACTCGCTTGAGCGGAGATCCGAAATCGTGTTAACTCGCTTGCGTATTCTGCTGGCAGCGCTTTTGTGCTGTTTCGGCCTCGCGCGGTTCGGTGCGATGGCCCAAGAGCCGAAGGCCGAAACGAAAGCAGCCGAACACGCCGAGGCGCACGCGCCGGCGGCTGATGCCCACGCCGCAGATGCTGCAAAACACGGATCTGCCGCGCACGCTGCGGGTCATCACGACGAGACCGACCTGAGCCACGGCAATGCGACGGCCGAATTGGCCAGCCCTGCCGAGCTCAAGTACGACATGTCGATCTACACGTTCGTCGTGTTCCTCATTCTGTTGGCCGTGCTTTACAAGTTCGCCTGGGGACCGATCGCGCTGGCGCTCGAACGGCGGGAGAACACGATCGCGCGACAGATTGAGGAGGCACAGCTGGCTTCGCAGAAAGGCGAGGCATTGCTGAAGCAGTATGAGGCGAAGTTAACAGCGGCGACGGAAGAGGCGCGGCAAATCGTCAGCGGCGCTCGCAAGGACGCTGAAACAGCCAAGGACAAGATCGTCGCCGAAGCTCGCGACGCGGCTCAAAGGGAGCGTGAGCGAGCGGTGGCCGACATCACGACCGCGAAGAACCAGGCGCTCGATCAGATCGCTCAAAGAAGCGTTCAAACGGCCGTTTCGCTCGCGAGCAACATTCTGCGTCGCGAAGTGAAGCCGCAAGAGCACGAAGCGATCATCGGCCAAGCGGTGGACCAGTTTTCGAAAATGAACTGAACAAAGCCGCGACCAGTGGTCGCGGAATCGGGCCAACCGCGACTACTGGTCGCGGCTTTGAACATGTCAAACCACGATACCATCGACGCCGGTCGCCAGCACTTGGGCAATGTCTATGCCAAGGCGCTGCTCGCCGCCGCTGAAAAGGCCGGCCAGGCGGATCAGGTTGTTGGTGAGTTGGAGTCGATCGTCTCCGACGTGCTCAACAAGCTGCCCAAGCTGGACTCGATGCTAAAAACGCCGCGCCTCACGCATGAGGAGCGTCTGCCAATCCTCGACCGCGCGTTCGGCGGCCGCGTCTCGCCGACGACGCTCACGTTTTTGAAGGTGGTGTCGCGGCACGGGCGACTCGATTGCCTGCGCGCGATCGCACGAGCTGCTCGCAAGCAGCTCAATGCGGCCCGCGGTCTGGTGGAAGTACACGTGGAAACGGCGTTCCCGCTGAGCGACCACACGCGCGAACGCGTTATCGGTCGGCTGCGGGAGCTACTCAAGCGCGACGTCGTTCTTTCGACCGCTGTCAACGATGAGCTCATTGGCGGCCTGGTCGTGCGCGTCGGCGACACGGTCTATGACGCCAGCGTTGCCGCGAGCTTGAAGCGCATGGCCCAAGTCACCCTGGATCACACGAAACAAACGATTCGCGAATCGCTGGAGCGATTTGCGATGCCAACATGATCTGTAGGGAATGCCCTCCGTAGCATTCCGTGAATAGCAAGACGAGTCCAACACTCGGAACGCCACAGAGGGCGTTCCCTACAAAATATGAAATTCAACGCTGATGAAATTGCCTCGGTCATTCAGGCCGAGATCGAGAAATACGAAAGCGCGATCGACGTCCGCGAGGTCGGCACGGTTTTGGAGGTCGGCGACGGCATCGCCCGCGTCTATGGCCTGTCGAACATCATGGCCGGCGAAATGGTCGAGTTTCCCAGCGGCGTGCGCGGCCTGGCCTTCAACCTGGAAGAGAACAGCGTCGGCGTGATCATCCTTGGCGACTACCTCGAAATCGAGGAAGGCGACGAAGTCAAAGCACTGGGCAAGCTGCTCTCCGTTCCGGTCGGCAACAGCGTACTGGGCCGCGTGCTCGACCCGCTGGGTAATCCGCTCGATGGCAAAGGTCCTGTCGCGACCACCGAGTTTCGACCTGTCGAATTTCTGGCGCCCGGCGTCGCCGGCCGGCAGCCGGTTCGCGAGCCGCTGCAAACCGGAATCAAGGCCATTGACGCGATGACGCCCATCGGCCGCGGTCAGCGCGAACTGATCATCGGCGATCGCAAGACCGGCAAGACTACGATTGCCATCGACACGATCATCAATCAGAAGCACACGGGAGTGAAGTGCTTTTATGTCGCGATTGGCCAGAAGGAGTCTTCGGTCGCCAACACGATTAAGGTGCTGCAGGATCACGGGGCGATGGATTACACCACCGTGATTCTTTCGGGCGCCAGCAGCCCCGCCCCGCTGCAGTACATTTCGGCCTACGCGGGCACTTCGATGGCCGAGTACTTCACGTACAAAGGCGAGCACGCGCTGATTGTCTATGACGACTTGTCGAAGCAGGCCGCTGCCTATCGCGAGCTGTCGCTGCTCATGCGGCGGCCGCCGGGACGCGAAGCATTCCCGGGCGACGTGTTTTATTGCCACAGCCGATTGCTGGAGCGCTCGTGCAAGCTGAGCAACGATCTGGGCGCTGGGTCGCTGACCAGCTTGCCGATTATCGAGACGCTGGAAGGTGAAGTCTCGGCTTACATTCCGACGAACGTAATCTCGATCACCGACGGCCAGATTTATCTGCAGCCCGACTTGTTCTTCAAAGGCATCCGCCCGGCGATGAACGTCGGCATTTCCGTCAGTCGCGTCGGCGGCGCCGCACAGATCAAGGCCATGAAGGACAAGCAGGTCGCCGCGGGTCTGCGGCTGACGCTAGCCTCCTTCCGCGAGCTCGAAGCCTTTGCGCAGCTCGGCACCGATCTCGATGCCGCCACGCAATCGAAGCTCGATCGTGGCAATCGGATGGTCGAGATTCTCAAGCAGCCGCAGTATCGGCCGCTGGAGGTCGTGGACGAGATCATGATCATTTTCGCTGGCAACAGCGGCTCGCTGGACGAAATCGCGATTAACCGCGTGCAAGCCTTCGAGCAAGAGTTTTTGCAGTTTATTCGCGACCTGAAGCCTGAAATTCGCAAGGAAATCGCGGACAAAAAGGAGCTGACGTCCGACCTGAAGCAGAAGCTGACGGACGCCATCAACCAGTTCAAGGCGACGTTTAAGAAGACGGCATAGAGAGCACGCCGATTGCGAACGGTGATTTTTGACCAGCGATTCGACGACCAATCAGCCACAGCCTGTGCCGACGCCCGAAGAGCGTTCGTGGGGGTTATTGGCACATATCTCCGGCTTGATTGCCAGTTGGCTCGGTGGCATGGCTTTTTTGGGCCCGCTGATTGTATGGATTTTGAAAAAGGATCAATCGCCTTTCGTTGCCGACCAGGCCAAAGAAGCGCTGAATTTTCAAATCGCCGTAACGATCGCGCTTTGGGTTTCGATCGCGCTCATTTGGGTGTTTTGTATTGGGCTCATCCCGTTGGCGATTGTTGGCATCGGGTCGATTGTGTTTTCGATCATTGCGGCCATTGAAGCGAACAAGGGCGTCTACTACCGCTATCCCTACACCCTGCGTCTGATTCCGTAAAACACCGCATTAACAATGGCCAAAGCCCGCGCACTCGATAAGCGACGCAAGAGCATCCGCAACATCCGCAAGATCACGCGGACGATGGAGCTGATTGCGACCGCGCGCTTCAAGAAGGCGATGGATCGCGCTACCGCGGCCACCGCGTTCACGCGGCGGATCACGCAGGTTGTTGCCGATCTGGCCAATGCGGGCCTGGAGGTCAGCCATCCACTGCTGGAAGCGCACGACAAGAGCGAGCGCGCCATTTTGCTCGTCCTGACTGCCAATCGCGGCCTCTGCGGTGGCTACAACGGCGCGGTGTTTCGCGCCGGTGTGGCGCGAATGGAAGAGCTGAAGCGGACCTACGCGCAACTGGAGATCGAAATCGCCGGCAAGCGCGGTATCGCCGCCGCCAAATTCCGCAAAGTGAATCTGGCCCAGGCCTATACGCAGTTCAACGATCAGCCGCAGTTTGCCGAGGTCGAGGCGATCGCTTCGCGGTATTTGGAAGAGTACGCGACCAAAAAGCTCGATCGGCTCGACGTGGCCTACACCAGGTTCGTCTCGAGCAGCAAGCAAGTTGCCACCGTCGAAACGCTTTTGCCGCTTGGTTCGCTGGAAGGCGCCGACGCAGGCGAAAAAGGCAAGCCGCAGACCGGGCAGTCGATGTATGAATTCCTGCCGTCGGCCAAGAGCATCTTGCAAGAGGTTGTGCCCGCCAGCTTCAAGGCCAAACTGTTCAAGTGCTTTTTAGACGCGGCTGTCAGCGAGCAGATCGCGCGCATGGTCGCAATGAAGAGCGCGACGGAAAACGCCTCGGAAATGATCAAGCAGTTGTCGAGCGATTACAACCGCGCGCGACAGGGGCAGATTACCGGCGAGATCATGGAAATCATCGGCGGCGTCGAAGCACTCAAGGGTTAAACGTCAAGTCACGATTGATAAACGACAAAAGACATGAGTACAGCAACAGCTAACGGCAATATTGGCAAGATCACGCAGATCATCGGCTCGACCTTCGACGCCGAGTTCGCAGAGAACCATCTGCCTGCGATTTACAACGCCGTAAAGATCGACTCCGACAATAAAGGCGTGAAGATCAATCTGACCGGCGAGGTGCAGCAACACCTGGGCGGCGGGCGCGTGCGGTGCGTCGCCTTGGGCAGCACCGACGGGCTGATTCGCGGGCAAGAGATCATCGACACGGGCGCTCCCGTTTCAGTCCCCGTTGGCCCGGCGACGCTGGGGCGCGTTTTCAATCTGCTGGGCGATCCGATCGACGGCCGCGGTCCGGTCGAGGCGCAAGAGCGCTGGTCCATTCATCGTCATGCTCCGCCGGTGGCCGAGCTTTCGACGAGCACGGAAGTGTTCGAGACCGGCATTAAAGTCATCGACCTGCTCACGCCCTTCGTCCGCGGTGGCAAAGCCGGTCTGTTCGGCGGGGCAGGCCTCGGCAAGACGGTCATTTTGACCGAGCTCATCGCTCGCGTCGCCGCCAGCTTCGGCGGCTATTCGGTGTTTGCCGGCGTCGGCGAACGGACCCGCGAAGGGACTGACCTGTGGCTGGAAATGCAGGAAATGAAGATGGCCGACCAGCGCAGCGTCATCGAGCAGACGTGCATGGTCTTCGGCCAGATGAACGAGCCGCCGGGGGCACGTCTTCGCGTCGCGCTCTCGGGCCTGACAATGGCCGAGTATTTTCGTGATCAGACGGGCAAAGATACGTTGCTGTTCGTCGATAACATTTTCCGCTTCAGCCAGGCCGGTAGCGAAGTGTCTGCTCTCCTGGGTCGCATGCCCAGCGCCGTGGGTTATCAGCCGACGCTCGCCACCGAGATGGGCGCACTGCAAGAGCGAATTGCTTCGACCAAAAAGGGCGCAATCACGTCGGTGCAAGCCGTTTACGTGCCGGCCGACGATCCGACCGACCCGGCCCCCGCTACCGCGTTCGGTCAGCTCGACGCGTTCATCTATCTGGAGCGGGCCATCTCCGAAAAAGGCATTTATCCGGCCGTCGATCCGCTGGCATCATCCAGCCGCATTCTCGATCCGCAATACGTCGGCGAACATCATTATCGCGTGGCCCGCCGCGTGCAAAACACGCTGCAGCGCTATCGCGAGCTGCAAGACATCATTGCCATTCTCGGCGTCGATGAATTGAGCGAGGACGATAAGCTTGTCGTCCATCGCGCCCGCCGCATCGAGCGGTTCCTTTCTCAGCCGTTCATCGTGGCCGAGGTTTTCACGGGCAAAAAGGGCGAGATCACGCCGCTCAAGGACACGATTCGCAGCTTCGAGGAAATCTGCGACGGCAAGTGGGACCATCTGCCGGAAGACGCGTTCATGTACGTCGGCGCGATCGAGCAAGCGGACGAACAAGCCAAGCGCCTGGCGAAAGGTAAGTAACGGGAAGGTAAGCAACGGGAAGTTAAGTAATAATGGCCGACGCGATCACCTGCACTGTCGTCACGCCCGAGCAAACGGCCCTGGAGACCAAGGCCGATTTTGTCGCTCTGCCGCTTTTCGACGGCGAGATCGGTATTGCCGCGAACCACAGCCCGCTTATCGGTCGCTTGGGGTACGGCGAAATGCGCATCAAATCCGGCGGCCAGACGCAGGTCTATTACGTCGATGGCGGGTTTGTTCAGGTGGCGGACAATGTCGTCGCCGTGCTGACGAGTCGGGCCGTGCCCGCCAAAAACCTGGACGTTGCGGCGGCGGAATCGCAGCTCCAGGCCGCGCTGGGACAGGTCGCCAGCAGTCCCGAGACGTTCGAAAGCCGCGATCGGAAGGTCGCTCAAGCGCGCGCTCAGATACGAACCGCCCGGCGAGCGCGGCTGTAGCACCGCCGCAAGAAGCGCAGAGGGCAAAAAAACGCGCACCGCCATCACTGGGGCTTACGCGCCGCTACTTAATCGGCCGATCTTATTACGTAGGGATGCCAGCCGAGTCGTCGCCGTTTGTTGCGCTCGGGCGCTCCCGACTTGAGCTTCGATGGACGCTCCCATCCTCCGCTTCGATCGCTATACCTCTTGCCACCGGCACAGCTTGCCGCTGGGCCGCAAGATTTGGCTGGAAATTACCCGTGGCCAGGTGCAGAAGCGCATTCGTCCGGTGCGTGGCCCCTTATTCCTGATCGGGAGCGCCACCGATTGCGATTTGGTGCTCGGCGACTCGTCATTTCCAGAAGCCTACGCCTACGTTTTCGTGCAAGAAGCGGCGATTGTCGTGCGCCGGCTTGGCCTGGGCCCAGAACTGCAAGTTGCCGGCGAAGCCGTGGAAACGGCCGAGCTGCGGGACGGCGATCCTTTGTCGTTTGGCCCCTTCGAGCTGCGGCTGCATGTGGAAGAGGACACGATAATGCACGAATTACCAGCAGTCCCCACAGTTCTCACGAAAGTCTAGCGTTAGACGGTTCGATCCTATGGCGACTACGACCACGTTTTCCGGTATTATTCGAATCGATGCCAAAGCGTTCGAATTCGCCGGATCGCCATTGGACGATACGACCCTCCAAATGCTGCTCGCCGGGTTGGCTCATCGGCAAAGCCTGGCCAGTGATAACGACTATGCCGGCACCGGCCGTCGCACGTCCAACCGACTTCTAAGCTCGCCGTACAGCATCGCTCGGGGCGTCTCGCTATCCGCCAACGTGTCGCAGCTTAGTCGGGAGCTGCAGGCAGAATTTGCGCGGCTTGCTTGAGTCAGTCTGCCGCCGGTGGATGCAGTGGCCGAAGCGCGGCATTGCGGTTCAAACTACAATGAACGGCGAGCAGCGCTAGAGGCGCTGCCACGGCGAGGTGCTTCGTGAAATGGGCCGTTTGGTTTAGTTGGTTGGCAATTCTGCTGCCCATCGCGACGCTTTTCGGGCCGGTACTCATCAGTCAGCGGTGCTTCGCCTTCCGCGACGCCGGTCATTTCTATTATCCGCTGTTCCAATGGTGCGCCAGCGAATGCGCGACGGGACGCATTCCGCTGTGGAATCCCCAGGAGAACTGCGGGCTACCGGTCG
>Ga0170475_131027275_pt1 | contig 10483 bp, 2 predicted proteins | sample Soicark_Litter_5_FD_111474 | JGI IMG/M metagenome (GOLD analysis project Ga0170475, IMG submission 111474) | Avena fatua rhizosphere microbial communities from Hopland, California, USA. Combined Assembly of 48 SPs | reverse complement strand
GGCATACAACAATTGGCGGAACCCGCAGCCGCCGCTGCCGCCGCCCCCGCCTGGGCGCGACACAGTTATCGGCTTGCGCGTGCGCTGGCAGTGGACCGGCAAGCAGATGCGGCAGGCCCCCGACACGAAGGAATTCCGCATCTACCTGCAGCAGGGGTCCTTCCTGCAAGACGCCGGGCTGGTCACGAAGTGGCAACGCCGAATCGCGGCGGTCGGTATCAATGAGCAGATTCTCGCCGAAGCGTTGGCGGCGGCGACCACCAGCGCTCCCGTCAACCTCGCGGGTCAGTCCGCCAGCGCTTCGGGCGCGGTCGTGACGCTCGCGGATGGTGAGCCTCTCGACGACGCAGCCACCGCTGTCGGCGCGGGCCTCGAGCTCGTCCTCGAGCCCACCCCCGGCGTGCCCGCCCGCTTCACCGTCGTCGACATCAATCCCACACAGCGGACGGTCACTTTGGCCCAGACCCCAACGCTCGCCGGGGACTCGCCGTGGATCCTGACGGCGGCCGAGCTACGCGGACAGAACGCGACGGCCGCGAACCTCACGGTGTCTCTGGGCGACGGGCCATCGCTCGACGGCGTGGCCATCGACGGCCTGGAAATCGAGCTTCCCGCGGCGAGCGGCACGCGGAAGCGATTCCGAGTTCTCAAGATGGACGTGGGCCAGCGGACGCTGACGCTCGATGCCGCACCGCCGCTGACAGGCACGTCGGCCTGGACGCTGGGAATCGTCGAGCGGACCTACGAGGTCTTCCTGCCGGGTGCGTCCCTCGCCGCGCCGCTAGACCTCACGTTCCCTGTGAGCCCCACGGACCAGGTCCCCGTGGCGTATATGGTCGTCGGCGTCAGCGCCGCCGACGACAAGACCAACGAGCGGGCGATAGACATCTTCGCCGACCAACGCCCGGTGACGGCTCTCGTTCCGCGCACGGGCAACGAAGGCGCGGTCGGTGGGCCAATGACGATCGTGCAGGTCCTGAGGACCGTGCCGGCCCCGCCCGGTCTCCCTTTGTCGCAGGCCACGCTGTCCGCGACACGCGCCGACTTCAATAGCCGCTCGTTCTTCAACCTTCACTTCCCGAAAGTCGCCGATCTGTTCACGCACGTTTATCGCGCTCTCGACGAGACGCTGTTCGCGGTCGACAAGAGCAAGCGTTTCCCGACGTCCGGTCCGTCGACCGCGAGCAGCACGAGCACCGTCACGGCGCCCGATCTGGGATGGGGCACCGTTCAGAATCCTGACCAGAACCGCTTCAACACCGCGGCGAGCGCGATCGCGACACTGACGCCTACGACCTACGGGACTCTCCAGCCAGATTCGCTCCGCTTGCTCGCGAGCCTGCCGTCGAACGCGGACGCGTTCAGTTGCTTGACGGACAAGGCGCTCGATCCGGCGAGACCAGACACGAAAGTCGCGAATGACCTCGAAACCAACTACCAGGTGAGTCCGACCGCCAGCGCTTACCTCGATGCGCTCGACGGCCGTGCATCGAACGTTTACTTCTACCGCACCGCCAAGGTGAACCGAGCGAACACCGTCGGTAAGCTGGGCGTATCGACGCCGCCGGTGACGCTGCCATCAATCGTGCTGCCAGACGCCCCGGTGGTCAGCTCGATTGTTCCCGGTGATCGACAGATCACGCTTCACTGGCAGCCGGTCCTGACCGGTGGCATCAGCGGATACAGAATCTATCGCGCGACGAGCGCGGAAGCGGCCAGCAGCCTGTCTTCGATGACGCGCATCAAAGAGCTGGCGCTGACCGCGATCCCGACTCCCAGTGCGCCAGCGTTTACCGACAAGCCGTTGGTCGCCCTTCAAAGCTACTTCTACCGCTTGACGACCTTCCGCTCGACCGACGGGTTCGAATCGATTGGCTCTCCAACGATCAGCGCGCGGGCGTTCCGCCTCATACCTCCGGCTCCACCTCAGCTCGCGCCTCCGGTCGTCGTCACGCAACCCGCACTGGCTGTGCAGTTGAGCTGGACCAACGCGGAATCGCTGCAAGTCCGACTGCAACGCCGGGCCGGCGACGAGACGACCTGGCGGACGATCACCGACTGGCTGGCGCCGAACGTGCAGCAGTTCACCGACAACGGCGTTCAGGTGGGCGCCAGCTACGAATATCGAATCCGCGGACGGGACGCGGCGAACATCGTGACCGAAGTGACCGACTCCCGAACGGTTTCATTGTGATTGAGAGGAACTGATGGCGGCAAAACCAAAACCCACGGTCAGCTACGCGATGCCGATCGCGCACATCCCGCCTCCGGGAAGCGGCCATGCGGACTACACGCCGTTCGCCAGCGTCGTGCAGGGAAAGCAGTTCCGTCAGCCCGTCACCTTCGATCACGTCACCGACAACGTTCCCGGTCTTGAGCTCGTCATGGACGACAACGAAGCCATCGCGAAGCTATACGCGCTTGTGAACGGAACGCTCAGTTATCACGTTGCGACGAGCACCACGCCGGCCGAGCTGGTTCTCGACTTCCAGTCCAGTGACGTCAACTTTCCGCTGGACGACGTGTTCTTCACGCGAACCGTCGAGGCCCAACCCATCCGCGCCATTTACCGGAACATCGATCCCGCTGCGACCAAGGCGGCGTTGAAAAGCGCCCTTACCCCCTCACACCCGGCGCTCGACGAGATGGTGGCCCTCGTGAACGTTCAGACCGGAAAGAAGGAGACCAAGAAGGTCAGCAAGTTCGGTGTTGACACCGTCGTCGACCATTTCATCGATGGGCCGGAGAAAGACATCACGATTCTTGTGCGGGCGGGCGACCAAATCTCTGCTGCCGCAGCGGCGGCCGGTCAAACCGGCAAGCGCAGCTTCATCTTCATTACGCAAGACAAGGGCCTGCAGGAGCTGAACCCGCTCTTTTATTTCGGAATGTTCCGGTCGGTCAGCGCTAACCTCGTCGGGTCTCTGACGGACCTAACGGCCGATCATCCGATCGTGAAGCTCTTGCCTTCCAGCGGGTTGGCGAAGCCGCGCGAAGAAGTCGAGATCAAGTCCGGCAACACGGTCTTGGGCACTCAAATACCCTTACCGTACGGGCGCCTCGCGGACTTTCACGGCTTCCCGTTCCGAGGCAAGAGCGTGGCCACGGTCGAGCGGCGACTCCTTCCGTTGCCAGATCCGACAGTACCAGGCCCGTCGCGCGCCCCAGGCGAGATGGAAGCGCGAAACATCGCTGATCAATCCGACTACATACCGTTCGCGATATATAAGAAGGCGGGCGCGACGCCGCCGGTCACGCCCGCGGGCGCGGCGGCGACGGTCCAGAGTGTATGGAACCAGTACGGCACGGTCATCAACGCGATCTGCCGGCTGCTGACTGTGCCGTGCGAGCTGGTGCTCGCCATCATCGGCAAGGAAACGAATGGCGGCGCGCTTGCGTATCGTTGTGAGCCTCTGCACGACTCCGTCCGGTTGGCCTTCCAAGGCGAATCTGCTGCCGTGCAGGCGCTCGAGCTGCAGTACGACATGACGCTCGGCGTGCCGTCGACGGTGAGCACGGTCAACCTCTTATCGCCCCCGGACAAGCTCTCCTCGGCGCATGACGAAAGCGACGGCCGCCCGACGACGAAGCTGCGAGTGCAATTTAAGGCCCCTAATACGCGGAACGTCGCGAAGTTTCGGAATAGTTGGCTCCCGAAGAAAGCGGGAGCGACGCCGCCTGATACGAGGCGACATTTTCTCTTTCTGGGGGTACCTGACACGGTCGACGATAGAGCCCCGCGGCCTCGCGTTCGGGATGTAGCCGTGGTCTCCAGTGCGAAAACGACACAGATGGACGTGACCATCGACGACCAACAACTCGACTGCAGCCGGACGGCGTACACCACGAAGAAGAAGAAAAAGGCCGACGGGACCTCAACAAAAGAAGTGGACCCCTTGCAGACGTGCATTACGGATGCCTCGGAGAAGTCGCAGAGCGAACCAACGCTCTATTATCAGCCGAACGACCCGTGCCAGAAGATCACGCCGTCGCCGACGCTGACCGACGAGGTCCAGTACACGTTGCGACGAGACGCGACTCTACGCGCGCTGTACATAGACTGCAGCGCGTTCGCCGAGAACGTGATCGTGTCCGTTGTTCACCAAGGACAAACCTCTCAGACGCTGAAAGCGACATTCCAGTCAGGCAAGAACAGCGCATCGTGCATCGATCCGGGAACGAACATCGCGGTGAAGAGCGGCGAGAAGATCTCATTTCAGGTAGATGTCGCGCCGGGCGGGTCGGTCGCTGGTCTGCGGATCCGTGTTCACCTGGCGCCGGTGGTGAACGCAGATGTTGCCCTGATCGACACGGCCTCCCGTGCCGGCGGAAGGGGCCCCGGTAACGACTTTCCGGCCAACGGCGTTTTGCTGACGGATAGGGTCCGCGGTCCCGCGGGAGCCCCGGGTGTTGGGGATCACCCGCTGACCTGGGATGGCCTCGGCGATGTCATTCAATTGGTCGATGGCGTGAACGTCAGTCCCGGGATCGCACAGACACTTATTTCAACAGCAGAGGTCGACCTGAAGAGGCTCGAGAAAATCATTCCCGATATCTACACCCTTCTCCAGTCGGTCAGTGTTACCCAGCGGCCCAATGCATCCAATAGTCCGGGAGACAACCTCCGAAAACACCTGCTCGACGACCTTCCGCCTCCGAATAACCGAAAACTCGGGTGGTTGATGCTGCAGCCGAACGCGATCTTGGCAGGTGCGTGGCACATGAGGCTCAGCTACTTGGCTCACGGCGTGAAGATTGTGCAGAAGAAGAAGATGGACAAGGACAGCTCGGCGTTCGACTTGCCTGCGGTGTGCCTCGGGTACAACGGCGGAAACGTGGAACCCTCGGGCGGGCCGACGCGCTGGGGTCTAGACGTCGTCGATGACTATGTCGACGGGGCGCTCCTTTTCTACAACGCCGCAGTCGACTTGTTCGAGACGACCAGCCCACCCCCGAATCCGATCCCGGCGGTGCGCTTTCAGCCTTGAGTATGAGGTATGCGGTGCTCGTCTTGCTTCTGGCTGTCGTGGCGGGCGGTTTGTTCTTGCTGCTGCGCGATCGTGTGAGAATGCCGCAACCAACGAACTCAGCGCCGGTACTCCCGAGCGTTGCTCCACCGGCAGCCCCGGCGGGCAACTCGCCGGGCGTCGCGCCCCGCCCCTCGCAAGATCCCACGATCGGCAGGATCTGCGCAGAGTCGGGCTGGTGCTGGGATTGGCCGCGCCCTCTCGGTAGCACCCTGACGGCCGTATGGGCCGCCGGATCGGACGTGTGGGCGGTCGGGAAGGGCGGAACGGTGATCGCGCGCCACGGCGGCCCATGGGCTTACGCCGGTCTCGATGGAATGGGGGACCTCGTGAGCGTCTGGGGACGTACCGGGACAGACGTCTGGGCGCTTGGACGCGAGGGTCACCTCGCACACTGGGCCGACGGCGCCTGGCACGCCACGGTGAACGACGTCCATGACGAAGCTGATCGACGACATGCGGCCGAATCGGGGCGCATCGCATTCAACGGGATTTGGGTTTCGCCATCGGGCCATGTTTGGGCCGCCGGGGGTGTGCTCGACAGTGTCCCGCGTGGCCGGGAGGACGAGAGTGGCGATCGCAGCCACATCGCGCTGCTCGCACACGACGATGGAGGCAGGTGGAGGCTGGAAGACCGCGACGAACACCGCCCATTGCGATGGGTCTGGGGTACGTCCGACAGCGATGTTTGGGCTTGTACGGACGCGTCCTCCTGCCTGCATTGGGATGGACGAACACTCAGCTCCAAGGCGACGCCGCCGCGCGACCTGGAGGGACGTCATCATGGCGTCGTTGAGGGTGCGGAGGCGTGGCACGTCGAGCGGGGCCGAGTCCGCCGCGTCGGCGTCAACGAAAGCAATGCTGCCAACCGACCCATCGCGCGCGCGCGCGACTTCTTCGCGGTGGGCACGGGCGACGTATGGGCCGTGGGTGATGCCGGGCTCATTCTCCACTGGGACGGGCTCGCCTGGTCCGGGCGCGCGCCCGTGGATCCCGATCCCGAGCTCACACGGCTGTACGACGTCTGGAGTTCAGGTTCGGGAGAAGCCTGGGCAGTCGGCTATCATGGCGCCGGGACTGTGAGCAGCACCGTCCTTCGAAGCCAGAACGCTGGCTTCGTCCTGTGGCCGCCAATTTCCGGCCGCACGGGTGCCGTGTCTCAGGTGATCGGGGATAGCCCGACATCCATCTGGATGTCCGGCGCGGCGGGGATCTTCCATACCGACGGTTCGAGTTTGGATCCCGCTGCCATGCCCGACGTACCGGCTGGCGCCGAGATCACCGTCGCCCGGGACGGCGAGATCTGGTGGGCGGCTGGCTCGGCGATCGTTCACGGGCGCGCAGGCGGCCCCTGGAAATCGATACCTGCACCGTCGGGCAGGCAAGTCTCCAGGTTAGGCGTGATTGATGGGAGCGACGTCTGGGCGTACGCGCCTGCCATCGACGCACGTACTCAACAGGTCGTTCGTGACAAGGCCGTGCTCGCACATTGGACTGGCGGCGATTGGGCGACGCCGTTTACGGTTGAAGAGGAGCAGGCCGTTCTGGGGCCCTGGCGTGGAATCCAGCGAATGGCCGCGGCGCCCGACGGCACATTGTGGATCACCGACAAGTTTCACGTCGTTCGTATCGCGTCGCGTGGGCGACCGGAGAGTGTCGCAGAGGCGAACGCGAACAAGGACGAGGAATGGTTCATCGGGCTCTGGGTAGCCGCCGCTGACGAGGTCTGGGTCTGCGGTAGCGCAGGTGTTCAGCGTTGGGATGGTCGGAGCTGGCATCGTGAGGTCCAGCCCGGGCGGATCAGGCTGGAAGCGATTCATGGTACCGCCGACAGCGTATGGGCCGTCGGCGCTGGTGCGGTGCTGCACAAAGATCGGGCGCGATCCAATAGGAAGGACGGAAGTGCGCAATGAGCCAAGAGATCGACGTTTACGTTCCGCTGAGCACGTATCTCGATGAGACCTTGTGGCCGGCGGACCTCTTTGGCCCACTCGAAGGTGGCTTCCTCGATGCGATCGCTTACGAAGGTGGCGATCTCATCGCAGACGACGACGGGTTGCGCTCCGGTGTCATCGCACTGCGCGTAGTGACGGAGACTGTCTTCGACCTGCCGTTCGGCGTGGCGATCGTGCTCGGCTCGGGGCCCGTCAACGTCAGCTTGGACGAAAGCCCAGACGGTTTCATCGTGTCAGTCGTCGCGGACATCTTCCGCATTCGACTGCCGCGCGACATCTTCGTCCCGGCCATCCGCGCGGGAGCAGAGCTGACGCCGGATCCGGATCCCACCAAGTTCGTAAGCCTGGATATTCCCCTTGGACTGAGCGTTGACGAGAACTTCGACATCCGATTTGGTTTCCCGACCGCGGACGAAGAAGAGGTTCGCCAGGCACTCGAAGACGTGATCCGCGACACCGAGGCCACAGACGACGACGTAGATGTTCAGCCACCACCAACGTCGTCCGGAGGAATTCGGTTCGATCCCTCGGAGTTTTTCATCGGTGACACCGGGATCGCGATCAAGGTCGAGGATGTGCAAGTGCGCTTGTCAGCGAACGACCCCCTTCCTGCGGCCGCACTGAGCTCTGGTCTCGATGACGACTTCCGCGGACTGTTCCTCGGCGATGTCGAGGTCACGCTCCCTCCCGATCTGGCCGGCGCCCTCCCCGAACACTTGAAGCTGCAGCGATGTTTCATCGGCACGGGCGGCTTTACCGGCGACCTCACGTTCAACGACTCGTTCACGGGACACTTCCTGGGTTCGACTTTCGTGCTGACCGGCTTCGAGATCTCGATCAAGCAAAATGCTCTCACCAAGTTCGTCCTGACCGGGAACCTGACGCTGTCGGGCTTCGACACCACTCTGGCCATCACGGTCGGCGTCGATCTGTCCGGGAAGCTGACCGTCGACGTCGGGCGGCAGGGCGGCATCGCCAAGCTCATCAAGTCACCTGTGATGGAAATCGACATCGATCGCATCGGGTTCGAGGTGACGAGCGGGTTGCTCAAGATGAATCTCTCGGGCGCGCTGACGCCTCTGTATCAGCCGCCCGGCAAGACCATCAACTGGCCGACCCTGAAGATCGAAAAGATGTCGATCGATTCCCGGGGAGATATCTCGATCTCTGGGGGCTGGGTCGATCTTCCCAAGCAGGTCTCGTTCTCGTTCTTCGGGTTCACCGTCGAGGTCACGAAGGTCGGCTTCGGCAAACAGGACGACGGGAGGCGCTGGATTGGCCTTTCCGGCGGTGTCAAGCTGGTAGACGGATTCCAGGCCGGCGCGGCCGTCGACGGCCTGCGGGTCCTCTGGGACGACAACAACAACGTCGACGTGTCGCTCGACGGTGTCGGCGTGAGTCTCGAGATTCCGAACGCGGTCTCGATCAAGGGAGCGGTCTCGTTCAAGGGCGGGGAGTTCGCGGGCGGCGTACAGGTCACCGTCATTCCGATACAGATGACAATCGGCGGGCAATTCGTAACGGGGCACCTGCCGACCGGCGAAAAGACCTTCGCGATCTTTCTTCACGCTGAGTTGCCCGCCGGGATCCCGCTCGGCACGACGGGCCTCGGCCTCTACGGAATGGCCGGCCTCTACGCTGAGAATCGCAAGCCGGACAAGCACGCCGACGAAGGCTGGTACCAGAACCCGGATGGATCGCCAGGCTGGTACCTGCGCAAGGTGTCGCCCGTCAATCAGGTCGGCGTCGAGGACCTCGGCGGCAAATGGATCGGAAGCGCCGGGAGCCGTGCGTTCGGCGCCGGCGTCACGCTGGGAACGTTCGGCGACAACGGCTTCAAGTTCAACGGCCGTGTCTTGCTGGTATTGGTGTTCCCGGGACCGACGATCCTCATCGAAGGCAAGGCGAACCTGTTCAAGAAGCGGGCAGAGCTCGAAGGCGCGGATCCGACGTTCCGGGCGCTGGCCGTGATCGAACCGGGGTCATCGTTCCTCCTGAGCTTGGACGCGCACTACAAGTACAAGGCGAGCGGCGAGCTGATGGACCTGCGCGGAAGCGCGGAGGCCTTCTTCGACTTCAAAGACGCCAGCAAGTGGCACGTCATCCTCGGGTTCAAAGACGATCCCAATCGCCGGATCCGCGCGCGCCTCTTCAAGCTCTACGACGTCTCGAGCTACTTCGAGCTGCGGCCAGGGCGCCTCGACATCGGGGCATCGTGGGGCATCGACAAGTCGTGGACGTACGGCAGCCTCGGTGTCCGTCTCGCGGCGTCGCTCGAAGAGGCCGCAACGGTGAGCTGGCACCCGAACCACTTCACCGGGTTCCTCAACCTGCAAGGCCGGGCGGAGCTCCGCGCGTTCGGGCATGGCGTCGGCGTGAACGCCGGCGCGAAGATCACCGGCGACGTCTTCGATCCCTTCCATCTCAAGGGCGACTTCCACGTCGGGATCGATCTGCCCTGGCCGCTGCCGGACATCGGCGCGACGGTGACGCTCGAGTGGACGAAGGCGATGTCGTCGTCGGCGCCGCCGCTCCCGCTCCCGCTCCAGCAGGCCTCGGCCGAGTTCGCCGGCTACCCATTGCCGACGGGATCGCCGGTTCGTCCCCTGCGGTGGCCGTTCGTCCGAGGCGCGAACCTGCTGCCGAACTATGACCAGGGACAGGCCGAGGCAGGTCACGGCCGGCCGCCGGGACCGGACGCGACGGGCGCCGTCTTCAACAGCGCCCCCGTGATTCCGCCCGACGCGCAGATCGGCCTGGCGTTCAGTCGCCCGGTCAAAGACCCGCACTCGATCGGCAACAATCCAAACGACGTTCCGACCGAGCTGATTGGAGATCCGCTCAAGAGCGCGACCTCCGAAGGCTTTCGGAACACCTTCACTCTCTCCGACGTGACCCTCGAGAAGATCGGGGCCCCGGGGCCAAACGAACCGACGGGCAATCCATTGCCTGCCGGAGCGAGCGGAGTGGGCTGGGTGAAGGTCGCCAGCGGCGGAGTTTTGCCCGATACGGTCAGCGGCATACCGGAGATCTTCGGATCGTGGACGCTTGCGGCGCCACCCGACAATCCTCCCGTGACACCTGCGCCGGCCGACAAGAGCGTCAGTTCGACCACGCTGGTCGCACAGTCGAAGCTGATGATCGGCGCGAAGAGCCCGCTCTACTACACCGCTCTCACCAGCCAGACCTGGGACACCTGGTTCACTGACACCTATCCCGACTATCCGTGTACTCCGTTCGACCCGAATGAGAAGCTGGTCGCCGTCTTCACGCAGGCGATCGGCTCGCAGCAGCCGCAGCCCGTCTTGTTCGACTCGCCCGCCTTCAGAATCAACTGGGTGTACGGCGGGGACATCACGGCGCTCGATCCGACGACTGTCAACGGTCTGCTTGGCCCCATCGACCGCGGCATGCGCGTCGACGACTTCGTGCGCGAGGACCTGGAGAGCTCGTTAATCGTCGTAGTGGCGCCCCCGGGTTCCAATGAAGGCAGCATTCGCG
>Ga0170475_116580441_pt1 | contig 10484 bp, 1 predicted proteins | sample Soicark_Litter_5_FD_111474 | JGI IMG/M metagenome (GOLD analysis project Ga0170475, IMG submission 111474) | Avena fatua rhizosphere microbial communities from Hopland, California, USA. Combined Assembly of 48 SPs | reverse complement strand
GAGCGCAATACATAAATAAAATATTTACCTAAGAGTATAAGTTTACCTTAATAAGGAATGGAAGAAGAAAAGAATTCTAGTGATTCTGGTTCTGAGACTAAGAGTTTGACAGAAGAACATGAGCATTTAGTTGATATATTATCAGAAGATGAAGAAATCAATTATGACGACCAAATTGTTTTAAATCAAAATAGTGTTTTAAATATAGATAGTGAATTTAATCCACAATGGTTCACACTAAAGTGGGTTCATCATACTGTCAAATACCCAATAAGATCTTTGTCAGATTTTGGTGAAGCACGATGGATGTTGTCAGAACTTTGCACTGAAATCTACTTCCGATATACTAAGAGTCATAGACACATATGGGAAGAAGTTGCTGCTACTGATAAAATGTTAATCAGTGATTTTTCTCCTGATATTGTTGTTGAAGGAAGTCCAGAAGAAATCGAATTATTGAGCACTCCATTGATGATTAAACACAAAGATTTTTATGAAATGAAAACATTTTTATTCAAACCAACAAGTGATAAAATTCGTAAAATTGAAAACTTGATTTACTCTAAGTACCCAAAAACAACAAAATCTAGATATGCTGTTGCAGATCATAAATTTGCTGAAAAGTTCAGGCTTAGAGGATTATTCAGAAAGTGTTTCATGAAATTAATTAGTGAATTAATTTATTTTATCAAACATTCAAATTACAAGGTATTGTTTTATGAAGGTTTTGTTTCTTATAAAGATACAAGCTCCAAGATTAGACCAAAACTTAAGAAATTAAAATTAAGTGCTAAAGACACATTAGGTATTGATCTCGAAACAGATAAAGAATATAGAATAAACAATGCAGCAACAACAGAACAAGTTTTGATGAATTGTTTAGAAAATTATGGCATTAATGAAGAGTATGTAGATCAAAATTTGTTAGAAACCAATGATATGGGAAAATATTTGACCTTTGAAGAAGGAAATGGAAGTCCCTTATTGATGATGAAAGTACCAGTAGTTGAGAGATTCAATTTTTCAGGTCCCATTATCAATTTGTTAAAGAACAATGTTTTTGGATTATCTAGTGACGGATTTAAGAATAAAAAGACTACTAGCATTGTGTATAAAACATTCATATCATCTTTACAAATAGAAGATGTTTTTAAAGAAGAAATAAAAGTTTTGAATGAATTGACAACTCTTAAATCATATGTTAGTTCCCTTCATGATACAGTATATTTAGATCAGATAGATGATTTGATAATACGAGGAGAAAAATTAGGGTTCAAATTCTTTGGAAATAGATCAATCAAAAAAGATTTTATTAAAGAATTGGATAATTTCAGAACCATTTTTACAAGAAAAATCAAAATGAATACTGAGGATGTGAAGATGACTAAAAGAGGAAATTTATTGGTGAAGTTATCACCAGAAATGAAGGATACAACAGGGGTTGGGAAATCAAAATTAGTAGGATCTATCAAGCAATTATTGTTGAAATCTGAAAATAGAATGACAAGTAGTACTATTATTCAAAATAGAAAAGATTTAGAAAGAATCATTACATCAAATGTTGGCGGTAGAGACTTAGATGGTCAGTATACATTTGCACAAACAAATGAAGTTATGCCTGAACCTATACCATTTAGGGACTATGAGAACGAATTTAATTCATTATTGAAAATGATTCCTAAAACTAGTCATCCAATTGAATTTTCTCCGCAAACATTTTATAGAGAAAATTCTGACATTAATGATGATACTAATGCTTTGTACAACCTATCAAGAGAATCACTCAATAAATTATCTAAGAATAAAGTGTTTGAGTATCTATATTATACTGTAAGTGTTTATAAAGGAATTTTGGCTGCTTTTCCTAAAGGATCTGGGTTTGCATCAAAAAGGATAAATGAATTTAAAGTTTTTAAATTACCTGATTCTTCTATGTATATAGTATGTTCTAGAAATCCAAATTCACATATGAGTGGGATGATTTCATGTTTATGGTTATCAGATGATGAACCAGAAAAGCACCCATTTATGATTGACTTTGATAGCTTCCTAATTGAGGATATCCATGCAAAGTTTTATTTAAATATTACTATGCCTTTTAGAATACCAATGGATGTCTTAAGACAACAAGAACAAAGATTGGGATCATATGTCGGAACAAAGTTATTACAAGAAGATTTATTAATAGATCAAGGATCTTCTTTGTATGAGATGATCTATATGGATTATAGTTTACAAATGGAAAAAGTATTGGATATTATCTATATTTTCTATAAAAATAATTTTCTAAAATTGAATTTAGGAAAACAAGATTTAGTGAAAAAGCTAAAAGATATTAGATTTAATGATCCAAGGGTTGTTACAATCATAAAAAGATTAATAGAAGGTTTTGACGATTTTAATGGAACTATTTTAAAGAAACTAGAAGAGAAACAGAAAAGTTTTGAGGTTGTAGATCCTGTATTCAAGATGAAATGTACAGATATGCAATCATTACTTTTTCTTAATTATTTAAAGCAAACCTTATTAAAATTTGGTGGTTTGGATCGAATTAAAAAGTTGTTTGGGTTTTATGTTGATGAATTGAACTATGAAAAAGATTGGAGAGAATGTAAATTTAATGAAGTTAATGGGTTCATTAATAAATTGGGTGTAAATTTGGATTCATTTATATGCAGATTATATGGTGTCACAAAAGATCAATTGGAAGAGATAAATAATAAAAACCTAAATCAGATAAGCACTGATTTTTCAACTAAGGTTGAAAAATATTCTTTAGTAGAAAATTATGGACCACAAGAAGTATTTTCTCCTTTGTTTGATTTAGTAGAAAAAGGTGAAGAAACGAAAGAAGAGATTATCCCAGAGATGAAAGATCAAGCATTAACCATAAACAATAACAATTATGTTCCGCCGAAAATTGAAATAAAGAATGATGATGATTATATCATATCAGATGATAATGATCATAATTATGAGAATTTATCCAATATTGTTGATGAAATATTATATAGTGGATTTGATGAAGCAGCATTAGATGAGTTTGGTTTTGCTGATGACATGAAAGAACTAGAAAATAAGGAATTCAATCCATTAGAGCAAAAGAAAGCATCAGACGATCCTGAAAATGATGAGATTTCTTATGATGATCTTGGCATTAATTTAATTGCTGATGAAATGGATCAATTCTTTGGTGGAGAAGATGTATTTCAACCTAATAAACCTGTATATGTAAAGCCAGATAAAACAATATATTTTGATAAAAATCAGAAAGAGAAAAATACTGAGAAAATATTAAATCTAAAAATAGATTATGATATGAATACAATAAAAGTTGTTCAACAAGTAAAACCTAAAGCACAAATACTAGAAAGAATAGGAAATTATCAGAAACCGATTCAAATCTCACGGCATAGGAAATATGAAGTTTTTATTAGAAATGAGATGAAAAAGGTTGATCAAGTATTAAAACAAGAAAAAGTATCTTACTTACCAGATGCTTGTTATTCTATGACAAAAAGATTTGTTCAGGAGATGGGTGATTCAAATAATTTAGGTTATAACGTTGATGATCATCTCATGACAGATGGTGTTGCAGGAACAAAAACACTAGTTCCCCTTTTTATGAGTGATCTTCATGGTGACCTTTTCAAAGATTTGAAGAGTGATTACATAGGAGTTAGATCAGCCAGAACAGATCAAGCTGTATATTCAATGATTAGAAGAATAAGAGAAAAAGCTATAGAAGAAAACAGACCATTAAGGAAAGGTCTTTCTGATAAACTAAATTCCCTTGGATTGAATGTTCAACCCACTGATGACAATCTTATAACTATAACAAATAACACGTTGAAAGTTTATGAAAAGTTTAACAAGTATTTTGAAATTGTTGATGATAGAATTGTTGAGAAGAAAAATAATGATCAAAACAAAAATAATAATAATATCCATTATGATGTATTTCCTGAATCAGCTAAAAGATCAAAAGCAGAGATAAGAGAATTATATTTAACTTTAGAGGCTGTACTAAACAATGAAGAATTGATTAATAAAACTGCAAGTATAGTAGATGGTATTATAAAAGTAATTGATATATTCCCTGATTCTGTTATTTTGATTATGAAACTAAAAGATCAAATTGGATATGATAAAAGAGCTTTCTTCATACGATTAGAATTTTCAAGACACATGAACGTATTCTCTGATAAAGCATATAGAAAAGTTCTCAAAAGTGTTAGGGAAGACATGATTCTAATTGAAGGAAACCTAAAATTTATTGAATTTGAGAAAATCATGAGAGATAATTTTCTCCATCGTTGGGGACAAACAATATTTACCGAAGATGAGACCAAATTCGGAGACTTATATCCTCCAGGTTCTTTAATTCATCAAGTAACGGCAGCTTATGACTATGGTTATTTAACTTTAGAAGAAGCATATTTAATCCTTTATGGTGATAGTATGTTAATGAGGAGATTTACATTAATGCCTCATGAAACAGCAACCATTATTAGTAGTATAAGAGATAAATTGAAGAACAAAGACAAAAGAACCATTATTTATGACTACCAGAGGAAAATATTAGAATCCCTTGATACTTTCTCTGATATTACTAATTTAAGTAATAGACCTATCTTGAAGAACAATGCATTAGCTGGAATATTTTTAAACTCTGGAATGGTTAAAACAGTAGGTTTTATTTTAGGAGTATTGAATATAAGAGGTTCATTATATACATCAGCACATTGCAGATTCCTAAGTGATAGCGCAAAGAAACTGGGTATTATAGAGAATGTTGAGAGTAAAACACACTCAGATGATTCATTAGCCATTATTGGGTTAGATTATGATCCAAATATACCATTTGATTGTATAAAGACTGGCTGGTTAGTAAATGCGATTTTACATAATAAAGGGAAACTAACAGGAAATGGGACAATAGGATACAATTTGATTACGACTGATTCACAAGTTATAAAAAGAGCCAAGAAAGATTACAAAAGAAGATTTATCTATTCTCATAAAATAAAGAATCAGGAAATGAATGAATTAGATGAGGAATTCGTTAAAAGAATAGATGGACAAAAGGAATATTTGAACCATATTAATCAAGATAAAGATGAAGGTACTTTTGTTATACCAATCTCCAATAACCATCTTATTAAGATATTATTTGTTTTATCTACTTTATTTCCTAGGTTAGTAGGCCAAAACCCTTCTAGAAATAAATGGGGTTTAGGACCAGCAGGAGAGGTACTACAAATAATTTGTTATGATAGGTATGTTATACCACCATTACTAAGATATAGTGCAGCGATTAACAAAGATTTGCCTGATAAAAGTTTTGGTAGTAACATAATGATGGCAAGTGGTAGAGTCTTTGACTTATTCACGAATGGTTTGGGATGCCTAGGAACAGCAAAGCATTTACTAGCAATCAATTATTTAAATTGTCTTAAGTTTGGTATCGATTCAAAAGTTTTAAGTTCTGATAGACCACCTAGTTGTTTGGGTCTTTATTTTTATCATCCAGCTTTTATTCCAAAGCAAGGTATGAATGGAAATACAGTTAGACTATTACACAATATCAAATATAGTGTTGATGAAAGATTTAGAAATTTATTTTGTAATTGCTTATTAGACCCATCTATTTGGTTATCTAATGATTTTAGAAGAAGTGAGGAGGATCTAGATATTGATTTTGCTCATCTAGTAAATAACTTTGAAGAAGGTGAAATGGTAGCTGGTGAAACTATGATTGAAGCATTTTTCGACCCAAAGATTGAAATAAATAGAAATAGTGAAAGTATAACAGCATTTGAAAAAGAAATGAAGAAAGCTAAAACACCTATTATCAATGAACTAATTAAAAACCATATAGATGCAGGATTTATTCAAGAGAATTGGAATAATAAAGTTAAGTCAGGATTGATGTCCCAATTTGTGTGGAAGAAAAGAACAACAGAACTTATTAAACATGAACATATAGCCACCTTTCTCAATTCTTTAAATTCACAACAATTAGTTGGATTAGCTTATGATTTCTGGTTTGACTATATAGAATTAGGCCAGTTGACCCCTATAATGAGAGATGTACGTTACTTAAAGAAGTATACAACCAAATCATTTCAAGATTCATATAAAGGAATTGATCATTCATATGAAATTATAGCCCAATTTGGATGGTTAAATAGGCAAATTCCAAATCCATTTGTATATGAAATTAGAGCTGAATTAGGAATCTTACCTGAGGTTGTAACACTAAAGCAAGTTTTTAATTCTGTTGATTTATTGGGAGGTAAAAAGTTTAGACCAAGTGAAAGTACATTGAAATTTGTTAAACTATTAGAAACGGTGTTTGCTGACGGTCTGAATCAAATCAGTTCAATAGTAAAAGTAAAACGTAGTGAAATGTTACTAAAGAAAGAATGTACTTATGATTTTGGATTTTATAAATTAGTTTTCGAGGATAAAGGATTGATTGACATACCATATAAAATAAGCAGTATTTTGATCATATTAAAAGATGTATATAAAAGGAAACTAGACGATATTAGAGACTCTGAGTTGTTTAAATTAGTAAGCAAAGATATTGACAATGAGAATTTTGTTGATATTCTAATAAACCTTCAACAGAAATTAAAAGAAATAGGTATTAATGAAACTCTTATCCAAAGTCATGCTACGTTATTATCTAGAATTCTTGGATACAAAAGAAGACCAATAGTTATAAAAACTGGAGATCCTTCCAATGATTTTAGATATTTTGCAAATGAAATGTATAGTATTTGGTATAGAAAAGAAGATCTGTACTTAACAGGATTTGATAATATGGTTTCTGTAAAGAAAGAATCATCAAAGGTCTATGGTGGTCAACAAATACGTTTATTATCACTATTACAATTAAAAGTGACCAATGATCTTTCTAAAATAAAAATACAAGATATAGCTATTAATTTAGCTGGAAAGAGTATAACATTGGAAACTATTACAAATACCAGAAGACAATTAATTATGAATTACAATGATGAGGCGTTATCTTATTTGATTTCTATGTATATATTCTTTGCTAATAAGACAAATCTTTCAAATAATGATCATATAGAAAGATTATATAAACAATTCAGTAGTTCAAAACCAAATATCACTAATATTTACACATCTGAGATAAGACAAACTAATGCTGACATAGATTTTACTCCCTTTACACCATTAATTGTTAAGAATTTCTTTTTCTTTAGTTACAGAAGATGGTTGGGATTAGAACTGCTAGGAAACCTGATGCTAATCAGACTATATACTAAAAGTGAGAATCTTCTTATAACTCCTCTTGAGAGACAAACAATAACAAATAGTAAAAAGGAAATACTGGTTGAGTGTTTGATGAGAGAATTAAAAGATCCTTCTAAAGTACAATTTTCAGTTGAAGTAAGTACTACAGATGTTGATATTATCAAAAATATGTTGCGTATTTTGGTAAAGATGATAGTTCCTTCAAGACTAAAATTATCAGATTTAAATAATCCAAGTAGATGGGTTATTGATACTAATCAGGATTTTGCAGTATATGAAGATAATTGGTTGTATGCTATTGGCCATGGGAATAAATGTATATCATTTGAGCCTAAATTAGATATCCAATTAAAAGTCAGAAATGATACTCTATACAGAGCATGTGCCTATTATACTGTTCATGAGATTGATAATGGAAATAATGAAATAAGCGAATATTTAATAGCTATTCCATGGTATATTCCAAAAACTTTTACTTATGGTGCTATAAAATATGAAGATCATGTGTTTTATGATTTACCGAATGTTACCCTTAGTACATTATATGAATCATTCAGACCAGATAGTTTTCTTTACGCTACAACTGATGGAGAAACCATTAATTTGAACAAAGCAGAGGCATTGAGATTAATCAGTTTATTTAACAATATAATAAATACATCTTCGAAACTGTTTCAATACGATACATGGGTAAGCATCATTTATTCTCTACGATTGATTGAAATTGTTACGATGTGTGATTTAAAAGAATTGGTTGAATGGTTGAATAGTAGGAAAAATAATAATATTAGGAAAAATGTTAAAATTGATTTTTCTAATCTAAGTTCATTAACAGCTTTTGTTGGTTCTCCATCTTCTGTTGTTTCAAATAGAGATGAGTTAAGACCATTGTTAAATGAGTGTAAACCAATATTAAATGGCAAACAATGGTTAGACTTTTTAATGATATTAAGAGGACGATTCAATGACAAATTGAATAAAAATATGGAATCACATATACAAACATTTATTAGATGGTTTTGTCCAACTGATGAGATGTTTGAATATATTAAAGAAATAATATTAGATCCTGAGGTCAATAAAATGGGTTCTGGTTTACAAATTGATTCTTTAAAAATATCTAATAAATATTACTCATTGAACGGGAAGATGATAGATCTTATAAGTGAGGAGACAAAATTTGTATTAAAAGAATTAAATACCATTAAAAATATCAATAACAATATTATTCTATCAAGAAATACCAATATTGAGAGTAAATTGTTTTTCAATCTTCATTTTCTATATCCCGAAATTAAAGCTGAATATTTTGAATTATACTATATGTTGTAACTTATGATTATTTTTAAAAATAATCGATTATTTTAAAAATAATAGTAGTAAATAAATTTAGCTTATATATTGATGTTTAGGTTTATTGAGTTACAATATTATTTGATGCTTTCTTGGAACCTCCTGATGTTCTAGTGATTCTGATATTGATTTGACCTACACCATCCTTGATTTGGAGAATAATAGGATTTTGTTTTAACATGACTAGTAAGTCTTGATTCTTACCCATCATTTCTTCATCTTCAACATTGGTGATTTTGTCAATGAACTCATTAACCTCAGCCTTTCCGAGAAGCATTTTGATATGAGGATTTTCATCGATACTTTCTTGGATGGCTAGTCTTTGTAATGCAAAATAAATCATCTTCTCTCCTGACTTTTTCTTGTAACATCTAAGAAATTGAAAGAAACCAATTTGATCATTCTTAGTGGCAAAAGAGAAGAAAGAATAAATAACTTCGACAATGCAACATAATTTGTTAGCAAATTCAAAATTCTTATTGTTTTCCACGCTAAAGTGATCTCTAACGAATGGAAGAATCCTTACAGAATTGAAATTTGATAAGATTTTCTCAGAGGAAAACTTTAAAAGATTTACTCCTGGTAAAACAAGAGGTTCGTTGAATGACCCATCTTCTTTATATTGACTATCTATTACAATAAATAGCGTTCCATTTTCGGCAAAATAATATTCATAGTATTTGCAGGGAACTTTAATAATAGATGAGTCTGTACTTGCATCAACATCTCCACAAATAATGATGTTCCAATATTTGCTCGATGAAAACTCTCCAGAAAGGAACATTTGAGTATACTTGATTGTATTAACTTCTGTTGTGGGGTATCTTTTCTGAGGACTCCCTCTAACCATAAATGGCCTAGAAGCTGTAGTAAATCCTCTTGTTGGATAAAGGTTATAAACACTCAAATGTGATGTTTGTAAAACATTATGAGGTGTTGTTATTTGAAAGATATCTGAAAGAGGGATTGTTGGATCTAGCAAATAAATACGGTCAGCATTATTGAAGATGTCCTCACTCAAATCAGATAACGGTGATTCAATATAATTACCACCTAGATCAGTAACTATCATGATGTTTTCACTCTTCTTCCTTACTACTACAAATGGTTCATATGTAATCTCTGTAGGTTTTCTGGAAATTAGAGCATGTGGGCTAAAGAAACCATGTCTTCCTGCTAAACTTACATTTGGGAAACCACAGATTGAAGTTAAAGGTAGTTTTACCTTTAATTCTTGCCATTTAGGAATTAAGCTTGTAGGATACCACAAGTAATAATCAATAGAGTCAAACAATAACATAATAGCCTTGAATTGTTTGATTTTCAAAGTAAATTGATAAGACCACCAACCTCGGTAATTCAACATGAATCTAACTTCTTTGTCATTTATATGTAAAATTGACAAATAATTTGGGAAAGATGTACCAGTCGGTGATTTGTGGAATCCTCTTTTGTCAGTTTCTCTCCAATTCTCCATGATAGCGATGATCATAATCATTTCTAGATTGGAAGGTTTGTAAGCCAAATGCCTCAACCTAATCTTTTCTTCGTCATCTGCAGGTTTGATAAAACTCATACATTCATCATGAGTTGGAGTTAACAACAAAATATCACATGAAGCAGTAACACCAACATTATCTAATTTTAGAGTTTTCAATTTCTTGGCTGTTTCTAATGATAAAAGAATAAGATTCTTTATGAGCCTCTTATTAGGGAGCTCATTTTTGATTTGGCGATATCTGTCGTAAAGATCAGACCCTACATTTGAACTCTCAGATAATTTGGAATAAGTTTTATTTCCTTCCATTGTGTTAAATAGACTAAGTATTTGAATAACT
>Ga0170475_102981357_pt1 | contig 10486 bp, 13 predicted proteins | sample Soicark_Litter_5_FD_111474 | JGI IMG/M metagenome (GOLD analysis project Ga0170475, IMG submission 111474) | Avena fatua rhizosphere microbial communities from Hopland, California, USA. Combined Assembly of 48 SPs | reverse complement strand
GACGTGTTCAAGCCGTTAGGCGTGCTCTCCGGAGGCGAACGGAACCGGTACGCGCTTGCCCGTATGCTGTTGCGGCCCTCAAATTTTCTTTTGCTTGATGAGCCCACCAACCATCTTGATCTGCGCGCCAAAGACGTACTGCTGACTGCGTTGCAGGAATTCAATGGAACGCTCGTGTTCGTCTCCCATGACCGCTACTTCATCGATAAACTCGCAACCCGAGTGTTTGAAGTAGGGGACGGTAAGGTGCAAGTCTTTCCTGGTAATTACGAAGACTATCTCTGGCGGAAGCAGGGCGGCACGGCTCAGAGGCAAAGTGGCACAGTGGCCGATGGCGGCGAGACTCCCACAGCGATTCCCGCGCAGCCTGCGCCGACCGTGAATGGGAATCCTAAACTGGGAGAACTGCCGGAAGCTGAGCCCAAACAGAGACGCGTAAATCCGATCAAGCTCCGCCAGATGAAAGAGCGGGTTCGGGAGATTGAAGAAGAGATCAGTAAAGTTGAAGCGGCTATCGCGGACTGTGAGCATGGCCTGCAAATTTTCGTGAGCGCAGAAGAAACAGCTCGGCTTACCGAGTTGCTCGAAACGAGGCGATCCGACCTCGAGTTGCTGCTGAGAGAGTGGGAAGAGCTTTCGGCAACGATTGAGACCACGTGAGGGACTACTGCGGCAGAGCGGGTACTGCTAGCCTGAGTCTCTCGACGACAAACGGAGCCGGCTGCGCAGTGAAGTGCCTAGATTACGTGTGGGCGAAAGATCTCGTCTTCGCAGCAGCGTCCCTTACAGCGCAACGCCAGCGCCGTTGAGCTCAAGAACAGCCCTACGGTAGCCACCGTGCCGGCATGGGCGAACCACGCGAGCAGAGCAGTGAGCCAAGCATCGAGAGTCATGGCTGGAGAGGGCATAGATCTTGCTATTTAGAAGCCGAGTTCGCCGAAAAAGCTGGCCCACAATAAACATTTCCAGCTTCGCGCAAGCTGTTGAATCATCAAAGACGAACGCCAATTGGAGCCGCACACGGGACCAGCAGAGTTCCGGGCGCAGATACTTTCGCCCGACGAGATCAGTCACAGGTGAGGCAACTGTTCCCCGATGGCCAATAGTGACGATCGTCAGAAGGCCATGAACGGCAGCTTCTTGGGTTTTCGCTCTTGGACGAACGGCCGATTGAGGAACTCGATCATGGGGGTCGTGGCGCGAAACCTACTCAGAATTTCCGGCAACATCCGTGGGGAGGTTACGACTTCGCCGCTGAGAGTACTCTCCAAAAACCATTGTTGGCGACGAATCAAATCCTCGGCTGGATGATCTTTCGCGAATCCTTTGGGAATGCGCGAGAGCTGCTGGCCCTGTAGCTCTCCCATTGCATTGCGGAGTGCACGGCTGCGCATAATCGCGCGAAACTCCTCGTGGTGCTCTGCTAATAGATTGCGAATCGCAAGCAACTCCTCGCGTTCCGGCATATACACGCCAGCAAAGACGAGAAGCTCCTTAGCGGTGAAGTGGAAATAAAAGCATGGCCCGGCGGCTTTTGCCAGATTCTGCAAATAGAAGGTCGCCGCGATGTGCGTCTTGTAAGGGCGCTTGTCTTTCGAAAAGCGTGTATCGCGGTAAATACGAAAGACCGCCTTCTTCGCCGGGGTCACGTAGCGCGGCGCGAACTCAGCGAGCTCACTGTTGATCGCATTCACCAGTATCTCCAGAGGAGCGCGAACATGCTCTTCGTAGATGTGCTTGCGCGGCTGGAACCACTCGCGCTTGTTGTTACGCTCCAAGCCGCGGATGAAAGAGATCGCCTCGCGAGAGAAGCCGGAGAATCGGCTTTCGGCGGTCGGCATTCGGCGTTCAGCAAATACGGATAGTGATCGACTGGACATGTATACCTGCGAATTGTTCTGACCGGTCCTTACATTGCGAGTATCACGGTTTGAATGTCTCTTACGCTCACCCTGATGCAGACTGGCCGAATGCTCAGCCCCGAGAGCCGACAACCCAATCAATACTTCGGCATTCGCGAATCTACCCGATCTGCCCACGCCAGAATTCCGCCAGCCAGATTCTTTACTTTGCGGAACCCTGCCTGCCGCAGAAAGTCAACTGCCTTGCCGCTGCGCACCCCTGAGCGGCAGTGCGCGACGATCTCGCGGCTGGAGTCGAGTTCGTTCATCCGCTTAGGTAGATCGCCCAGGGGGATCAGATGACCATGCAAGTTGCAGATCTGATATTCGTGCGGCTCGCGAACGTCGAGCACAAAGATGTCGTCGCCGGCATCAATGCGCCGCTTCAGTTCCTCAGGTTGGATCTCCGGCACGTTCGCAGTCACCGGAGCCTCCTCACCGCGCATGCCGCAGAACTCCTGATAATCGATCAGCTTGGTAACGGTGGGATTCACGCCGCATACGGGGCACTCGGGATTTTTGCGCAGTTTGAGTTCGCGGAAACGCATGCCCAGCGCGTCAACCAGCAGAAGACGTCCGATGAGCGGATCGCCGGCGCCGAGGATCATCTTGATTGTCTCCGTTGCCTGGATTAAGCCGACTAATCCTGGCAGGATGCCAAGCACGCCGCCTTCGGCACACGATGGGACCAGGCCCGGAGGTGGCGGCTCAGGATATAGGCAGCGATAGCAGGGGCCATCTTTGGCACCGAAGACGCTCGCCTGACCTTCGAAACGGAAGATGGACCCATATACGTTGGGTTTCCCAGTCAGCACGCAGGCGTCATTCACGAGATAACGCGTGGGAAAGTTGTCAGTGCCATCGACGACGATGTCAAAGTCGCGGATGATGGCAAGCGCGTTGTCGCTGCTGAGCCGCGTCTCGAATCCGCGAACCTCGACAAAGGGATTAATCGCCTCTACCTTCTCGGTAGCAGAATCTAGCTTCGAGCGCCCAACGTCAGAAGTGGTGTGGATGATCTGACGCTGCAGATTAGTGAAGTCGACGACATCGAAGTCCACCAACCCGAGCGTCCCCACACCTGCCGCCGCGAGGTACAGCGCCAGAGGAGAACCGAGCCCACCCGTACCAATACACAGCACCCGCGCTGCCTTGAGCTTCTGCTGACCTTCGAGCCCAACTTCGGGCATGATGAGATGCCGCGAGTACCGCAGGATCTCGTCTTTACTGAGCGCGTTCGATACGAGAGTCGTAGTGGCCATAGGAAACCTATTTCGTTGAGTAATTTCGTAATCGGGTAATTTCTGTAGAGTCAATCACCCGATTTGAAATGTTGAAATTCACCGATCAGGGCTCCGCCTGCTATCGATGGAATGATCGACAAATGATCGCTGTCCGAAACCCGAGTGTTCTCTTTTTCCGATAGATAGCGCACGTCCTCGTCATTCAAGTAGACGTTCACGAACGCGCGCAGCTTACCATCGTCGGTGTAAAGATGCCGCTTCAAATCGGGATGTGTGCTTGTCAACTGCGCAAGGGCATCGCCTACTGTGGACGCACGAACCTCGACAGCATCTTTCTTTCCTGCGTACTGCCGTAACGGAGTCGGAATAAAAATTTTCATATGCCGATTGGACTGTTTATTTGTTATTTCGTGATTCAGCGATTTTGCGATTTAAATCACGACGTGTTCCAATCACCCAGATCACAAATGCGAAAACTTGTAAGTGATGTTTGAATTTATCGTTTCGATTCATTTGCCATCGCTGCGGTTTCAAGACCTACGAGGACTGGTTCGTCCTCAAATCGCTTGTTTTCCTCGGTTTCGCCCGCCAGCAAGAAGGAGTTCGTGATTTTCGCTTCGCTTCGCTCTACGCTGGTGATTACATACGAGCAGCCGATCCAATGTGCTTCTGCGAAGTCGGTCTGCGACCAGCGTGCGGGATGGTCGGGGTGCGAATGATAAAAGCCGACGATCTCCTGACCTGCCTCGCGCGCCTGCCGCTGAATGCGTACGAGTTCGTGCGGCGCAATATGGTAGCGATTGTGTGGCGAGTCAGAACGGGTATTGCCGCAGCGCACTGTCTTCTCCACCTTTCGATGGGACTCCTCCGCATGACCCAGCAGCACACCACAGCATTCGTGTGGATACGTCTCTTCGCCGTGCCGGCGAATATTCTCATACTCGAATTGTGTGATCTTTAGCATAAGTTCGAAAAGAGCATTGCCGATCTTGACATCGCGCACTCGATCACCCGATTCCCTCACTCGTCCCATAACCTCTCGCTCAAGTACTTGTCCGCCGAGTCGCACAGGACAGTTACGATTACCGCCTCCCCGTTCTTCTCGATCCAGCCGGACTTCTCGAGTCTGTGCGCCAATTCCAGCGCGCCCACCACCGCTGCCCCCGACGAGATCCCCACCAACAAACCCTCTTCGCGCGCTAGGCGCTTCAGCATGGCATACGCAGCTTCGGTCGAGATGCCATGGTCCTCATCGGCGAGCGACGCATCGTAGATCTTCGGCACGATGGCAGTCGCCATGTGCTTCAGCCCTTCCAGGCCATGGAACGGCGAATCCGGCTGGAGCGAGATGCACTGGATGCGCGGGTTCAACTCGCGCAGGCGACGCGTGCAGCCCACGAAAGTGCCGCTCGTCCCCAGAGTCGCGACAAAGTGTGTGATTCTTCCTTCCGTCTGGTTCCATATCTCGTTGGCTGTAGTGTAGTAATGGGCACGCCAGTTAGCATCGTTGGAATACTGGTCGGCGTAGAAGTACTTAGTAGGATCGTGGGCGAAGAGCTCGCGTGCTTTGCGGATCGCTCCATCTGAGCCGTCGTTCGGATCAGTAAATACGACGTCAGCTCCGTAGGCCTTCAGGATACGTTTGCGCTCGTGAGAAACATTCGACGGCATGCAGAGCTTTACGGCGAAACCGCGTGCCGCGCCGATCATCGCGTAGGCGATTCCAGTGTTTCCGCTGGTTGCATCCAGCAGCGTGCGCCCGTTCAGCTGTCCGTTCCGTTCGGCTTCCCGCACAATATTCAGCGCTGGGCGGTCCTTCACGGAGCCGCCAGGATTCACCCATTCGGCCTTCCCAACGATCTGTACACCTGGAACCGCTTCAGCGATGCGTTCGAGGCGAAGCAGCGGAGTATTGCCGACACGCTCAAGCGGCGTGTTTCCAACTGCTTGACGCGATCTCTGCGAGCTCAATTGGGGCGTAACCACACTCACGTAATTTGCTCAGTTGGTTATTCGTGTGCGACAGTAACCGCTTGCCGTCCTGAAAGTCTAATGAAGGCTGCGGGGCAGACAACAAACCGGCTGGCTTGGCTATCTACAGCAGAGCAAGCGAAAGCCAGAGCTCCCATAGTTCGCAGGCAGTAGACGAGCGGGAGCAGGAAGAAATAGCGAAATCAATGGCAAAGAACGTTGAAGCTGTGACATACGACCAGGCGCTCTCGTGGCTACGAGATCATCAATTTGATGTTTTGGAGGCGCCAGGCGTTTCAAATCGTGTCTTCCTTAAGAAATATAACGTCTCTGCCGCCATTCAACGCGACGATGAGGGCGGCGTCCGTCTCTTCGCCAAGCCGGGATACCTCATCAGCGGCGAGATCGCGCGGTTAGTGGACAAAGGCTATCAGAAGTTCCTCAAGACCACAAAAAGCGAGATTCCGGCAACCGCCGACCACCTCAAAGCCATTCACAATTTTTCCGAGGAGTTGAAGGAAGCCACAGGGTCTATCAGCCTATACAACGAGGGTCTCGGCACCGTCAGCGACCGCTATATGTACGATCGCGTTGAGCATCGCGATCAGCCGAAGCCAGTCCGTCCAGTACGTCCCTGGGAAGCGAAAAAGAAGAGCAGCAATAAGCAATAGGCGATCAGCAACAAGCTTTGCTGATCTGGTTCCGGGCCGCCCTCGGCCGGTTTTTGCTTAGGCCGAGTGAATGTTTGCTTTCAGGTTAGTGCCTATTGCTAATCGCTATCGCTGCCCCTCTCAATTGACCCAACCGCCTCTTCCATCATCCCGCTTGTCGTCCGGCGGCTTGTAATTGCCGTATTCATCAAAGTAGATATTGCGGTCGTGCTTGCGCATGTAGACCTGGAACTTCCTGGCAGCACGGCGCCTCTTCCACTTGTAATAGGCATTACGAAGTCCGTAGACACGCTCGGAGATGCCAACTGCAACTCCGCGCTTCAGGAAGAATGTATACCAAAGGTATCCTGCAGCCAGCCCGAGCAGAACCACGCAGAATTGCAGCGCAAAGTGCGAGAGGAGCAAGTACGCCGTCTCGATTGCTGCGATTCCTACCACTACCCACTTAATCGGAATCTGCATGGGAATCGGGAACAGCATGATGGGCGCTCCCCGATTGAGCAGGTAGAAGACCATGAGGATCGCGTTCGCCGCTGCGCCTGATCCTGCTGCTGAGCCCTGAGCCAACACTCCGGTGCGCGACAGTGCTGCACCCAACGCTCCTGCAACGATCAAGCTGCCGAAAAATAACCCGTAGAATCGTTGCGAGCCAACCTGATCTTCAACTGCGCTGCCGATGAAGTAAATGCCGACCAGCGAAAGGATGAACGCCAGCGGATCCGAATACATGAAGGCGAACGTAACCAACTGCCAGACTTGACCGTGGAAAACCTTGTCTGGCTGCAGCAATCCCAGCGCGAACGCAGCCTCTCCGAACGCAGGTGCAAACGCGAGCAGCAACAGCAACAGAACGTAAACGGCGGTGCTGAACAGGATGATCTGCCGGACTGCACCGCGAAAGCGGGGCAATCCCATTTCAGACGAGGAATAACGAGGAGACATTAACGTTCACATTCCCGGCGCAGCCGTTGCCGGTCTGCCCGGTACCTCGATTCTACCGCTCGGACGCGGTACTACGGGCAAGCTGCTATGCCCTTTTGCGTCAAGCGCGCGAACGGCGAAAACCACGTTGTCTTTTGAGATCGGCAGCGTGAGCGAGCTGGCGCTTCCCGCGACGTTCATCGCATGTTGCCAATACGGGTGATCAGTGTCGCGCCAAAGCACTTGATATTGCGCGACTGAGCCGTCGGGCGAAGGTTCCCAGGTCAGTGTAGTGTCGTTCATAAGCCCTCGCGTATTGATATGCACATTTGCAGGAGAGGCCGGAGCTGACGCCAAAGAAGCCAGGGTGGCGGCGTTCACCCGCGCGACATTGGCTACATAAGGAAAGTCGACATACTTAATGAGGTCTCCGTATTCGACACCATTTTCCATCCGTACATTCTGGTGTTGGTGGTTGAAGTCTTCACGGAATTCAGTGAAGCGGACTCCGGCAAATCCTTCCTCGTTAAACGCAGTGTGATCTCCGCCGCGCAAGAAGCGGTCGCGACGGAAGATGAGTGTCGGCTGGAATCCTGTAGGAAGATATTCCTTCGCCGTGCCGCGGATGTACCGCGCCACTTCCCGCGACAGGGAATCGTTCTCGCCTCCAAGGTTGCGGATGCGAGTGATGTCCTCAGGCTTCGCAGAGGCAGGCAGTCCTTCGGAAAATACGCGGACCGTGTCTTTGCGCTGCTGACTATCGCCCGGTGTGGTATTGCCGCCGACGATATCGTTGTTGAGCACTGCCTCTATTTGCCATCCCGCTTGGCGCGCCATCTGTGCGAAGTGCTTGGCGCCATCCAGTCCCTGTTCCTCACCGGCGACGCTTAAGAAGATCAGGGTTGCGGGGAATTTGTATTTGCTGAGCACACGCGCACACTCCAGGCTCACCGCTGTGCCGCTGGCATCGTCGTTCGCTCCAGGAGCGGGATCTTTCGTGTTCAGCGTGTCAGAGTTGCGCGAATCGTAATGTCCTGTCACCAGGTACATTCGCTTCGCGTTCTGCGGGTCCGAGCCTTGCAGGATGGCGTACACATTCGTTAACGGCGTAGGTGATGGCACACGCGGAGCAACTGGCTGAATGAATGAATCGGTTTTTACTTGGAGACATCCTCCGCAAGATTTGGAGTAGTTCTCGAACTCCTCTTGGATCCACTTGGCCGCGGCGGTTACACCGAGGCCTTGCGAAATCATCTGCTGGTCATTGGACGAGAGCGTGTTGCGATTCTTAAAGGTGACCAGCTTCTCGACGATGGCTTGGATTCGTTCAGCAGAAACTTGCTTGAGAGCTTCCGCGATTTGAGGATCAGGCTGGGTCGCATCCACGCCGACTTCCGCCACAACGACAGGTCGTGGCGCAGCAGATTGCGCACTTTGCTGAGCAACACTCAACATTGAGCACGACATCAGAGATGCGAATAGTAAGGTTGAACACAGGGATTTGAGCACAGTTGGCGTCCTTCTTTGGTGTCGACGAGTCTTGACGGCAAAAACTGATAGATTCTAAAACTACGGGACTACCAATCTGCAAACGACATTGATTAGAACCGTCATACCAGTGGCTTAATTGAACGGAGGCAATACCAATGGTTCTGTGTCCTGAATGTGACACCGATCTGGACATTGAAGTAGATGACATCGAGGAAGGCGATGTAGTTTCGTGCGCTGAGTGCGGCTGCGATTTCGAAGTCATCACAGCAAATCCGCTGGAACTGAAGAAAGTCGACGACGAAGAGGAAGATGACGAGGACGATGACGAAGAGGAAGAAGAGGAAGAGGGTGATTATTGATCGACGTGTGGCATCGCTCCTGGGGATTGCCTTACTGCTGACCGCCTCCTGTCTGCCACTTTGGTCCGACTCCAAGTCACATGCTCGTGATCCTTACGCGTTGCTCTTCGGCACAATCTATGGTGCGGATGAGCGTCCCATCTATGGTGTGAAGATTAAGATCCGCCGCTCCGACCAGAAGAAAGCAAAATGGGAAGTAATTTCCAATCATCAGGGCGAGTTTGCCCAGCGAGTCCCAGCCGGAAGGGCCGACTACGTGATCACAGCGGATGTAAAAGAACGACCCAAGCCCGAGCTCACCGTCCACATCGATAAGGACGAGCGGAAGGACTTCACTCTGCACTTGAAATGACGATGCCGTTTCTTGGGGAAAGCCAAATGGCACATCTCCCAAACTTTCCAGGGTAAGCCATTGATTCCACAGGGTATATATGATGGTTGAAGGCGCAACTTTCTTCTCTGGGGTTGGTCTGAATACAATAGGCAGAGTTCCCGAGCGAGGTGAGGCAAATGAAGCGCAGCTTTTTAGTAGCAGTCGCTCTCGCGATGCTGATCAGCGCAGGAGCTGCTCAAGTGGTGGCTCTTGGCCAGGAGTCGACGTCCGACAAGAATCAAGATCAGGGACGCAACCTCACAGGCCAGGTAATGACCCGGTCCGATGCTCCGCTTGCTGATGCCGTGGTTTACCTGAAAAATACCAAGAGCCTCACCATCAAAAGCTTCATTACTGAGAAGGATGGCGGCTTTCGCTTCCATGGCCTCTCACCAAATGTCGATTACGAGATCTACGCCGATTACCAGGGGCAGAAAAGCGCCACGAAAACCATCAGCTCATTTGACACACGCAACAACATCACCTTGAACATCCACATCGACGCGAAGTAGAGAGCCGCAGGTTACACGACAGCGACAGGTCACAGAATTCAACAGCGCGCCCGGTCTCTGCTCATCCCACATCCTCGCTGCGACTGTTCGTCGTTCCATTCCCTGTAACTTGTTTCTGTCGCTTCTCCTTCTCACCTGTCCTCTGCTATCTCGGGATGAAAACAGCTTCCTCTCTGGTTTACACAGATGAAACAAGCTCCTTACCCCCCGCACAAGTCTGCGTAGGAAATTGTTCATTTCTTGTGCGCACGTCGGAGCTTGCGCAAATAACGTCAACCTGTCGAGGAATTATGGCCGCATCAACTGCGAATGCTTACGTTCAGTCCAATGGAAGTGCACTGCAGGAAGCCCCCCGCGAATATCCGAAGAAGCTGGTGATCCGCTCTCAGAATCGCATTTTTCTTCAGCCCGTCAACGAGATCGGCTATCTGAAGGCAGCCGCGAATTACGTTCAGGTCCACGCTAACGGACAGGTATTTCGCGTTCGTTCGACCATCAACACGATCGAGCAGCGCTTGGATCCACAAAAGTTTGGTCGTGTGCATCGCTGCACCGTCGTGAATTTTGAGTGTGTTAAGGAATTTCGCGCCTTACAGCGCGGCGACTACTTGCTCACGTTGAATGATGGCACGCAAGTGAAGATGAGCCGCCGTCATCGGGAAAAGCTCGACAGGATCGCGCTTGCTTGTACCACTGGCAAGCATCTGGTGAAATACGAAAGTGCCGGAATCGAAACTCCAGGATTTGCTACGGCAGATACCCTCGGTCGACGAGGTCCTTCGCTCACCTAGCCTCCTGGCGGCCATAACACGTGAGGGCCGCGCCGCAACTACCGACGCGGTCCGCGCCGTGCTGGATCGCCTGCGCGAGGAAATTAATTCCGGCCACTTGGATGACGCCGGCGCTCAACTTGCAATCGAAGGCATCGCCGCGGCAGCAGATCGCGAGTTGCACCGCGCGCTCGGCTTCTCACTTCAAAGAGTCATCAACGCCACGGGAGTAATCCTCCACACGAATTTTGGACGCGCGCCGCTTTCGACGGT